>Ga0070712_100001483_pt1 | contig 14324 bp, 18 predicted proteins | sample LARL81metaG_FD_71396 | JGI IMG/M metagenome (GOLD analysis project Ga0070712, IMG submission 71396) | Corn, switchgrass and miscanthus rhizosphere microbial communities from Kellogg Biological Station, Michigan, USA - LAR L8-1 metaG | ecosystem: Host-associated > Plants > Roots > Rhizosphere ...
AGGAAGGGCGCCCACATCAGTGCGAGGAGATCGTGGGCCATGGCGCTATTTAAGCACCTGGGCGAGAGTCTTCACGTTGAAATCGACGGCCTCGATGAAGGTGTCGGTGCCTTTCACCGCGCCCACGCCGGAGGCGAGGAGGGCGGTCTGGGCCCCCGCGTCCTGGGCCACGCGCTGGATGAGCTTGAGGTCGCTCCACGGCTCCGCGACGATCACCTTCACCTTGTCCTCCTTCATGAGATTGATGAGCTTGGCGAGATGGTTCGCCGTGGGGGGAATGCCCGGACGCTCTTCGATCGTTCCCACCTGGACGAGGCCGAACCGCGTCAGCAGATATACCCACATGGCGTGCCCCACCACCACCGGCGCTCCCTTGTATGGCTCGAGCGTCTTGTTCCAGCGGCCCAGGGCTTCCTCGAGACGGGCGAGGAACTGCTGCCGGTTTCGCTCGAAGGCGGCGCGATGCTGAGGCGCGATCCGCACGAGCCCTTCCAGGATGTTCTCGGTGATGGCGGGAGCCATGCCGGGATCGAGCGTGTAGTGCGGATTGCCCTGGGGATGGACGTCCCCCATCGAGCGGTCCACGCGGGTCTTGGGCACTTCGAGAACGGCGAGGCCGCGCGAGGCGTCGATGCGGCCGGGCGCTCCCGGAATGACGTTCTGGTTGTTGGCGCCCTGGGCGACCACGTCGGCCCAGTTGTCGAGCTCGAGGCCATTGACGATCATGGCGTCGGCCCGGCGCACCTTGACCATGAGGCTGGGGCGCACCTCGAGATCGTGCGGATTCTGGTTCGGGCGGGCCATGGCGTCCACCTCGGCGAGATCGCCGGTGACCGCCTCGGTCAGTGCCTTGAGATCGGTGGTGCTGGTCACGATGCGAAGCTTCTGCGCCTCGGCCGCGGAGGCGCCGAGCATCGCCCCGGCCACGGCGAGGAACAGGGTGAGGGTGAGCAATCGCCGCATGGTCGTCTGTCCTTTCCCCATCAGAACGGATGCGCCGGGTGGGCGCCCATGATGAAGGTGGCCTGGAGGAAGTATTCGCTCACCTGCTTGGCGCTGCCGCCATTGTCCTGGAAATCGAGATAGCTGCAGCACTGGCTCCGGGTCGTCTGCTTGTATCCGAGCCGGAAGCGCAGGAACTCTGAGGGATAGTACGAGAGGAAAGGCTGCACTGCCCACTCCGTGCCCGACGCGGCCGGATACTGCGTCCGATCGTAGCGAAAGCCCAGCATCCATTTCGAGAGTTCTCCGTGATTGAAGGGCTGGAGCCCGGCGTACACATAGAACCCCTGGCTGTCACGCTGGCGCGTCTGGTCGATCCCCTCCGGGTTGGTGACGACGACATCGCGGAAGGAGAGGAGATATTCGCCGAGCAGGGTGAAGGCGGCGTGCTGCCAGCCCGCCGGGGTGTACTTGTACTTGGCGTCGAAGCCGAGGATGTTGCTGCTCTTCTGCTGGGGCGTCTGTCCGGAGGCGATCGAGGAGCCGATCTGGATGGCGCCCCACTCGTCGAAGTCGAGGAACGTCCGCACCCGCCCCGTGACCAGCGGGTTCGAGATCTGGTTGCGGCCGAAGGCCACGTCGTTCTCGCCGTTGAACACTCCGCCGAGCACCTCGAGGTAGAAGGGCAAGGGCGGCACCCACGTCGCCTCGAAGCCCGACTCGACCAGTCCCTCCGTGCCGAAGAACTGCTGGAGCACATTGGGATTGTCGATGAAGGGCCAGTCGTGCGCGTGGATCTGGTTGAGATAGCCGAATCGGTTGCGCATCTTGCCCATCTTGAGCTGGGTGCCGTAGGGCAGGGCCATCAGGGTGAGGTTCGCCTCGGCGAGGCTGACGGACAGCCCGCCTCCGCGTGAGTCCTGCTCCGCCTCGAAACGCACCTCGGCCCGCGCGTACGGATCGATCTGCCCGAAGAAGGACACCTCGACCTCGCGCGGGAAGAACAGGTTCTCGAGGCCGGGGAAGCTACCGCCCTGGTTCTTCTGGACGTTGTGCTGAGTCAGGTTGCCGACGAAGTCACCGGTGACGCCCATGTCGAAGAGGAGCTGGCCGGGACCGCGGCGCTCGTAGAGCGCGAAGGGCTGGCGTGGCTTGATGAGGTCGAGGGGGGTCGGGTCGCTGCCCGGCGGCCGCTGAGTCACCACGTCCGTACCGGGCGGCGCCCCTTGTCCCGGCTGCATGGGCGCGGGCGGGGTGGCCGGCGGCACGGGCGCGGCCGCCGAGGGCTGCGGGCGCGCCTCCACGCGCTCGAGGCGCTCGGTCATGGTATCCATGGCCTTCTTGTACTGCTCCTGCATGGCTTCGAATTGTTTCCGCATCAGCTCCATCTCGCGGCGAAGCGCTTCCGCATCCTGCGCGGGAGCGGGCGCGGCCTGGGTGATGAGGCCGAGAGCGAAAGCGAGGGCAACTATGACACGCATGGTGTCCTCCCCTTGGTGATGAAAATGAGCGGGCCGGGGCGCGGTTGGAGACCCGCGCGGATCGACAGCTAGGTGGCTACGGAGACGAAGCTAGGCGAGGGGTGGAGCGCGAGAATCGGTGAGGCTTGCCGACGAGCTGGGGGCCCAGCCAGACGATGGCCCGGCGGTCGGCACGTCGATTTGCTTGGGCGTGACGACGGCGGGCGACTCGGGTGCCCAGCCATCCGCGTGGACGGCGGCGAGCTGGGACAGGGGACACTCGGCATTGTAAAGACCGAGCCGGCCGTTCTCATGCGTGTGACCCGGCTGGCTGCCTTCGAGAGCGAAGGCGAAGCTCAGGAGGGCGACGAGGAGAACGATGGCCGCGCGATGTCTCTGCTTCATGGCCGAGCTTTTGTATAACCGAGGCCGCGAGGATTTGCAAGAAACGGCCGCCTCCTGGTCATGACCTCCCGGTCGCTCGAGGGGAGGCGGGCAACCGGAGGTACGTCTCCTTGCCCTTGTGTACGAGCTCGTAGGTCGGCACCGCGTCCGTGAAGCCGGGCGGGCCGAGGCCCGTGCACGGGTCGAACTGATAGCCGTGCCAGGGACACTCGAGATAGCCGTCGCGCACCCGACCTTCACCGAGGGGACCGTTCTGATGCGGACAGACATTGGAGATGGCGCAGAGCGCGCCGTCCTTGCGGACGACGGCCACGCGCTCCCCGCCGGCATGGACCGTTGCCGCGTGGCCCTCGGGAAGATCGGCGAACGTGCCGAGGAAGACGAGGCCATCGCCGTCCACGGGAGCCGGCCGGTCCCTCCGGGCTTCCTTCAGGGAGGCGGCCAGGTGCAGTCCGGCCACGGCGAGCGCCACCAGCCACAGAAGGACGAGAAAGCGCCACTGCACGGGCGGATCGCCAACGAAGCGTGCGGTGAAGTGGAAGACGATTAGGGCATACGCTGCGTACACCGCCATGTGGAGGCGCTTCCAGGCCGGTGGGGTCCACGCGTGTAGGAAATGGTCCCACGAGGTGAGGGCCATCACAGTGAGGATGGCCAGCGCGCCCACCCCGAGAAGCGTGAAGGGAACGCCGGCGACCTTCTGGCCCGGCAGCACCTCGAGGACATTCGCGGGCTTCCAGCTGTTGCCGTAGTGCATGACCACGGCGGCGTGGGAAACGGCGAGGACCCAGGTGGCCACCCCCAGGTGGCGCCGATTGTAGATGAAGTGGGTGGCGGGGGGCCAGAGGCGGGAGAGCGGGCCCACGCCGATGGCCGCGGAGAGAAACAGGAAGGTGAGCACGGCGGTGGCCTGGACAAGGAATATGTCGAGATCGATGCTCCGGTAGAGGGCGCGGCCGCCGATGAACCATACGGCCACGATCGCGGCGAGGACCGCGTCGAACTTCCACTTCGGGGTGAAGGTCACGGCTGCATGAAGACGATGAAGGTGACCACGGAGGCCACGACGAGCACCCAGGCCATCCACAGGTGCCGGTGCAGCCGCCTGAGCTCCCCCATCATGGGCTCAGGATACGCTACGACTGCCCTTCGGTGACGAGGGCAGTGATCTGCAGATCCGGCGGCACGCCGGTGAGGGTGAAGCGCACCACGTCGCCCACGTGGGCGCGCTCGAGGAGCTTGGCGTCCTTGACCTTGAAGCCCATGGTCATGCCCGCGGACATGTAGCCGGGAATCTCGTCGTGGGTCAGCACCAGGACCTGGATCTCGGGAATTACCGCGCGGACCACGCCTTTGACCACCCACGTCTGCTCGGCGCCGATCACCACGACGCGCTGGCTCTGGCTGAGCCGGGCTTCGAGGCGCGAGACTTCTCGTCCCCAGGCGAGCCAGCCCAGCACCACGCCCACCGCGAGGGCGAGATTGAGGAGGAGCACGGCACGCCAGAGCTTCATCAGTGCACGTGCTCGTCGGGCGGCGCCGCAGGCGCACGCTCCTGGTTGAGGGCGAGGATCTCCGCCACCAGCGTCTTCATGTCCGACCAGCCGGGACGGTCGCCGCCCGGTATCCAGCGCGCGCGGAGATAGCCCGAGCGGTCGATCAGGAATTCCATGTGGGTAGGCATGGGTGGATCGGGCCGCGCCCCCTCCGGCGTGAGGGTGCGCCGGAAGAGGCCGTAGGTCGAGACGATGTCCGAGGCGCCTTCGGTGGCCACGGGGAACAGGATGCGGGGCGAGGCCCCGATGCGCGACAGGATCTTTTCCTCGCCGTTCATGGGCACCGCGATGATGGCGGCATTGAAGCTTCTGAGCTCGCCGAACGCGTCGGCGAGCTGGACGAGCCTCGCCCGCGACGAGGGCAGGGTGAATAGCACGAGGAGGACGGGCTGGCGTCCGCGGTAATCCTTCAGGCTGGCGCGGGCTGGTCCCGTGGCGAAGGCGAAATCCGGCGCGATCAGGCGCGGGCGCTCGGGCTCGTCGAGGTAGCTGAGCCGGCGGGCGGCTTCTCCCGCCGACAGCGCGCGGAGAAAGTTGATCAGGTCCCAACGGTCGTCCTCGGAAAGCGTGGCCCCGAAGGCGGGCATGCCCTGCTTCAGGCCGTGGGTGAGCCACCAGAACACGTCGCCCGCGGTGTGGTCGTTGGTATGGGGCGCGGTCAGGTCGGCAGGACGCGGGGTCAGGCCGGCACCCGCGGGGCCGTCGCCGGCGCCTGCCGGTCCATGGCAGGAAGCGCACTGCGCCCGGTAGAGCTCCTGGCCGTGGGCGATAGAGCCCGCCGTGTAGGGAATCGTCGAGCGCCGGTAGGTCGTCGGATACGCATCCACGGCGAGGGGCGGCAGGGCCTGCTGCGCTCCCGCCACGAGCAGGACTGCGGCGCCGGCCAGCCACAGCGAGCGGCCGCGGCGCATGAGACAGCCCGCCACGAGGGCGAGAAGGCCGACGAGGACGACCTGGCTGCCGATGAGGACCTGGGTCTTGACGCCCGGAAAATTCCACGTCACGTCCGGAGCGAGACGGAAGCTGAAAGGCCAGAGAGGTGTCTCGTGACGGCCGGGCGGCGTGACGGCGAGCACGGCGGCCACCACCACGAGGGCCGCTCCCACCAGGGCCTCGATGGCCACGAAGCCCGCGAGGCGCCGCATGGCCGGCCGGCCTACCGCCGCCCCGTCTCCGCTCAATCGCGGCAGCAGGCTCCGGCGGTTCCATCCGGCCAGGCCCAGCACGGGGACGAGCAAGGCCACCTTGAGCAGCACCAGCCGGCCGTAGTCGGTGCCCACGAGGCCGGGCACGCCGCCGACTTCGTTCCACGTGTTCCACACGCCGGTGATCACGATGAGGATCATCATGGCGAGGGCCCAGGAGGAGAAGCGCCGGGTGGCGATGACGGCAAAGGGCCGCGCGTCGGCGCCGTCCTCGCGCGACGCGGTGCGAAGGAGGAGCGCGAGCGCGGGCAGGGCGCCGAGCCAGCTTCCCACGCCGATCAGGTGCGCCGCGTTCACGAGGATGGGGAGCGCGCGGCCGGGGTCCACGCTGACGGCATGGCCGGCCCAGGCCACGAGGCCGATGCCGGCCGCGGCGAGAATTCCCGCTTCAATCCTCCACGCCAGCCAATCGGCGCGCGACTCCTCCCTTTCCCGGAGTAGGACGAGCGCCGCCATCAGAAGGAGCAAGGCATGGCGGAGCAGCCAGACGGTTCCGTACTGGGTCGCGCCGAGAAGGCGGAGCCAGGCTTCGCCGCGGGCGAGGCTGTCCGCGCGTCCCGTCACCACGGTCACCTGCCAGCCGAGTGCCGCCACGCCCGAGAGCAGGAGGAGCGCGGCGAGCCAGCGGGTGGACGTAGCGAGGCGCCGCTGCCACGCGCGCGCCGTCGGCTTGTCCGAGGGGCCGGCGAGGAGGCTCAAGACGAGCACGCCCACGATGAGGAGGCCCGTGCCGGTGGACAGCGCGCGGATGGCCACGCCGAGCGGGCTCATCGCGCCGCGGCTTTGACGGTGAACGTGTACTTCGACTCGACGATATGACCGTCCACGGAGAGGACGCGGAAGCGCACGGTGTAGCGTCCCGGGCTGAGATGGGGCGTGCTCACGGACAGGAGGACGGGGTCGTCCTGATCGACGGTGGCATCGCCGCCGTCCACCTGCTTGCCCGCCTCGTTCCAGACGGAGGCGGTGGCGTAGGCGGGCTCGAGCCGCTCGCTGAACCACATCTGCACGCGCTCGGGCGGTCGGGTCACCGTGGAGCGCTGTCCCGGCTCTGCTCGCACGAGGAGCGAGTGCGAATGGGACAGGCCGGGCAGGGCCATCAGCGCGCCGAGCACGGCCGCGGCCAGGGTACGACGTGAGCTCATTCGGCGTCGCGCCGCGATCCGATCATGAGCCGCCAGATGAGCGCGAGGAGCAGGACGGCGACGAAGGCGAGGCCGCCCGCGATCAGCGCGGTCACGAGGGGACTCATAGGGGCCGAGGCCAGCGGTCCACCGTGATCGGCGGGGGCCGGTGTGGCCCGCAGCAGCACCGGGATCACGGAGGCAAGGAAGAGGCGAGCGGTGGTCATCGCGTCATTATAATGGGCCGATGGCAGCTCCCGCTCGCTCGCGAACCCGCGCCGTCCTCTTCGATGCCGGCAACACCCTCCTTCGCATGAACTATCCCGCCATCGCCCGCCATCTCGCGAGCCGGGGGCACGCGGTGTCCGTGGAGGCGGTCGAGGAGGCGGAGCTCCGCGCCCGGGTGCGGCTCGACGCCGACCTCGCCCGCGGCGTCTCCACGGAAGGCCGCCCCGCCCAGGATCAGTACGCCGCCTATCTCATGGACGGCCTCGGCCTCACCGATGCGGAGGAGATCGAAGCCGCGGTGACCTTCAAGCGCGGCTACAATCCGCCCGCCGGCCTCTTCGACCGCGCCGATCCCGGCGCGCGTCCGGCCCTTCGTGCGGTGAAGGCGGCCGGCCTCGCGGCGGGGGTGATCTCGAACTCGAATGGCTCCGCCCACGCGTTGCTCGACGGGGCGGGGCTCGCGTCAGAGCTGGACTTCGTCATCGACTCGGGCCTCGTGGGCGTGGAGAAGCCGGATCCGAGGATTTTCCGCCTGGGCCTCGAGCGGGCGGGGGTGGCTGCTCACGAAGCGGTCTATATCGGCGATCTCTACTCGATCGATGTCCTGGGCTCCCGCGCCGCTGGTTTGTCCGCCATTCTTCTCGATCCGCGCGGCTTCTGGGGCCCCCGCAACTGCGACACCGCCCGCGATATCGGAGAGGCCACCGCGCTCATACTCCGCACCCTGGGAAAGGATCAGCCATGACTCGAGCCAAGACCTCGCGGCTCCGCGCCCTCGTGATCACCCTCGGCGCCGTCGTGCTTTTCGCCACGGGCGCCGTGGCGACGTGGACGGTGGCCACGGCGCAGATGCAGCATCAGCATGGCGCAGAGCCGGCCAAGGGCGGCTGGCTCGTGAAGCTCGCTCCCGATGCCCGTACCGAAGCGATTCAGCGTCAGTTCCGGGGATTCGAGACGACCATGGCCGAGGTCGCGTACCGATACGGCGAGATGTACTGGGGCGGGGTGGACGGCAATTGGGGCTACGCCGAGCACATGCACGAGGAGCTGGGGAAGACGCTGGAGCTCGGTCTCGAGCGGCGGCCGCAGTATCGGGTGAGCGCGGAGACCTTCGTGCTGAAGACGGTGCTGCCCCAGGTGGGCGAGGCCATCAAGAAAAAGGACGTCGCCCTCTTCAAGCAGCGCATCGAGGGCTTGCGGGCCGCCTGCACGGCTTGCCATGCTGCCGAGAAGCACCCATACATAAAGATCGCGCTGCCGACGGTGCGGCGGAATCCGATCGAGAAACCTTAGGCGTTCGCGAGCATCGGACGCGCGAGTCGGGTGGGTGGCGGCGGGGGCGGGGGGTGCTCTCCCCAGACCACGCCGAGTCGCATTCCGCGGGGCCACTCTGGCCCGCCACGAGATTCTGGTTTGGCGCTTCGAAGAAGCTCCCCAGAAGATACGGGTCTGGAGAGCGCACCCCCGCCCCCGCCGCCACCCGCCCGGTTGCACGAGCGGAAATTGCTAGGTGGGGAGGTCTATGAAGGGGTAGCGGCGGAGGGCGGCGTAGACTTCCGCTTTCATGCGGTCGACGGCGGCGGTGCTCTTGCCCTCGAAGCGGAGGGTGAGATAGGGATTGGTGTTGGAGGCGCGCACGAGGCCCCAGCCGTCGGGGAAGAGGATGCGCACGCCGTCGATGTCGATGCTCTCGTAGCGACGCTTGAAATCGGTGGCGAGCTCGCCGATGACGGCGAACTTCTTGTCGTCGGGGCAGGGCGCCTTGAGCTCCGGGGTCGAATGGAAGTGGGGCAGCCCGTCGAAGTGGGCGGAGACGGGCTGGGGATGCCGCGCGATCAGCTCGAGGATCTTGCACGAGGCGAGGATGCCGTCGTCCACGCCGTACCAGTTCTCGCCGAAGAACATGTGCCCCGAGACCTCGCCCCCGAGCAGGATGCCGTCTTCGCGCATCTTGCGCTTCAGGTGGGAGTGCCCCGTCTTCCACATCACGGGCTGGCCCCCGTGGGCGAGCACGTCGTCGACGAGGGCCTGCGAGCACTTGACGTCGAAGACCACGGGCGCGCCGGGATGGCGCGTGAGGAGATCGCGGGCGAGGAGGGCGAGGATCAGGTCGGCCTCGTGCCGCCGCCCGCGCTCGTCGACTACTCCCACGCGGTCGGCATCGCCGTCGTAGGCGAGCCCGATGTCCGCGCCCGTCTCGAGCACCTTGGCCACGAGGTCGCGGGTGTTCTCTTCCATCTCCGGATCGGGCAGGTGGTTCGGAAAGGTGCCGTCGGATTCGCAGAAGAGCTCGATGACCTCCGCCCCCAGACGCCGGAGCAGCTCGGGCGCGAAGCTGCCCGCGATGCCGTTGCCCGCGTCCACCACCACCTTGAGGGGCCGCGCCAGGGTCACCCGCGCGGCGATGGCGTCGAAGTACTCGCGGCGCGGGCTTCGCTCCGTGCGGCGGCCCGTGCCCCGCTCGAAGCCGCCGCCCGAGATGGTGGCGAGGAGTCCCTGGATCTCGTCTTCGGTAAGGGGCGCCGCTCCCCCGTGCACCATCTTCACCCCGTTGTCGGAGACGGGGTTGTGGCTGCCCGTCACCGTGGCGCCCCCGTCGAGCTTCCAGTGGGCGGCCGCGAAGTAGAGGAGAGGCGTGTGGTTCACGCCGATGTCCACCACGTTCAGGCCGGTGGAAAGGGCGCCCGCGGCAAAGGCCTCCTTCAGCGGCGGTGAGGAGGTGCGGTTGTCCATGCCGAGGGCGACGCTCGTACCGCCCCGGCGCCGGATGAGCGTGCCATAGGCCCGACCCACCTCGGCAAAGACTTCGGGCGTGATGTCGATGTCCACCTTGCCGCGGACGTCGTACGCCCGGAAGATATAGGGGTTGATGCCGCTCATCATCGGGGGCGCCTCAGATCACCGCGATGGCTTCGACTTCGATGAGCCAGTCGGGGTGGGCCAGCGCGGTCACGCCGACCATGGTGGAGGCGGGGCTCTTCTTGCCGAAGAACTCCTCGCGCACGGGCGCCACCTCGGTGCGGTGACGGACGTCGGTGAGATAGGTATTGATCTTGACGATGGAGGCCATGGTGCCGCCGCCCGCCTCGACCTGGGCCTTGATCGAGCGGAAGACGGCGCGCGCCTGGGCTACGATGTCGCCGCGGTGGGCGGGCAGGCCCTTGTCGTCGTAGGCGACCTGGCCGGCGAGGAAGAGGATGGTCTGGGCACCTGTGACCTTGATGCCCTGCGAATAGGTGGGCGCGTCGAAGACGCCGGGAGCGCAGTACCGCTCGATGGTGGCCGCCATGAGAATCTCCTTGAGAGACATCGGGTCTTGGGTGAATATGACGACGCCGCGCGGGTCCGTTCCTTCCTACGCTAGTGGCCCCGGGCGTGACAAGTCAACTCTAAAGAGGAGTGGCCTGTCAGCGGGTCATCACGCTCGAACTGGTCCAGGAGGGCCCATGGACGAGGCGCTCAAGGAAAAGACGAAGAAGACCGCGAAGATGCTCTTTCACACCCTCAAGAACGGCGTGGGATTCGAGGACTGGAAGAAGATCGACAAGGAGCTGGCGCGTGAGCTCTCCATGTTCTTCACGGGCAAGCTCTACAGCCGCGAGGTCATCTCCCAGAAGCAGCGCGAGCTCTGCGCGGTGGCCTCGCTCACCGTGCTCAACCGGGAGCGCGAGGTGCACGCGCACATCCACGCCGCGCTCAATGTGGGGGCCACCCGGCAGGAAGTGGCCGAGGTGATATTCCAGCAGGTGACGTACGGCGGCATGCCGGTGGTGGTGGAAGCGCTCCGTGTCTACAAGGCGGTGCTGGAGGAGCGGGGCGAATGGGAGTGACCCATCCCACGGTCGGCGCGGCCCTCGAGGCCGCCCGCGCGGCTGGCGAGATCGCCATGAAGTACTATCGCGGCGGCTTCGAGGTGACCATCAAGGCGGATCAAACCCCGGTGACCCAGGCCGACCGCGAGGCGGAGCAGGCGATTCGCGGCATCCTCGGCCGGGCCACGCCGGGCGCGGGCTTTCTCGGCGAGGAATTCGGCGAGGAGGGCTCGACGTCCTATCGCTGGATCATCGATCCCATCGACGGAACCAAGAACTTCGTCCGCCGTATTCCCATCTGGGCCGTGCTCATCGCCCTCGAAGAGGATGGGCAGGTCACCACGGGGGTGGTGCACAACCCGGTCACCGGCGAGCTCTTCTGGGCGCGCAAGGGTGAGGGGGCGTGGGCCAACGGCGAGCGCATCCGCGTCTCCCCGTGTCCGGCCCTCAAGGACGCGATGCTGATGCACTCGAGCCTCAACCTGATCAAGAACGTTGGCTATTGGGACGGGTTCGTTCGCCTGGTAGACGCGACCTCTCGCCAGCGCGGCTTCGGGGACTACTACGGCTATTGCCTGGTGGCCGCGGGTAAAGGCGAGCTCTACGCCGAGGCCGATCTCAAGCCGTGGGATGCCGCACCGATGAAGATCCTCATCGAGGAGGCGGGCGGTCGTCTCACCGACTTCGAGGGCAAGCCCGATATCTACACGGGCTCGGTCCTCGCGAGCAACGGCCTTCTGCACGATGAAGCGCTCCGCCTCCTTCGCCGCGCCTGACATGGCGGATTGGGGCCGGGCCGCCGTCCGCGTCGACCAGGCGCACGAGGCGCTCGGTCACCGGGCATTCGAGGCGGAGGGGGCCGTGTTCATCCGCAATCCAGCCCTTCCCGACATTCACGTCGCCAATTACGTGCGCTCGGTGACCGCGGGCACGCCCAGCGCGATCGATCGCCTGCTCGAGCGGGCCGAGCGTGAGTTCGCGGGGTGCCCGCATCGCTGCTTCGAGGTGGACCTCGACACGCCGCCTGCCTTCGAGGCGCGGCTGATTCGAGGCGGCTACGAGCCCCGCGCCTTCGTGCTCATGGTGCTGGAGGGCGATCTCCAGGGGCGGGCGAAGACGGTCGACCCCGTGCTGGCGGCTGACGAGCGAAGCTGGGTGCAGGCCGATCGGCTCAAGCGGCTCGACTGGGCGGAGGCCCGGGCAAAGATCGGTCTCGCTCCCTTGCCCGGCGTGGGAGATCATCTTGCTCTCGTGGCGCGACTCAAGACGCCTCCCGACCGCAAGTGGCTCGCCTACGTCGACGGAGCGGCGCGCGGCATGGCATCGGCGTGGGAGGTGGACGGCATGGGCCAGGTAGAGGACGTCTTCGTGGAGCCCAGGTTTCGCCACCGGGGGATCGCCACGGCGCTGATCCATCACTGCGTCGCCGACTGTCGCGCGCGAGGAGCGGGGGCGGTGGTCATCGTGGCCGACGCCGCGGATACGCCCCAGACCATGTACGCCGCCATGGGCTTCCGCCCCGTGGCCACCAAGCGCCGCTACGTGCTCTACCCTCAATCCAGATCCTGACCGCGGAGGATACATGACCGACACGAAGGAGATCTTCGACGAGGCGCGAACGAATTCCGTATGGCTGGCCCGTCCCCTGCCCGACGAGCTGCTCCGGCGCGTCTACGAGGTGGCGAAGATGGGGCCGACCAGCGCCAACTGCTGTCCCATGCGGGTGGTCTTCGTGACGTCGCCCGAGGGCAAGGAGCGGCTCAAGCCGTGCCTCAATGAAGGGAACGTGGAGAAAACGATGAAGGCGCCGGCCACTGCCGTCGTGGCCTACGACACGCTGTTCTACGATCTCCTGCCGAAGCTCTTCCCGGCGCGGGACATGCGGACGGGCTTCGCGAACAACGCGGAGCTCGCGCAGGACACCGCGTTCAGAAACGGCAGCCTCCAGGGGGCGTATCTGATCATCGCGGCGCGGGCCCTCGGGCTGGATTGCGGGCCGATGTCCGGCTTCGACAACGCGAGGGTCGACGCCGAGTTCTTCGCCGACGGGCGGTGGAAGTCGAACTTCCTCTGCAATCTCGGCTACGGTGACCACACCAAGGTCCACCCGCGCAACCCTCGCCCATCCTTCGAAGAGGCCTGCCGCATTTTGTAGTCTGCGCGTTCGGGAGAAGCCTTACGCGAGACGGACGGGTCCTGTCGCCGGGGGGAGCCGCCGCGCAACGGGCTTCGCCACCCTAGCCTTCGTGAATCGCAGCCCTGCGGGCTGCGCGCACTCGCCAAGGGCGGAACGAAGCCCGCCGCGCAACGGCTCCCCCCGGTGCCACCCTTCCGACTCCACGGGGCTTCCCGGGACCGTATGAACTGGATCACCGGAATCAGGTGAGCCAGATGCGTCAGCCGCGATCTCTTTGTCACATGCTTTCCGGGCGGCTGATTCTTGTCTTTTCATGCTTGTCGCTGAACACGTTGCGCCATCGTGGAGTGGGCAGAGGTTTGCAGCATCATGAACGGATGCTGAGACCGGGCGGGTGGCGTCGGGGGGAGGGCGGCGCGGCCGGCGTAGTGGGCCTCTTCGAGTGTGCGCAGCCCGCAGGGCTGCGATTCACGAAGAGTAGGGTGACGCAGCCGCCCGCGCCGCCCTCCCCCCGACGACAGGACCCGCCCGCCTCGCGTGAGGTCTCTAGAAGGAGAGGATGCGGCGGAGCCAGTGTGCGATGTCGGCGATTTCTTCGGCGCAGACGGAGTGGGGCATGGCGTATTCGTGCCACTCGACGGCGTAGCCGAGCGAGATGAGGGCGTCGCGCGAGCGCGCGGCCCAGGAGAGCGGGATCACCGGGTCCTCGGTGCCGTGGGCCATGAAGATCGGGAGGTCGCGGTTCGCCGGGCTCGCTTCCTGTTTCAGGGTGTCGGGGAGCGGGAGATACGTGGACAGGGCGAGGATGCCCGCAAGGCGCTCGGCGTGACGGAGGCCGGTGTGGAGCGCGATGGCGCCGCCCTGAGAGAAGCCGGCGAGGACGATGGCGCCTGGCGCGATGCCGCGGGCGCCCTCGCGGGTGAGGAGGGCTTCCACGCGGGCCTGCGACGCGCGGATGCCCGTCGCGTCCTGTCGGCCGTCGCCCGTGACGTCGTACCACGCTCGCATCCGGACCCCGCCGTTGATGGTCACCGGCTGCACGGGGGCGTGCGGGAAGACGAAACGCACGGCGGGAGCGGTCGACATGCCGAGCTCCGGCACGATGGGCTCGAAGTCGTGGCCGTCCGCGCCCAGCCCGTGCATCCAGATGATGGCCGCGCGTGGTGACGGTCCCGTCTCGATCTCGATCGTCTCGAGCACGTCGCTCATGCGGGGACCCAGCCATGGGTGAGCCTGCGTACGCGTTCCATCAGCGCCTCCTGGTCGAGGGTGGCGAGCTTCTGGGCCCTGACCACCGGCGAGCCATGCACCCACACATCGGTGACGGCCTGGGGTGACATGGCGTAGACGACATTCTTCATGAGATTCGTGGGCGGGTGCAGCGAGGGATGGGCGAGGTCGACGGCGACGAGGTCGGCCGCGCGCCCCGGCGCGATGTCTCCCGCGTCGATGCCG
>Ga0070712_100001484_pt1 | contig 14320 bp, 15 predicted proteins | sample LARL81metaG_FD_71396 | JGI IMG/M metagenome (GOLD analysis project Ga0070712, IMG submission 71396) | Corn, switchgrass and miscanthus rhizosphere microbial communities from Kellogg Biological Station, Michigan, USA - LAR L8-1 metaG | ecosystem: Host-associated > Plants > Roots > Rhizosphere ...
TGGCGGTCGATTTCGGAGCGCCTGTGCGCAGTGCGGCCGAGTTCGTTTTCAAATGGGGCACCAACGTGCCGGCGGCGCACCCTCTCAACGTGCACGCACAGAGGGCCGCAGACGCGATCAGGCAGGAGACGGATGGCCGTTTTGAGCTTCAGCTGTTCCCGAATAACCAGCTGGGGGGCGACACTACCATGTTCGCCCAACTCCGCTCGGGAGAGCTGGAGTGCTTCTCGCTGTCCGGCGTGAATGTGCTGTCTTCTGCCGTTCCCGCCGCGGCGATCTACGGCTTGGGGTTCGCATTCAGGAGCTACGATGCGGTCTGGAAGGCGCTCGACGGCAAACTGGGCCTGCACCTTCGCAAACAGATCGAGAGCTCCGGATTGGTGGTGATGGAAAGGATCTGGGACAATGGATTTCGCCAGATCACGACGAGCACCAGGCCTATTGTTTCTCCCGCAGATTTGAACGGATTGAAAATCCGGGTGCCGACCAGCGCGCTCTGGATTTCCCTGTTCCAGTCTCTCGGCGCATCTCCTGGCGGGATTGATTTTTCCGACGTCTATCCGGCCCTGCAAGCCAGAATCTTCGAGGCGCAGGAAAATCCCCTGGTGATTATCTCAACGGCAAAGCTTTACGAGGCGCAGCGCTATTGCTCGCTTACCAACCATATGTGGGATGGGTGGTGGCTGCTCATCAATCGGCGCGCATGGGAACGTTTGCCGCAGTCCATTCAAGAGATCGTTTCCGGGAATCTCAATGCCGCGGCGCTCGCGCAGCGACGCGACGTTGCCGAGCTCAATTCCGGCCTCAAGGATGAGTTGACGGCCACAGGCCTGGCATTCAACGAAGTCGATCCTGGGCCATTCCAGGAAAAACTGCGGCAGTCGGGCTTCTATGTGAAATGGCACGGTGAATTCGGCGAGGAAGCGTGGTCGCTGCTCGAGGAGGCTACGGGAAAGCTGGCGTAGTTCCCTCTCTCTGAGCGAGTAGGAGTAGCTGTGATAGAGCGGCTCAAGGACAAGGTCGCGATCGTGTTCGGCGCGGGCTCGGTAAGCCCGGGATGGGGGAATGGCAAGGCCACGGCAGTCCTGTTCGCACGCAATGGAGCCCAGGTCGTCTGTGTCGACGTGAAGCTCGACGCCGCACAGGAGACCGTTGGCATCATCCGGGATGAGGGCGGGACGGCGACGGCCTTCTCCTGCGACGTTACGAATTCAAAAGCCGTCAAAAGCGTGATTGACGATATAATCAGGCAGAACGGACGCATCGATGTTCTGCACAACAATGTCGGCTACGCCACCATGGGAGGGCCGATCGAGCTCGATGAGGCCGCCTGGCAGCGCACCATCGATCTCAACGTGACCAGCTGCTTTATCACCTGCAAGCACGTCCTGCCGCACATGCTGCAGCGCCACTCGGGAGCAATCGTCAATGTCTCGTCGATCGCGGCGATCCGCTACACCGGCTATCCCTACGTCGCCTATTATGCGGCGAAGGCTGCCGTGAACAGTTTCACCATGGGTCTGGCGCTGCAGTACGCGAAGGACGGCATCCGGGTGAATGCGATAATGCCCGGTCTGATGAATACGCCCCTTATCTTTCAGCAGATATCCGGGCAGTACAAAACTGCCGAGGAAATGGTGAAAGCGCGCGATGCGGCTTGCCCTATGGGACGCATGGGGACGGCATGGGACATCGCGAAGGCGGCACTGTTCTTGGCCTCCGACGATGCAGAATACGTCACGGGAGTTAGCCTGCCGGTCGACGGCGGACTGACCTGCCAGATCGGGACGTGACTCTGTACTCGTTTTGTTGTGAGGGAGCGTGCTCATGCCCTCGACCCGCATCGAAGCTGATTACCTCCTCGAAGCTGCGTTTGAGCCGCGCCGCGCCGCCGAAGCCATGGCGGGGGAGCAATCGAGCGGCACATTCGTTCCCATCCCGGGGGAAACCCCGGAGCTGAAGGCGCGCGCAGCCGCGCGCGTCGAGACGCTTCGTATTGTCGATGACGACGTGAGGGAGCCCTCGCTCCCCTTCGCGCGCACGCCAAAAGGTACACTGCCGAGATGGCGGCGCGCGCGCGTTACCCTCTCATGGCCCCTCGAGAATCTGGGTCCCTCGCTGCCCAACCTTCTTGCCACCGTCGCAGGGAATCTCTTCGAGCTCAAGCAGGTTTCGGGCCTGCGCCTTCTTGACCTACGGCTCCCCGAGGAGTTCACCGAAAAATACCCGGGACCCAAGTTCGGGATTGCGGGAACACGCAAGCTCGCCGGCGTCGAACAGGGGCCGCTCATCGGTACTATCATCAAGCCAAGCGTCGGCTTCGGACCGGAGGAAACGGCGGCCCTTACCCAGACGCTTTGCGAAGGCGGCATCGACTTCATCAAGGACGACGAACTTCAGTCGGACGGACCAAGCTGTCCCTTCGACGAACGCGTGCGCGCGGTCATGCGCGTCATCAACGCCCATGCGGATCGCACCGGAAAGAAAGTGATGTTCGCCTTCAATCTTACGGGCGATCTCGACCAGATGCGCCATCGGCACGATGTGCTGCTGAACAACGGCGCCACCTGCCTGATGGCGAGCTTGAACTCGGTGGGCCTCGTCGGGATGATCGAGCTGGCCCGCCTCAGTCAGCTGCCCATTCATGCGCATCGCAATGGCTGGGGCTACCTCTCGCGCCACCCGCTGCTCGGTTGGTCCTATGTCGCGTGGCAAAAAATCTGGCGGCTAGCCGGCGCGGACCACATGCACGTGAACGGACTGGCAAACAAATTCTCGGAACCCGACGACAGCGTCATTGAATCTGCACGTGCGTGCCTCACCCCCCTCTTTGCAAAGAAACCGTACACGGTGATGCCGGTGTTTTCGTCTGGCCAATCCGCAAGGCAGGCGCCTGGGACTTTCGCGGGCCTCCAATCGACGGATCTGATATTCACCGCTGGCGGCGGCATCATGGCGCATCCGGGTGGCATCGCCGCCGGCGTTGCCGCGCTGCGCGAGGCCTGGGAGGCTGCGGTCGAAGGAATTGATCTTCGCGAGTATGCGGCAAAGCGTCCGGCTCTGGCGAAGGCGCTGGAAGCTGTCGGATGAGCGAGGCGGCACAACTCGCTGACGGTCCGCTGATTGCCTTTTACGGTGATGACTTCACCGGATCGTCTGCGGTGATGGAGATCACCGCTTTCGCCGGCCTGCCCACAGTCCTCTTTCTCAATCCACCCACGCGGGAGCATCTGGCGCAGTTCGCGGACCATCGCGTCATCGGCATCGCGGGCATTGCGCGCTCGCAAAATACCGAGTGGATGGACCGTCATCTGCCCCCGATCTTCAAGCTTCTGCGTTCCCTTGATGCGCCCATTGTACACTACAAGGTCTGCTCCACCTTTGACTCGGCGCCGCATGTGGGGAGCATTGGCCGCGCCATCGACATCGGGACGCCGATCCTCGGTGGCGGCTGGCAACCAGTGATCGTGGGCGATCCCGGCATGCGCCGTTATCAGGCGTTCGGTTATTTGTTCGCGGTGGCGAATGGGGTCGGCTATCCGCTGCACGAGCATCCCACCATGGCGCGTCATCCGGTCACGCCAATGCACGACGCCAATATTTGCCGGCATCTTGGCAAGCAGACCGCAAAGAAGATCGCACTGGTGGACTTCATCGCGATGAAGGAGGCGTCAGCGACGGAGCGATTGCGTGCGGAGCTCGATGCAGGCGCCGAGATCATCTTCCTGGATGTGCTTGACAAAGAGACACTCATCGAGACAGGCCGGCTAGTCTGGAACAACCGAGGCGACCGGCTCTTTGGCATCGGCTCGCAGGGTTTCGAGGCAGCGCTGGTCGCATATTGGCAATCCGCGGGCCTGCTCTCGAGCGAGCATCGCAACTTCCGCGCACCGCCCGCTTCTCGGATTGTCTGCGTCTCCGGCTCGGTCTCGCCGGTCACTGCCGCGCAGATCGCCTTTGCGGTCGACAACGGCTTCGCATCCATTCCCCTCGACGCAACGCGTGCGGTGGACGAATGGGCTTGGCAGAACGAGCTTGCAATGGCCGCCGAGCGCTCGCTTGCGGCCCTCGGCGAAGGGCGCGATCCGCTGGTCTATACGGCAGCGGGTCCCGACGACCCCGGCGTGAAAGCGCTGCAGAACGCGATCACGACTACCGGCGTCTCTTCCGAACGCATCAACACCCGGATCGGCGCCGGACTTGGTTTTGTTCTCGGCCGCGTGCTGCGGGAAGCGCGGCTGACCCGCGCGGTGATATCCGGGGGCGATACGTCGGGGCATGCGGCTTCTACCCTCGGGGTGTATGCGCTCACTGCGGTCGCCCCCGTTGCACCGGGATCGCCCCTTTGCCGCGCGCACACCGACGATACCGCGCTCGCGGGACTGGAAATCGCACTCAAGGGTGGGCAGGTCGGGCGGCCGGATTTTTTCTGTGCAGTAAAGCGCGGCGGTGTAGAGTGATTTAGCCCGCGCAGGAGACACCATGAGACTCCAAGGCAAGCATGCGGTTGTGACCGGAGGCGCCCGCGGCATCGGGCTTGCGATCTCGAAGGCGCTCGCGCGCGAGGGAGCCGCGGTAGCGCTCGCAGACATCAACCTCGACGGCGCAAAAATGGGGGCGGCTGTAGTAAGCGCGCAGGGAGCGTGCGCCGTTCCCATCGAGGTCAACGTCGCAGACCCGGTCTCGGTGGCTGCGATGGTCAAGACGTTGCTGCAAAATTTCGGCCGCATCGACATCCTGGTGAACAATGCGGGCGTGGGCGGCAACACGCCGTTCCTCGATACCACGCTTGAGGAGTGGAACAAGATTGTGGGCATCAATCTCACCGGGGCATTCATGGTCGCGCAAGCCGTGGCGCGCGAAATGGTGAAGAGCGGCGGCGGCAAGATCGTCAATATCGCATCGCTCTCGGGACAGCGCGGCGGCAATGGACGCGCAGCCTACGGTTCGGCGAAAGCGGGGCTCGAGCTCTTGACCAAAGTCATGGCGGTCGAGCTTGCTCCGTACAACATTAATGTCAACAACATCGCGCCCGGCGCAATTGAGACCGAGATGGCCAAATTTGCTCACGACACGGCGACTCGTGCGGCATACAACTATTTGATCCCGATGGTGCGATACGGCACGTCCGAAGAAATCGCGGACGCCGCCGTGTTCCTCTGTTCCGACGAGAGCCGATATGTGCACGGTCACACGCTCAACGTGGACGGCGGCTTCCGCGCTGCCGGCCTGATGTTCGGCGGAGGTAAAACTCCGCCCACCCCATGAGAAAAGAATAGGATAGGAGGAAACCATGGCCCGCCAGATCTCCCGCCGACGTTTCACCCGCCTGATGCTGGTCAGCGGCACGGCAATCAGCTGTGCGCTGCCGGCGTGCTGGGCAGCAGGCGCTGCCGACTTCACATTCAAGTGGGGCACCAACGTTCCTGAAACTCACCCGCTCAACGTGCATGCCCGCAAGGCCGCCGAGGCAATCAAGCAGGAAACCAACGGCAGGTTGGAAGTGCAGCTGTTTCCCAACAATCAGCTTGGCGGTGACAGCGACATGTTCTCTCAGCTACGGTCGGGAGCGCTGGAGTGTTTTTCGCTTTCCGGCGTGAACGTGCTGTCCACCTTGATCCCTTCGGCTTCCATCTGGGGCATCGGCTTTGGGTTCCCGAATTACCAAGCACTCTGGAACGCGCTCGACGGCAAGCTGGGCGCACATTTGCGAGGCCAGATCAACAAGGCCGGGCTCGTCGTGATGGACAAGATCTGGGACAACGGCTTCCGCCAGATCACGACTAGCACGAAACCCATCGTAACGCCGGCAGACCTGCAGGGGCTGAAAATCCGCGTTCCCATCAGCGCGCTCTGGACGTCGCTGTTCAAATCGCTTGGCGCATCGCCCACCAGTATCAATTTCGCCGAAGTCTATTCAGCGCTGCAGACCAAGGTGGTGGATGCTCAGGAGAACCCGCCTGCCATCATCTCGTCGGCGAAGCTTTACGAGGTGCAGAAATACTGCTCGCTGACCAATCACATGTGGGATGGCTGGTGGCTTCTGGTGAACCGCCGCGCGTGGCAGAGCGTGCCAAAGGACATTCAGGACATTTTTGCAAAGAACGTGAACGCTGCCGCCCTGGCGCAGCGCGAAGACGTGGCAAAGCAGAACGAAACCCTGAAGGCCGACCTCGCCGCCAAGGGGCTGATATTCAACGATGTCAATCCCGAGTCCTTCCGCGAAGTCCTGCGTAAAGCCAATTTCTACGGCGAATGGAAGGGAAAGTTCGGGGACGAGGCGTGGCAGCTTCTGGAAGAATCAACAGGGAAGCTTGTTTAGGGGGTAGCTGGTTGTTGCAGTTCCTATTGGAGGCATCTGCTCGAAATGTCGCGAAATGGCGGCATTTCGCATTAACGCCTGGTGTCCGTGTGCGGAAATTGCTGTTGGAAGTGAGCACGAGCGCGCCAGAACGGCGGGAGCGATGGGAGGCCTCATTACGGGATTTTCGGCACGAAGCGAGTGACAAGCTTCTTGTGCACAATAAGGAGCGGCTCGGCCCGGCCATTTTCAGTCTTCAAACAAGAAACTGCGCATCGGAAAATCAGAACAGTCTCGCAGATGCGAGCCGCGCTCCGTCCCTGAGGGTACGGAGCTTCGCCCAGACCACATCCGGAGCGACACGCCCCCACCCTGCCGAGGTGTCGAAGCCGCAATCGTTCGCGGCGAGCACAGCGGAAGCGTCGCCGATCACTGCGGCTACCCGTTCAATCCGATCCGATATCACCTCAGGATGCTCGATAATGTTCGTCAGCGGGTCGATAACGCCGGCCACCAGAATTTGTCCCGATTTCAGCGGAAGCTTCTCGAAGCAGCGAAATTCATGAGCGTGGCGTGGGCCGGCGAAGGGCAAATACAGAGCCCCGACGTTCACTTGTTGAATGATTGGCAGGATATCCTGAAGCGGTACGTCGCTATCATGGGGAGATTCCGAATTCCCCCAACACACGTGGAGGCGTACACGGTCTGACGGAATGCCTTTGAGCGCACGGTTGATCACCGCAACGACTTGTTCGACGAATTCAAGAAATTTCGAAAGCGAGAATAGTCATCGGCTCCACCCTGCAACCTAGGACGATGACGGATGATGTGGGGATCAGGCGCGGTGGCCGCAACCAGTTCGTGCTCCATTCAGCCTGACCGGCTGAGAGTTGGTCACGCTGACGCCTGCGCGACGAGACGGGCTACGAACACTCCGACGAACATGCAGTCTTCCTCGCGGCCATCAAGTCAGGGCTCGCTGCATTGCAGGATTTCGTCGCGGCTTATGTCCGAATCGGGTCAAAAGCGGCGCAGGCCATCAGCGCCAGTCGGCAGCGCATGTCCGCTTCTCCCCAAAAGCGGACTTACGGCGAGCTTGCATCGAGATGTCCGCTTTGTGCCAAAACGGAAATTGCTGCCCTTTCTGATAGCCGGAAACTTGGGGTAGAGTCATGCATCGTGAGCTGCCAGCCGGGATTAGGTTTCCGATTCGACCGCAGCTTTCTTGCGATCGCAATGGCAGTCGACGAGCTGGGAGTGGCGCTCGAGTCAACGCTCTTGGCGGAACGGGAGATTGCAAGCGGCCGCCTGGTTGCGCCGCTGTTGGACCGCTCGGAAAGCATCCACTATGTCGGGCACTATCTGGTCTCGCCCAAGGGCCTCCACCAGCGCAGGCCGCTACGGGTGTTCACTCAGTGGCTGTCGCGCGAGCTGAAACTCGATCACCTTTTCCAGGCCTGCGGGTTGCGCACCAACACGTGAATCGGATTCAAGGATAGTTGCAAACAGTGCGTTTGTAATGGCAGCGGCGACCGATAAAATCACTGCAAACAAAAAGAATGGGTGAGCGAACGCTGGCCCAAGTGAAGGCACACGGAGGCGGGGCGACTTGTCCCGCTATTGACCTGCGGCGAGTTCAGTTGTCAACGCCAATCGATGGGCAGGAAACAAATGAAATATGGATTGTTCGGCTTGCTCGTGGCATCCGGGTTGACCCTCCCAAGCTTGGCGGCGGGCGAAGAAAAACCCACAGTAGTGCCGGTGACGAAAGCGCCTTTTCATTTGTTCACTTTCCAGGACGAAAACATGTCACTTGAAAATGTGGCAGTACCTGCAGGCCGCTCGACGACCTACCATTCCCACGATCAGGATCTCTTCTTCGTCATCACCAGCGGCGCCAAGGTCAAAAATCAGCCTCTAGGGAAAGATCCGGTGGACCTCGATTTCAAATTAGGAAATGTTTATTTTGCTTGGTACACAAAAACGCCTGCCGCGCATCAAATCATCAATGTCGATGAAAATCCGCTCCGGCTGCTGGGATTGGGCATTGTGCGCCCGGAGCCGGGTAAGTTCACGCCATCGACGCGGGCGGCCAAATACGAAGTGGTGATGGAAAACGAGCGGGTGCGGGCTTGGCGGCTTAAGCTCAATCCCGGGGAAGCGGCGCCGATGGTGCAGCAAACGGCGGCCGGCGCCAGATTCGTCATCGCCGGAGGTGACGCGGTCGAAAAAAGACCCGGCAAGCCAGACCAGCCGCTGCTATTGAGGAACCACGATTTCATGGCGCTGCCAGCCGAAGAACATGGCCTCGAAAACATCGGGACAACCCCGATCGAAATTGTCGAAGTAGAGCTGAAATAGCATCGTTGTCCGGGCCCAAACCCCAAGAATTCGGGAAGCTCGCGATGGCCAAAATCCTGCACAGTATGATCCGTGTCATCGACGAAAATAGATCCGTTGATTTCTATAAAAAGGCCTTTGGGTTGGAAGTGGCTCAGCGCTTTCAATTCGACGAGTTCACTCTCGTCTATCTGCGAAACCCGGAAAACGACTTCGAGCTCGAGCTGACCATAAACAACGGCCGGACCGAGCCGTACTCGCACGGAGACGGGTACGGCCACCTTGCCATTGCCGTCGATGATATCGCGAAAGAACACGCGCACTTCGAGGCGTTGGGCCTCAATCCGAAACCGGTGAAGGAATTCAAGCGCGAGGGGGCTTTGCTCGCGAAGTTCTTTTTCGTCGACGACCCCGATGGATATAAAATCGAGGTGCTGCAAAAACATGGCCGCTATCAATAATTGGCGGTACCAAATGGGAGTAGAGGAAATGCGGGTTTCGAAGCCGGCGGGCGGCGTGTCGCGTCGAAGTTTCGTAAAATCGTCGAGCGCCTCCCTGATTTTAACCGCAACGGCCGTCATCCACCCTATCGAGGCCTGGGGCCTTGAGGCAAAGGGCCTTGCGCCAGCCGCCGTGCAGACACTTATTCAAGCGTCGCGCGATATCTATCCGCATGACCGCCTTGCCGACCGTTTTTACGCGCTGGCCGTCAAGGATTTCGACACCAAGACGGCGGCCGACCCAAAGCTTAAAGCGCTCTTTGAAGAGGGCGTGGCGAAGCTCGACGCTGCCGCCCGGGCGGCGCATGGGGTCCCCTATGTGCAAGTAGGCTGGGAGGAGGAGCGCGTCGCGTTACTGAAACGGATCGAGACCACGCCCTTTTTCAAGACGTTGCGGTCTGGCTTGGTTACTGGCCTTTACAACCAGAAAGAACTCTGGCCGCTGTTCGGCTATGAGGGCTCCTCCGCGGACAAAGGCGGCTACATCGACCGCGGCTTCGACGATTTGACCTGGCTCTAACCGGGTTCCGGGAGGATACAACCATGGCTGCCAAGTTCGATCTCACTGACAATGGGCTAGTTGTCATCGTCGGCTCCGGCGCGGGCGGCGGTACGCTCGGCCACGAACTCGCGCGTAAAGGAATCAAGACCGTCATCCTCGAGGCAGGCCCCCGTTACGAGATGGAGGATTTCGTCAACGACGAATGGGAAAGTTTCGCCCAGCTTGCCTGGACCGACATGCGAACGACCTCCGGCAACTGGCGCGTCGCGCGGGACTTTCCCAATCTTCCGGCCTGGATCGTCAAGGCCGTCGGCGGCACAACCGTCCACTGGGCTGGTGCGTCTCTACGCTTCCAGGAGCATGAATTCAAAACCAAAACCGTATACGGCTCAGTGAAAGGCGCAAACCTGCTCGATTGGCCGCTCACGCTTGCCGAACTCGAGCCTTATTACGCCCAGGCGGAAGATAAAATGGGGGTTACCCGCACTCACGGTATCGCTGGCTTGCCCGGCAACAATAATTTCAAGGTATTCCAGGCAGGCGCAAAAAAGCTCGGCTATCAGGAGGTGCATACGGGCCACATGGCCATTAACTCGGAGCAGCGGGACGATCGGGGCGCTTGCCAGCAAATCGGCTTCTGTTTTCAGGGCTGCAAGTCGGGAGCCAAATGGTCGACGCTGATCGCCGAGATCCCGAAAGGGGAGGAAACCGGCAATCTCGAAGTGCGCCCTCAATCGCATGTGATCAAGATCGAGCATAACGCCGCCGGAAAGGTCACCGGGGTGGTTTATGTCGACAAGGATGGCGCGGTGCAGCGCCAAAAGGCCCGAGCTGTCGCGGTTGCAGGGAATTCAATCGAAACGCCAAGGCTGCTCCTCAATTCGGCCACGTCGAAGTTTCCGAACGGCCTCGCCAATTCAAGCGGGCAAGTCGGCAAGAACTATATGCGCCATGTCACGGGGTCGGTTTATGGGATATTCGAGCGGCCCGTGCACATGTATCGAGGCACCACAATGGCCGGGATTATGCGGGACGAGGCGCGCCACGACCCATCGCGTGGCTTCGTCGGCGGCTACGAATTTGAAACCTTGTCCCTAGGGCTGCCCTTCATGGCAGCGTTCCTCAATCCCGGCGGTTGGGGGCGCGGTTTCACCACGGCGCTTGAGGCATACGAGAACATGGCGGGCATGTGGATCGTGGGCGAGGACATGCCCCAAGAAAAGAATCGCGTCACCCTTGACCCAACCGCGAAGGACAAGATGGCAATGCCGGTGGCCAGCGTTCACTTCGACGATCATCCGAACGACGTGGCGATGCGCGCGCATGCCTGGCGTCAAGGCCAGGCGATATATAAGGCCGTGGGCGCGACGAAAACGATGTCTACGCCGCCCTATCCCTCAACGCACAATCTCGGTACCTGCCGCATGAGCGAAAAGCCGCGCGACGGCGTTGTTAACAAATTCGGCCAGACCCACGATATCCCGAATTTGTTTATTTCCGACGGCAGCCAATTCACCACCGGCGGCGCCGAGAATCCGACTTTGACGATCGTCACGCTGGCGATCCGGCAAGCGGACAACCTCGCGGATATGATGACAAAGAAGGTTGTTTAGCCGGAACGGCTGCCCGCGCCAGCTTTGAGGCGCGGGCGGGGGCAACCATGGCCTCGAGCGCGGCCTCGCGCGATTGAGCTCGAAAATCCGCCGCCCGCGAGGGTTATTTTGATGTCGAGGCAGCGCTTCATTGCCGGCTTAGTTGAAATCGTCGGGCGCAGCTATGTGTACACGGACCCTCGTCGGACCGAATGGTACCGAACGGGGTTTCGATCCGGGGGAGGTGACGCCGAAGCCGTCGTTCTTCCAGGCACGCTGCTCGAGCTCTGGAAGGTTCTCCAGATCTGCGTATTCGCCGGCAAGATCGTCATCATGCAGGCGGCGAACACGGGCTTGACGGAAGGTTCCACGCCAAGTGGCGAGTACGATCGTGATGTCGTCGTCATCAATACTCTCCGCCTCAACAAGCTGCATGTCTTGGGCGGTGGGCGTCAAATTGTAAGTCACGCGGGCGCTACGCTTCACGCGCTGGAGAAGTTGCTGAAGCCGCTGGGCAGGCAGCCTCATTCAGTGATCGGATCGTCCTGCATAGGCGCGTCGATTATTGGCGGGGTCTGCAATAATTCGGGCGGCGCGCTGCTGCAGCGCGGCCCATGCTACACCGAGCTTTCCCTGTTCGCGCAGTTGCGCGCCGACGGCTCGCTGGAATTGGTCAATCATCTCGGCATTAAACTGGGAGAAACGCCGGAAGAGATTTTAGGGCGGTTGGACCGAGGCGATTTTTCTGAAAATGATGTTGATTACAGCGCCGGCAGAGCATCAGACAGCAGATATCGAGAACGTGTCCGCGACATCGGAGCTGCCAGTCCAGCTCGGTACAACGCCGATCCTGATCGCCTGTTCGAGGCGTCGGGTTGTGCTGGAAAGTTGGCAGTTTTTGCAGTTCGGCTTGACACCTTCCCGGAAGGCAAAGGGGAGCGGGTCTACTATATCGGCACGAACGATCCTGTCGATCTGACCGTCCTGCGGCGCCGCGCTCTAACCGAGTTTCCTGAGCTTCCCATCAGCGCAGAGTATATTCACCGCGACATGTTCGACATTGCACATGTGTACGGCAAAGACACGCTGCTGATGATCTATTGGCTAGGCACCGACTATTTGCCCAAGTTCTTCTCGATCAAGGGCCGGCTGGATGCCCGGCTGAACAAATTACGTTTCACTCCTCGCAATTTAGTGGACCGCGTTATGCAATTTTTCGGCCAGGTTCTTCCGGAAGCCCTCCCCAAGCGGATGCTCGATTTTCGCGATCGGTTCGAGCACCACCTCATTCTCAAGATCGCGGATGAGATTGCCAACGAAACCGAGGGGCTGCTCCGGGAGATGTTCGACGACGGCAGCTGGTTTCGGTGCGATGCCAAGGAGGCGGAAAAGGCGATGCTCCATCGGTTTGTGGCTGCCGGCGCGGCCGTCCGCTATCATGCTGTCCACGAGCGCGAAGTGGAGGATATCATCGCCCTCGACGTTGCTCTCCGACGCAATGATGAGCAGTGGCAGGAAATCCTACCTGCCGACCTGGAAAAAGACATCATAGCGAAGCTTTACTACGGACACTTCTTTTGCCACGTCTTTCATCAGGACTACATCGTCCGCAAGGGCGCGGACCCCAAATCGTTAAAACATGAATTGCTTCGATTGCTGGACGGCCGCGGCGCCGAATATCCTGCCGAGCACAATGTTGGTAATCTTTATGAAGCGAAGCGTCCGCTGCGGGAATTTTACGAGTCGCTGGACCCCACCAACTCCTTTAATCCCGGCATAGGCAAGACCTCCAGGCAAAAGCGTGTCTTGGGAACCGCTACCATTAGGCCTACGTAGCGGGTATGGACGGACGTGTCCTCTCGGCCGGAAGGGCGGGGATGATCCACTGCGGACCTCGGATGTGCTGTGAGTACCTCCCTCAATTGGACGGCGGGCCCCCCGAACACCGGCGTTGTCATGCTGACCTTCGTGCACGGGGCGGATCGCCGCGCCGAGCGCATCCACACTGATCGGATCGAAAGGCTCGGAGCCTCATTGCAATATGGAAACCCGTTGTCTCGAAGCAAAGGAGCTAGGCAAATGATGAAGGCGTGTTTGACTGCAGCAATCGCATTGCTCGCGTCGAGCGGCCTGTGTCGGGCACAGGACGTTGCCGCCGGCGAGGTTCAGTTCAAGAAATGCGCGCCTTGTCATGATGTGGGCGAAAAGGCAAAGAACAGGGTCGGTCCGGTGCTCAACGGGCTCGAGGGCCGCAAATCGGGGACGATTCCCAACTTCAAATATTCCGAGGCGAACAAGAACTCCGAGACCGTGTGGGACGAGGCACAGTTCCTCGATTACATCAAGGATCCCAAGACGAAGATTCCCCGTACCATCATGGTGTTTGCCGGCATCAAGGACGAGGCAGACGCGAAAAATCTATGGGCTTATCTCAAGCAGTTCGATGCCGAAGGTAAGAAAAAGTGACTGTCCCACACGGCGTTCCCGCCTACGCCATGGGCCAAAGCCGCCCATCGCCGAACTACCTCCGAAGAGACCATCTGTGCCGAGAGCCAAAGAAAAGTTTCTTTGCGGCCCGCTCATCGAAAATCATTGGCAAGCAGAATGATTATGGCCCGCGACCGTGAGGGTGCTAATTTGCACTGTTGCGGCGATTTAGCTGGACGTAATTTTTTGTCAAGTAGTCTTTGATCGCCCGTGCGCCGGCTTCATCGACAGGCGCACCCATGACCTTGATCATTTTCGTGACCTCGGCATCCCAACAGGCCACGTCGAGTATCGCGCGAGCTGAAACTCGATCATGGTAGTAGGTGAAGGCAGCCTGCGGGGGTTGCGGGTTCGGCCGCAACCTCCGACAAATGAATCGGATTCAAGGATAGTTGCAAACACTGCGCAAGCCTTTAGCGCCGACCATTTCGGTACGCGGGTCAGTAACACGCCGGCCGCTTCGAAAAGATTTTGAGCTCGCTCCACAGCCATGTGGCCGTCGGTCCTGTCTCAAGGCCGACCCGTACCGCTCCAGGTGCCTTCGATCTCACGAATGCAGCGATCGCCTCAGGCTCGGAATCGACTACGCCCTCTCGCA
>Ga0070712_100001486_pt1 | contig 14308 bp, 18 predicted proteins | sample LARL81metaG_FD_71396 | JGI IMG/M metagenome (GOLD analysis project Ga0070712, IMG submission 71396) | Corn, switchgrass and miscanthus rhizosphere microbial communities from Kellogg Biological Station, Michigan, USA - LAR L8-1 metaG | ecosystem: Host-associated > Plants > Roots > Rhizosphere ...
CTGATCGACGGCGGTCCGGGCCAGCTTTCGGTCGCCTGCCAGGTCTTTGCCGATCTCGGCGTCGAGGATGTAACGCTCGTCGGAATCTCCAAGGGTCCGGATCGCGACGCGGGACGCGAACACTTCTATCTGCCCGGCAAGGAGCCGTTCCGCCTCGATCCGAAAAGTCCGGTGCTCTACTACCTCCAGCGCCTGCGCGACGAGGCGCACCGCTTCGCCATCGGCAGCCACCGCAAGAAGCGCAGCAAGGCTATCGGCGCCAACCCGCTGGACGAGATCGCCGGTATCGGCGCCGGACGCAAGAAAGCACTCCTGCAACACTTTGGCTCGGCTCGGGCAGTGGCGGCTGCGGGTGTGTCGGATCTTGCGGCGGTGGCCGGCGTCAGCGGCGCCATGGCCAAGAAAATCTACGATTTCTTCCATCCGAGCGGCTGACACGCAGCGCCAGAATCACGCCAAGTGTGGGTTGAGAATTGCACAATGCAAACTCCTTTCGAATTGTTCTAAGTTGGCCCGCATGTTCCAGATTCCCAACACGCTCACGGTGCTGCGCATCCTTCTGGTGCCGGTGTTCGCGGTCGCCTTCGTCATCCCGGGCGACGCCGCGCGATTGACGGCCTTCGCGGTCTTCTGCATCGCGGGCTTGAGCGATGCGCTGGACGGCTTCGCCGCCCGCAAGCTCAACGCGGGAACGGATTTCGGCCGCATGCTCGATCCCATCGCCGACAAGATCCTGGTTGGCGTCGCCTTGATGATGCTGGTTGCCGAAGGGTCGGTCCGGGAGTTCAACCTGACCTACGGCCTTGGCAGCCTGCTCAAACTCGTTCCCGCGCTCATCATTCTGACGCGTGAAATCCTCGTTTCGGGGTTGCGCGAATTTCTCGCCGGCGTCTCGGTCAGCGTGCCGGTGTCGAGCATCGCCAAGCTCAAGACCACGATCCAGATGGTCGCCATCGGCGCGATGATCCTGGGTCCGATCGCCGATCGCTGGGTGCCGGGTTCGCTGGCGCTGGCCTATATGGCGCTCTGGGTCGCCGCGGCGCTGACGGTCTACACCGGCTATTCCTACTTCCGCGCCGGCCTGACCTACGCGCGCAAGAGCCGCGAGAGGACGGCGTGAACATTCTCTATTTCGCCTGGGTGCGTCAGAAGGTCGGCAAAAGCGAAGAGATCGTCGAGCTGACGCCCGAGCTGCGTACGGTGCGTGATCTCGCAGTCTTTCTGGCTGCGCGCGGCGGCGGCTATGCGGACGCGTTCGCCGACATGACGCGGTTGCGGGCCGCCGTGAATCATATTCACGCCGGACTCGATGCCACTCTTGGCGCCGGCGACGAGGTTGCGTTCTTTCCGCCGGTGACCGGCGGATGAGTGCAAACATTCACATTCAAAGCGAAGATTTCGACGTCTCCGACGAGATCGAGGCCTTGACCGCCGAGCAGACCTTGACCGGCGCGGTCGCGAGCTTTGTCGGCTATGTCCGCGGCGACGGCGGCCTGACGGCCATGACGCTGGAACATTATCCGAACATGACCGAGCACGAGATCGCGCACATTGTTGCCGAAGCGCAAAGCCGCTGGCCGCTCACCGGCACGACCATCATCCATCGCATCGGACGTCTCGCGGTCGGCGAGCGCATCGTGCTCGTCGCCGTCGCCTCGGCCCATCGCGGAGCGGCGTTCGCAGCGTGCGAATTTCTCATGGACTATCTCAAGACCCGTGCGCCGTTCTGGAAGCAGGAAGAGCGCGGCGGCAAGTCCGAGTGGGTCGAGGCCAAAACCTCCGACGATGCGGCGGCGGAGCGCTGGCGCAAGTCATGAATTTCCTCTGGGTGATTTTCACCGTCGTCGCGGCGGCAGGCCAGACGGCGCGCAACGCCATGCAGCGCGAGTTGACTACGAGTCTGGGTGCAGTCGGCGCGACGCATGTGCGCTTTCTGTTCGGCTTTCCCTTTGCGCTTCTCTTCCTCTCCGCGGCGGTGTTCTTTACCCATGCGGCTCTGCCGCGGCCCGCGCCGCTGTTCTGGCTGTGGATCGTCTCGGGCGCACTGACGCAAATCGCGGGCACGGCGCTGATGCTGATGACGATGACGGAACGTTCGTTCGTCGTGACCGTGGCGTATCTGAAGACCGAGCCCCTCTTCGTCGCGGCCCTCGGCCTCATCTTCCTGCGCGACCCGCTGACGCCGGGCATGGCGGCCGCAATCGTGATCGCGACGGCTGGCGTGGTCTTGATCTCGCTTCGCACCGGTGCGCAGACGAACGGCGGCGCCAGGCCGGCGCTTTACGGTCTCGCCTCTGGCGCGATGTTCGCGATTTCGGCGATCGGCTATCGCGGCGGCATTCTCGCACTGCATCTGCCGGGCTATGTGCTGCCCGCGACTTTTGCGCTCGCCGTCGGCCTCACTGTGCAGGCAGCCGTGCTCAGTGCCTATCTCGCCGCGACCAACCCGTCCGTTCTGCGTTCGATCATGCGGCTGTGGCGGCCGTCGCTCTTCGCCGGTTTCATGGGCGCCTCAGCGTCGCAGTTCTGGTTTCTCGCCTTTGCGCTGGCGACGGCGGCAAGCGTGCGCACGCTCGGCCTCATCGACGTGCTGTTCGCGCAAATGGTGAGCCACATCCTGTTCCGCCAGGAGACGACCGTGCGCGAAGCCGCAGGCATCGTGCTCCTTGTCGCGGGTGCCATTTTGCTGGTGTATTCGCACGGATAGAGTCCGCTGACTTGGATGGCGCTGGCACTGGCCCTCGCCCTTCGACAAGCTCAGGGTGAGGGCCAATTCCAAATCCTCATCCTGAGCGTGTCGAAGGATGGATGGCAGGCTCTGATCGGTTGAAGCGAACTGCAATCAAAAAAGGGGATCACTATCCATGCGCGAACGGACCGTCGACATTCCGACCAAAGATGGGGCGACCACGACCTTCATCGTCCATCCCGAACGCGGCGGACCGCATCCCGTGATCTTCTTCTACATGGACGCGCCCGCTATCCGCGAGGAGTTGCGCGACATGGCGCGGCGCTTTGCCAGTGTCGGATATTACGTCGTGCTGCCCAATCTCTATTACCGCTCCGGCGTGATGGAGTTGGGTCCGCTGTCGCGCGATCCGAATTCGCCGGACCGCAAGCGCATGTTCGAGCTGATGGAGTCGCTTTCGATTCCCAAGATCATGGACGACACGCGCGCGCTTCTCACCTTTGTCGCTGCCGATGCCGCGGCACGCAAGGCGCCAATGGGCGCGGTCGGCTACTGCATGAGCGGCCAGTATGCCATCAACGCCGCCGGACAATTCCCCGACGCGTTCAAGGCTGCCGCCTCGATCTATGGCGTGCGCCTCATCACCGACGCGCCCGACAGCCCGCACCGCATCGCGCACAAGGCGAAGGGCGAGATCTATTTCGCTTGTGCCGAGGTCGATCACTGGATGCCGCTCGAAAACATCGCGCCATTGCGCGAAGGTTTGAAGGGCCTGAATGCGGAAGTCGAGCTCTATCCCAAGGTCGAGCACGGCTTCGCGTTTCCGCAGCGCCCCGCCTACAACAAGGATGCCGCGGAACGCCACTGGGAACGGCTGTTCGCGCTGTGGCAGCGAAACCTGTAGTTCAGCCGCCCATTATTTTGCCTGCCGGCATGTTTCCGGCCATGAGGGCACGCATGAGAGGATGTCCATGTTGAACCGCATCTTTCCGAAAGCCTTCGACAACGTCTTCCGCGGCCATTGGCTTGGACTTTGGCTGTTCGTACCCGTTGTTCTGTTGAAGCTCATCATCGGCGCCAATTCCATCCGCGACCCGCGCGAGATTGCGTCATCCGCCGACGGCATCCCGCTTGCGACGTTCGATGCGGCGGGCGCGGACGCGGTCGTTGGAGTGTTCGTCCTGCTTGGACTTTTCCAATTCCTGCTTGGGCTTCTGGGCGTGGTCGCGCTGATCCGCTATCGCGCGATGATTTCATTTCTCTATCTCGTGCTGCTGTTCCAGATGTTGGGCACGCGCGCGCTCGCGCTTTTGCATCCGATCGCCAAGTCCGCGACTTCCGGGACACCGCCCGGATTCTATGTCAGTCTCGGCCTTCTGACGGCGACGGTGGCAGGCTTCGCCTTGTCATTGCTGCACACGACAGCGTCTGAGAAACCCGTATGAGCGAGAAATTCCGCGGCCGGCTCGCCTCCATCATCGTTATTGTCATGATCGGCGCTTTCGCGTTCGGCCTTCTGCGCTTTTTTGGTGCGCCCGTGTTCGAATGCGCATTGGGTGGATGCGGCAAGGCGAGTCCGCCACCTGGCGCTGATTACGCGCACCAGTTCCTGACCTGGCAGACGGTGGTTTTCGTCGTCTGGTCGGTCGGATTGTTTTGCCTGTGGCTGCTGCGCGGCAACCGCGACGAGAAGTAGGAACGGCAGAAACGCGAGCGTCACGTGAGGTGCGGCGGCTAACTCGCCTTCGCCAATTTCACCTGGCTCACCGGGCGGCGGACGTCGTCGGCATAGTCGTTCATCAGCGTCTCGGTGATTTTTCCGGGCTTGTATTTGTACGGACCCACTTCCGAGACGGGCGTCACTTCGGCAGCCGTGCCGACAATAAAGCACTCCTGAAATCCGGGAAGCTCCTTGGCTTCGATGTGTTTTTCCTCGACCGGTATCTGGCGCGCCTTGGCCAGTTCGATCACCGATTTGCGCGTAATGCCGTTCAGGAAACAATCGGCGATCGGGGTCACGAGCTTCTCGTCCCTGACGAAGAAGATGTTGGCGCCGGTGGCCTCGGCGACATAGCCGCGATAGTCGAACATCATCGCGTCGGCATAACCCTTGGCCTCGGCTTCATGCTTGGAGAGCGTGCAGATCATGTAGAGGCCGGCGGCCTTGGCTTGGGTCGGCGCGGTATCTGGCGCCGGGCGCTTCCAGCTGGAGATATCCATGCGGATGCCCTTGAGCTTTTCCGCCGGATCGAAATAGGACGGCCATTGCCACACGGCGATGGCGACATGGATCTTGGAGATTTGGGCGGCGACCGCCATCTGCTCGCTGCCGCGCCACACGACGGGGCGGACATAACCATCGACGATGCCCTGACTCTCGGCCGCCTCGTAACAGGCCTTGTTGATCTGGCTTTCCGTGAAGGGAATTTTCATACCGAGGATGCGCGCCGACTCGAACAGCCGCGCGGTGTGTTCTTCCAGCTTGTAGATGCGGCCATTGTAGAGACGTTCGCCTTCGAAGACGCAGGAGCCGTAATGCAGGCCATGGGTCAGGACGTGGATCTTGGCGTCGCGCCAAGGCACCAACTTGCCGTCGAACCAAAGCGCGCCGTCGCGCTGATCGAAGGGGATGACGTCGGCCATGGCATCCTTTCGCCCTTGCCCGTGCTGCGGTCAGGGCCTAGTTATCGTAAGGGGTTAGCGTCCCTTTGCGGCCATTATAGTGCCGGGCGGGGGCTTGAAAACAAGGCGCCAGGAATAGCAGCCATGACCGCCGCCCAATCGTCCATGGAAGACCCGCATTTGCTCGTGGTCGATGATGACGAACGCCTGCGCAGCCTGCTGCATCGTTACCTCACGTCCAACGGCTATCGCGTCACCGCGGCGGCGGATGCGGCCGACGCGCGCGCCCTGATGAAGAGCATGGCGTTCGATCTCCTGGTGCTGGACGTGATGATGCCGGGCGAGTCGGGCTTCGAGCTGACGAAATCGCTGCGCACCCACTCGCAGGTGCCGATCCTGATGCTGACCGCAAAGGGCGAGCCCGAGGATCGCATCACCGGACTTGAGCTCGGCGCCGACGACTATCTGCCCAAGCCGTTCGAGCCGCGCGAGCTTTTGCTGCGCGTCGGTGCGCTGCTCCGCCGCGCGGTGCCGCCGGCCCGTTCGGCCCACAGCGAAGTGCGCATGGGCGATGCCGTCTATGATCCGGTGCGCGGCCAGCTGAAGCGTCGGGACAAGCCCGTACATCTCACCAGTTCGGAAGCGGCGCTGCTGCAACTCTTCGCGGCGAACGCCGGAAGAAGCTTCTCGCGATCGGATCTGTGCACGCGGCTCGGCGTGACGCTCGAACGCTCGATCGACGTGCAGGTGACGCGGCTTCGGCGCAAGATCGAGGAAGATCCCAAGCTTCCGCTCTACCTGCAAACCGTGCGCGGCGTTGGATATGTCCTTGTCCCAGACCGCGTCACCTGAGCCGCTGCGCGGGCTGGCGCGGTACGATCCCTGGCGGTTCATCAAGGGCTTTCTGCCGCGTGGCCTGTTCTGGCGTTCGCTGCTCATCATCGTAACGCCGATGATCCTGCTGCTCGGCATCGCCTCCTACGTCTTCTTCGAACGCCATTTCGACACCACAACCCGGCGCATGGCGCGCGATGTTGCCGCCGACATCGCCTTCATGATCAATGTCGAGGATTCGCAGCCCGACAAGGAGCGCACGGCGCTACGCGAGCGCGAACGGCGCATGCTGCAATACGACATCAGCTTCGAGCCCGGCGCGACCATTCCGCCGCGCCGGCCCAACCACCGGCTCACCAGTCTCGATCGTGCTCTGCTGGAAGTGATGACCGAGACGATCGGCGAACACCGACCTTTCGCCACGGTGCATGTCGGTACCTCCGTCGAGCTGCGCGTGCAGCTGCATGACGGCGTGCTCCAGGTGGTGGTGCCGCACGAACGCCTGACCACGTCGAGCGCCGACATCTTCATCCTGTGGATGGTGGGCTCCGCCTTCTTCCTCGTCGCCGTCGCCGTGCTGTTCCTGCGCAACCAGGTGAGACCGATCGAGGCGCTCGCCTTCGCGGCGGAGAATTTCGGCAAGGGCCGCTCGGTCAGCGACTATAAGCCCTATGGCGCGGCCGAAGTCCGGCGCGCGGCGCAGGCCTTCATCACCATGCGCGGGCGCATCGAGCGCCACGTGCAGCAGCGCACCGAAATGCTGGCGGGAGTCAGCCACGACCTGAAAACGCCGCTGTCACGCATGAAGTTGCAGCTGGCGATGATGGGCGAGACGCCCGACGTCAAAGCGATGCGCGCCGACGTCAGCGAGATGGAACACATGCTCGACGCCTATCTGGAGTTCTCGCGCGGCGAAGGCGGTGAACAGGCACTGACGACCGATCTGGGAGAGCTGGTGCGCGATGCAGTGGCCGCCGCCGCCAATGCGCGTCACGCCGGTGGCGCGCGCGTCGCGATCGTCATTCCAAAACCAGTCGAACTTTCAGTGAAGCGCCAGGCGCTGCGCCGTTGCGCCACCAATCTGATCGACAATGCGCTCAAATATGGCGCGCAAGTGACCGTCACCGTGATGCGCGACGAACGCTTCGTGCGCATCGTCGTCGACGATGACGGTCCCGGCATAACAGCCGAGCGCCGCGAGGAGGCCTTTCGTCCGTTCCACCGCCTGGATGAAGGACGCAATCTCCAAGCCGGCGGCGTCGGGCTTGGACTCGCCATCGCGCGCGACCTGGCGCGCGGCCATGGCGGCGACATCCTGCTCGACACGAGCCCCAAGGGCGGATTGCGAGCCACGATCAGATTGCCGGCGTGAAAAAATTGCTGGCAGGTATCGCTGTTCGTTTTAAAGGCACGGTCCGCACTACGGCTGGCCATGACAGTTCGTTATTCCCTCACTTGGCGTCCAACGTATCGCTCGCTCACTGAAATCGCCGCAGCGGATAGTCGACGACGATCGCCTTTCCGGCGCTGAGCGCCTTGACTTCGTGCTCGGTATTTGCCGGCACAATGGCGACCATGCCGGGGCCGGCGCGGCGCGTCTCGCCGGCGATATCGACTTCCAATTCGCCTTCGAGAATGTGCCAGACCTCCTCTTGGTCGTGGGCGTGACGATGAACCGAGGCACCGGCATCGAATTCGTAGTGCACGAACGTCATGCTCGGTGAATCGAACTGCCGTCCATACCAGCCCGGCCTTCGGCTCGTAACCGCGATCTTTCTCGTGTCGATGAAGCTCATTACGGGCCTCCGCACGAGACGTTAGCACAAATCAAAGTTCGCGCGCGCGGCGACGTGCAGCAGCGACGGCGCGGCGAAGCAGCGGCGAGAGGCCATCTTTGGCCATCAGAACTTGGAGTGCGGCTTCCGTGGTGCCGCCGGGACTCGTGACATTGCGACGTAGGACGTCCGCGCTCGACGGATCGAGGTCAAGCAACGCGCCCGAACCCGCCACCGTCGCCCGCGCGAGTGTCTGCGCCACAATGCGCGAAAGACCCTCGGCCTGCGCTGCTTCGGCGAGCGCCTCTACGAGCAGAAACACGTAAGCCGGGCCGGAACCCGACACGGCCGTCACCACGTCGATGTCGGATTCGCGCTTCACCCAGAGCGTTTGGCCGAGTGCCGACAGGAGCCTGCCAGCCAGAGCTTTGTCCTTCGCTCCCGCGCCCTTGGCAGCATAGAGCGCGGAGATGCCGCGGCCGATGGCGCCCGGCGTGTTGGGCATGGCACGGACGATGCGCGCCTTGGCACCCCATGCCTTTCTCAGAGTCGCGGTGTTGGTGCCCGCAGCAATGGAGATCATCAGCGCACCCGAGTCGGCGATGGCGCGCAATCGCGGAGCTTCGCTCTTAAGAACTTGCGGCTTGAGCGCCACGACGCAGGCGGCGGCACGCACGCTCGCGATGCTGTCGGCGCGCGCGAAAAGCGCGACTTGGTGTTTCTTCGTGAACCGCTTCAATTGCTTCGACGGCGAGGGTTCGACGGCAAGTAGCGGAGCGACTCCGCGTTGCATCCAGCCGGCCAGCAACGCCTGGCCCATGCGTCCGGCGCCGATGAGAACGATGGGTCGCATTTCTTTACCTCTCCGCTTGAGGGGAGGTAATGGCTGAGCCGACGATCATCACGCCTGCCCCGCGCACTCCAGCACCGCGGCGGCGACGGCTTCCTCGGCGGTCTTGCCGCCCCACAGCACGAACTGGAACGCGGGATAGTAGTGCTCGCAGGCTTCGAGCGCGAGATTGAGCAGCGCTTCGCATTGCGAGGCGCTGGCGCGCGCATCGGGAAAGATCATCGCATGGCGAAAGACGATCGTGCCGTCCTCCGGCCAGAGATCGAAATGGCCGATCCACAGCCGAGCGTTCACATACATCAGCAGGTCAGCGACATTGTTGCGACGCACGGAATCTGTAATGCGCATGTCGAAGGCGCTCGACAAGTGCAACGACTGCAGATCTTCGCGCCACGAGAAACTGAAATGATGGTCGCTCCACCGCCCGGCAACGGAAAGGTTGAGTTCGTCGCGCCCCGAGCGCTCGAAAGCCCAACCATTCTCCTCCACGGTGCGCTCGAGCATATCGATTGGGTGGGGAACGAGGGCTGGCTGGTCCTGGTGCGCGACTGTCATCAACTGCTCCGGTTCACGACCGCGACGCAACGCGAAGCAGTCATGGATCAAACTGGCACAAGATTTTGTAGCGGCACAAGAGTCCGACTCCACACGTCTTGGGACGGAAACAGCCATTCACAGCTTTGGGATGCGGTGAATCGAATCTGCCTCAGTCCATGACAGCGTGTTCGGGACTCGAATCCGAGTCAGGCCGGTGGCGTTTTGGACTCGAGCGCGGCAATGCGCGCTTCGAGGCGTTCATTTTCGGCGCGCGCCTTGGCGGCCATCGCCTTGACGGCTTCGAATTCCTCGCGCGGCACGAAATCCATGTCGGCGACGAGGCGTTCCAGCCGTTGCCGCACGAAGGTGTCGATTTCATCGCGCACGCTTTTGGCGGCGCCGGCGGCATCGGTGAAGATTCGGGCCATGCCGTCGAGAAACGGATTGTCGGTCTGTGCCATGGGAGTTCTCCTGCCTACCCCGTATATGGCGAGCGACAGGCTCGCGGGCAAGGCGCCAACGAAATTCGACAGTCTCTGACCGGACAGCAGCGGCCTCGACCTTCGGCAAGCTCAGCGTGAGGGCCAATTTCTAGTCCTCATCCTGAGCCTGTCGAAGGATGGAAGGTGGCCAACTTGACAGGCAGGGGCGAAGCGATGCGATTTGCGCCCGATGGTCCTAGCCACCTTGCCGTTTCCCGACATCGACCGGGTCGCCCTGCACATCTGGGGACCGCTCGCCATCCGATGGTATGCGCTTGCCTACATCGCCGGTCTGCTGTTCGGCTGGTGGGCGGCCGCGCGCATGACGCGCGACAAGGAGCTGTGGAAAAACCCGCCCTTCGCGGGCAAGGCGCCGCTCACCGCAGAGCAAGTCGGCGATCTTGTCGTTTGGGCAACGTTCGGCGTCATCCTTGGCGGCCGCATTGGCTGGATCCTCTTTTACGGGATCGCGCTTTGCAGCGTTTCGCCGCATGCCGCCTTCTGTCTCGGACCGCCCGGAGAGCCAGGACTTCCGCAAGCCTTTCTCGCGGAGCCCTGGCGGCTGATCACGATCTGGCAGGGCGGCATGTCGTTTCATGGCGGGCTTGCCGGCGTGGCGATCGCGCTTTGGTTGTTCTGCCTGCGCCACAAGCTGGAACTTTTGAAAGTCTCCGACATGCTGGCCGTCGTCGCTCCAATCGGACTCTTTTTCGGTCGCCTCGCCAACTTCGTGAATGGCGAGCTCTGGGGCAAGGTGACAGACGTGCCCTGGGGAATGGTCTTCTGCACGCCGCACATCATGGCCGAGTTCGGCGGCATCTGCCCCGCCGGCCTGCAGCCGAGACATCCAAGCCAGCTCTACGAAGCCGCGCTTGAGGGTCTCGTGCTCTTTGCGATCATCCAACTCGGACTTCGCGTCTTTCGCCTTCACGAGCGGCCGGGACTGCAGACGGGAATATTCTTCGCCGGCTACGGTTTGTTCCGCTTCTGCATCGAATTCTTTCGCGAGCCCGATGGTCCGTTTCTCGGCTGGTTCAGCATGGGCATGGCGCTCTCGATTCCCCTGTGGCTCGCCGCTGCCTATCTCATGTGGGTTTCGCTCGCGAAACCCCGCCCGGCGTGAAGGCGCTCGGCCGGCGCATTGCAGCGCTGATTGCGGCGCAAGGACCGCTGTCGCTCGCCGAGTTCATGACCATGGCGTTGCACGATCCCGCCGCGGGCTATTACGCAACGCGCAATCCGCTCGGTGCCGACTTCGTCACCGCTCCGGAAATAAGTCAGATGTTCGGCGAATTGATCGGATTGTGGCTGGCGCAGACCTGGAACGACCAGGGCAAGCCGAAGCGGCCGCTGCTGGTCGAACTCGGTCCCGGACGCGGCACGCTGATGGCCGACGCCTTGCGCGCCACGAAGCGCATGGTGGAATTTCGCGACACGCTCGAGGTGGTGCTGGTCGAAGCCAGTCCCGTGCTGCGCAAGGCCCAGGCTGAAACGTTGCGCGATTGCGGCGTTGCCGTGCGCTGGGCCGCGAACTTCGAACCGGCGAACGACGGGCGGCCGCTCTTTCTGATCGCCAACGAGTTCTTCGATGCGCTGCCGATTCGGCAATTCGTCAAAACCGAACGCGGCTGGTGCGAACGCATGGTGACGCTCGACGAGAAGGATGCACTCACCTTTGCCCTCGCGCCCTCGCCCGCACCGCTCATGCCGCTAAACCGCGACAGCGCGCCGAGCGGCGGCGTCTATGAACAGAACGCCGCCGGCGAAGCCATTTGCGAACAAATCGGCCACGCCATCGCGCGTGACGGCGGAGCGGCGCTGGTCATCGATTATGGCTACAGCGCGCCCGGATACGGCGAGACCTTGCAGGCGGTAAAAGGCCACGCCTTCTCCGACGTGCTCAGCGATCCTGGCGCGAGCGATCTGTCGGCGCATGTCGATTTCAAAGCGCTCTTAGACGCGGCCAGACGCGGCGGTGCTGCGGTTTATGGTCCGTTGGAACAAGGCAGGTTTCTGTTGTCGCTCGGTTTGCGCGAGCGGGCAGGTGTGCTGTCGAACGATGCGCGGGCGCGCTCCGACATCGCAACTCTTGATAGCGTTCGTCTTGCCGTCGATCATCTCGTCAATCCCGAACAGATGGGACATTTGTTCAAGGTGCTAGCCATGGTGCCGAAATCCGCGCCGACACCGCCGGGATTCCAGCAATGCTGACCCTGCGAGCGGCCAATCTTCGTGACTTGCCCGTTATCTCTCACGGGTTTTTTGGTCGGCAGGGTGGAGTGTCGCGCGGCATCTACTCCTCGTTCAACTGCGGACCTGGTACGAACGACGATCCAGCCAATGTCACGGAGAATCGACGCAGGGCGCGCGTGGCGCTCGGCGCTTCGGCGCTCAATACGCTGTATCAAATTCACAGCCCAACCGTGGTCAGCGTCGATGCGCCGTGGAGCATCGGACCGCAAGCCGATGCCATGGTGACGAAGACGCGCGGCATTGCACTCGGCATACTTTCGGCCGACTGCGCGCCGGTTCTGTTCGCCGATGTCGAGGCCCAGGTGGTCGGCGCCGCGCATGCCGGTTGGAAGGGCGCGCTTTCAGGCGTGATCGAAGCGACGGTTGCCGCCATGGAGGCACAGGGTGCGCGGCGCTCGCGAATCGCCGCCGCGCTCGGCCCCTGCATTTCTCAGGCGAATTACGAAGTGGGCGAGGAGTTCCGCGCCCGCTTCGTGGCAGCCGATGCCGCCAACGCCGGCTTCTTCGCCGCCGGCACCCGCGCCGGGCATCATCAATTCGATCTGGAAGAGTTTGTCGCTGCGCGACTCGTTCACGCGGGTGTGGCGAATCTGTCGAGGCTTTCGACCTGCACCTATGCGCACGAGGCCGAGTTTTTCAGCTTCCGCCGCGCGACTCACCGCGGCGAAGGGGACTATGGCCGCGAATTGTCGGCGATTGTGCTTCCCTGACACTTCACCGCCCGTGCGCCGCTTGCTACAAGCCCGTCACCAAACCATCACAGTGCGGGGCGCGCTTCCATGGCCGATGACAACGGATCGCGGGGCATGAAGCTGCTGGCCGGAAACTCCAACCGGGCATTGGCCGAAGCCATCGGTCAGTACTTGAAGCTGCCCTTCACCAAGGCGGTCGTGCGCCGCTTCGCCGACATGGAAGTATTCGTCGAGATCCAGGAAAATGTCCGCGGCGAGGACATGTTCGTGATCCAGTCGACGAGCTTTCCCGCCAACGACAATCTGATGGAGCTGTTGATCGTCATCGATGCGCTGCGCCGTGCCAGCGCGAGACGCATCACCGCCGTCATCCCCTATTTCGGCTATGCCAGACAGGATCGCAAAGTCGGTCCGCGCACGCCGATCTCCGCCAAGCTGGTCGCCAACCTGATCACCGAAGCCGGCGCCAACCGCGTATTGACGGTCGACCTGCATGCCGGACAAATCCAAGGCTTCTTCGACATCCCGACCGACAATCTCTACGCCATGCCGGTGATCGTGCGCGATATCCAGGACTATCTCGGCGCCGGCGATCATCTGATGGTGGTGTCGCCCGATGTCGGCGGCGTGGTCAGGGCCCGCGCCCTGGCCAAGCGGCTCGGCGCCGATCTCGCCATCGTCGACAAGAGGCGCGAGCGGGCCGGCGAATCCGAAGTGATGAACATCATCGGCGACGTCAGGGGCCGATCCTGCATCCTGATCGATGACATCGTCGACTCGGGCGGCACCATCTGCAACGCCGCCGAGGCGCTCTTGAAAAACGGCGCGAAGGACGTCTGCGCCTACGCGACGCATGGCGTGCTTTCCGGCGGAGCGCTGGCGCGCATCGCCGGATCGAAACTGAAATCGATGGTGGTGACGGACTCGATCGCGGCAACCGAAGAACTCAGCCGCAGCCCCAACATCCGGCGTATCTCCATCGCCCCCTTGATCGGCGAAGCCATGCGCCGCATCAATCACGAAGAGAGCGTGTCGAGCCTGTTTGACTGATGAATTGCAAAGAGTGGGCTCTCATCGGCGCACGACCGCCGATCAATCCTTGCTAGGGCTTTGAATCACTCGCATTTGTCCTCCCCGGCCCACCGCGCTAGGCTCGAGCGAACCGCCACAGACGAGGAGAAAGCCATGCATGTCGGAATGGGCGTGATTTTCCAGGCGACAGACCCCAAACGCAGCGACCGCGAGGTTTACCAGGCCGAACTCAAGTTCGGCGACCTTGCCGAACCGCTCGGCTTCGACTCGCTCTGGGGTGTCGAGCATCACTTCACCGACTACACGATGTGCCCCGACGTGCTGCAGTACCTGACCTATTTCGCCGGTCGCACGAGCCGCATCAATCTCGGCTCCATGGTCGTCGTGCTCCCCTGGCACAATCCGATCCGCGTCGCCGAACAGATCGCGGTCCTCGATCATGTCTCAAACGGTCGGTTCATCTTCGGCATGGGCCGCGGACTTGGCCGCGTCGAGTTCGAAGGCTACGGCGTCGACCAGAACGATGCGCGCGAGATCTTCGT
>Ga0070712_100001489_pt1 | contig 14297 bp, 15 predicted proteins | sample LARL81metaG_FD_71396 | JGI IMG/M metagenome (GOLD analysis project Ga0070712, IMG submission 71396) | Corn, switchgrass and miscanthus rhizosphere microbial communities from Kellogg Biological Station, Michigan, USA - LAR L8-1 metaG | ecosystem: Host-associated > Plants > Roots > Rhizosphere ...
ATGCCTAGTGAAGATGCAGTCCAGTAATTCCCGCGACAGTTTGGACCTGAACCCTAGTCTAAAACCAACCGAGATTCCCAAAGGATCGTGATAGACCCGCTGCGGGATTGAGATATGCTCACCGCTAACGCGGACTGAAAAGGTTTGAAAGGGATGAGGGGAATCGGGCAAGGCTCGAACCGCCCATTGAGCATGATCTCGGGCGACCGAGGGGAAAGACGATATGAGATCCGCATTGGTCGGAATCACGGCCACTTCGGATTCTAACCTTTTCAGCCGGAAGATCGGAACGGACATAAGTTAAGGCCCGGCTTGCTCGGGGCCTCAGTCCGCCTAAATACAGCCTTGGCGGATGGGGATGTCCGAGAGGCTGCTAAGTCCAACAAAAATTGAGGATATTCAGGCTCTCCCCTACAGCAAATCGCATTTTGAAGTACAGCGTCGGCCTGATCGTCAGGTGCACTTGCATTGGCTATGCTTGTTTTCAGATGCTGGTCAATTGACCAAGCCAAGAGGAGGCACCATGCTTTATTGGGCGCTGGTATTTCTGATTGTCGCGATCATCGCCGCAATCTTTGGATTCGGTGGCGTAGCGGTGGCAGCGGCCGGAATCGCGAAGCTCCTGTTCTTTATTTTCCTGGTGGTGTTCATCATCACCTTGATTACAGGGCTCACACGCCGCGGTGGCAGCACGGGTATCTGAGCATAGCCTCACGCGGGTAATGGCTAATCGGAGTTTTCAAGGGCCGGGCCGAACTGGTTTCTTCGCGCGAAATGGGAGCCAGTTTTCGGTCCGGAGCGTTTTCTAGCAACAAATCAGCATTGATTCACGGCTCATCAATTCTTCACCTCCACACATTCGTGCTCTGACTCTCTCTGGCATTGCTGCTCTTCATCACCTTCGTTATGATTGACCGATGAGTTTTGCCGACACGGTAGTTCTGTTTGTCCTGGCCCTGCTGCTGTTTGGGCCCAAGAAGCTGCCGCTGATCGCGCGCCAGATCGGGAAAGCACTTAACGAGTTCAAGCGCGCCTCGAATGAATTCAAGTCGCAGATTGAGTCTGAAATCAGCCAACTTGAGTATCAGGAGCGTCAGAAGAAGTACGAACAAGAACAAAAGGTATTGCCCAACGAGCCTCCTGCAGGAGCGATAGCATCCACTCCGGCGCTCTATCCGCCACCACCTCAAGAGGGAGGGCCGGTCCCCGAAAATCTCGACGCCGCACACGATTCCCACAATGCCTGAGACCAACTTATTGGATCCACCCGCAGTGGAAGAAGAACGCATGCCGTCTATGAGCTTCCTGGAACACCTCGAAGAACTCAGGGCGAGAATCTTCCATTCCGTTGCTGCAGTCGCGTGCGGGATGGTGCTGTGCTGGTTCATCCGCGAACGTCTGGTTACATTCATGACGGCGCCGATTATCGAGGTATTGAAGAAGAACGGGCAGGCGGAGAAGTTGGTCTACCTGAACCCCACCGAGCCTTTCAACCTTTACTTGAAGGTGTGCGCGCTTGCCGGTCTTTTCATTACATCTCCTTACGTACTGTACCAGGTGTGGCTATTCATTTCGCCAGGGCTTTACCGCAAGGAGAAGAAGTACGTTGTCCCGTTCATGATTTCCACGATCTTTCTGTTCGTGGCGGGGGGATATTTCGGATACCGAATGGTGTATCCGGCAGCGTTAGATTTCCTCGTGGGCATCGGACGGCAGTTTGCCGCGATGATCACGATCCACGAGTACACCGACCTTTTTCTGACGGTGATCCTCGGGCTGGGCCTAGTTTTTGAGATGCCTATCCTGGTTTTCTTCCTCGCGCTCATGGGTGTGGTCAGCGCCGGGTGGATGTGGCGCAATATTCGATACGCCATCCTCGGAATCTTTATCGTCGCTGGAGCATTGGCGCCTACGCCCGATATCAGCAGTATGGTAATTTTCGCCTCACCCATGCTTGTGCTCTATGTGTTGAGTATTGGTATTGCATGGTTCGTCCATCCCACTCAGAGAAGAGCGCGTGAGGCCAAGAGAAGCAAAGCATAGTAATAGTAACCAGCGGCCGTCGGGAGACAAAGCCGCGCTCCTATTGACTTTGCTTTTTCTGTCGACCGCCTGTGCGCATAGCTCTCCGAATGCCGAAGAGGCAAAACCCTCGCCTGCCGCTGTTCCGTCGAACGCAGCGTCGCCAGCGCCAGACAATGATCCTCCGGCATTTAATGCAAGCCGAGCGATGGAGTACGTCAAGGAGATTGTCGCTTTCGGGCCCCGACCGCTCGGGAGCGAAGGTCACAAGAAGGCCGAGAACTACATTCTGGCCCATCTGAAAGGCGACGACGTCGAGCGGGACGACTTTGAAATCACAACCACCGAGGGGCGCTTTCCTGTCCACAATATCGTCGCCAAGTATCCGGGCAAGAAGGACGGCATCACTATCATAGCCAGTCACTACGACACGAACTGGCCGTTACGGAACGTCAACTATATCGGCGCGAATGACGGCGGCTCTTCCAGCGCACTGTTGTTAGAGATTGCCAATCAATTACGTGGGAAGAAGCGTGAGGGCTACAGCATCTGGTTGCTGTGGGACGATGCGGAAGAGTCAATGAAAATGCCGTGGGACGACAACGAGAGTCTCTATGGCGTGAAGCACCTTGCGCAGAAGTGGCAGGACGACGGCACCCTAAAGAAGGCGAAGGCTTTCTTGCTGGAAGATATGATCGGAGATGCCGATCTCAACATTGAGCGCGAGACGAACTCAACCCCCTGGCTTGAGGACTTGATTGGGCAAGCTGCCGCGAGTCTGGGCTATCAATCACATTTTTTTGCGCGGCAAGCAGCTATTACGGACGATCACTTGCCTTTCCTGCAACGTGGCGTTCCTTCCGCAGACTTTATTGATCTGAATTACGGTTACAACAACGTTTTCCACCATACGACTCAAGACACGCTAGACAAGCTCAGTCCGAAGAGCCTGGGAATCGTTGGCACTGTCACGCTGGAGACTGTGGGTCTGCTCGACCACCGGTAAGACCGACCCACTCTGCGAGCAGCGCTGCTTGTTCTATCCTGCATTTTCATTTCTAATTCCCTGAGCACCTGAGACTGCTCGTGAACCAAACTCTCGCCTGGATTTTGTTCAACATCTTCGTGGCAGTGATGCTGGTGCTCGATCTGGGCGTCTTTCATCGCGGTTCTCGCGTGCTACGGATGCGGCAGGCGCTGGCATGGAGCGCCTTTTGGATAGCGTTGGCGGCTGTTTTCGCACTATTGCTGGGGGCTTGGCAGGGAAGGACCGCAGCGCTCGAATTCTCGACGGGTTACGTGATCGAGCTTTCGCTGAGCGTGGACAACCTATTCATTTTTCTTCTTATTTTTCGCTACTTCCGGCTACCAGCCACCGAACAGTACCGCGTACTCTTCTGGGGAATCATCGGCGCCATTGCAATGCGGGCGGCGTTTATCTTTGCTGGGGTTGGTCTGATACGCAGGTTTCACTGGATCATCTATGGATTCGGAGCGCTGCTTATCTACAGCGGAGTGCGGTTGTTGTTTCAGCGCGGAGACCAGGTTCATCCCGACAAGAACCCTGTTGTAAAACTTTTCCGCAGGTTCTTTCCGGTCACTAAAGACTATGTGGACGGAAAGTTCTTTGTGCGCGGCGAGCAGCTCTGCGCTACGCCTCTGTTGCTGGTATTGATCGTGATCGAAACCACAGATCTCATCTTTGCCGTGGACTCGATCCCGGCCGTACTATCCATTACGCTGAACGCCTTTATTGTCTATACGTCTAACATTTTCGCGATCCTTGGACTTCGGTCGCTCTTTTTCGCGCTCTCTTCTCTTTTAAAGATGTTCCAGTACCTGCACTATGGAATTTCCTTCGTTCTAGTGTTTGTGGGGGTGAAGATGCTGCTGTCGGAGCATTTTCCGATTCGAACGGAAATTTCACTAGCCGTAATCGCCGGGATTTTGATGGTGACAATGCTTGCTTCGATTTGGAATCGAAAGCCGACACCCAAACCCGCGGACGTCTAGTCGGGCGGTTGAGCTCAGAGTGTTGCGTGAATGTCGAACCAGACGCTGCCCGCAGGCAGGTGTCCGGCGGCAAGCTTGTGCTGGATGCTGCGGATTCGAGCGCTAACTTCGTCTGCGGTGCACCAGGACCCTGATGTGTCCTCTCCGAACGGCCCCGAACTCCCCTCGCCGAACTTGTAGTCGAACTGATCAGCGAAGATGTCAAAATCCACTTTCTTGAGGTGCTTCGAAATTACCGGTCGTTTGAGTAGTCGGCCGAGCGGCGGGATCTTCGAAGAAGCCTTTCGCAGCAGACGGAATGCAATCTCGTCATCAGCGATCGGGGTGGACCCGGTGAACGTAAGTTGGTTGATGACCTTGAATCGCTGATATCCGAGCTGATGCAGCTCAGCCACCAGGTCGTGATCGCGGTCAAGCTCCACAGAAATGTACTTCGGCAAGTTCTTGGAGTTGAGCGCCCGGATACACAGATAGTCATAGCCTTCGATGTCTACCTTCATGTAGTAGGGAATACCCTGTTGCTCCATTACGACCGACAAAGGGATGCACGGTACGCAAATCTCGTGACAGGGCCCATAACGCTTTGCCCTCGCTTCATTGAAAGAGCTCTGCGTATCATTGGCTTCATTCACCCAGAACGATAGCGTCCCTTCCGCCTCTGCGATTCCGATGTTGAGAACGGTCAGTCGCCCGCTGGCTATCTCTTTCTCGAAACGATGTTGCGCAGCAGTCGTGAGCACCGGATTTGCATCAATGGCCACCACACGGAAGGCACGATGCAGGTAATAGGCCGTGTCGGCACCGTTGTGCAAACCTACGTCGTAGATCAGGTCTGAAACCATCCGGTATGCCCTCGAACCGCGAATCGCTACGAAAAAGAAATCTTGTCACCTGCAACAACGGAGTGCTTGAGGAATTTCGTGTCGTTGTGGTCGGGAAAATCGGTGCGATAGTGCGCGCCACGGCTCTCTTCACGCGCCAGGGCGGACCGCGCCACCAGCAAGCCATTGGTCCGCAAGTTCCTTGCTTCAAACTCCCGGCGATTGTGCGCGTGGCTCAATTGCGCGTCGAGTTCTTCTAGACTCGTGATGGCCTGTTTCAGTCCGGAGCCAGTTCGCACAATTCCGGCCTGCTTCCACATCAGCTCTTGAATCTGTGTGATCGTAGTTTCGACTGGTAACGGAACTGGTCCATTCGAGTACGCGGCCGCCGGAGGTGTGTCTTTCACGCTATTCGCCGGAGCCTTAAGTTCATCTCGCATCTTCTTGCCAGCGCGCGTACCGAAAACGAGACCCTCTAGCAGGGAATTGCTGGCGAGGCGGTTGGCTCCGTGGACACCGGTTCCGGCTGCCTCTCCCGCCGCGTAAAGGCCCTTCACCGTTGCGTGTCCATGCAGATCGGTACGTACTCCGCCCATTGCATAGTGGGCCGCTGGGCGGATCGGAATCAGTTCGGTCGTGATGTCGATGTTGTACTGCATACAGGTTGAGTAAATCCGAGGGAAGCGCTTTTGAATGTGACCGGCATCGAGATCAGTTAGATCTAAATAGACCACAGGATCCTTTGCGCGGCTGCGTTCCAGTTCATGCATGATCGCACGGGCGACCACATCGCGCGGGGCAAGCTCTCCCATGGGATGATACTTGGGCATGAAGCGCGTCATCTCCATGTTGCGGAGGTGAGCGCCTTCACCACGGAGCGCTTCTGAAATCAGAAAACGCGGCGCTTTCTTGAGATACAGAGCCGTAGGATGAAACTGGATGAACTCCAAATCCGTCAATTCCGCGCCAGCGCGATATGCCATCGCGACGCCGTCTCCAGTGGCGACGCTCGGGTTCGTGGTGTTGGCATAGAGCTGCCCCATTCCGCCCGTAGCCAATAATACCGCTGACGCGTGAATGGTCCGGTGTTGGCCGTGTTCATCAATGACTTGCACCGCGCAAACTCGCCCTGATTCGACAACCAGGTCGATCGAGAACTCGAATTCTCGAACGGAAATCTCTTTGAGCGTCTTTGCTTTGGCAAAAAGCGCTCGCAAGATTTCTCGACCGGTCGAGTCGCCGTGTGCGTGAAGGATGCGATTACGGCTGTGGGCCCCTTCGCGTCCGAAGGTTAGCTTGGTGCCGTCGCGATCGAACTGCGTGCCCCACGAGATTAGTTCCTCGATGCACTGCGGCGCCTCTTCCACGAGAACTTTAGCGGCATCGGGATTGCAGAGCCCGTCCCCGGCTGCGAGTGTGTCCTGTAGATGCAGGCTGATTTCATCCTCGTCGCTGAGCGCAGCTGCGATGCCGCCCTGGGCATACTGAGTGCTGGAGTCGGTGACCTCGCGTTTTGCGAGAACTAGAACGCGGCCTGCGGGGGCGAGCTCAATGGCCGCTCGCAGTCCGGCCACTCCGGCGCCGATGATCAGAAAATCAGTTTCCGACAAGACGGCTGGCATTGCTGGCATAGTATCACCGTAAATTGAAGTCATTCCAGCGGGGGCAGATTTAGCGCCGATCCCGCTACTGCGGCCAGCTTGTTATTATGGATTCCGTGCTCCGCATTCCAGTCAACACAAAGTCTCGCAATTATGAAGCCCTGATTGAACATGGTCTGCTCGCTCGCGCGGGGGAAGTCCTGCGCAAAACTCTGGGCGGTACGCCACCTGCGTTTGTGGTGACTGTTCCGCCGGTGCGGCGCCGCTGGGGAAAAGTTCTATCGCGTTCGCTGGAGTCTGCCGGGTTCACTCCCCGGTTTATCGAAATGCGCGACGGGGAGAGAAACAAACGTCTATCGACGGTGGACCAGTTGTCGGACAATCTGGTCCGGGTCGGGGCGGACCGTAAAGCAGTGATCATCGCATTCGGTGGCGGCGTTGCGGGCGACGTTGGCGGAATGCTGGCATCTGTCTACATGCGCGGCGTGAAGCTCGTGCAGATACCTACGACGGTACAGGCGCAGCTGGACGCAGCCATCGGGGGTAAGACGGGGGTGAACCTGGTTGCGGGCAAGAACCTCGTTGGAACTTTCTATCAACCGGAAGTCGTACTGATCGATCCCGAAACTCTTGAAACGCTGCCTCAGCGCGAGTTTCGCTCCGGAATGTATGAAGCACTGAAGGCAGGCATTATTGGGAATCCGAAGTTGTTTGCGCAACTGGAAAAAGCATCGATCAAGGCATTGCGGGAAGACGCCAGCGCGGTTACGCGCGCGATTGCGGATTCGGTCAAGCTAAAAGCTGAAGTGGTTTCGGCAGACGAAAAGGAAGGCGATCTGCGGCGCGTGCTCAACTTGGGCCATACTCTCGGACATGCCCTCGAGGCCGCTACGCAGTACAAACAGTTTCTGCACGGGGAGGCCGTTGCGTGGGGTATGCAGGCGGCAGCGCGAATCGCGTTGGAGATGCGCGTTTGCGATTCGGAGACCTACCAGCGTATTTGCGACGCGGTCCATGCCTGGGGGCCCTTGCCACAAGTTAACGTGCAAGGCGCGAAAGCGCTAAAGCTGATGCAATCGGATAAGAAGACAGAGAATGGCACAGTCACCTTCGTGCTCCCCAAAACAATTGGCAAAGTCGAGATCGTCAAGAACGTTCCTGAGGCCGCAATTGCGGCCGCGCTTGCCGAGATACGCAGGGCGTCGCGTGCCTGACGCAGGATCTTCACCAGGAGCGGTTCGCGGCGCGGCTCCAAGGGGGACGAGCGATCCGGAGTCGGCATCGCGCGCGGTGCGCCAGATGTTCACTTCCATCGCTCCGCGGTATGACTTTCTCAACCATCTTCTCTCGGCAAATATCGACAAACTCTGGTGGCGTCGCACGGCGCGAATGTTTTTGCCTGTTCTGCACAGCGACCGACCCTGCGTACTGGATCTCTGTTGCGGAACTGGAGATATGGCGTTTGCTCTTCGGAGGCAAGCCAAGCAGGCGAACATCATCGGCGCTGACTTTTCGCACGCCATGTTGCAATTGGCGGCGACGAAGACCGAACCAGAAAGACCAGTGAAGTGGATCGAATCTGACGCTTTGCAGCTTCCATTTCCGGACAACAGCTTCGACCTGGTGACGTCCGCATTCGGGTTCCGCAACCTGGCCGACTACGACGCAGGATTACACGAGATATTGCGTGTGCTGAAGTCCGGAGCAGAATTCGCCATGCTCGAATGTGGCAAGCCCAAAGGAATGTTCGGGAAGTTTTACGACATTTATTTTGAGGGCTTTGTGCCTTGGATCGGGACGTTGATTTCCGGAGTGAAGGGCGCTTACGCCTACCTTCCAGACTCCGTGGAACGCTTTCCTGCGCCGCCCGAAATGGTGTCGCGAATGCAAAATGCCGGGTTTAAGGGCGTTTCCTGGACGCCCTACACATTTGGAATTGCCGGGCTTTTTCGGGGAAAGAAGCCGTAGTGTGGGTTATTTGCCTGCGGCACTCATGTCGTCACGTTTGAAGCAGTCGGCGAAAGCCTCGGCAATGGGATAGCGGATTACGGTCTTGTATTCGCCCCCCAAGAATTCCTGCAGGCGCGTCGTGTCCATCACCGTATCGGAGAGCATGTAGGGAATGACATCCGGCGGGATGGTCGAAATGCGCATCTTCCAGAAAAACTGCAATGCCATTTCAAACAGTTTCTCTGTTGGTACTTTGAGTAGTTTCGCTTTTGCGATGCTAATGCACTGTTCGTAGGTGAGCGGCGTGCCGCGACCAGCGACGTTCAGAATGGTGAGCCGCTGCGCTTCGGGCTCGGTCTTCTGGAGGAGGAAGGCCACAAGGCGGGCTACATCTTCGATGTGGACGAACTGAATACGGTTCTCCAGATATTTCTTGCCCGACGGCAGCAGACAGGGAAGCCGTTTGTGCTGCTCGCGCATTCGACTCGCGCGTTTGCTGGCGCCGCCGGGAATGCCGCGGAAGGCCTCCATAAAATAGTTGTCCACGTCTGCGCCGGCGAAGATGTGCGGCCGCAGGACGTAAACGCTGCAACCGCGGAGCGCCGGAGCACGCTGTTGCACCACCCGATCGGCTTCCATCTTCTGGAGGCCGTAGTTGTAGGTGTGAGCGGCCAGCGGGGTCTCTTCAGTGGCTGGCTTTGAAAGATCAGGCCCATAGGCCGACACGCTGCTGAGGAACACGAACTTCTCGACCATAGGCCACTCACGGTTTGCTTCCGTGACGGCTTCCATTACGCGCGCGGTTCCGGCGACGTTGGTTTTCCAAATGCGATCGGGATCGAGCAGCCCGGTGCGTACCGCATCCATGACAAACGCCAGATGAACTACAGCCACCGGGCGTACGTCGCGAAACAATTGGAGGAGTTGCAGGCACGACGCTTCTTCAGCGAGGTCCATCTGCTCGAATTGAAGGGGGTGGTTGGTCTGCGGCGGACGGAAGTCCACCCCTACGACACGAAATGTTCCCAGCATCGGCAGAAGTTGCCGTCCGAGGTTTCCCGAGATTCCCGTCACCACAATCGACGGTATTGAGTTGCCCATTACTTCTTTCCGGGTGCGGGAGGTGCAGTTGGAGCTGCGCTTGGTGGAGGCGCTTCTCCCGGGTTCCTTAGCGATGGAGCTGCCGGAACTGCGAAATAGGCGTCATCATACTTGGTCTTTTCGGTCGCAGTCTTCTGTAGATCCTGCGACACTTCCTGAAGTTTCTTCTGTTGCAGTGCCTGCGTAATTTCGTTGCGAACGTCGGCCAGCGGCTGCTCCTGTTTGGCCTCGATCTTATAGATCATGTACCCCTGAGGATCGTTGAATACCTGCGATACCTCGCCGGCCTTGAGATCGAATATCGCTGCATCGCTTGGCGGGAAGTGCCCTTTGCTGACATTGTTCACGCGAGTATCAACCGCTTTGAGTTTCTGTCCAGCAAAGTCATAGGCCTCTTGCTGCAGCTTCACGAAGTCTTCTCCGGCCGCAGCTCTTGCACGAAGCTTGTCAGCCTCTTCCTTCATGGCTGTTTCAGAATTCTTTTGGGCATCAGGATCAACCGGTTTCTGGGTCGCAGCATCTCCCTGCTTCGTCTTGGCTACATAAAGCTTGTCGTAGCTGATGGTTTGAAACTCGTTGCTGTGCTGTTTGTAGTAAGCCTCGATCTCAGCATCCGAGACACTAGACGCCTCTTTCTGCATGTTCTCGCCGGCCAGTCTGGCCAGCAGTTGCAGACGCTGTAACTGCATCTGCTCGTCAAACTGAGGTCCGCGGTCCAGTCCCATTTCGTGAGCACGATTCGCCAGAACCAAAGCGGCAACGTACCGGGCTGCGAACTGCCTCTGCTGTGGCTTCGGCATGTTGGGCTGGACGGCGCTCACAACCTTTTCGAACTCGGCGCGCGTCACCACGGTCTTGCAGTCGGCAGCCGGAGTCCCTTTCTCGCAGGCTCCTTGAATCGTGATCACCGGTGCGTCCGGAGAGATCTTTGTGTCGGCAGGGGCGCTGGGGAGGTCCTGAACAGGGGTATTAGCGCGTGGTTTCAGTACAGGCTCGGAATTCGCCTGGCCCATGGCTGAGCCGGCGAGCAGAACGCAGGCAAGCCCGATTGCAAATTGTCTCAAAGGATCCTCCAGAATTTGTGTGGATAAAGAATCGTAGCACAGAGCGCATACGGTCTCCCCCAATACTAGGCGAGACGCAGAGTGGTTTTGCGCGATAATTGACATTCATGCCCAAAGCTCCCGTCACGGCCGCACCGGAACTCGGTTCGCACTCCATGCGGGCAGAGAAGCGCAGCGTGGCCAGCAATTCTGTATTTGCGGCGATTGCGATCACAGCTTTGAAGATCGTCGTGGGGGTCACAACGGGCAGCTTGGGAATTCTCTCCGAGGCCTTGCATTCCGGGCTCGACCTAGTCGCGGCGGTCATCACGCTTTTATCTGTACGCGTCTCCGACAAACCAGCCGACGCTGACCACCAATACGGCCACGGCAAAGTCGAAAACTTCTCGGCGTTTATCGAAACCGGCCTGCTGCTGTTGACTTGCTTCTATATTGTTTATGAAGCCATCAAGCGCCTTTTCTTTCATCATGTCGAGATAGAACCCTCTCTTGCTGCCTTCGCGGTCATGTTCATTTCGATTGCCGTCGATTACTGGCGGTCTCGCGCTTTGGGGAAAATTGCCGAGAAATACGATAGCCAGGCGCTGCAAGCGGATGCCCTGCATTTTTCGACGGACATATGGTCGAGCGCAGTCGTAGTTGTTGGGCTGACGGTGGTTCTAGCCGGGCGCAAATTTGGTATCCCGTGGTTGGTTGACGCTGACCCGATCTCTGCGCTTTTTGTTGCTGGCGTGGTGATGTTCGTTAGCACGCGGCTGGCCCGAAAGACGATTGATGCCTTGCTGGACACGGCTCCCATGGGCGCGCGCAGTAAAATCATTGCTTCGCTAGGCAAGATCGATGGACTGCTAGAAGTGGATCGCGTCCGCATTCGCCGAGCAGGGAACCGTTACTTCGCCGATGTCTCCGTTGGCCTGGCGCGCAACGTTACGTTTCAGCGGTCCGGCCAGGTCGCTGACGAGGTGACCCAAGCCGTGCATGGCATTTTGCCCAACACCGACGTGGTTGTGCACTCCATTCCTCGGGCTGCTTCCGCCGAGAACGTTTTTGACCGCGTGCGCGCTGTAGCGACCCGGCACAACTTGAATGTCCACGACGTGAGCATTCAGGATCTCGATGGCCGCTTGCATGTAGAACAACATCTTGAACTGGACGAGCGACTCCCGCTGAAGGAAGCTCATGACCGCGCCACCGAACTCGAGAGCGAGATTCGCCAGGAGATTCCAGAGATCGCATCGATTCTCACCCATATTGAAAGCGAACCTGCGACCATCGAACCCGGTGAGCAGTTGCAGCAGGATGCGAGACTCGAAGAACGCCTGAAAATGGTGGCTCGCGAATTCCCCGAGGTCTTGGATGTGCATGATTTAGAAGTGAAACGCGTCCGGGACCATGTGTACGTCTCCTGTCACTGCACGTTTCCCGACGAACTTCCTCTGTCGCGTGTGCACGATGTCTCCACCGCACTGGAGATTCGCTTCAAGCAGCAGGCCCCTGAACTGTTCCGCGTCCTGATTCATCCAGAACCCAGCACTGACAACCGGAGATGACGATGATTACCGCCAAAGCAAACTGGACAGAGGGAATGAAGTTCGAAACCACCGGCAATTCGGGGCACAGGGTCGTCATGGACGGCGACAGCAAAGTTGCGAGCAGTCCCATGGAACTGGTGCTGGAGGCGCTTTGCGCTTGCACCGCAGTCGATGTCGTCAGCATTCTGCAGAAGAAGCGGGAGCCATTCACGGCCGTGGAGGTGAATGCCAGCGCCGAAAAGGCGCCAGAGCCGCCGCGTGTTTACACCTCGATAGAACTGCTTTACCGGGTGACAGGGAAGGTCTCCAGCAAGGCTGTCGAAGATGCGGTGCGATTGTCCGAGGAGAAGTACTGTTCCATAGCGGCCATGCTGAATAAAACCGCTAAGATCAACTACAGCATCGAACTGGACGCTGCGTGAGTTCCGCTTCCGTTAATCCAAGCAAGGAGAACGAGAAAGACGCGCACGCAGCGTCTTTTCGCGGATATTTCTACATTGCTGCCGCCGCCGTCTTCTGGGGAACATCTGCGACGCTCGGCAGAGCTGCCTTTACGGGCCGCCTGTTGCCCGGATCGGGAATTGCGCGTGTGGATCCTCTGGTTCTTTCTCAGGCTCGAACGACGTTTTCGTTTCTTACATTGCTGCTCGTATTGCCATTCACCCGCAATCCACGACGGCTGCGGCTTCCGCTCGTAGATGTTGCGAGAATTGCCGCCCTGGGGCTTGCCGGAGTTGCGGCTTCAAACTATTTCTACTACCTCGCGATTCAGCGGACGAACGTCGCGACAGCAATCATTGTTCAGTACACCGCGCCGGTCTGGGTGCTGCTTTACATGGTTGCGCGCCGGATGGAACGCGCAACCCGACCGAAGATGTTGGCGGTAGTTCTCGCGATTGTGGGAATCGCAATGGTCATCGGCCTGTTCGGCCACGGAAAGCTGCGGTTGGATTCGCTGGGAGTGATTGCGGCGCTCGTCGCGGCATTTTCTTTTTCGTACTACAACATCTTCGGACACTCTCTGCTCGAACAATATGACCGTTGGACCGTGCTCCTGTTCACCACGTTGTCTGCGGCGCTGTTCTGGATATTCATCAACCCTCCCGGCAAGATTGTCGCCGCCCATTACCCGCTGCCGGTCTGGATATTCCTCTTTATCTTTGCGATGCTTTCGGTGCTGGTCCCGTTCTCTTTGTACTTTGCCGGCTTGCAGCACCTGACGCCAACCAAAGCAATCGTAGCGAGCTGCCTGGAACCGGTTTTTTCAATTCTGATCGCCGCGGTCGCATTGCACGAAACCGTAGGCCCGTCGCAGGCGGTGGGAATGGCTATGGTGCTGTGCGCGATCGTGGTGGTGCAGCGCCCATCGCGCGGAGACAAGGTTCAGACGGTGATTGAGCCGGTTGACTGAGTGGAGGTTCGGGTGCTGCAGATGGATGGCGGGTCAGGCCGTATCTTCAACGCTCAGTGAGGGGATTCGTAGCCGACGTTTCGGTCCAAGCTTCCACAGGGCGCTCAACGCATCGGCTGCGTCTTTAATGGCCTGCTTCTCGGTGGGAGCAGGTTCGCGGCGGTAGATAGGTTGGTGGCGGTCGGACGCGCTGGGGTCAGCCCCGCCCGCGATCCTGGATAATGCGGCCGTATATTTGCCTTGCAAATCTCGAGGGCTCAACGTGCCTCCTTGGCTCTCCTGCATCTTCGATTAGAGTCCCTGAGGCGGCAACTGCCAATACTGAGTGCTACGGAGTTGCCATCGAGACTTCATGTAGGCGGGAATATCGTTACAGGTAGACGCTGGGCAGAGCCGCCAAGGGATAGGGCTCGAAATACTGCTGGCCTTGTATGATTAGCTGTATCACGTTGCCCGGGTGGCGAAACTGGCAGACGCACGGGACTTAAAATCCATTTTGAGAGGATTGCAGCAGGTCGCAGGGTACCGCAGCAAGCTGCAACTTCCTTTGTTTGTCGTCACGTCGGTGTACGCGACTCCGCAGCTTCCCGCACTGACGCGCAACGAGTTCCCCATCAAGTGACACCAGAACTGACACCAGGAATTGCCTTCGCAACTCCCAAGTTGTCCCCTCCGTCGATTGATCCCGAAGTGTTGTTGCGGATCCTGCTGCTGGGGTATCTCTACGGCATTACCAGTGAGCGGAAGTTGCTGGAAGAACTGCGCATGCACTTGGCGTGGCG
>Ga0070712_100001490_pt1 | contig 14295 bp, 14 predicted proteins | sample LARL81metaG_FD_71396 | JGI IMG/M metagenome (GOLD analysis project Ga0070712, IMG submission 71396) | Corn, switchgrass and miscanthus rhizosphere microbial communities from Kellogg Biological Station, Michigan, USA - LAR L8-1 metaG | ecosystem: Host-associated > Plants > Roots > Rhizosphere ...
GCAGGCCGTGATCAACATCCTCTGCGCGCGCGCGGACGGCTAGCTCCTCAGGCGGGCTCTTCCATCCGCGGACGCCGCGCTCGAGCGAGGTCGGCCGCGGTGTGGGCGACGAGCGCCGAGAGAATGACCGCGCCGCCGATGAGCGCGAAGAGTCCCGGCCGCTCGCCGATGGCCAGCCACACCCACAGCGGACCGAGCACGCATTCGAGCACGCCAATGAGCGAGGCCTCGGCGACGGGGATGAGGCGCGCCCCCGCCGTGAACAGCAGCATGCCCGTGCCGAGCTGGACGGTGCCGAAGAGGGCGAGCAGGGCGAGATCGCGACCCGTGACCGCTCCCGGCGTGGCCTGGGTGAAGGCGAAGAGACCGGCGAGGGCGGCGGCGAGGGCGGCCGCCACCGGCATCTGCACGGCGCGGTGCCATCTCACCACCACCGTGGCCCCCGCGAAGGCAGTGGCGGTGACGAGGGCGAGCGCATCACCGAAGCGCGACCCGGCGCCCGGCGATCCCCAGAGCATGATCACCGTGCCCACGAGGGCCACGCTCATGGCGAGCCACGTCCGGCGGCGCACCCCCTCGCCCAGGCAGAGCCAGCCGAGAAGTCCGGCGATGAACGGGGTCAGGCTCTGGATGATCAGCGTGTTGGCGACCGAGGTGCGGGACAGCGCCATGATGAACGACGTGGACGCGGTGGCGAAGCACGCGGCCATGAGGAGCCCGGGCCACCCCGCCTCGCGGAGGATGTGAATCACCCGTCCGCGCCGGGTGAGGACCACCGCGACGAGGAGGAAGGCCGCGCAGAACACGGAGCGCCAGAACACGGTGGTCCAGGCGTCGGTGGCGGAGAGCCGGGCGATGAGGCCTCCGCTGCTCCAGCAGAGGGCGGCCGCGGTGACCAGCCAGAAGCCGAGCCGGCGAGTTCCCGCGCTTGCTGCTTCCGCGGTCACTAGTCCCGGGCTGGTTTTCTCCTGGGCAGCGTCTTCAGCGCGTCCTCGCACGCCTCGAGGGTGCGCGCCACGTCCGCCTCGGAGTGCACGAGGGACACGTACATCTTCTGCGTGTTCTTCACCACCCCGCGCTTGATCAGCTCGGTGGTGAAGGCGCGGGCGAGAGCGCCGTCGGCCTTCTGGAGCGAGCGGTAGTCGGTGATGGGCTCGCCGCTGAAGATGATGTCGAAGACTACCGGCTCGCCCACCACCTGGGCGGGCAGCCCCGAGCGCTCGACCAGCTCGCGGAGGCCGGCCATGAGACGCTTGCCCGTGCCGTGGATGGTCTCGTAGGCGCCGGGCTTGCGCAGCTCCGCCAGGGTGGCGAGGCCGGCCACGGCGGCGATGGGGTTGCCGTTGAGCGTGCCCGATTGCGAGATGAAGTCACCCTTGCCATCCTGCTGCGGATCGAAGGGGCGCATCAGCTCTTCGGAAGCGCACACCGCGGCGAGGGGAAAGCCGCCGCCCACGATTTTGCCCACGCACGCGATGTCGGGAACGACGCCGTAGTACTGCTGGGCTCCCCCGTAGGCGAGCCGGAATCCGGTGACCACCTCGTCGAAGATGAGGAGGATGCCGTGCCGGCGCGTGATCTCGCGCAGGCCCTGGAGGAAGCCGGGCTGGGGCGGGATGAGGCGCTGGAACGGCTCGATGATCACCGCGGCCAGCTCGTCGGCGTGGGTGTCCACGATGCCCTCGACGGTGGCAAGGTCGTTGTAGGGCGCGATGAGCACGTCGGCCTCGATGGCATGCGGGATACCCGAGGAGTCCGGCACCGGCGCGGGGAACGCCTTGGGGGAGCGCGGAGTCGAGCTCATCATGGAATAGTCGTGCGCGCCGTGGTAGCCGCCCTCGAACTTGAGGATCTTGTCGCGCTGGCGGGCGGTGCGCGCCGTGCGCAGGGCGAAGAAGGTCGCCTCGGAGCCGGTGGAGGTGAAGCGCACCTGCTCCGCGCACGGCAAGGCGCGGCAGATCTCCTCCGCGAGTTGGATAATGGGCTCGGTCACCATGAAATAGGTCGAGCCGCCCTCGATCTGCGCCCGTACTGCCGCCACCACCGCGGGATGCGCGTGGCCGAGGATGAGCGGACCGGAGGCGAGAACGTAGTCGATGTACTCTCGCCCGCTCACGTCGTAGATCTTCGAACCTCTCCCGTGCTTGACGACGAAGGCCGCCTCCTCGGCATAGCGGGAAGTGCCGAGCACCCCGCCGGGCAGCCGTTTGCGCGCGCGCTCGAGCAGGGAGGATTCTTCGGCAGATCGTGTCTTCGCGGAGTTGGCCATGGCGGACCTCGTATCGGTGAGAGGGAAGTGGAACAGCGCGAACACACTATCCGCCGCCGCCCGGGCCCCTGTCAAGGCGTGCTAGGGTCTAGGTCGTCATGGCTGCCCCTCGGTTCGGCATCGTCTTCTTGCCGGAGTCACTTCGGGGATTCGGGGAGCTGTGCGCCGAGGCGGAGATCCAGGGATTCGACTGGCTCGGCGTGGCCGACTCGCAGTCGGTGTTCCGCGAGCTCTATGTCGCCCTCGCCCAGGCGGCGCTACACACCAGGCGCATTCGGCTGGGCCCGCTCGTCACCAACCCGCTCACCCGTCACCTGGTGGTGACGGCCAGCGCCATCTCGAGCGTGGACGAGCTGTCGGGGGGGCGGGCCGTGCTGGGCCTGGGCTCGGGCGACAGCGCTCTCTACACGATCGGCGCTCCGCCCGCGACGCTCGCCGGTCTCGAGGATGCCATGGTCACCCTGGGCCGGCTCACCGCGGGGGAGGCGGTCGAGCGCGAGGGGCGCACTCTGCGCGTGCAGCGCTCGACGCGCCGGGTGCCCGTGTATCTCGCCGCCGAAGGGCCGAAAACGTTGGAGCTGGCCGGCCGGCTCGCCGACGGCGTGATCGTGGGTCTCGGCCTCACCCCGGAAGTGATCGCCCTGTCGCTCGAGGCCATCGAGCGAGGGGCGCGCGCGGCCCGCCGCCGGCTCCGCGATATCGACGTCTGGTGGTTCGCGAAGACCAGCCTCGCCGACCGCCGCGACGACGCGATCGCGCCCATCAAGATGGCGCTCGCGGCCAGCGCCAACCACGCCTTTCGCTTCACCCTCGACGGCAAGGGCGTGTCCCCGGATCTCCACGAGCGGATCAAGGCGCTCCAGCGTGAGTACAACGCGCATCACCACGAGCTGCCCGGGGCCACGAATGCCAGCCTGCCCGACCGCTGGGGCCTCACGGAGTTCCTCGCCGATCGATTTGCCGTCGCGGGCACGCCCGCCGATTGCGTCGCCCAACTCTCGCGGGCCATGGGCGCGGGCGCCCGGCAGTTCATCATCACGGGCTTCGTGCCGGACCCGCGCGCCTTCATGCGGCGGTGGAGCCGAGAGGTGATTCCGGCTCTGGGCTAGCGCCGCGGATCGCGCGGCGTCACTGGACGGTGTAGCCGCGCCCGGTGAGGCAGGCGGTGTAGGCGCGGTCGTATCTCTGCAGCTGGGTCTGGCGCTGCTCATGACTCTGGGTCGCCGTCTGGTGCTGCTCTTCCATCTGGCGTCGCGCGCGGACGGCACGGAAGAGGCGCCCGATGCCGATGCCCCGGATCGCTCCCGCGCCGGCATCACCCGACATGGCTCCCCGCGCGGCGCCGACCCCCGCGCCTTCGAGCCCTCCTCCGGCTCCGCTCGCCGGCGGCGTGGTCGTCGCGTCCGCCGCCAGCTTCTCGGGATCGACTCCGGTCTGGGTCACCGCCCAGCCGTGGCACTCCTCTTTGTCACGTCCACTCTGCTCTTCGCTCTGGCCCTTGGACGGATACACGAACAGATCCTGGGCGGCCGGGCGGCCCGGCCAGATGACGACGAGACAGGCGACCGTATAGACGGCGACACGCAGGGCGACGCTCCGCTCAGCCATGACACTCCTTACCTGGCATGCGAGAACCGTCCTTCCGCAAGTGAGAGAGATCCGTGTCGGAGAACGCCGCCATGACTGCCGTTTCCATCCGTGTGTCAGCCAGTCGACGTGAGAGCCTCAGTAGGTGTCGAGCAAGCCCCCGTGAATATATCACTCCGCGGGCGGTCCGCGGCTTGCCCATCTGTCGCCAGGACGATAGAGTCGTCAAAGGTAGTCGAGGAATCGGTCGAAAGGATCAGTCCATGCGATACGGCTTTTACCTTCCCACCCGCGGTGAGACAGCCACCCCCGAAGCTCTCGAGACCCTCGTGCAGCGAGGAGAGTCGCTCGGCTTCAGCTCGGTGATGATCGCGGACCACGTGGTCTTTCCCGTCACCATCAACTCCAAGTACCCGTATACCGTGACGGGGGCCTTTCCCGGCCAGGGAGACGCCCTCGAGCAGCTCACCCTCATGGCCTTCATCGCGGGCAAGACCCGCACCCTGCGGCTCGTCTCGAGTGTCATGATCGTGCCCCACCGGAATCCAGTGGTCACCGCGAAGATGCTCGCGACCATCGACGTGCTGTCGCGCGGGCGGGTCACCGTGGGCGTCGGGGTGGGCTGGCTTCGCGAGGAATTCCAGGCCCTCGGCGCGCCCGACTTCGATCGTCGGGGCAGCGTGAGCGACGAGTACATCCGCATCATGAAGACGCTGTGGACCGAGTGCCCCGCCTCGTTCGTGGGCGAATTCTATCGCTTCGAGGCCGTCCGGTGCCTGCCCGCGCCCGTGCAGAAGCCGCATCCGCCCATCTGGGTCGGCGGTCACAGCAAGGCTGCGCTGCGCCGGGTGGCACGCCTGGGCGACGGCTGGCATCCGGTGGGCGCGAACCCCGCGGTGCCCCTTCGGCCGCCCGAGCTGGCCGCCTCGCTCGACGAGCTCCGGCGGCTCACCGAAGCGGAAGGTCGCGACCCGTCGCGCCTCACCATTTCGTACAAGGCGCCCGTCTATGATCCGAGCCAGCCGCTGGACGGGCGCACGGGGGAGCGGCGGCCTTTCTCCGGCTCGCCCGGGGAAATCGAGGACGACATCGCCGCCTTTGCCCGGCTCGGGGTGAGCGAGGTCATCTTCGACTTCCGCAGCGAGCGCCTGGCCGAGAGCCTGGAGCGGATGGAGCGCTTCGCTCCGGTCATGCGATCAACGGCGCGCGTATAGGCCGGTGGTCCACGTGGCGCGCGCGTGCTCCATCATCGCCGGCGTCACCCTGTCGCTCCTCGTGCCCGCCGTCCCCGCCCTCGCCCAGCCGACGAGCGATATTCAACGGTGCCTCCAGGAAAAAGCGCCCGACCTTGTCATCAGCCACTGTGGTCGGGCCTTTCGCTCCACCCAGCTCTCGCACTCCGAGCGTACCGGAGGTCACCTGGCGCGGGGCCGCGCCTACTTCGCCCGCGGGGCCTATGACCGGGCCATTCGGGACTTCGACGAGGCGATCAAGCTCAGCCCCGGCTTCACCGAGGTCTACAGCGCGCGGGGGGCCGCCTATGTCCGCAAGGGCGAGCACGACCGGGCCATACAGGATCTCAACGAGGCCGTACGGCAGAATCCGGATTTCGCGGAAGCCTTCGACAATCGAGGCCTCGCCTATCTCGGCAAGGGCCTGGTCGACCGGGCCATCCAGGACTTCGACGAAGCGACCCGTCTGAGTCCCCGCTACGTCCAAGCCTTCAACGATCGCGGGGCCGCCTATTTCAGAAAGGGCGACTACGACGCCGCCCTCAAGAGTTTCGACGAGGCGCTCCGTTTCGACCCGACCTACGCGCTGGCCTACGTGAACCGGGGCGCCGCCTACGAGCGAAAGGGAGATTTCGATCGGGCCATCGAGAACTTCGGCGAGGCCGTTCGACTCGAGCCGAAGTACGTGGAGGCGCTGTACGGCCGGGCCGTCAATCTCCAGCTCAAGGGCGAATACGATCGGGCCATAGAGGATTTCGACCAGGTGATCCGGCTCAACCCGGACTACCTGTGGGCCTATCTCAAGCGCGCCGCGGCCTACAACGCCAAGGGCGACTACGACCGGGCGATCCGGGACTATGACCGTGCCCTCCGCATCGACCAGAAGAACGTGCAGGCCTTCAACGAGCGGGGGGCGGCGTATGCGCGCAAGGGTATCTTTGACCGGGCCATTCAGGATTATGACCAGGCCCTCCGCCTCGACCCGGGCTTCGGGCTCGCCTTCCTGAACCGGGGCTTGTCACACCGGAGGAAAGGAGAGCTGGATCTGGCCATCCGCGACTTCGACGAGGCCATCCGGCTCGTCCCCGACAATGCCCAGGCGTTCCAGGAACGGGGGGCGACCTTCGCGCAGAAAGCGGCGTTCGATCGGGCTCTCCAGGATCTCGACGAGGCGCTGCGGCTCAACCCGCGATACGCGGAGGCCTTCCATCTCCGCGGCATTGCCCACCTGGGCAAGGGCGAATACGACCTGGCCATCCGCGATCTGGACCAGGCACTCGCCCTCAAGCCGGACGATGCGCAGGCGCACCACGACCGGGGCAACGTCTACCGGTTCAAGGAGGACTATGACCGCGCCCTCCAGGATCTCGACGAGGCCTTGAGGCTCCGGCCGAACTATGCCCAGGCCTTCCACAATCGCGGCGTGGTGAGGTTTCAGAAGGAAGAGTACGACCGGGCCCTCCAGGATTTCGACGAGGCGATCCGGCTTGATCCCAGCGACGCCACGGCCTTCAGTGACCGGGGGAGCGCCTATTCCGCCAAGGAGGCGTACGACGAGGCCCTGAAGGACCTGGACAGAGCGCTGCGGATGAAACCGGACTTCGTCCAGGCGTTCATGAACCGAGGCATGGTCCACCGGCAGAGGGCACACTACGAGGCGGCCATCCAGGACTTCAGCCAGGCGATCCGGCTCAAGCCGGCGGCGGCCGAAGGGTGGAACGAGCGTTGCTGGGTGCGCGCAATTGTCGGAAACTTGCAGGCGGCGCTCGCGGACTGCGACGAAGCGCTGCGGCTCGAGCCCGACTATCTCGATGCGCGCGACAGCCGGGCCTTCACCTACATGAAGCTGGGCGAGATCGACAGTGCCATCAAGGAGTACGACACGGTGCTCCGGAGCGATCCGGAGAAGCCGTATTCGCTCTACGGACGCGGGATGGCCAAGCGGAAAAAGGGCGACGTGACGGGCGGGGAGGCCGACATCCTCGCCGCGAAGGCGATCAAGGCGGACATCGCCGAGGAGTTTGCGAAGATCGGCGTGCGCCTGGGCGATCCCTAGTCGGCGCGCCGACTACCGGCCCGCGGCGAGCCTGTCCAGCACGAGGCGGCGAAGGGACGCGGCGTCGAACGCGGTGGCCGCGATGGGGGGCGGCGGCGCCTCGGTCTTGAGGCCGGTCTCGCTCACGATGACGCAGATGGTGGAGGCGGGATCCACCAGCCGGTCGGCGAGCAGGCGGATGAGCACGGCGAGTGAGGCCGAGCCGGTGGGGCCCGCCCAGATGCCTTCCTCGCGCGCCAGCATCTTCTGTGCGGCAAGGATCTCGTCGTCCTCGGCCTGACCGGCCACCCCGCCCGTCTCGCGCAGGATGCGCAGGACCCAGTCTCCCTTGCGGCCGGGATTGCCTGCGGCCAGTCCCTCGGCTACGGTGTAGCCGATCTTGATCGGGGCGAGGGGCGCCTTGTCGCGCCACGCCGTCACGATGGTGTTGGCGCGGGCGGCCTGCGCCGCGGCCATGGTGGGCCGCCTGGGGATGTAGCCCCACCGCTCCATCTCCGCGAAGCCGCGATGGGCGGCGATGAACGTCTCGCCCACCGCGGTGGGGGCGACGAGCACGTCGGGGGCGCGCCAGCCGAGCTGCTCGGCGATCTCGTAGGCGATGGTTTTCTTGCCTTCGTGCTTGTAGGGATTGCGCGAGGCGCCGCAGTCGAAGAAGAGCCGCTCGTCGGCCAGAGCGTCCCAGAGCGCAATGAGATCGTCATAGACCCCCTGATAGATCACGAGGTCGCTCGCGGTGGCCGCCATGTGGAGCATCTTGGGGGCGGAGGCCCGCTCGTAGCAGAAGATGAGCGACCGGAGGCCTGCCCGGGCAGAATAGGCGCCGACAGAGGAACCGGCATTACCCGAGCTCACCACCGAGGTGATGCGAAACCCGAACTGGAGCGCGGCGCCCATCGCGGTGGCCGAGGTGCGATCCTTCACCGTGCCCGTGGGGTTCGAGCCCTCGAACTTGACCACGAGACGCCGCACGCCGAGCCGCTTCCCGAGCCGGGGGCAGTCAAGGAGCGGCGTCTGCCCCTCCCCGAGCGAGATCCGGTGCGCGGGATCCCTGATGGGGAGGACGGGCGCATAGCGCCAGAGGCCTCCGCCCGTGAAGATCGAGGGGCCTTCCTTCTGGAGCCTGTCCGCGTCGTAGAGCAACTCCAGTAGCCCGGAGCACCGGGGGCACTGGAGCGTGTAGCCGAGGGGGAGCGTGGCTTCGCAGTCGATGCAGCGGAGACTGGTGGCGAGCGAGTCCATCAGGATCGACGGCCGAAGCGCTGCTCCACGACGTCCAGCATCTCGTCGATGCGGTGGCGGATCGTGTGCTCCCGGAGGGCGCGCTTGAGCGCGTTCTGCCCGATGGCCTGGGCCTCGTCGGGATGGTCGAGGTAGTACGTGAGATACCGCTTGAGCTCGTCCAGATCGCGGTAGGCCACCACCTCTTCTCCCGGCTTGAACAGCGCGGGCAGCTCCTCCTTGAGATCGGCGACCTGGCAGGCGCCGCTCGCCGCCAGCTCGAAGGCCCGCGTGTTCACTCCCACGATGTCGTTCAGGGGATGATGGTGATTGAGCGAGAGCGTCGAGCCGCAATAGACGGCGAGCTTGGCCCGTCCCCACACGCTGCCCCCCGCCACCCGCCCTCGGATCTCGGGGGACTCCGCGCGCTGCCAGCCCGCGCCCCACAGCTTGACGGGGAAGATGAGGAGCTCCTTCACGAGGCGCTCCCGATACGGATAGCGGCTGCCCACGAAGCTGATGGGTCGGGCGTAGAGCAGCCGCTCCTCGGCGGTGAGGGTGATGGGGTGATGCATGGAGGGGACACAGTACATGGGCAGGTAGTGGAGATTGCGGAGACCGACGCTCTCCAGCGATTGCAGGGCGTAGCGCTCCTTGGTGAAGAAGACGTCGTAGGCCTCGATGCCGTCGAAGGGCATCATGAGGAGTGGATTGTCGGGGAAGAAATTGACGAAGAGGATGTCATGTCTGCGCTTCACGCTCCGGACCAGCCCGGGCGTGATGGGTCCGCCCTTGATGACGAGCACGATAGAGGGGCGCCAGGCATGGCACAGCCGCTCGAGCCGGCGCAGGATGAAGAGCTGATAGGCGGCCTTGGTTCCCCGGTTCTTGTAGAGCGGATTGTTGCGCCGGTAGGCGAAGGTGCGAACCTCGTGGCCCATGCTCAGGAGCTCGTTGCGGAAATCCACGCCCATGTGCTCGGGACGATCGAAGGGCAGGACGATGAGCCAACGCATGCGGAAAGCCTAGCACATTGACAGATGCCTCTTCTGCTCCCTAGATTGGTTCATGGTCCCTCGATCCTGGCCTGCGCGTAGTCTCCGCATCCTGCTCGTCTTCGCTCTCACCGGGCCGGCCTTCGCCCAGACCCCGGCGCCCCCCGCGGACATTCCCTCCGATCTCGAGGATCGTCAGGGATGGACGGCCGACCGGAAGGTCGACGAGGCCACGAAGCGGGCGGCGGAGCTCAAGGCCCAGGCCCATCGCCGGAAAGATGAGCCCTGCCCCGCCATGGCCGATTGGGACCGATGGTTCCAGGAGACGCTCGACCTCGAGGCGTCATGGGTGGCCATGAGAGACGTCCGGGACAAGGTGCGGAGGTCGGGAGCGGGCGGCGACAAGGTCAGGCCGTTTCGTGAGGCCTTCGGCTCGGCCGCGGAGTGGGAGGCGCTCGTCAATGCGCTTCGTCAGAGCATGGTCGAGTGCGCCCGTCAGCTCAACGTGAAGCGGGCGGGCCGCTCCGAGGAGATTCGCATGGTCACGGAGCGCGAGCAGGAGCGGAGAGCCATCGAGCTGGGCGACTTGGGATTCGGCCCGCGCGTGCCGGGGGGCCGGGGCACGCGACCGTCCGGCTGAGCCGCCGCTCCCGTCCCTTTCCTCCGTGAGCCGGTTCGTCTCAGCGGGCGACCGCGCTCCGGAAGCGCGCGGCGAGGAGCGGATCCACGAGGGCGGCCGTGGCCACCAGCGACGCCTGGGCTCCCGCCTCGATCTCCTCGCGCGCTCGCTCCACGGTGGTAATGCCGCCCACCGCGAGGATTGCCCGGTCCCACGCTCCCGCCTTTCGCCACGCGATCAGCTCGCGCACCTGCACGCGGGAATGGTCCCATACCACGGCGCCCGCGATGCCCGCCAGCTCACGTCCCTCTCCGGGGAGGGCGAGGGTGCCGTCGGGCTTCACGAGGCGGCGCTGCAGGTCGTTGACGAGAGCGAAGCCGTCCACCCATCGCGCGAGGGCGGTGGCGAGGTCGTGGAGGGCGCGGGGGCTCCGCATCGCTCCGAGCTTGGCGACCACGGGCCGGGAGCCCACGGCTCGGCGCACCATCTCGACCACGTGGGCGGCGAGCGCCTGGTCCTCGAACACCATCTGCGGCCGCTCCGCGGAGATGGTGGGACAGGAGAGATGCGCTTCGACCACGTCGGCGCCCGCTTCCGCGGCCCAGCGCGCGGCCTGCGCGTAGTCGCGCGCGAGCTGCTCGCCATCACCGCCGGGCGCGGGGGTGCCGATCACGCTCACCACGAGGAGCTGGCTCTTGGCGAGGCGCGCGCGCGTCTTGGCCACGTCCGCGCGCCACACCTCCGGCTTGGCCGAGGGCAGGCCGAACGACGCGGCCCAGGTCACGGCCGCCGGATCGAGGCGCCGCGGCGTCGGCTCGACCACCGCCGGATCGCCGAGACTGCAGAAGACCAGGTTGGGGGCGGGGAAGGCCGCGCGCTCGACGGTCCGCACTGTCTTGTAGGTCAGCAGGCCGTAGCCGAGCCGCGCATACGCCTCGATCCACTTCGAGTTGGGCAAGGGACCGGCCGCGATGCCCACCGGGCATTCCACCACGCGGTCGAAGAGTCGCGCCGGCGCGGGCGGCATCTTGCGCGGGCGGGCCGGCAGCTTGGGCGGGTGGGCCGCGTTCCAGGCGAACGAGCGGTTCAGTCGATACGCGATCAGGACGTCGACTCCAGGGAATCGAAAGTCCACCGCTCGAGCGGCGTCATGGACGACAGATCCGGCTCGGAGGGGCCCCCGTAGCCGGGCAGGCCGAGCGAGCCCACGCGCACGAAGCCGCTCTCGATGCCCACCTTGACCTTGAAATACCGCAGCCCGTACGTCCGGATGCAGTCCTCCAGTGTCCGGGGCAGGCCATCGCGGAGCCAGCCGTCGGCGGGCACGTCGGCGGCGGTGATGGGGTCGAGGAGGCCGACGGTGTGGCGGACGGCCAGCGTCTGCGGCGGGGCGGCGAGGGTCCAGCGCACGAGATCCTCCTGCTCGAGCTCCCGGTGCACGGCGGCGGGCCGGATCTCGAGGAGATCCTGACGGAGCAGGGCGACCGCGTCGGCGCCGGCGAGACGCGCGGCGGCATCGGCGAGGGCCCGCTCGAAGAACGAGGAGCCGAAGGACACGGTGAGGGGGTTGAGGTGCAGGCCGGGACCGAGCCGGCGACACTCCGCGAAGGCGTCGAGCCAGATCTGGAACACCGAGCGCGGCACCTTGGCCGCCTCGAGATAGGCCTGATGGGCGATGCGGATGGCTGCCAGCTCGTCCTTGACGTTGTCGCGGAAGCTCTTGGACGGATCCTTGTCGAACCACTTGGGGGCGAGGTGGTCACCGGCGTAGCCGCGCACGCGTCGTCCGTCGGTGGCTTCGACGTCCACCACCACGTGGAGGAGGGGAAAGCGCGTGAGCGTGACGATGCCGTACCGGAAGGGCAGCCTCGTCTCGAGGTTCCGGATGTGAAAAGAAGCGGACGTGAGCGCGAGCCTTACTGGAATGCGGGCATGACCTCTTTGGCGATCAGTTCCAGCTCTCGCATGATGTGGCGATGCGGCATGCCGGGAAAGAAGAGCCGGCAGATGAGATGGGTCAAGCCGTAGTCCCTCACGAAGGGCTCGAGGGCCTTGCGGACCTGATCGGGCCCGCCGATGAGGAAGCGGCTCTGCATGAGACCGTCGAGGTCCGTGGCGATGGAGGCGTCGATGAAGGGATGCTTCCAGCCCCCCGCGTACTCTTTGCGGTACGACACCATGATGTGCCGCTCGGCGAGCTCTCGCGCCTCCCGATCGGTGTCGGCGATGATGACGTCGCGGGTGACCGGCCACTCCGCGGGCGGGGTCGCGCGTCCGGCCGCCGCCCGACTCTCGAGGAACCGCTTCTTGCCCGCGAGGAGCCGCGGGAGGTCGGCGGTAGGGCCGGGCACCCAGTTATCGGCGAGAGTGGCCGCGCGCCGGAGGGTGATGTCGCCCCAGCCCCCGATCCAGATGGGCGGATGCGGCTTGGTCATGGGCCGCGGCTCCAGCCGCCCCTCGACCTGGTAGTAGCGCCCCTTGAAGGAGACGGCGCCGTCCGCCCACAGCCCCTTGATGATGGCCAGCTGCTCCTCGAAGCGCGCCCCTCGCTTCTCGAGCTCGGCCCCGTAGAGGGCGAACTCGTCGGGCTTGTAGCCGATGGCCGCCCCGAGGACGAAGCGGCCGTTCGACATGATGTCGAGGAGGGCGCCGTCCTCGGCGAGGCGCACGGGATGATAGAAGGGCGCCACGAGGATGTCCGTGCCGAGGATCATCTTCGAGGTGCGCGTGGCGAAGCCCGCGAGCACGGGCAGCGGCGACGGCCAGTAGTGGTTGACGACGGAGTGATGCTCCTCCATCCACACGGAGGCGAAGCCGAGCTCTTCGGCGCGCACCACCTCTTCGAGAGCGTCCTGGTAGTAGTGGCCGCCCTCGATGGGGATGAAGCCGACTTGGAGCTTCGCCACTAGTCGGAGGCCAGCTTCCCGTTGACGCCCCAGTCCGACTTCTCGACGTCCTGGAAGACGATGTGCACCTGCTCCGGCGTGGTCTTGCCGATCTTGACCATGGCCTCGGTGATGGCGGCGGTGATCTCGCGCTTCTGCTGCGGGGTGCGCCCTGCGTACCACTGCACGGTGATGTTGGGCATGGCCGGTCTCCCTTTACTTGAGTCGCTTCATGTCGTTGGGAAAGTTGGAGGTGAAGGCATAGGACTTGACGGTGCCGTCCGCGTTGAAGCGCACCGAGAGATCCTTGGTCTCCTCCGCGCCCCAGCCGCGCTGACCGAAGAACCAGCGCCAGGTCGGGTCGCCGCTGTCGATGCCGACCTGATAGGGCTCGCCGTAGAGGCGCTGCAAGTCGCCCTTGTTCGTCTTGCCCACGGCGATGGCGCGGGCATCGGGGGAGGGGAATTGCCGTCCAAGGGTTGTGGAGAAGCATCCGGCCGAGAGCGTCGCTACGAGGAGCGGAGTCGCCAAGAGCGCCGGACGCATCGATCGATTATCACACGCGCTATTCCGCGCGGTCAAACGACGCGTCGTCTCCACCACGTCCCGCGCGAAACGCGTGCTAGGATACCGCCGTGGAGACGTACACTCCCGAGGAGCGGGCCGCCCTCGCGCCGCACTTCACCAATCTCGACGGGCCCGTCTTTGCCCTCGTCAACCTGCCCGAAGTCGTCAAGGGCGCCCTCTTCGCCCGCTACTCGCGCTCCCCCAAGTCGCTCCGCCGGCTTTTCCTCGACGAATTCCTGGAGCAGGCGTCGGCGGGCGCCGCGCCGAGCGTGGGCACGGCGCGGGCGGAGCGGCTCTACGAGCGCGTGTTCTCGGAATACGGCGACGACTCGGTGGCCCAGCTCGGCGGCGTGCACCTCGCCTGCGAGGGCGCGTCCAATATCCTGACCAAGATCCTCGAATGGGGCCGCCTCATGGCCTATCTCGAGCAGTCCACCCGCTACATTCCGTACACGGATCGCCCGGGCGGCCGCTGGCGCTATCACGTGCCGGCGGAGCTCGACGGACATCCGCTCCGCGCGCGCTATGTCGAGACGCTCGATCGCGCCTTCGAGACGTACGTCCGTTGGATCGAGCCCCTGCGTGCGCACTGGACGGCGCGGTTGCCGCGGCCGTCGGGGACGGGCGACCCTGCCTGGACCTCGACCATTCGCGCCAAGGCTCTCGACAGCCTGCGCGGCCTCCTCCCGGCGGCCACGCGCTCGAGCGTTGGCATCTTCGGTACCGGTCAGGGCTACGAGGCGCTTCTGCTACGGATGCGGCGGCATCCCCTCGCCGAGGTCCGCGACTATGGCGACCGCATGCTCGTCGAGCTCCGCAAGGTCATTCCGGCCTTTCTCCAGCGCGTGGACCGGCCCGATCGCGGCG
>Ga0070712_100001495_pt1 | contig 14279 bp, 14 predicted proteins | sample LARL81metaG_FD_71396 | JGI IMG/M metagenome (GOLD analysis project Ga0070712, IMG submission 71396) | Corn, switchgrass and miscanthus rhizosphere microbial communities from Kellogg Biological Station, Michigan, USA - LAR L8-1 metaG | ecosystem: Host-associated > Plants > Roots > Rhizosphere ...
GGATTTGAACCTGCGACCTCCGGGTTATGAGCCCGGCGAGCTACCTGACTGCTCCACCCCGCGTCGCAGGGCGGAGTATAGCTCGGCTGACCGCGGCGAACTCGGCAGCAAATGCCACCGTTCAAGCCAAGCCGAAGCAGTGACGAGGCGACAAGCGGCCGGCAGCGCATAGCCTCATGGCGTGCGCGTCGCCGCCATTGACCTGGGCTCCAACTCCACCCGACTACTCGTTGCCGACGTCGAGGACGGGAGGCCCGACGACGTCGTCCGCCGGCTGAAGATCACGCGCCTCGGCGAGGGCGTCGACGAACGCAAGCGCCTCCTTCCCGCGCCGATCGCACGGGTTCGCAACGTGCTCACGGACTTCCGGCGCGAGGCCGAGGAGCTCGGCGCCGAGCGCACCCTGGCGGTCGCCACCAGCGCCGTGCGCGACGCCGAGAACGGCGAGGCCTTCCTCGGCGAGGTCGAATGGAGCTACGGGTTCACGACGCGCCTGCTCTCCGGGCACGAGGAAGCCGAGTTGTCGTTCCGGGGCGCCTCGGCAGGCAGAGAGCTGGCCGAGGACACGCTACTGATCGACATCGGCGGCGGGTCGACTGAGCTTGTCGTCGGCGGACCCGAAGGCCTGAGCTTCCATGACAGCCTCAACATGGGCGGCGTTCGCCTGACCGAACGCTTCTTCCATTCGGATCCGCCCACCGACGAGGAGCTCGCTGCTTGCCGCGCCGGAGCGCGCGAGCTACTGGCGGAGCAGGTGCCGCACGAGATTCGGCCGCGCAACGCGATCGGCGTTGCCGGAACGATCACTGCAATCGCGGCGCTCGACCTCGGGCTCCCCGATTACGACCCAGACCGAGTGGAGGGACACCGGCTCTCGCGCGAAGGCGTCCGCGCCCAGCTCGAGCGCCTTGCCGCGCTGCCGCTCGCGGGACGGCGCGAGGTTCCGGCGCTCGATCCCGACCGGGCGCCGGTGATCGTCGCCGGCACCGTGATCCTTGGCGAAGTGCTCGACCATTTCGGTCTCGAGAGTCTCGAGGCGAGCGAGCACGACATTCTCGACGGCGCCGCGCTCGAGGCTGCCGAGCTGCCGGAGCCCGAAGAAGGCGCGGCGCCGCCTGGCGCCTACACCTGTTGCTAGTAAACGGTTCCGGGGTCCTCGTCCAGAGGCGGCGGCTCGTCCTCGGCCAGGCGGCGCTGCAAAGAGCTACGCGAGAGAACGCCGACGAGCCGGCCGCCCTCGGTCACCGGGACGCGCTCGAGATCCTCGTCTTCGAGGAAGCGAAAGGCTTCGTCGAGCGGCAGGTCGGGGTCGAGCGTGTGTCTGGGCGGCTCGGCGATCTCGCGCACGGGCGTCTTCGCCGGGTCCCGGCCCGCTGCGACGACGTCGCGCACGAGCGTCCCGCGCGTGACGACACCCACGAGTCGCTCGTCCTCGGAGACGAAGACGGCCCGGACCTCCGGCCGCGAGAGAAGCTCGCCGGCTTCCTGCGCGGGCGAGTCGCCGCTGAGCGTGCGCGGCTCCGCCAGCATCGCATCGCGGACGCGGTCGGTCACGGGTAGATGCCGCGCGATGTGAGAGCGGCGCCGACCTCGCGGATACCCGCGACGAGCGCGGCGCTCCGCAGCGACAAGCCCTGTTCCTCGGCCAGGCGCCAGACCCGGTCGAACGCGTCGGCGAGCTTGTCGGCAAGTTTGGCGCGGATCTCGTTGCGGTCCCAGAACAGGCGGCCGATGTCCTGGACCCATTCGAAGTACGAGACGGTGACGCCGCCCGCGTTGGTGAGCACGTCGGGCAGGACAAGGATGCCACGCTCGCCGAGGATCGCATCGGCTTCGACGGACGTCGGGCCGTTCGCACCCTCGGCGACGATTCGCGCCTGGATCCGTCCCGCGTTCTCTCCCGTCACCTGGTCCTCGCGTGCCGCCAGCACGAGGATGTCGCACGGAAGCTCCAGCAGCTCCTCATTGCTGACCCGCTCCCCGCGGTCGTAGCCGGCGAGCGAGCCATTGGTCTCGGCGTACGCGCGCATCGCCGGGATGTCGAGCCCACCCTCGTGATGCACGCCGCCGGAAAGGTCCGAGACCGCGACCACGAGAGCGCCGCGCTCGTGCAGCTCGGACGCCGCGATGCCGCCGACGTTGCCGAAGCCCTGAACTGCGCAGCGTTGGCCGGCCAGCGGCGTGCCGAGCTTCTCACAGCAGCGCTCGATCACCATGACCACGCCGGAGCCGGTCGCCTCATGACGGAACAGCGAGCCACCGAGCGCGATCGGCTTCCCTGTGACGATCTCCGGCACCGCGTAGCCGACCTGCATCGAGTAGGTGTCCATCATCCACGCCATCGTTTGCTCGTTGGTGGCCATATCCGGCGCGGGGATGTCCTGCTGTGGACCGAGCACCGGCAGCAGCTCGGACGTGAAGCGGCGCGTGAGCGCCTGGAGCTCGTTCAGCGACAACGCCCGCGGGTTGCAGCGGATACCGCCCTTGGCGCCTCCGTAGGGGAGCCGCAGCAAGGCGCACTTCCAGGTCATCCACATCGCCAGGGCCGCGCACTCACCGAGATCGACGTCCGGGTCGTAGCGAACGCCGCCTTTCGTCGGCCCCAGCACGCTCGAGTGCTGCACCCGGTAGCCGGGAAAGACGCGCCAGCGCCCATTGTCGAGCTGAACCGGGACGCTGACGACGAGCGAGCGCTCCGGATAGCGCAGCCGCTCGGCCACGGCGTCGCCGACAGCGGCGTGCGGAAGCGCCTGCTCGAACTGCGTTATCGCCTGGTTGAAGAGAGGTGTCTCCCACTCCAGGTGCCCGGAATCGTGCGAAACGTCCTGCACTTCGGCCATCGCTTGGAGTCTAGGTGTGGGCAAGATGCGTCGGCGGCGAACCATTTTGGCCGCCACCACGAAACGCTCTGACGAGACCTTGACACGATCGACGCGCACGCTCGCCGCGGCCGCGGCGCTTCTTGTGGCCGCGGCGTCGGCGCCTTCGGCCTGGGCGCATGCGAGGATCGTCTCGACCTCGCCGGGCGACGGCGCCGTCCTGGCGAGCCCGCCGCCGCGGGTGACGATCCGCTTCGACGACACCATCCGCGTCCTCAGCGGCACGACGGTGGTCGGCAACGCCGACAAACGCCCGGTCACGGCAGGAAAGCCCAACGCGAGCGGCCGTGTCGTCACGATCCCGCTGCGGAAGTTGCACGACGGCGACTACACGGTGCGCTGGAGGGTGCTCTCCGACGACGGACACACCGTCGAGGGAGTCTTCGCGTTCGCGGTCGGCGTCGGCCGCGCGCCGCCGACCGCTGCGCTGTCGGCCGGAGGCACGAACCTGACCCGCAACGTGATCTCGCGCTGGTTCTTCTTCACGGGACTGCTGGTCGCAGTCGGGGTCGCCCTCTTCGTCCCGCTCGCCTGGCGGCCGGCGCTTCGCACGGCGGGCGCGGACCCGGACGAGCGGGTCCTGTGGCCACTAGCGTTCGCCGGCTTCTTCCTGGCTTTTTTGGGCGCGTCGACCCTGATACCGCACCACGACCCTGCGACGACCCGCTTCGGGCTGGCCTACGAGGTCGGCGGGATCATCGCGGTCGTCGGCGCGACGCTCTCCGCAGTCGCGTTCGTCGACCGAAGACTCGGGCGCGGCGTATTCGTCTGTGCCCTGGCGCTCCTGCCGATCCCCTCGGTGGCCGGGCACGCGCTCGACCCAGGGCAGTGGCCGCGCCCGCTGAACGTCGCTGCCGACATCCTCCACGTCGGTGCGGCGGCAGTCTGGATCGGGGGCCTGCTCGCGCTCGCCATCGGGCTCCCCCGCGCGGCGCGGAAGCTCTCGCCTGAACAGCGCGCTCGCTTCAGCGCCGCGCTCGTGCCGCGGCTGTCGGCGATCGCGCTCGTCTCCGTCGCCGTGATCGCGGCGACGGGACTGATCCGGGCGCTCTCGGAACTGACCGCTGTGAGCCAGCTCTGGACCACCGGCTACGGGCGGGCGCTCGTCGTCAAGACAGGCCTGCTGGCCTTGTTGGTCTCGCTCGGCTGGATCAACCGCTCGCGGCTCGTGCCCAGGCTGCGCCTCGCAGCTCTGCGCCGGAACGTCGCGGTCGAGCTCGTTCTGCTCGCGGGTCTGGTGATCGCGGTTGCGTTCCTGACCGACCTTGCACCTGGCCGCCAGCTGGCCCGCGCGGTCGCCAGTCCGGAGGCCCCGCAACCGATCGCCGACCCCCCGCCCGGTGCAACCGTGCTTGCCGGGGAGTCCGGGGGCCGCGCTGTCGGCCTCGCGATCACGCCGGGCGGCGGGCTCCAGGCGACCGTACTGGGACCGGACGACAACGGTGTCGACGGGCTCTCGGTCGGCTTCCGCACCGCGGGAAGGACCGTCGGCTCGAGCCGCTGCGGGCCCGGCTGCTACCGGGCCGACGGGCGGATCGACGGGCGCCGCGTCACGGTCGTCCTCGACTCAGGGCCGGTCGCATTCGATCTCCCAGGCGCGACGCGGCCCGCGACTAACCTGGTGGGCGAGGCGCGCCGCGCCTTCGCAGGCCTACGAAGCCTCGTGATCCATGAACGCCTCGCCTCCAGCCGGCGCGACAAGATCACGACGACGTTTCGCATCGTCGCCCCTGACCGCCTGACGTACGTCACCTCGGCGGGATCGCGGGCGGTCGTGATCGGCGGGCAGCGCTGGGACGCCCAGGGCAAGGGGGCATTCCTGCGGTCCGCGCAGACACCCCTCGAGCTCCCGGGCGCGGAATGGGGCCCGCGCTGGCTCAATGCAAGGGCAGTCGGCTGGGCAAACGTCGGCGGCCGGCGCGCGCGGGTGGTCAGCTTCTTCGACCCGCAGTTGCCCGGATGGTTCGAGCTGGCCGTCGACCCGGCAACGCACAGGCCCCTGACCTTGAAGATGACGGCGGCGGCACACTTCATGCAGCACCGCTACACGAACTTCAACCAGCGCCTGAAGATCGTGCCGCCTCGCTAGCCCTTGGAGGCGCACGAGACCGCCCGCCAGTGCCGGGGAAGGGACTCGAACCCTTACGCCTCCAGAGGAGACACCTGATTTTAAGTCAGGCGCGTATGACCAGTTTCGCCACCCCGGCGGGCCAAGAATAGCCCCGGGGTTCGCGCTGGTTAGAGGCCCGACGGCCCCCAGTCGTACTTCGACGGGACCTTCGCAGGCGGCTTGCCGTACACGATCGCGTACTCGTCGTGCTGGTGGAGCACGATGTTGTTCGGATTGCCGAGGAAGCGCTTGCCGTTGACGTAGAACTTGAGCGGCTTACCGGGCGCCGCGCAGTAGCCGCCGATGCACTGCTTCGACAGCCGCACGCCCCAGACGCCGACGAACTGGCCGAGCGTGAACACGCCCTTCTTCGGCGCCTCCAGGTGGATGATCCCGGAGGTGTCGTGCGTGTGGAGCTCGACGAAGAAGCCGCCCTGGGTCGAATCGCCGTTGGCGTAGATGCCGACGAGGGCCGGCACCGTGACGTGCTTGCCGTTGACGAAGACGTCGAGGTGCTGGTGGATGTGCAGTACCGACCCCTGTACACCGAGCGAGCTGAGCTTGAGCGGCTCGAGCCGGTCCGGCAAGGACGCGTATTCCGGCGGCCACGGGGCCTTCCCCGTCTGGAGCCCGGGGAGTGAGGCGTAATCGATCTTCGGCGCCGGGCCGGTGACGTTCTTGGTGCTGGAGCCGTTGCCGCCGAGGAGGAAAACCCCGAGCACGATGAGCAGGGCAATCGGCCCTAGTGCAGCGAATCCGTAGAGCAGCCACGGCGGTCTGCTTTGCCCGCCGACCGCCGGGACGCCCTTCGGCTTCTTCCTCGCGTCGCGCCGCTGCGGAGCCTGCACCGGCCGCGGCGGCAGAGGTGTACGCGCTTTCTTCGCCAAGGCCGTCTGGATGGTAGCCAGAGTTTCGGCGGTTCTGGCCGGTTGGCGTTTTCGATCGCGATCTTCGATACTCCGGGTTCTCACTCAAGGAGGGAACGATGGGATTCCTGGACAAGCTGCTCGGACGAGACAAGAAGACTGATGGCGAGACGATGGGCGACAGCTCGACGCAGAGCGAAGCCATGAATCAGCCACAGCAGGGGATGGCTGACGATCGTCCTGCAAGCGGGGAGGAAATGCCGCCCGCCGAGGGCGAGCACCAGGCCGACCACGACAGTTAAGTTCCAAAGGGCGGCTTCGGCCGCCCCATCCTTTCTATGCCGTCCGACGCGTTCTCTAGCGTTCGTCGGCCATGCTCGCAATCGCAATCGTGCTGGTCGTCGTCGTCGGCTGCGCCGCACTCGCGGTCTGGTTGACCCGCGCGTTGCAGGTCTTCAAGGCCGATTCCGACGCAGCACTGGCCGCGCGTAACGCCGAGGTCGGCCGGCAACTAGAAGGGATCACAGCGACGATGGACCGTCGCCTCGGTGAGCTCGACACGAAGGTCGACCGCCGGCTCGAACATGCGTCCAAGCAGACGAACGCCATCCACAAGCAGCTGGGCGACGTAGGCCGCGCGACGACGACGCTGGCCGAGCACGCCAAGGAGCTCGGCCAGCTGCAGCAGGTGCTGCGGCCGCCGAAGGCCCGCGGCGGCTTCGGCGAGCTCCTGCTCGGGAACCTGCTGCGTGACCGCCTCCCCGCCGAGGCCTACTCGCTCCAGTACGGGTTCAAGAGCGGCGAGCGCGTGGACGCCGTGATCCGGGCCGACCGCCTGGTGCCGATCGACGCCAAGTTCCCGCTCGACAACTTCGAGCGGCTGGTCGACGCGCAGGAAAACGCCGACCGCGAGCTGCACGAGAAGGCATTCGCCCGCGACGTGAAGGGTCACGTCGATGCGATTTCGTCGAAGTACATCCGCCCCGATGAGGGCACATACGACTTCGCGTTCATGTACCTGCCGTCGGAGGCGATCTACTACGAGCTCGTCTGCGGCAAGACCGGAGCGCTCCTGACGTACGCGCACGACAAGCGGGTGCTGCCGGTCTCGCCGACGACGCTGACCGCGTACCTGCAGGTGGTCGTCCTCGGGCTCAAGGGCCTCCAGATCGAGCAGCACGCGCACGAGGTGATGGCGTATTGCGCGCAGCTGCAGAAGGACTTCGAGCGCTTCAAGGATGACTTCGACCTGATCGGTACCCACCTCGGCCGTGCACACTCGAGCTTCGGGAAGGCCGAGAAGCGACTCGACCGGTTCGAGACAAAGCTCGACCAGGCGGTCGACTCCCGGGAGCTCGACGCCGAGGCCGACGTGGTCGCCGAGCTGCCGCGCGCCGCGGACGCTGCGTAGCCGAACGACCATTCCCACGCACGGGACCTCGCCTGGGCGAGCGTCTTCTCCCTGGCGGAGGCGGGCTTCGCCCGGCGGAGCCGCAATTGCGCGGGGCGCCGTCAACCTAGCGAGGGCCACGGGGGAAACCGCGTTTCCCCCGTGAAGCGAGCGCGCCGCAGGCGCGCTAAGCGGGCGCCGGCTGCTGCGCCTTGAGGTAGCGGATCAACCCGCCGGCGACGACGATCTCGCGCTCGCGCGGTAGGAAGTCGTGCGTGACCGTGAAGGCGTCGCCGCCCTCGATCTCGACCTCGAGCTCGTCCTCGCCGTCGGCGATCGCGTGCAGGTCACCAATCTCCCAGGTCTGCCCCAGCTCGGCCTGCTCGTAGTCCGCCGCGTCCTTGAAGAGCAGGGGGACGATCCCCTGCGCGATCAGGTTGCGGCGGTGGATCCGCGCGAAGCTCTTGGCGATCACGGCGCGAACGCCGAGTTGCGCGGGCGCCAGCGCAGCGTGCTCGCGGCTCGAGCCCTGGCCGTAGTTGTCACCGGCGACGATGAAGCCTCCGCCCCACTCGTGCGCCCGCTTCGCGAATCCCTTGTCCCGGTGCTGGAAGGTGAACTCCGCGATCGCCGGCACGTTCGAGCGGTAGGCCATCACCGTTGCGCCGTCCGGCGAGAGGTCGCCCGTCGAGATGTCGTCGGGCGCGACGATCAGCACGCGCCCAACAAGGACGTCCGGGAGCGGCTTCTGCTCGGGTGGCGGGAAGATGTTCGGACCGCGCGGGATCTCGATCGAGGCTGCCTCCCCTTCGGGCGCCGGCTCGAGGATGTGCTTCTGGACAACCTCGGGGCGCGCGGGGGGGCGCTCCGGCATGTCGGGCACTGACAGCTCGCGTGGGTCGGAGATCACGCCCTTCAGCATCGATGCCGCCGCGACGGCCGGCGAGCAGAGGTAGACCTGATCGTCGGCCGTCCCGCTCCGGCCCGGGAAGTTGCGGTTGAAGGTGCGCAGCGAGTTCGCGCCCGATGGGGGCGCCTGGCCCATCCCGACGCACGGCCCGCACGCCGGCTCGAGCATTCGCACGCCGGCCATCAGCAGGTCCACGTAGGTGCCGGAGCGTGTGATCTGGTCGAGGATCTGCCGCGAGCCGGGGGTCGCCGTCGCCGAGACGAGATGCTCGGACAGCCGTGCCCCGCGCATTACAGCTCCGCAGAGGGCCAGATCCTCGTAGGACGAGTTGACCGAGGAGCCGATGCACACCTGCTGGATCGCCGTCCCGACGAGCTCGTCGACCGGGACGACGTTACCCGGGCTGGACGGCCTCGCGACCAGCGGAACGAGCTCGGCGAGGTCGATGTGCTCCTCTTCGTCGAAGTCGCCGCTGTCGCCCGTCGGCATCTCCGTGAAGTCCTGTTCACGCTGCTGCTCGGTCAGCCAGGAGCGGGTCGCGCCGTCGGCCGGGAAGACGGCGCCGGTAGCGCCGAGCTCCGCGATCATGTTCGCAATCGTTCCACGCTCCGTGTAGCTGAGCGTGTCCACCCCGGGGCCGGTGAACTCGAAGACACAGCCGCGCCCGCCCCGGACGCCGCGGCGGCGCAGCAACTCGAGGATCACGTCCTTCGCCTGGATCCACGGCCGCGCCAGCTCGTTCTCCAGAAAGACGCCGACGATCTTTGGGCAAGGCAGCTCGAAAGGGTGCCCGGCCATGCAAACCGCCACGTCGAGGCCGCCGGCCCCGATCGCGATCATCGCGCACGAGCCCGACTGGGTGGTGTGCGAGTCGGCTCCGATCAGCGTCTGTCCCGGCTTCGCGAATCGCTCGCAATGCACGTAGTGGCAGATCCCGTTCCCCGGCCGCGAGAACCAGGCGCCGTACTTGGCTGCCATCGCCTGCAGGAAGCGGTGATCGTCCGGATTCTTGAAATCGATCTGCAGGATGTTGTGGTCGACGTAGACGACGGCCGTGTCGACACGCACGCGCTCCTCGCCGAAGAGCTCGAACTGCATCATCGCCATCGTTCCCGTGGCGTCCTGGGCGAGCGCCTGGTCGACCCGTAGGGCGATCTCCTGGCCCGGAACGAGCTCTCCGCGCTCGAGGTGCTCTTCGAGGATCGTGCGGGCGAGCGATGCCATCGGGTTCTAGCTTAGTCAGAAGCCAGCCGGGACCAGATCTCGAAGTCGTCGCGCCTTCCCTGCTTGAAGTGGAACGAGCGCAACGTTCCCTCGTAGCGATAGCCAACGTTGGCGGCGACCCGCTTCGACGGGTCGTTCGAAGCCGAGATCCAGAGCTCGATCCGCAGGGCGTCGAGCTCTGTGAACGCCCAATTCGTCAGGAGCTCGAGCGCCCGCGTCGCGACGCCACGGCCGCGCGCTTCGGGCGCGACGACGTAGCCGAGTTCGAGCTGCCGTCCTTCGCGGTCGATCCCGAACGCGAGCGCTAGCCCGAGAAACGAGCTATCGTCATCGACCACCGCGAACGCCTCCCGCTTCCCCTCGCGGCGGCCCTCCTCGTAGAACTCGAGCCACTCCCGCTCGAACCCCGGCGGCGCCGGGTCGGGGATGCGCGTGTAGCGAAGTACGCCCTCGTCGTCGAACATCGCTGCGACCGACGGCAGGTGCTTCTCGGCGAGCAACTCGAGGCGGACGTCGGTCATGCCGGAACGGAGTCTCGCTCAAGCAGGGACTGCTCCCGCAGCACGTCCAGCCCTAGAACCGTTTTAGAAACAGTCCCTTCCGGTCGCCTGGACGGCGACGTCTTTCTAGTAGCGAAGCAAGGCCCCAATACCCTCGACGGGCTCGAGCTCCTGGTAGTGCCGCAGCGCGAGGACGGTGCCGCCGTGGGTGAGCGTCTGGTGAACGGCCAGGTTGAGGCCGTCGTCTCGCGGCTCCATCTGCGTGCCGTCGAGCGGACAGGGTCCGCCCTCCGCGCTCACCCGCCCACACCGAGGGCACTGCCACGCCGAGTGCTCCGCGCCTTCCTGGAAGAGGAGCAACTCGACCCGGGCGTCCGAGGCTGCCTCGAGCGTGTCGGCCCAGCCGGCCGTCGCGCGGGCCCCCCGGCCCGATTCCTCACGCCAGCGCTCGGCCGCCTCTCGCTCCTGCTTCGCATGCCACTCTTCGAGGATCGGCCGGGCCGCCTGGAGCAGCTCGGCAGGAGTTGAATGCGCCTCGGCCTGCGTCCAGCCGACGATCGCGTTCTTGACCTCGTGCGAGAGCACCTCCTCGAGCTCAGCGCGCGTCTCTTCCGTCGTCACGACCACGATCCTCGGGCTCTGCAGCCGCCGGACCCGACGGTCGAGTTGTTCGGCGAGCTCCTTCAAGTGCTCGTGGACGAGCGATTCGATGTGGCGCTGGTAGCGAGCCTGCGACCAGCCGCCCTGGTCGTGGCGGCCAGGCGTCTCGTCGAACTGGTCGATGAGCTCTTCGAGCCTGCCGGCACGCACGATGTACACGGTTCCGCGCTCCCGCCCCACGACCGCAATCAGCGCGCCGTCCCCACGGCCGACGAGCGGCACGAGCGGCGAGAGGTAGAACTCGCGGCCGACCGCGATCTTGTCGGCAACCGGATCGCCGAGCGGCAGTGTCCGCCAAGCGTTGTCGAGCCCAGCGCAGAAGACCGCGACTCCGCGCGAGCCGTCTCGATCGAAGTCGCGCTGGAAGAAATCACGAATCCGGGCCAGGTCTGACAGGAGCGCTTCACGCTGCTCATGGGTCAGCTCGTGGGCAGCTTCCGCCCGCATTTCGCCTTCGTGCATCAGGGAGTTGACCCGGCTGGCCGCGTCGCCGGCGGTCGGAGCGACGCTGGGATCGAGATCGACGTAGACGCTGATCGCGCAGCCCTTCTCGGCACGGAAGCCCGCCAGCTCCCGAAGTCCGTCCCAGCTCACCGTTGCTGCCACCTGCGCCTCCTTGCCGGAAAGCGGCGATTCTATTCGCGTGCGCGTTTTTACTATCGGCCACGGCGCTCGGGCCGTCGAGGAGCTGCTGGCGACTTTGCACGAGGCCGGGGTCGAAACCCTGGTCGACGTCCGCCGCTTCCCGGGCTCGCGCCGCAATCCGCAGTTCAACCAGGGAGCGCTCGCGGACGCTCTCGCGGAGGTGGGGATCGCGTATCGGCATGCTGAGGAGCTCGGCGGGCGACGCTCGAACGAGCCCGGCGAGGAGCGCTTCTTCTGTCTCCGCGTGGCCGCCTTTCGCAGCTACGCGGCCCGGATGAACACCGAGTCTTGGGAGCGGGCGCTCGAGGACGCGCTCGCGGAGCCCGTTCCCTGCTTCATGTGCGCGGAGACTCCCTGGTGGCGTTGTCACCGGCGACTGATCGCCGAGCTCCTGACGGCGCGAGGCTGCGAGATCGTCCATCTGCTGAGGCCAGGTGAGTCTGAACCTCACCGCCTCTTCGCCGACAGCGAGGTGCGCGCAGGCAAGCTATATCTGTGCGGAGAGCTGGTTGCCTGAGCGCCGGAGTGGGAACGTTCAAGCGGTCCGATCCGTTGAATAGTGTGGGGCCAGAATTCGGCCCCAGTTGATTTGGAGGAAATGTGAACGACAATCGAGTGCGCGAGCTGATCATCATCGGCGGGGGCCCCGCCGGTTACACAGCCGCGCTCTACAGCGCCCGGGCAAACCTGGAGCCGCTCGTGATCGAGGGCTTTCAGTGGGGCGGCCAGCTGATGATCACGAGCGACGTCGAGAACTACCCGGGCTTCGCCGAGGGCATCCTCGGCCCGCAGCTGATGGGCGAGTTCCGACGTCAGGCCGAAAAGTTCGGGGCCGAGTTTCTCGCCGACGACGTCACCAAGGTCGACTTCTCGGAGCGGCCGTTTCGCGTGTGGGTCGGCGACGACGAGTACCGCGCAGAGGCCGTGATCGTCGCCACCGGCGCGACCGCCCGCCAGCTCGACCTCGAGTCTGAGCGCGCGCTTCACGGTCGAGGCGTCACCTACTGTGCCGTCTGCGACGCAGCGTTCTACCGCGACAAGGAGGTCGTCGTGGTCGGCGGCGGCGACTCTGCGATGGAGGAGGCGATCTTCCTGACGAAGTTCGCTTCCAAGGTCACGGTCCTGCATCGCCGAAACGAGTTCCGGGCCTCGCCGATCATGGTCGACCGCGCCCACGCGAACGACAAGATCGAGTTCGTGACCCCGGTCGTGGTCGAGGAAGCGCTCGGCGCCGGGGAGGGCAAGCTCACCGGTGTCCGGATCCGCAATCTCGAGACGGACGAGGTCAGCCTGATCCCGGCTGACGGACTGTTCGTCGCGATCGGCCACGATCCGACGACCAAGCTCTTCGTCGACCAACTCGACCACGACGACGCGGGTTACCTCGTCACGCAGCCGGGCTCGACGGCGACCAACATCGAGGGCGTCTTCGCAGCGGGTGACGTGGTCGACCACGTCTACCGCCAGGCCGTGACCGCGGCCGGCATGGGGTCGATGGCGGCGCTCGACGCCGAGCGCTGGCTCGCCGCGCGCGAGGGGCATCCCGAGACCGCGCTCACCGCTCCCCGAAGCTGACGCGGGTCGGCCGAACCCGCGGCTAGGCTCGTCACGTGGCGGAGTGGATCGATCTCCTCGACCCGAACGAGGAGGAGCTGAAGAAGGTGTTGCCGCCGCAGATACACGTGCGCGCGCTCGAACAGCTGCTCGAGCCGGCGCGTCACAACGACGAACCGCGTCCGCGGCTCGAGGGCCATGACCATTACGTCTACGGCGTCTTCCTGCTGCCGGTCGCGGTCCGGGAGGAGGACCGGCTCTTCTACCAGGAGATCGACATCGTCGGAACCCGGGAACGTGTCGTCACGGTGCGGAAGACTCCCGAACGCGGCTATCCCTGTGACCTCGGCCCCGCTCAGCTCTCGCACGAGCGGGAAGACGACAACCGGGCCGGCATGATCATCTACCGCATCGTCGACATGATCGCCGAGGACTTCCTCGATCTCGTCGATGCGCTGGACGAGGAGATCGACGAGCTCGAGGAAGGTATCGAGACGTGGCCGTCGGCCCATGTTCGAGGCCGAATCTCGGATCTCAGGCACGACCTGCTCCATGTCAGGAGAACCCTCGCTCCGACGCGAGACGCGATCCGCGCGATCGTCGACCGCAGGATCGACGTCGGGGAAGGCCCGGAGTTGCTGCCGCGCGACATCGAGTTGAGCTTCGGTGACGCCTACGACAAGCTGCTTCGAGCGACGGACGGGCTCGACCTCTCCAGGGACTTGCTCGCCAGTGCCCGCGATTACAGCCAGGCGAAGATCGCCAACGATCAGAACGAGGTCGTCAAGCGGCTGACGGTGATCGCGTCGGTCTTGCTGGTGCCGACCTTCATCGTCGGGCTCTACGGGCAGAACTTCCGTCACATCCCGGAACTTGCCTGGGGCTTCGGCTACTGGTGGAGCTGGGGCTGGATCATCGGCACAACCATCCTGCAGCTTGCGTTCTTCCGCTGGCTCGGCTGGATCGGCGGCGGCCAGATTCGGCAACTGAAGGCGCCGCCCCTGCAGCGGCTCGACCCACGAACGCTCCGGGGACGCAGGCGCCGCGTCACTTCGACGTGAGGCCGAGCCCGCTCGCTACCTTCAGGCCGTGCCGTATTTCATCTGTCCGAACTGCAGGGAACGGTCGATCGACCACGACCGCCAGGAGGGTCTGACCCGCGAGGCAGTCGCCTGCCACCGCTGCGGCTTCGGCTTTCTGTTCGAGCTGCTCGACGACTACTACCCGGCGCCCAACACCGGCTTCGTCGTCTGTGATCAGCAGAGCCGGATCCTCGCATCCGGCCGGGGCGTCTTCGAGCTGACGGGGTACCGGGAGGACGAGCTCATGGGCCGCGAGGTGATGGAGAGTCTCGATCTGACCGGCTACCAGGACGGCAAGAACCCGGCGCAGCTGGCGCTCGAGTGGGGCGTGCGACGCCTCGGCGAGCGGCTCGAGCTTCGCACGCGCGCCGGGCAGCGCAAGCCGGTCACCGCCGATTTCTTCCCCGCCTACGACGACGACGGCGGGCTCCTTGTCGCGATCACGCCGCGTTCGTAGCG
>Ga0070712_100001496_pt1 | contig 14258 bp, 12 predicted proteins | sample LARL81metaG_FD_71396 | JGI IMG/M metagenome (GOLD analysis project Ga0070712, IMG submission 71396) | Corn, switchgrass and miscanthus rhizosphere microbial communities from Kellogg Biological Station, Michigan, USA - LAR L8-1 metaG | ecosystem: Host-associated > Plants > Roots > Rhizosphere ...
CGCCACCGAAGACACCAATCTGCAAGCCGCCATCGAGCTGGAAGGCCATAGTTACAGCCGGCTGCGGCAGTCCGACGATTTCCGCGAGGGCGTCGAAGCCTTCCATGCCAAGCGCAAGCCCAAGTTCCGCGGCACGTAGAACGCCCGCCCGCTTTGCGGTAGATTTAGCGAAACCCTGAAAAGCAACCTCAGAAACGCCAGGAAACGCATCATGACGCTCAGCCCCGCAGAGCTCAAACAGTTCGACGAACTCGGCTATCTGTTTTTCCCGAACTGCTTCAACGAGGAGGAAATCGCACTTCTGCGCGATGATGCCGCAGCGATCCTCAAGCTCGACCGCCAGGAGATTTGGCGCGAAAAATCGGGCGTGCCGCGCACCGCCTTTGCCGCACACACTTTCAACGAGACTTTTCGTTTGCTGGCGAGCCATCCGCGCCTGATCGAGCCGCTGCGGCAATTGTTCGGCGAGGATGTCTACGTCCATCAATTCAAGATCAACGCCAAGGCTGCCTTCGAAGGCGACGTGTGGCAATGGCACCAGGACTATGGCACCTGGGCGCGCGACGATGGCATGCCGGAGCCGCGGGCGATGAACATCGCGGTGTTTCTGGATGAGGTGATGCCGATCAATGGCGCGCTGATGCTTATTCCGAAGAGTCACCGGCAGGGCGTGCTGGCTGCCGGTCACGACGAGCTGACCACGTCCTATCCATTGTGGACGCTCGACAAGGAGACCGTGACGCGGCTCGCCGCCGAAGGCGGGATCGTGGCGCCGACCGGCAAGGCCGGCTCGGTCCTGATGTTCCACGGCAATCTGGTGCACGCCTCGCCACCGAACATCACGCCCTATCCGCGCAAGATCGTCTATTTGACGCTGTGCGCGGTGTCGAACCACATCACCAAGTTCACCCGGCCGGAATGGATCGCGCATCGCGACTTCACCCCGCTTGCGCCGGTCGCCGATGACGCGCTGCTCGCCTATGCCCGCGCCCACAAAGTGGCGGCGGAATAAGTTGCGAATTTCGAAACCGGTACGCGCATGAACCTGCAATCGCTTCTCGCCGCCCGCGTCGAAGCCGGCAAGCCGGTGCGCGTCGGCCTGATCGGCGCCGGCAAATTCGGCTCGATGTTTCTCGCCCAGGTGCCGTCGATTGCCGGCCTCGAGGTGACACTGATCTGCGACCGCGACGTCGATCGCGCCAAGGCCGCGTGTGGCACCGTAGGCTGGGATGCGGGGCGCATCGCGCGCACGCAATTTTCCGCGCGCGGCAGCGACGCCTGCGCCGACGATCGGGTCGAAGTCGTGGTCGAAGCAACTGGCGATCCGGGAGCCGGCATTGCCCACGCGCTGGCCGCGATCGAGGCGCGCAAACCGATCGTCATGGTCAATGTCGAAGCCGATGCGCTGGCCGGACCGTGGCTCGCCGCCAAGGCGCGCTCCGCCGGCGTGATCTACTCGCTCGCCTATGGCGACCAGCCGGCTCTGATTGCCGAGCTGGTGGATTGGGCGCGCGCGGCCGGTTTTATCGTCGCCGCCGCTGGCAAGGGCACCAAATATCTGCCGGCCTATCACGCGGTGACGCCGGACGGCGTATGGGAGCATTACGGGCTGACCGCCGAAGCGGCCCGCCAGGCCGGCATGAATTCGCAAATGTTCAATTCCTTTCTCGACGGCACCAAGTCAGCCATCGAGATGGCCGCGGTTGCCAATGCCTGCGATCTCGCCGTACCGCAGGACGGTCTTCTGTTCCCGCCGTGCGGGGCCGACGCGCTCGCAACCGTGCTGCGGCCAAAAGAATTGGGCGGCGTTCTGGAGCGCGATGGCATGGTCGAGGTCGTCTCCTCGCTCGAACGCGACGGCAGTGCGGTGCCGCGCGATCTGCGCTGGGGTGTTTACGTCGTGCTCAAGGCGGCAAATGACTATGCCGCCGGGTGTTTCAAGCAATATGGCCTGCCGACCGATGCCACCGGGCGCTATGCGGCCATGTACAAGCCCTACCATCTGATCGGGCTTGAATTGTCGATCTCCGTGCTCAATGCGGTGCTCCGATGCGAGCCGACCGGATCGTGCCGCACGTGGCGCGGCGATGCTGTCGCAGTCGCCAAGCGAGCGCTGAAAGCGGGCGAAACGCTCGACGGCGAAGGCGGCTATACCGTGTACGCCAAGCTCATTCCGGCGGCGAAGAGCCTTGAGCGCGGCGCCTTGCCGATCGGACTAGCGCATCATGTCAAGCTCATCCGCGACGTCGCTGCAGGCGAGATTTTGACCGCGGCCGACGTCACGCTCGATGGCAATCAGGAGGTGGTGCGCATCCGCCGCGAAATGGAACGGCAGGCCCATTCCTCGCACGCTGCAATCGCTGCGGAGTAGACAAGTCACTCCGCCGCAAGCCGCGGCGGCGGGCGCATCGATTCAAGTCCATCCAGGGCGGTCGCCGAGATCGTGGTGCGCACCATGTAGCGCGCTTCATGCGCCGGCCATGGCCGGCCGCGATGCATGGTGGCGCGATTGTCCCACATCACTACGTCGCCGGCGCGCCAGGCATGGACGTAAGTCGTGCCGAGCGCTGTCGCAGCGATGGTGAGCTCGTCGATCAGTTTCTCACCCGCGATCGGGTCCATGCCTTCGACGGCATAGGCATGCGAAGCGAGATAGAGCGCGCCGCGCCCGTTGGTCGGATTTCGCCACACCATGCGCCAGCATTGCGGCGGCAGCGCCGCCAGCTCCTCGGTGGTGGCAAGGCCCTCGGCGACCTTTTTGCGCGAATGGCCGTAATGGTGCCAGGCGAAGGAATTTTCGAATTTCTCGCGCATCGCGGGGTCGAGCCGCTCAAAGGCCAGCCGCGTCGAGGCGAATTCGGTTTCGCCGCCATTGTCCGGAATGATGCGCGCCGAAAGGATCGATGCCAGCGCCGGCACGCTCTTGAACGAGCTGTCGGTGTGCCAAAGCTGATTGGCCTTGTTGCGCATCGCGTAGCGATGGTCGGCTGGGACGACGTTGCCGTCCGGACCGATCGTGGTGAGAATGACAAAATGCGTTCCGGTGCCGAGCGAGCCGACCTTGGTTGTTTCGGGCGGACCGAAGCGGCGCGAAAATGCAAGCTGGCTCTCGTTGGTCACGTCCTGGTTGCGAAACACCAGGACCGAATATTCTTCGAACGCCGCGCGTACTTCCTGGTAGGCGGCGTCATGCGCAGCCACGTCGGCCAGCGTCACGCCGCGCAATTCCGCACCGAATCCGGGACACAGAGGGATGATGTCCATCGGCGTAGCCTCCATTGAGTTCGTTTTGGCAAATCTCCTCCAAAATGCGAGTTCTGGCAAGAAAGCCTGCTGGCAAGGAAGCATTGCGCGCCACGCCGAAGCAACGCGCGTTGCACCCAGTGGCGGAGGGCATTAGGCTTTGATCGGCGCAAATACCGTGCAATTGGGGTGGGTACAGTTGGGGTGAGAGACAGCCGCCGCGGGCTGCGTCGGGCGGGGAGCATCCATGCTGGAAGACCTGCTGCAGCGGCGGCCATACAATGCCGTCACTGATCTCATCGATGCGCCGGTCGAGCGCGGCCTTGCCGGCAAAACCGCCTTCATCGACGCCGACCGCACGCTGAGTTACGGCGAGTTGCAAGCGCGCAGCTGCCGGTTCGCCTCCGCGCTCTCCGATATCGGGTTACGGGCGGAGGAGCGGCTCGCGCTTCTGCTTTACGACACCGTTGATTTTCCGGTGGCATTCTCGGGCTGCGTACGCGCGGGTATCGTGGCGCTGCCGCTCAATACGCTGCTCAATGCCGAGCAATACGCCTACATCCTCGGCGACAGCCGGGCTTCGGCGATCGTCGCTTCGGCATCGCTGGCCAAGACGCTGCGGCCGATCCTCGACCGCCTGCCGCGGCTGCGCACCATCGTCCTCATTGGTAGCAGCGCCAATGACCGCGCCGCGTTCACCGCGGCTGGCCGTGACGTGCATGATTTCACCGAGCTCGTGGCGCGCGGCCGCGCCGAAGTGTTCACGGCGCCGACGCTTTCCGACGAAGTCGCGTTTTGGCTGTACACGTCGGGCTCGACCGGCGAGCCGAAGGGCGTCAAGCACGTTCACACCACCCCGCTCGCGGCGGCGCGGCTGATGGGCCTTAACATCATCGGCATCCGCGAGGACGACGTGGTGTTTTCCGCGGCCAAGCTGTTCTTCTCTTATGGCATGGGCAACGCCATGGCGTTTCCGCTGTCGGTCGGCGCCACCAGCGTTTTGCTGGCACAACGGCCGACGCCTGAAGCGGTGTTCGAAGTCATGCGCCGCCAGCGGCCGACGATTTTCTACGGCGTGCCGACGCTCTATGCGTCCCTATTGGCGCATAAAGATATGACGCCCGGCGCCGGCTCCGACCGCCTGCGGCTGTGCATCTCTGCCGGCGAGCCGCTGCCGCGTGCGCTCGGCGAGCGCTGGCGGCAGGCCAGCGGCGTCGACGTGCTCGACGGCATCGGCTCGACGGAAATGTTCCAGACGTTCTTATCAAACCGTCCCGGCGATGTGCGCTATGGCACCACCGGAAAACCGGTGCCGGGTTATGACCTGAAAATTCTCGACGATCAGGGACGCGAAACCGCCGATGATGAGATCGGCGAGCTTATCGTACGCGGCGCCACTGCCGGCGAAGGCTACTGGAACCAGCGCGCCAAAAGCCGGCGCACCTTTGCCGGCGACTGGACCTTCACCGGCGATAAATATTTCCGCGACCGCGACGGCTATTATCATTACTGCGGGCGCACCGACGACATGTTCAAGGTCAGCGGCATGTGGGTATCGCCGTTCGAAGTCGAGGCGGCACTCGCCTCGCACGAGGCAGTTCTCGAGGCCGCCGTGATCGGCAAACAGGACGCCGACGGCCTGATCAAACCGAAAGCCTTCATCGTGCTGCGCAACGGCTTTGCCGCCGACGAGCGGCTCCTCGAAAACTTGCGCGTGCACGTCAAAAACTGCGCCGGGCCGTGGAAATATCCGCGCTGGATTGACATCCGGCCCGATCTGCCGCGCACGGCAACCGGCAAGATTCAGCGCTTCAAGCTGCGGGAGTTGGAGCCCGAGTGACACCGGGTGGCAAGTTATGGACCGCTTGCGCGGTGAACCTGTAGGACCCGCCTAAACGGTTGGTTCGTCGTCAAACAATCGCTGCACCAAGCGGCGCGCCAAAACGCCGGCAACACGGCGGCGATAATGGCCTGGCGTAAACGTCGTTTTCATCGCCATGATCTGGTCGCGAATGAGCGCGTCGAGACCGGCGAAGACGCGCGCGTCGAGCGCGCCGCCGCACAGCGGCTCGGTGCCGGTTAGCCGCACCGGGCGCGGATTGGTGCCGGTGAAAGCGACGCGGAGATCACTGAGCGTGTCGCCGTCGCGCCGCAAAGCCACCGCGACACCGGTCACCGGATATTCGATCGAGCGGCGGATGCGGATCTTGTCGTAGGCCGAGCGCAGCGCCGGCGCATTTTTGGCGCGCACAGCGGTGACGATCTCACCTGGGCGCAGCGCAAGGTAATATTTGCCGTCGCCGCGGGTCTCGGAGACCAGCTCGTCCTGCCGCGCATACCCTATATAGAGATCAGCCAGCGGCATGGTGCGCCGGCCGGCCGGTCCGGCGATATCGACCTCGGCATCCAGGATTAAAAGCGCCGGGGCCAGATCGCCGCTGAACGTGGCAAAGCAGACGCCGCGGCTTTTCGGCGCGACATGGCAAACTGTTCCGATGGTCTTCAAACAGTGACGGTTCGCGTCGCGCCACCATTCGCTTTGATTGTAGAAGATGCAGCGGGTATCGAGACAAAGGTTGCCGCCGACCGTGCCCATATTGCGCTGGGTCGGGCCGGCGATATGCGCGGCGGCCTGCGCCAGTGCCGGATAGTGACGCACGACTTCCGGATGCGCGGCGAGCTCGGTCAGCGTCACCGCCGCGCCGATCGCAAGCTGGCGCGCGTCTGCAGCGATCATGTGGAGTTCTTTGACGCCATTGATCTCGATCAACACCTTTGGCGTGACGATGCCGCGGCGAATGTTGACGATGAGATCGGTACCGCCGCCGAGGAGACTCGATTGCGGATGCGCCGCGCGCGCCGCAACGAGCGCGTCGAGCGTTTTTGGCCGCACGACTTCGAAATCCGGCAAGGCGTCCATTACGAAGTTCCGCCGCCGTTGGTTTTGCCGTCTCGGGCGCGTTTCTCGATCGCGGCGAAAACGCGATCCGGCGTCACCGGCAGATTGTTGAAGCGCAGGCCTGTGGCATGGGCGATGGCGTTGGTCAGCGCCGGCAAGAAGGCCGCGAGCGAGCCCTCACCGGCTTCCTTAGCGCCGAACGGCCCGTGCGGATCGATGCTCTCGACAATACCGACTTCGATCGGCGGCGAGTCCTGGATGGTTGGCACCCGGTAATCGAGCATGTTCGCCGTGACCATCAAGCCGTCGTGGTAAGCCGCCTCCTCGCTCATGGCCTGGCCCATGCCCATCCACACCGAGCCCTGGACCTGGCCTTCGACCGTGAGCCGGTTGAGCGCCTTGCCGCAATCGTGCGCCACCCAGACTTTGTCGACGGTAACAACGCCGGTCTCTTCATCGACCGTGACTTCAACGACCTGCGCCGAATAGCTGTAGCCCATGGTGCCGCCGATCGCGGCGCCGCGATATTTCTTGCCGCCGCGCGATTGCGGAATGGTCGAGTAGTTGCCGGTGACGATGATGGTGCCGCTATCTTTGAGAGCCTCCGTGACGACTTCGTTGAAGGTCAGCCCCTTGTCCTGCGCGCCGGCGCGATAAAGCTCGCCCAGGCACTCGATCTCGTCCGGCTTAGCTTCGAGCTTGCGCGCCGCGGCGGCGATCAGAAGCGCTTTAAGATTTTGCGCCGCTTCGATCGCGGCATTGCCGACCATGAAGGTGACCCGGGAGGAATACGAACCATTGTCTTTCGGCACTACCTCGCTGTCGCCGCTGACGATGCGGATACGGGAAAGATCGAGCCCGAGCACCTCGGCGACGCTTTGCACCAGCACCGTCGACGAGCCTTGGCCGATCTCGGCGGCGCCGGTGAGCAAGACGATGGAGCCGTCGAAATCGAGCTTGAGCTTGACCGTGGCATGCGGTTCACCGGTCCAGTTCACCGGCTTCGAAGCGCCGCTGATGTAGTGCGAACAGGCCATGCCGAGGCCCTTGCCGCGCGGCAGCTTGCCCTTGCGCGCCTTCCAGCCGCTCTCGCGCTCGACCCAATCGAGGCATTCCGGCAAGCCGTAGGAATTCACCATCAAATCGTTCTGCGTGAAGGTCGGCGCCTGCAGCAGGTTAGCGCGCCGCACTACGAACGGATCGAGCCCGAGGCGATGCGCCATCTCGTCGAGCAGGCTCTCAAAAGCAAACCGCACGTCGACGGTGCCGTGGCCGCGAAATGCGCCGCATGGCGGCGTATTGGTGAGGACGCGCTTGCCGATATATTTGACGTTATCGAGCGCGTAGATCGCGTACAGCATCGATCCGGCGTAGAGGATGGTGACGATACCGTAGCCGGAATGGGCGCCGCCGCGCTGAATGCATTCGCATTCGACGCCGGTGATGCGGCCGTCCTTGCGCATGCCGATCTTGAGCCGGATATCGGTTTCCGGCCGGCCGCGATGGGTGATGAAGGTCTCTTCGCGATTGACGACGAGGCGCACGCAGCCGCCGGCTTTGCGCGCCAGCAAAGCCGCGATCAATTCCACATTCAGCGTCTCGGTGCGGCAGCCAAAGCCGCCGCCGACATGCGGCTTGATCACGCGGATCCGCGACATGTCCATGCCGAGAATCTGCGCCAGCATCAGGTGGACGTAATAGGGCACCTGGGTCGAGGCATGCACGGTCATGCGATCGCGCATCACGTCGTAGTCGGCGATCGCCGCGTGCATCTCCATCTGGTTCTGGCAGACTTCGGCGCAATTATAGGTGCCTTCGCGCACCAGGTCGGCCGCGGCAAAAGCGGCTTCCACATCGCCAAGCTCGAATAGCACGTCGCGTTCGAGATTGTGCGGGCGGTGCTCGTGAAGCGCGATCGCGCCCGGCGCCATCGCCTGTTGTGCGGTGTGATAAGCGGGAAGCTCGCGCACCTTCAGCTTGATCCTGCGCAGCGCTTCCTTCGCCGTCGCATCGTCGATGGCCGCGACCGCGGCAATCGGCTCGCCGCGATAGCGCACGCGATCGCGCGCCAGCACATGTTCGGTACGCGCGACCGGCAACACGCCGAACGCCGCGTCGCAATCGGCGCCGGTGACGATCGCCTTCACGCCAGGGAGTTTCACCGCTTCGGCAACGTCAACTTCGAGGATTTCGGCGTGCGAATAGGGGCTGCGAAATATCCGCCCCGCCAGCATGCCGGGTACAACGAAGTCGGCGGTGTATTTGGCCCGCCCGGAAACCTTTTCCGGACCGTCGACCATCGGCACGTAATTGCCGATGTTATGCGCCGGCATGATCTCGTTCACGGCGTCAATCCGGCGGCGCAAAGTGACGCCGCATGCTTCACCGCCTCGATGATTTTCACGTAACCGGTGCAGCGGCAAATGTTGCTGCCGAGCGCGTCGCGTATCTCCGCCTCGCTCGGATTGGCGTTGCGGCGCAGGAGTCCGGCCGACGCCATGATATAGCCGGGCGTGCAATAGCCGCACTGCGAGCCGAGTTTCTCGTGAAAGCCGCGCTGCACGGCCGACAAATGGCCATCCTTCGCGAGCGACTCGATCGTGTCGACGCGGCGACCTTCGACGCTCACCGCAAGCGCCAGGCAGGACAGGCGTGGCGTGTCATCGACCAGCACCGTGCAGGCGCCGCATTCGCCGCCGTCGCAGCCGGTTTTCGTTCCGGTCAACCCGATCGCTTCCCGCAAATAGTCCAGCAGCAAAAGATTATCGGGAACCGCGTCGTTCCGCGCGCGGCCATTGAGCGTAAATTGAAGAATGCGCGCCATACCGGCCATTGGCCCCTTGAACCGGGCGTTTTGAATTGGGCGTTCTCAAGCGCCGATTCCATAGCAACAACGCCCAAACCCTTCAAACCGTCGCATCGACGAATGCCGCCTGAGCGGACCAATCAGGCGCGGAAGCGCGCGGTGACTTCGGCCGGTATCGGCTGTGACTTCATTTTCGCCGGATCGGCAGGATCGCGGGCCGCCCAGACCCGGGTTTCGTGTCCTTCGACCGCCACAGTCGTGCCGACCAACAGCCGATGCTCGACGTCAAAGCTGGAACGGCGGAATTCGCGGATATGGGAGCTCAGTTCGACCTGATCGCCGAAGCGCGCCGGCGCCAGAAAACGCGCGCCGGCATCGACAAGCGGCATCCCGGCAATGCCAAAAGCCGCTGCCAGCTCGGACGGCTTCACGCCGAGCGCCGCCTCGAACAGCATCCAGGTGCCCCAGTCGAAAAATTCAAAGAACCGGCTGTTGAAGACGATGCCGGCGGGGTCGCAATGGCCCCACTCGATGGTAAAGCGCCGCCGATGAATAAATTTAGCCATCAGAGCATGATCCCGAAAAGTGGGTACCGGTTTTCGGAAAAGATCATGCCAACAATAAACTGAAGCAAAGCGACGCCTCAACCCACCGCCATTTCGCTTCACAGCAATCATGACCGCGCCGCACCGGTTCGGTCAACCAAGCCCCAAGGCGCCAGCCCCACCATAAAAATCATGACGGGCGAGCTTGCGCCCGCCCGTCACGTTCCTTGTGCTGCTACCCGCGCAGGGAACCAGGATCAAATCCACCATTTGATGCGACGCTGGTAGCTACGGTCACATCCAGGCCAATCTGACCTTGGCGATCGTCACATTCGGCAGAACCAAACGCGACCGATCTGGGAGAGAGGATATCGGATCGCCGGCGAGTCTCAAGCGAAACCCTGCATCGGCGAGAGCAGTTCGCGCTTGGGGATAACTGTGTGGATTGAAAATGGAGGCGCCACGAAAAACATTTATTTGTTCGCATTCCCAAGCTGAGCGGGCGAATTGACGGTCTTGCCCGGCCACTTGCATAAGTCGGCGATGATGCATTTTTCGCATAATGGGCGACGCGCCACACACACATAGCGGCCGTGCAGGATCAGCCAGTGGTGCGCGTGGAGCCGATACTGCTCCGGCACCACTTCCAGCAATTTCATCTCGACGTCGAGCGGCGTTTTGCCGACCGCAAGCCCGGTGCGATTGCCGACGCGAAAGATATGCGTATCGACCGCAATGGTAGGTTCGCCGAACGCGACGTTGAGCACCACATTTGCGGTCTTGCGGCCAACGCCCGGTAAAGCTTCCAGCGCCTCGCGGTCGTGCGGGACCTTGCCGCCATGCTCGGCGATGAGTTGCTTCGATAGCGCGACGACGTTTTTCGCCTTGGTACGATAAAGGCCAATGGTCTTGATCAGCCCGCGCAGGCGCGGTTCGCCGAGCTTAATCATCTTCTCCGGCGTGTCGGCGAGCTTGAACAAAGCCGGTGTCGCCTTGTTGACGCCGGCATCGGTGGCTTGGGCGGAGAGCACGACCGCCACCAACAGCGTGAACGGATTGATGTGCTGCAATTCGCCGCGCGGGGCTGGATTGGCGGCGGCAAAGCGCCGGAACGCCTCGGCGATCTCCGCGGTTGTCCACTGCGGCACTTCGCCATGCGCAGCCTTGCGATCGGCTCCGACGCGCGCCTTGGCGTCCTTGACCCGGGCCGCCTCGCCCTTGCGCGCCGCGGCAAGCCGTTGCCGGACGATTTTACGTGGCCGCGGTTTTAGGCGAGTTGTGTGTTTGCGCATCGGGATTTTCGTATAATGGGCCGGATGAGTGACGGCAATCACAGCGGCACGCACGCTTGCTTCGACCCGAAAATCTTTTCGGCGATCATCACGCCGCATCGTTCGCTTGGTCCAAAGGGCTTCCTCATCTTTATGCTCTGCCTGGGAGGCTTGAGCTTTATCGCCGGCGTCATCTTCGTGTCGCTGGGCGCTTGGCCGGTCTTCGGCTTCTTCGGACTTGACGTGTTGCTGGTCTATCTCGCCTTCCGCGCCAATTACCGCACCGCGCGCGCCTATGAGGAGGTCACCGTCACGGCCTCGGAATTGACGGTAAGAAAAGTCAATCATCGCGGCTTCGTCCGCCAATGGACGCTCAATCCGCTCTGGGTCCGGCTTGAGCGCATCGTGCACCAGGAATTCGGCATCGAACGGTTATTTCTTGTCTCCCAAGGGCGGCGGCTCGTCATCGCAGGTTTCTTAAATCCCGCCGAAAAAGCGAGCTTTGCGCGGGCGCTGACCAGCGCACTCGGCGAGGCGCGGCGCGGCCCGACCAGGAAGCCGAACGGGTAATTTTGGCCGTATCCGGATCGCTGCGATCGCAGCGCCGCGCAATTCCCGTCGAGGCTCGCCTTGGCCATGGCGCGCCTGTAAAAATACTCAGAAATCGGGTGGTTTGGCGCGAAAGGGCGCCATAGATCGGGAGCAAATGATGGAGACAGCCATGTTGTCACCCGATCGCATTTTCAATTCGACGCCGCTGTCTGAAGCCGCCGCCGACTACGAGACCGTGCGTAAGGCAATCGGACATATCCGCGGCCATTGGCGCGAACAGCCCGAAATCGAGGACATTGCCGACGCCGCCGGCGTCACTCCGACCGAACTCCATCACCTGTTCCGCCGTTGGGCCGGCCTAACCCCCAAGGCCTTTCTGCAGGCGCTTACGCTCGACGGCGCGCGGCAGCTACTGCGGGATTCGGCAAGCGTGCTCGACGCCAGCTATGAAGTCGGCCTTTCCGGGCCGGGCCGGTTGCACGATCTGTTCGTGACCCACGAAGCGATGTCGCCCGGCGAATGGAAATCCGGCGGCGAAGGCCTCACCATGCATTTCAGCTTTCATCCTTCGCCATTCGGCCAGGCGCTGGTCATGGCGACCGATCGTGGCCTCGCGGGGCTGGCTTTTGCCGACCCCGGCAAGGAGCGCGCCACGCTTGCCGAAATGAAACGGCGGTGGCCGCGGGCCAATTACGCCGAGGATGCGGCGCACACCGCACCGATTGCGCAGCGCGTGTTCGATTCCAAGCAATGGCGCTCGCAACAGCCGCTTCGGGTCGTGCTGATCGGCACCGATTGGGAAGTGCGGGTGTGGGAAGCGCTCTTACAAATCCCGATGGGCCGGCTCACGACCTATTCGGGCTTGGCGAACAAAGTACGCAATCCCACCGCCGCGCGCGCGGTTGGCGCCGCGGTCGGGAAAAACCCGATCGCCTTCGTCGTGCCCTGTCACCGCGTGATCGGCAAAGCCGGCGCGCTCACCGGCTACCACTGGGGTATTACGCGCAAGCGCGCGATGCTCGGCTGGGAAGCGGGTCAGGTCGCCGCAGCGGCCTGACACCACTGCCGATTGACGATGCGCCGGCAATCCGCAATACCGGCTGCACCTCGATTGAAGGCGTGTTGTGATGCAGCGGCGGCGGCCGGTAATGCTGGTCGTTTTGGATGGCTGGGGCTGGCGCGACGAGGCGCGCGACAACGCCATTCGCCAGGCTAAGACGCCGAATTTCGACCGGTTGTGGCAAACCGGCCCGCACGGATTTCTCCACACTTCGGGCAAGGACGTCGGCCTGCCCGAGGGCCAGATGGGCAATTCCGAAGTCGGTCACCTCAATATCGGCGCCGGCCGCGTGGTGATCCAGGACCTGCCGCGCATCGACAATGCTATTGCCAGCGGTGAAATCGAGCGCGCGCCGGCGCTCGTGACCCTGATCGAAAAGCTCAAATCGAGCGGCGGCACTTGCCATCTGATCGGGCTGGTCTCACCCGGCGGGGTCCATTCGCACCAGAATCACGCTGTGGCGCTGGCCAAAATCCTCGACCGGGCGAAGGTGCCGGTATGGCTGCACGCGATTACCGACGGGCGCGACACGCCGCCGCAATCGGCGGCAGATGACATTAAGCGATTGATCGCGGCCCTGCCGCGGTCGATCCGGATCGCGAGCGTGTGCGGACGATACTACGCGATGGATCGCGACAAGCGCTGGGACCGCGTCGAGAAGGCTTACAAAGCGATTGCCGAAGCCGACGCCCCGCGCTTTGCCGACGCTTCGGCCGTCATCGCCGACGCCTATGCGGGCAAAAAGTTCGATGAATTCATTGTGCCAGCAGTGGTCGGCGATTACCGCGGCATGAAGGACGGTGACGGCTTACTGTGTTTCAACTTCCGCGCCGATCGCGTGCGCGAAATTCTCGCCGCGATTCTCGATCCGGATTTTTCAGCCTTTTCGCGCAAACGATTCATTCGGTTCGCTGCAGCGGTCGGCATGGCGGAATACAGCGATGAGCTCGACAAGTTGATGGGGACGATTTTTCCGCCGCAAAATCTGGCCCACGTCCTGGGCGAGGTGGTGGCCGACGCCGGGCGAACGCAGCTACGCATGGCGGAGACTGAAAAGTATCCGCACGTCACCTATTTCCTCAACGGCGGCCGCGAGGAACGATATCCCGGCGAGGATCGCATCATGGTGCCCTCGCCCAAAGTTGCGACCTACGACCTGCAGCCGGAAATGTCGGCGCCAGAGCTTACCGATAAAGCGGTTGCCGCGATCGGTTCCGGCAAATACGACCTCATCGTCCTCAATTACGCCAACCCCGATATGGTCGGTCATACGGGGAGTCTCCCTGCCGCAATCAAAGCCGTTGAGACCGTCGATGGCGGACTTGGCCGCATCACCGAGGCGATCGGGAAGGCTGGCGGGGTTTTGCTGGTCACCGCCGATCATGGCAATTGCGAGCTGATGCGCGATCCGCAAACCGGCGGCCCGCACACCGCGCACACCACCAATCCCGTGCCGCTGTTACTGTCCGGCGCGCGCAATCGCGCGCTGGTCGGGGACGGCCGCCTTGCCGATGTTGCACCGACGCTGTTGGAATTGATGGAGCTACCGCAGCCGCAGGAGATGACCGGGCACTCGCTCTTGCGCGGGGACAGAGAAAAATAACCCGGAGACATCGCCGCGTCTGACAGACGACGCCAGCTAGATGTCTTTCAGCCCGAGCACATCGGCCATCGAATAAAGTCCGGGCTTCTTGCCGCGTGCCCACAATGCGGCATGCAGCGCACCGCGGGCAAAGATCATGCGGTCCTCGGCCCGGTGTGTCAGCTCGATGCGCTCCGCCGGCCCGGCGAAGATCACCGAGTGATCGCCGACCACGGTACCGCCCCGCAGCGAAGCAAAACCGATATCGCCAGCGCAGCGCGCGCCGGTCATGCCGTCGCG
>Ga0070712_100001497_pt1 | contig 14251 bp, 8 predicted proteins | sample LARL81metaG_FD_71396 | JGI IMG/M metagenome (GOLD analysis project Ga0070712, IMG submission 71396) | Corn, switchgrass and miscanthus rhizosphere microbial communities from Kellogg Biological Station, Michigan, USA - LAR L8-1 metaG | ecosystem: Host-associated > Plants > Roots > Rhizosphere ...
ACGAGCGGACTGCGCAGCAACGCCTTGATGCGGTCGAGATCAAGCGCGCGAAACTGATCCCATTCGGTGAGAATCACCATTGCCTCGGCGCCGGCGATGCAGGAAAAAGGGTCATCGGCGGTTTCAAGTCCCGGCATCAGCTTGCGCGCTTCCGCCATTCCCTGCGGGTCAAAGGCGCGTACGCGTGCCCCGCGTGACATGAGCGCAGGCACGATGACCAGACTTGGCGCCTCACGCATGTCATCGGTGTTGGGCTTGAACGTGAGACCGAGCACCGCAACCAGCCGGTCGCGCACGGAGCCTCCGCATGCAGCAACGATCTTTTCGACCATCGCCATTTTTCGCGCCTGATTCGCCGCGATCACCGCGTCTACAATGCTGCAGGGAGCGCCGTATTTTTCGGCCATTGCTGCCAGGGCGGCGGTATCCTTGGGAAAACAGGAGCCGCCGAAGCCCGGACCGGCATGCAGAAACTTCCCGGCGATGCGGCGGTCGAGCCCCATCCCGCGCGCTACTTCCTGCACATCGACGGAGCATCTTTCGCAGATATCCGCCATCTCGTTGATGAAGGTGATTTTGGTAGCGAGAAAGGCGTTCGAGGCATGTTTGATCAGTTCCGCGGCGCGGCGGCTGGTGAAGAGAATCGGTGTCTCGTTGAGAAACAACGGTCGATAGACCTCGCGCATCACCTCCCGTGCCCGTTCATCCTCGGTCCCCACGACGACTCGATCCGGACGCTTGAAGTCCTCGATTGCGGCCCCCTCGCGCAAAAATTCCGGATTGGAGACGACCGCAAATTGCGCCGCTGGCGCAGCCTTGCGAATGATGGCCTCAATCTGGTCATTGGTCGCAACCGGAACCGTTGATTTGGTGACCACGACGGTGAAACCGGTCATCTCGGCGGCCACCTCCCGCGCGGCGTCGTACACATACGACAGATCGGCAAACCCATCGCCACGCCGGGAAGGCGTCCCCACGGCGAGGAACACGGCGTCGGCTGCCGCGATCGCCGCGGAGGACCCAGTTGTGAAGGACAGGCGGCCGGCCGCAACATTGGTTGCAATCAGGAAATCGAGTCCGGGTTCGAAGATCGGCAGCTTTCCCTGCTCGAGCTGTGCAATCCTTTCCGCATCCTTGTCGATGCAGGTCACCAGATGCCCAAAGTCGGAAAAACAGGCAGCGGAGACCAGGCCCACATAACCGCTGCCGATCATGGCAATTCGCATGAAGCTGATCCTCAGGCGTTTCGGTTGCGCCGTTCCTGTTCCTCGCGGACGGTCACGAGATCCGCCTTGACCATATCGTGCACGAGTGTCTCGAAACTCGTCTTGTGGCGCCATCCGAGTTTGGCGCGCGCCTTGCTCGGGTCTCCGCGAAGGTGGTCAACTTCCGTGGGACGGAAATAACGCGGATCAACCTCGACCAGAACTTCGCCCGTTGTCTTCTCCACCCCTTTTTCCGCGTCGCCGGATCCCATCCACAGGATCGTATTTTCGACATGCGCGAAAGCCTTTTCCACGAATTCGCGCACTGAATGACTTTCTCCGGTGGCCAGCACATAATCGTCCGGCCCCTCTTGCTGCAGCATGAGCCACATGCCCTCGACAAAGTCACGGGCATGTCCCCAGTCCCGCAAGGCATCGAGATTTCCGAGGAACAGTTTTTTCTGCAGGCCGCATTTTATCGATGCAACTGCACGCGTGATCTTGCGGGTCACGAAAGTTTCACCTCGGATCGGGCTTTCATGATTGAACAGAATGCCATTGGAGGCGTGCATGCCATAGGCCTCGCGGTAGTTGACCGTGATCCAATGTGCATACAGCTTCGCTGCTGCATAAGGCGAGCGCGGATAAAAAGGGGTCGATTCGTTCTGCGGGATTTCCCGTGCTTTGCCGAACAGCTCGGAGGTTGACGCTTGATAGAATCGGGTCTGGCCTTCGCGCCCCAGTATGCGAATAGCCTCCAGCAAGCGGAGCGTGCCGAGCCCGTCGGCATTGGCGGTATATTCGGGTGTCTCGAAGGACACCTGGACATGCGATTGCGCCGCCAGATTGTAGATTTCATCCGGCTGGGTCTCCTGCACGATCCGGATGACATTCGTTGCATCCGTAACATCGCCGTAGTGAAGATGAAACGAGACCCCCGCTTCGTGCGGATCGTGAATGAGGTGATCGACCCGTTCAGTATTGAAGGAGGATGAGCGACGCTTCATGCCGTGCACGACGTAGCCTTTGCCAAGGAGATACTCGGCAAGATAGGCACCATCCTGACCGGTAGCGCCGCAGATCAAAGCGACTTTCGGCTCTGGCATGTTGCAACGTGCCCTTCTCGGCGGTCACTCAAATTTCTCAGGGCCACCAGACGCCACTCCGAAGCGAATGCCCGAGGGCTACCGGCACGAGCTGGGGAAAGCTGCGCTTATTTGCACCGCTTCCTGCGCTGCCGCGGCGCAGCCGGATAGAGAAGCCATACTATGGCTCCGGGCAACGATCCGATGGCGAGAGTTAGACCGAAGCACACCGACAGGACAAGGGCTTGCTCCGGCGCAACCCCGTAGCGCGCCAGCAGGCCAACAACTGCGATCTCGCGAAGGCCCCACCCGTTGATCGTTGCGGGCACGAGCGCGACGCCTGTCATGACCACAAAGAGGAGAGCCACGTCAGAAACCGGCAGAAACAGTCCTTGAGCCCGCGCAAGGAACCAGACCACGCACATCGTGAGCACGTGTATCAGGCATGCGAACCCGAAAATCGAAGGACTTTTCGGTCCGAGAAGAACCCGCCGAGCATCCGCGGCAAACTGTACGACCCAACGCAAATAGCGCAGGCGATTGAGCAGCGGCAGGAACACCGGCAACAGCGCAAGTCCCGCAACACCGGCGAGGAGCGCGCTGCCGTAGAGCACAAGCACCATGTTGCGATAGCCTCCCAAGTCAGCGGGGGCGGGTGCAAGCAGAACAATAAAAAAACCCGCCGCAATGATGAGGCCGGCTCCGACGCCACGATCAATAACAACGCTGCTTATTGCAGTACGCCAATCAGACCCGCTGCGAACAAGGAGCCAGGCGCGTACACCTTCACCGACCACATTGGGTAAGACTTGCGCAAAGAACAATCCGATCGCGGTTATTGCGGTAATAGTGCTCTTGCTGATCCATTCACGGGTACCGGTAAGGCCGTTCAATATCTGGCGCCAACGCATCGCCACGAGGGGTATCTGCAGCGTCACCGCCATGACGGCTGGTGCTACCCAGCGGAATTCCAGCAAGAAAATCGAGCGGGAGAGCTCGTTCACATCGACCTTGCGCAGCAAGTACCAGAAGCAAAAGCCGGTCACGAGCAGCTTGAGCGCAATGATTACGCCCCGCTCAAGCGAGCGCGCAGGTAGCTTGGCGGCGTCGTCCGTTGCGCTCAGGGTCATTGCACATTCGGGTCCGAGTGTGGCGTCGAGCTCGTCAGGTCGACCGAGTCAAGGAGCGAAGGGCGGCCCTACGTATTGGCCGATACGCTCCCGAGCTTCAAGCCAAGAATTGGGCAAATCGAGCTGCGGGAACCAAACTGCGGCTTCGAGCAAGCCCATTCCCGACAGTTTCTTGCGGGTAAGCTGCCAATTCTATATCAGTCACCCTCATGCTGCATCGTAAGCTCCCGACGCGGTATTTGGCGCGAGGTTTGACGCTCGTAGCGATAGGGGCTGCGGCGTTGCTTGCAGCCTGCAGCGACCAGCAAAAGCAGCAGGTCGCGCCCCCCGCGCCGAAGGTTACCGTCTCAAGACCGCTTCAGCGCACCATCGTTGACCATGACGAGTATGTCGGTCGATTTGTCCCCGTCGAGACGGTCGAGCTACGTTCTCGCGTATCGGGCTATCTCGATAAGGTCCATTTTCAGGATGGGCAGTATGTCAAGCAGGGTGATCTCCTGTTCACGATTGACAAGCGGCCGTTCCAGAACACGCTCGACCAGGCCACCGCCAATCTGGAAGCGGCGAAGTCGAACGTGACGTTTACGGAAGCTGATCTCGCACGTGGCCAACAGTTGATGCGCGACCGCACGATCAGCGAGCAGGTGTTCCAGCAACGCGCGCAAGCTTTCCGCAATGCGCAGGCCGCTGTGGCGGCGAATGAGGCTCTGGTTCGCCAGGCCGCGCTTGACGTCGAATTCACCGACGTCAGGGCTCCGGTGAGTGGGAGGATCGGTGACCGCCGTGTGACGCCGGGCAATCTTGTAACCGGCGGCACCAGCTTCACGACCACTCTCCTCGGCGTCATCGTATCCACCGACCCGATCCGACTTGAGTTCAGTTTCGACGAAGCCTCGCTGCTGCGGTACGAGCGTTTGACGCGTGATGGACAAAACGACGTTACCGGGCGCGGCAACACCACCGTGCGCGTGAAGCTCATTGACGAGCCGACTTTTTCCCATGTGGGACGCATGGACTTTGTCGACAATCTTATCGATCGGGCGACCGGGACTATTAGAGGGCGCGCACAATTCGCCAATCCCGAGGGCCTTTTCACGCCCGGGATGTTCGGGCGCGTGCAGGTTCCGGCCTCATCCTCCTATCCGGCGCTGCTGCTTCCGGATGCGGCCATCGGCACGGAGCAGGCACGCAAATATGTGCTCGTCGTCGGCGAGGATAATACCGCGATGCAGCGGTATGTGACGCTGGGCCCCATTGCGGATGGATACCGAGTGGTAAAAACGGGGCTCAAACCGGAAGATCGCGTCATCATCAATGGGCTGATACAGGCGCGCGTGGGCGGCAAGGTGACCCCGCAGGAGGTGAGCCCTCCCGTGCAGGCGAGCGCCCCTGGGCCGCAGAGCGAATAAGTCGAAACACCGCAGCACTCAGGCAGGCCATTGCGCGATGCGCATCTCGCATTTCTTCATCGACCGCCCGATCTTTGCTTGTGTTCTTTCCATCGTGTTCGTCATCCTCGGGGCGGTGGCGTATGCGCGCTTACCAGTTGCGCAATATCCCGAGATCGCCCCGCCCATCATCAATGTGACCGGCCAATATCCCGGGGCGAGCGCGGATATTGTTGCCAGCACGGTCGTCGCGCCGATCGAAGAGCAGATCAACGGCGTCGAGAACATGCTCTACATGTCCTCGAACTCGACCGCGGACGGTCGTTTCAGCATTGCCGTCAGCTTCGATCTCGGCACCAATCTGGATATTGCGCAGGTGCAGGTGCAAAATCGGGTTGCTATCGCGCAGCCGAGGCTGCCCGCGGATGTGCGCCTGGTCGGAGTGACCGTCACCAAAAGCTCACCTGACCTGATGCTGGTCGTCCACCTGTACTCGCCCGACAAGTCGCGCGATGCGCTCTTCATCTCGAACTACGCCACCTTGGAGATCAAGGACGCGCTCACCCGCATCGAGGGGGTCGGCTCCATCACGGTGTTCGGCAGCCGGGACTACGCCATGCGCGTCTGGCTCGATCCGGATCGCCTGCAGTCGCTCGGGTTGACCGCCGGCGATGTGACGCTCGCGATGCAGGGTCAGAACATTCAGGTTGCTTCGGGCGTGCTCAACCAGCCACCCGTCGATCGACCGGGGGCTTTCCAGGTCGCGGTGAAGACACTTGGGCGTCTGGCCGATCCCGAGGAATTCGGCTCGATCGTGGTGAAGCAATCGCCGGCTGCCGTCGTACGCCTGCGCGACGTCGCCATGATCGAGCTTGCTGCGCTTGATTACTCCTCCAACTCTTATCTCAACGTGGAGCCGGCGGTTGCGCTCGCCGTGTTCCAACGTCCCGGCTCGAATGCGCTGTCCACCTCCGAGACGATCCGAGCAACCATGGAGGAACTGTCGAAGCGTTTTCCGCCCGGATTGACATACACCATCATCTACGATCCGACCCAGTTCATTCGGCAATCGGTCGATGAGGTTCAGAAGACGATCGCTGAGGCGATTCTCCTGGTCGTGCTCGTCGTCATTCTGTTCCTGCAGAGCTGGCGCGCAGCGGTCATCCCGCTTGTGGCGATACCCATCTCGCTTATCGGCACGTTTTTCTTCATGGCCATTTTCGGATTCACGCTCAACAATCTCAGTTTGTTCGGCCTGGTGCTGGCGGTCGGCATTGTGGTGGACGATGCCATCGTGGTCGTGGAGAACGTCGAGCGCAATATCGCCGCAGGTCTGTCGCCCCGCGAGGCGGCCATCAAGAGCATGAACGAGGTCGGTGCGGCCTTGATCGCAATTGCGCTGGTGCTTTGTGCCGTATTCGTCCCATCGGGGTTCATCACCGGGATCTCCGGCCAATTCTATCGCCAATTCGCGCTCACGATCGCCGGCGCGACGATCATCTCGCTCCTGGTGTCGCTGACGCTCTCGCCCGCGCTCTGCGCCTTGTTGCTGAGACCGCATCGCCAGCGCTCGCCAAGGTTTTGGGAATATCCGCTGCAGGTTGTCTTCCGCGGCTTCAATCGCGGCTATGACATTATCGCGGCAGGGTATGGATGGCTGGTCGGGCGGGTGGTCCGGCTCTCACTTGTCATGCTCGTCGTCTATGGTGGCATCGTCGTGTTCGGCCTCGACGAATTTCGCCGGACGCCTTTGGGATTCATTCCCGCCCTCGACCGCGGTTATCTGATTGCTGTCATTCAGCTCCCGCCCGGCGCCTCGCTTGCGCGCACCGACGAGGTCAACCGCCGCGCCGCGGAGATTGCGCGCCAGGTACCGGGGGTGGCTGGCGCCGTGAACGTGGTCGGATTTTCCGGGGCGACGTTCACGAATGCCCCCAATTCCGGCGCGATTTTCGTCGTACTCGAGCCCTTTGCCCAGCGCGCCCATGACCCGCGCAAATCCGCATCTGCCGTGCTGGGGGAGCTTTACAGCCGATTCGCCTCCATTCAGGAGGCCTTGATCTTTGTTGTGCCGCCTCCGCCGGTGCAAGGCATCGGCAATGCGGGGGGATTCCGGATGATGATCGAGGATCGCGCCGGCCGCGGGCCGCAGGCGCTGCAGGAGGTGGTCGGAACGATCATGAGCCGGGCGGCAGAAACGCCAGGTCTTTCTCAGGTCTTCTCGCTTTTCGAAACCGCGACGCCAGAGCTCTACCTCGATATCGATCGAGTTAAGGCGCAGATGCTGGGTATCGCCGCGCCGGACGTTTTTGCCGCGTTGCAGATCTACATCGGCTCCATCTACGTGAATGACTTCAACCTGTTCGGGCGCACCTTTCGCGTAACCGCGCAGGCGGCCGCTCCGTATCGGATCGACCCCAGGGACATCCTCAACATCCGAGTGCGCAACGCGACGGGAGGTACGGTGCCGCTCGGCTCCTTCACCACGGTTCGTGACATGTCCGGGCCGTATCGAGTCCCTCGCTACAACCTTTATCCGGCTGCCGAGCTCGACGGTGGCGCTGCGCCCGGCTATTCGCAGGGCCAGGCGATGCAGATCATGGAGCGGCTGGCGAACGAGCTCCTGCCGGACGGTTTCAATTACGAATGGACGACGCTCGCCTTCCAGCAAATTCGCGCCGGGAACACGGCGACGTTCGCGTTCGTGCTGGCGGTAACTTTCGTGTTTTTAGTTCTTGCCGCACAGTTCGAAAGTCTCACGTTGCCGCTCGCCGTCATCATGATCGTGCCGATGTGCCTTGTTGCTTCGATTGTCGGCGTCGTATTGCGCGGTCAAGACAACAACATCCTCACGCAGGTCGGCTTCGTCGTGCTCATTGGCCTCGCCGCAAAAAATGCCATTCTCATCGTGGAGTTTGCAAGGCAACTGGAGGATCAGGGGCAGGACCGCCTGGCCGCGGCAACGCAAGCAGCCCGGTTGCGGCTCCGCCCGATCCTCATGACCTCGCTGGCGTTCATTTTCGGTGTTACGCCCTTGGTGTGGGCGGTCGGAGCAGGTGCGGAGCTGAGGCAGGCGCTCGGCACTGCAGTGTTTTTTGGAATGATCGGGGTCACATTGTTTGGATTGATCTTCACGCCGGTGTTTTACGTGGTCACCCGATGGTCGGGCGCACGCGCGAGCCGCCGGACAGCGATCCCGGTTGCGACGATGGCGGAATAGCCAAAACCAGAGCATGATGAAATTCGGTTTTGGCCAACCGGTCACGCGCAAGGAGGATGCAGCTTTCCTACGCGGCGCCGGTCGCTATGTCGGAGACTTTGCCCCCAAAGACACGTTGCACGCAGCGGTACTGCGCTCGCCGCATGCGCATGCGCGATTTCGCATGCGCGACGTGAGCGGGGTGCGCGCGATGCCCGGAGTTGCTCTGGTGCTCAGCGGGGCCGACATTGCGACCCTCGGCCACCTGCCGTGCCAGGCGGAGATGCCCGGGGTTGACATCGCGCGGCCTCCTTACCCGATCCTCGCCATCGAACACGTGCGTCATGTCGGCGATGCCGTCGCTTTTGTCGTGGCGGATACGGTTGAGCATGCCCGCGATGCGGTCGAGGCGATTGAGGTCGATTGGGATCCGCTGCCGCACGTGATTGGAGCAGCGGCAGCCATCGTAAGACAGGCGCCGGTGGTCTGGCCCGAGCTTGGCAGCAACATCGCCTTTGAGGTTGCGCTCGGCGATGCTGATGCCACTGCCAAGACATTTGCGCGGGCGGTGCATACCGTCTCGCTTACTGTCGTCAATCAGCGGCTGGTCACCAACTATCTCGATACCCGCGGGGTCGTGGCGGAGCACGATCCCGGGCAAGACCGGCTGACTTTGACCCTGAGCAGTCAGGGCAGCCATAGCGTGCGCGACATCCTCTGCCGCGACGTGCTTCGAATCGATGCGAGCAGGATGCGGGTGGTGACGCCCGACGTGGGTGGCGGGTTCGGGACCAAGCTTTTTGCCTACCGGGAATATGCGCTTGCTGCTGTTGCAGCGCGCCATCTCGGGCGGCCTGTGAAATGGGTTGCTGATCGGAGCGAGCATTTCCTGGCTGATGCGCAGGGCCGTGACAACGTCACGACGGCCAAGCTCGCGCTCGAGCCCGATGGTCGCTTCCTTGCCCTTGATGTCGACCTGATTGCGGACATGGGCGCTTATCTCTCCTGCTACGGGCCGTTTATCCCATTCATCGGGGCTGGGATGTCGCCAGGAGTCTACGACATTCCAGCATGTCACGTGCGCGTTCGCGGCGTTTTCACCAACACGGTCCCGGTGGATGCGTATCGCGGCGCGGGCCGCCCGGAGGCCGCCTACGTGATCGAGCGGCTGGTGGACGTTGCCGCGCGCGAGCTCGGCGTCTCCCCGGAGACGCTGCGGCGCAAGAATTTCATCATGGCCACGCCGTACACCACCGCAACCGGCAAAGTTTACGACTCCGGAGACTTCGCCGGCCATCTCCAAAGAGCGCAGGAACTGGCAGGGTGGAGCGGATTCGAGCAGCGCTCGGCGCAATCGCGGGCCGCCGGCAAAATGCGCGGGATCGGGATTTCGACTTACATCGAGGCCTGTGGCAACAACGGACCGGACGGCGCGCGCCTGCGCCTCGATGAGGATGGCACAATATCGGTTTTCGCGGGCAGCCAATCGACGGGGCAGGGTCATGCCACCGCCTATGCCCAGATTGTTGCCGATCGCCTCGGAGTGGCGCCGCAGCAGGTCCGCGTCATCCAGGGGGACACGGACCTTGTGGTGACCGGGACGGGCACGGGCGGATCGAGCTCCATCCCCTGCGGGGGTGCATCGGTCGCGGGCGCCGCTCAAAAGCTTGCCGCCAAACTCAAAGAGATTGCCGGCGAGACGCTCGAGACAGGGGCAGGCGATCTGGAGATCGCAGAAGGCGCAGTCCGCGTGGCAGGGACTGACCGGATGATCTCGTTTGCCGATCTGGCCCGGCGTCCGGAGGCAAGAGGCTTGTCGGCCGAGGACGCCTTCGCGCCGGAGGCGCCAACCTATCCCAATGGCACTCACGTTGCCGAAGTCGAGATTGATCCCGAGACCGGCGCCACAGAGATTTTGCAGTACGTCGTTGTGGATGATTTTGGCGCCACTCTCAATCCGCTGCTTCTTGCCGGGCAAGTGCACGGGGGCACTGCGCAGGGCATTGGCCAGGCCTTGATGGAGAATGCAGTGTACGATTCTGCCTCTGGCCAACTCGTCAGCGCTTCGCTGATGGATTAAGCCCTGCCGCGGGCTGCCGATATCCCCGTGTTCACTTTCGAGACCCGTAACGTGTCGTGCCGGACCAATCCGCTGGGGGTAAAGGGAGCAGGGGAGGCGGGAGCCATCGGCTCGGCTCCCGCGGTCATGAACGCCATCCTCGATGCGCTATGGCGGGCGTTTCGCATCCGCCACCTGGACATGCCGGCAACGCCCGAGCGGGTTTGGGCCGCAATTGCCGAAGGCAGGCGCATTCATACGCTTTAGCCAAGTTGCGGTGCTCACGGACAAGTGAACGTGGAGAACTGTCCAAAATCTTTTAGCCGTAACGGGAATATCTGAGTGATTGTAGGGTTCAAGACAATGCCAGCTCGCCGCGCCGTCCGGTGCGGATTTCACACGATCAGTGGAGGAGAACAGAAATGATCCGTTCCTTGCTTGCTGTCGCGGTGGTCGCGATCGGGGTGGGCACGCTAGCCGCCCAGACTGATCCAGTTGCAACGCGAAAAGCGCTGATGAAGGCCAACGGCGATCAGGCTCGGATTGCGACTGAGATGTCCCAGGGGAAACGGCCGTTCGATCTCGACGCTGCACACAAGGCGTTCGCCACTTTCACGGAGGCCGGCGAAAAAGCGCCCGCTCTGTTTCCCGATAGCTCGAAAACCGGAGGCGACACCGCGGCCTTGCCTGCGATCTGGGAAAACAAGGCAGATTTCGAGGCCAGGCTTGCAAAGCTGGCGCGTGAGTCGAAAGCAGCGGCAGAGGCAACGAAGGACTTCGAAAGCTTCAAGGCTCAGTTCAGTGAGCTGGGCAAGAACTGCGGCGGTTGCCATCAGACCTATCGCCAGAAGAAAACATGATGCTGCGCCAGGCGCCTCTCGGGCGTCGTCTCTCTCGTTGATGCGCGAGCGGTAACTCACCGGGCGATCCGGAAGTGCGTAGGTTTCTGCTCGCGCTGCTCGCAGTCGTGGTGCTCGGGGGCGCCGCGTTCTGGGTCATCACCATGCCAGTGAGTGTTTCGGCGGACGCGCTCCCCCCGCACGCGGCCGATCTCGAGAATGGCCGCACCATGTTCTATGCGGGCGGATGCGCGTCCTGCCATGGGACGCCCAACCAGGAGGACAAAACCAGGCTTGGAGGCGGCATGGCCCTCAAGACTATCTTCGGCACGTTCTATCCGCCGAACATCTCCTCTCATGCGCAGGACGGCATAGGCGCTTGGACCGAGGCCAATTTTGTGACTGCCATGTGGAAAGGGACCTCCCCGGGCGGTCAACACTACTATCCCGCTTTTCCCTACGGCTCTTATCAGCACATGCGCATGGAGGATGTGCGCGATCTCTTCGCCTATCTGAAAACGTTGCCCGCAGTTATGGGCAAAGTCAGGGATCATGATCTTCCGATCCCATTCAGGTTCCGGCGTGCGCTCGGCGGCTGGAAGCTTCTCTTCCTGGATGGGCGACCGTTCACGCCTGATGCGTCCCAAACACCGCAGTGGAATCGCGGCGCCTATCTGGTCAACGGCCCCGGACACTGTGCGGAGTGCCACAGCCCGCGCAATTTCCTCGGTGGAATAATCGCCAGCCAGCGCTTTGCCGGCGGTCCCGACCCTGAAGGTGGTGAAGGACACGTTCCCAACATCACCCAGGCGGGCATCGGCGATTACTCGGCAGACGACATCGAACACATCCTCGAAACCGGGGATCTGCCGAATGGGGATTCGGTTGGCGGGCCAATGGCAAAAGTCGTCGGCAACATCTCCAAGCTTTCCCCGGAGGATCGAGCCGCTATTGCGGTTTACGTCAAATCGCTGCCTCCGGTGGAAGCGTCAAAACAGCAGTAACCAAAGCTTCTCGTTCAAGTGGTTCGCAGGATGCCGCGCTGCGCGCTCGCGAAACGCACCTGAGACGAGCGGTTGGAATATCCCGTCATCTGCCCGTGCTTCTCGCGCCAGAGCGATGGCCGATCATTGCCTCATGGGTGCTTGGGCTCGCTCCACCAAGTCTCGGGGAGGTACCCATAGAGCGAGGTCGCCATAGGACGGCCGATTCGTGTCCATCTGGCAACCCACTGCTCCGGCAAGTGGAACAATGGGATGGTATAGAACCCGGAGATCAGAACACGATCGAGCGTCCGCACTGCCGCCACAAAATCGGGCCGCGCTTGCGCCTTCAGCAGTGCGGCTATCACGGCGTCGACCGCTGCACTCTTGATGCCCATGTAATTGCGGGTGCCCGGCTGATCCGCGGCAGCCGAGCCCCAGTAAAACGTTTGCTCATTGCCGGGAGACAGCGATTGCTCCCAGCGGTGTTGGATCATGTCGAAGTCGTAATTGACGCGCCTCGATTCGAATTGGACCGCATCGACGACACGCACGCGCGCTGTGATGCCCGCTCGCTTCAGGCTCTGAGAGAAGACAAGCGCGAGGCGCTCTTCGTCCCTCTCGGTGACCATGATCTCGAAAGTGAGGGGCCGGCCGTTGTTGCGATCGACCAGGGTAGCGCCGCGGAGTTCGAACCCGGCGGACGCGAACAGGTCGAGTGCGCGCTTGAGCGTCGTGCGGTCGCGACCGGAGCCATCGCTGACCGGAGGAGACCACGTGCCGTCGAGCACGTCCGGGCGCACCGCATCCGGAAAGCTTGCGAGCAGCGCCCTTTCGCGGGCATCGGCGGGCCGTCCATGGGAAGACAACTCCGAACCATCGAAGTAGCCTGCCGTGCGCCGGTAGAGGTCGAAGAAATAGTTGCGATTGACCCATTCGAAGTCGAACAGATACGACAGCGCTTCCCGCACACGCGCATCCCGGAAAATTTCCCGGCGGGTATTGAAGACGAAATAGTTGCTCGGCTTGGGCAGGCCGGTGCGGAAAGCTTCCTTCACCACAAGCCCATCACGTACTGCCGGGAACGAATATGCCGTCTGCCACCGCGTGGGATCAAGCTCGTTACGCGCGTCGTAGAGCCCGCGCTTGAATGCTTCCATGTAGGAGTTGGCTTCCCTGTAAAAATCGTAGCGAAGTTCGTCGAAGTTCCAGAGACCGCGATTGATCGGAAGATCGCGCGCCCAATAATCGGGGTTGCGCTTCAACGTGACGCTTTTCCCCGGATCGACAGCGGTCACAACGTACGGCCCGCTTCCGAGCAGCGGCCGAAATGAGGTTTCCTCGAAGGTGTCCGCAGTGACCGCGTGCTCGGCAAGAACTGGCATGAGGCCCAGGATCAGCGGGAGCTCATGGTCGTTGCTTCCGGAAAGGTCGAAACGTACTGCCCGCTCGCCGATGATTTCCGCCTTGGAGACCTTGGCATAATAGGTGCGATAATTGGGACGGCCTTTATCGCGGAAGAGTTTCCAGGAAAAGACGACATCCTCCGCGGTGACCGGCGCGCCGTCCGAGAAGCGAGCGGCAGGATTGAGGTGGAAAATGACGTAGCTGCGCTGGGCGTTCGTTTCCACCGAGCTCGCGATCAAACCATAGAGGCTAAAGGGCTCGTCGTATCCGCGCGCCATCAGACTCTCGACCACGTAGTTGCGCGTCGATGGCGCTGCTATTCCCTTGACGATGAATGGGTTGAGGCTGTCGAAAGTGCCGAGGACGCCTTGCACAAGGCGGCCGCCCTTTGGCGCGGCGGGGTCGGCATAAGGCAGCCGGGCGAAGTTCTCGGGCATTGCCAGCTCGCCCTGCATGGCGATGCCATAATGCGCTTCCCCGGCTCGCGCGCCCGCGTGGAAGCTGCCCCACATGAGAAGCACGAGCAGAAGGGCGCAGTAAGATACCCGTCTGCCTGATCGACGCCGATAGACGCCCGGAAGCGGACTGGGTCCCATCAGTGCGCCTAACATGGAGCGGTGGGCAAACATCTTGGCAAGCTCGCGCGTTTTGTCGCTCCCGCCGAAGATGCGCGGGCAGTTATCACCAGCATTTCGTGGCCCCGTCCTCGTGGCGGGCCTGTGTCCTTAACCCCGAGAGTGAAATTGGCAAGTGTTGCGGGCGGATGCCGTCACGCTCCTGCCGCATTTGGTGACGACACAGCCTTAGGATGGGGCGACCGTTCCGGCCGAGGTGCCGTCGAGAGCGGGAAGCAAGAGGGTTCTGCTGATGGATCACTGGTTGGTCTCTGCGCCGGCCCGGCCGGCTGCACGTGCGTTGGCCGTTGCTGCAGCATCCACCATGCTCACCGCATTGAT
>Ga0070712_100001498_pt1 | contig 14246 bp, 11 predicted proteins | sample LARL81metaG_FD_71396 | JGI IMG/M metagenome (GOLD analysis project Ga0070712, IMG submission 71396) | Corn, switchgrass and miscanthus rhizosphere microbial communities from Kellogg Biological Station, Michigan, USA - LAR L8-1 metaG | ecosystem: Host-associated > Plants > Roots > Rhizosphere ...
GGCGCCGAGGTGGGACTCGGCACGGCCGCGGTCATGGCCGAGAAGGCGGAGGCCGACCCGGCCTTGTTGGACGCGGTCACCTTCAGGCGAAGCCGGCGGCCGGCGTCCGTGGACGCGACCTTGTAGGACGAGGCGGTTGCCCCGCTGATCGCGGCGCAGCCCGCACCGGTGCTGTCGCACGACTGCCACCGGTACGCGTACTTCATCGGCTTGGCGCCGGTCCAGTACCCGGCGCTGCCGGTGAGGGTGTTGCCGATCGTCGCCGTCCCGGCGACCGCCGGGGCGGACATGTTCGCCGGCGCACGCGTGCCGGCCAGCCGGAACGTCGCGGCGGAGGCGGTGCTCGTCAGGAGCAGCAGCAGCGCGAGGCTGCAGAGGAGCTGGGCGATGCGGCCCTTGGTCATCTTCCCTCCCTGGAGGCGGCCGCGACGCCCCTCGTCGAACGGTTCGTGAGTTCAGACGAGTTCGGGAGGCGGGACCCGGGGCGCGATCCCTAGTCCGAGCGATTCCGGCGAGAACTACTCGATCGAGGCGTCGGGCTCGACGAGCTGCGGCGCGAGGTGGAGGTACCGCGTCGTGCGCCGCTTCTGCTCGATGTCGTCGTAGACGCGCCGGACGTCCTCCGGCGAGAGGCCGACCGCGCCCGCGACGGCCTCCGGCGGGAGGTCGTGGTTGTGCGCATAGAGGCAGAGGTCCATCTCGTGGTACGGGAGCGAGAAGTAGAACTCGTCCTGGCCCTGTGGCAGCGAGTAGGTGTCGGTCGTCGGCGGCCGCGAGCGAACGCTCTCCGGGATGCCGAGGTACTCCGCGAGCGCGTAGACCTGGGTCTTGTACAGGTGCGCGATCGGCTTCACGTCCGCGGCGCCGTCGCCGAGCTTGACGAAGAAGCCCTGGTCGTACTCGAGGCGGTTCGGCGTGCCGATGACGGCGTAGTTCAGGCGGTCCGCGTGGAAGTACTCGAGCATCTTCCGCACGCGTTGCTTGAAGTTCGTGGCGGCGACGATCGTCAGGTACTGCGCCGGCGGCAGCCGCGCCTCGACCGTCTCGCCGGTCGGTGACTGGGCGACGACCGAGAAGAGCCGGAAGGCATCGGTGCCGAGGACGCTGGGGAGGACGATCTTGAACTTCCAGCCCTCGCCGTACTCCGGGACGACCTCGCGCACGGCCGCGTCGCGGCGCTCGTAGCAGCCGGCCGCGGCGAGCAGGGGGACGATTTCCTCGACGACCGTGCGGACGCCGACCGCGTCGGTGACGCTCCGGCTCAGGCCGAGCGTGTCGTCGTCCGAGTCCACCTCGGGCATGAGCAGCGCCAGCGTCCGGTCGGGCCCGAACGCGCGTGCCGCAAGCGCGACCGTGACGGAGCTGTCGATCCCGCCGGAGACGGCGACGACGGCGCCGCGTCGCCGCATCGATCCGACGTGGGAGCGCAGCGCCGAGACGATCTCGTCGGTCGCCGCCTCCGCGTCGATGTCGAGGACGCTGGCGTCGATCTCCTTGACGCCGCCCGCCGGGTCGGTCATCAGGCGGCGCGTTTGCGCTCGACGAAGTGGACGATGTTGTCCACGGAGTCGAGGTTCTCGGGGACGAGATCCTCGTCGTCGATGCGGATTTCGAAGTCCTCCTCGAGGAATCCGACGAGCTCCAGCACACCGGTCGAGTCGATCACGCCGGCCTCGATCAGCGAGCTCGATCCGTTGAGCTGCGACGGATCGTCGCCGAGGAAGAAGTTGTTAGCGAGAAACTCGCGGATCTTGTTTTCCATAGGACCATGTTCTACATGCGATTTGCCCCGTGCGAACTCCCCGTTGGGGTAGCAAGAATCGCTACCCGATCCTCTTGGGGCCGACCTATGCTGCGATGACATGTGTGGTCTAGCGGGTGTCTACGAGCGGGCCGGTGAGGCGGCGGATCGGTCGCTCCTGCTCGCGATGGCCGGCGAGCTGCGGCACCGCGGTCCGGACGGCACCGGCCTCTACGTCGACGGCCGTCTCGGCATGGTGAACACGCGGCTCGCGATCGTCGACCTCGCGGGCGGCGACCAGCCGCTCAGCGACGAGCGCGGCCGCTTCTGGGCGATGCAGAACGGCGAGATCTACAACCACGTCGAGCTGCGCTCCGAGCTCGAGCGGCTCGGCCACGTATTCGCGACCACGTCGGACACTGAGGTGATCGCGCACGCGTACGCGGAGTGGGACGTCGACTGCCTGCGCCACTTCAACGGGGACTTCGCGATCGCCGTCTGGGATCGGGAGCGCCGCGAGCTCTTCCTTGCGCGCGACCGCTTCGGCGTTCGTCCTCTCTTCCTCGCCGACTACGGCGGCGACGTGTGCTTCGCCTCGGAGGCGAAGGCCCTGCTGCGCCATCCGCGCTCGCGCCGGGAGCTCGACCCGGTCGCGATCGCCGACACGTTCACCATGTGGACGCCGCTGCCGGACCGCTCCGCGTTCGCCGGCATCCGGGAGCTGCCGCCCGCGCACTACGTCGTCGTCGGCCCCGAGGGGATGGGCCCGCTGACGCGCTGGTGGGACCTCGAGTTCGCCCCCGACGAGTCCTCGTCCGAGGACGAGCTGATCGAGCAGGTCGAGGCGCTGCTCGTGGACGCGATCCGGATCCGCCTGCGCGCCGACGTCCCGGTCGCGACCTACCTCAGCGGCGGCCTCGACTCGTCCGCGATGGCCGCGATCGCGGCGCGCCAGCTCCAGGACGACACGCTGTTCGCGTTCGGCGTCGGCTTCGCGGACGAGCGCTACGACGAGAGCGCCGAGCAGGACGCGATCGCGCGCGAGCTCGGGACGGTCTTCCGGCGCACGGTCGTCGACGCGGCGGCGATCGCCGAGGTGTTCCCGCGCGCCGTCGAGCTGGCCGAGAAGCCGCTGCTCCGGACCGCGCCGGCTCCGCTCCTGCGGCTCTCGGGCGCCGTGCAGGACGCGGGCCTGAAGGTCGTGCTGACCGGCGAGGCCGCGGACGAGCTCTTCGGCGGCTACGACATCTTCCGCGAGGACAAGGTTCGCCGCTTCTGGGCGCGCGACCCGTCGTCTCAGCTGCGCCCGCTGCTCCTCCGCCGGCTGAACCGCTGGCTCTCGACCGACCCCGCCCGCGCCGGCGGGTTCCTGACCCGGTTCTACGCGCGCGACCTCGAGGCCGTCGACGACCCGCTCTACAGCCACAGGCTCCGCTTCGCGAACACCGGCCGCTGCCTGCGGCTGCTGGCGCCGGCCGTGCTCGAGGCGGCGGCGCGCGAGGGGGACGCCGCCGCGCGCCTCGTCCGCTCGCTGCCGCCGATGTTCGACGACTTCTCGCCGCTCGCGAAGGCGCAGTACCTGGAGACGGTCACGTTCTTCGAGGGCTATCTCCTCCACTCGCAGGGCGACCGGATGCTGATGGGGCACTCGATCGAGGGCCGGTTCCCGTTCGTGGACGTCCGCCTCGCCGAGCTCGCTGCCCGGCTCCCGGACTCGCTGCGCCTGCGCGGGCTGAAGGAGAAGTACGCGCTGCGGCGCGCCGTCGCCCCGTATCTCGGCGAGGCGATCCGGTCGCGCCCGAAGGTGCCGTACCGGGCGCCGATCCGCGAGGTCTTCTTCGGCGAGCGTCGCCCCGACTACGTCGGCGACCTCCTCCGCCCGGACCGGGTCGAGGAGACGGGCGTGTTCGATCCCGCAGCCGTCGCGCGCGTCACCGCGAAGTTCGAGGCCGCCCAGGACGGCGGCGTCAGCGAGACGGACGAGATGGCGCTCGTCGGCGCCGTCTCGCTGCTCCTGCTGCACGAGCGGATGGTGCGCGCCCCGAGCCTGGCTCCGCCGCTGGAGCCGACGCGGGTGGTGGTCGGCCGCGACGTCGTCGCAGACGCGTGGGCCGAGCCGGTCGCCGAGGCGATCTGATGTGGGCGCCGCCGCAGCGGCTCGTCCAGCAGAGCCTCCTCGCCGCGGCGGAGGAGGTGCCGGACAAGCCGTTCGTCGTCGACGAGTACGGACAGAGGACCTACGCCGAGCTCCTGGACGACGCGCTCCGCTTCGCGGCCGTTCTCCAGGACGCCGGGCTCGAGCGCGGCGACCGGGTCGCGCTGTACCTGGACAACACCGCGGAGTGCGCGGCGGCGATCTTCGGCGTCCTCCTCGCCGGCGGGGCGTTCACGGTCGTCAACCCGCAGACGAAGACCGAGAAGCTGACCTACATCCTCAACGACAGCGAGGCGTCGTTCGTCGTGTCGGAGTCGCACTCGGCGTCGATCGCCGCGAGCGCCGTCGCGTCGGCGCCGAGCGTGCGCGGCGTCTACGCGCTCGGGCGCGCCGAGGTACCCGAGTCGTTCGCCGACTTCCGGGAGGCCCTGGACGGCGCCGACCCGAGCCCGGTCTCCGTGCCCGGCATCTCGGCCGACATGGCCGGCCTGGTCTACACGTCCGGCACGACCGGCCACCCGAAGGGCGTGATGATGAGCCAGGGCCAGATCGTCTTCACGAACGCGAGCATCGCGGAGTACCTGCGGCTCGGCCACGACGAGCGGATCCTCAACATCCTCCCGTTCGCCTTCACCTACGGGCTCAACCAGCTCTTCCTGACGGCAAGGCTCGGCGCGACGCTGCTGCTCGAGCGGTCGTTCACCTTCCCGGCGAAGACGCTGAGGCGGATGCGCGAGGAGGAGGCGACCGTCTTCCCGGCCGTGCCCACCGTCTTCGCGACGATCCTCGGCATGCAGCACGACGAGCCGTTCCCTTCGGTCCGCTGCCTCACGAACGCGGCGGCAGGCCTGCCGCCGGCGATGCACGACGGGATCCGGCGCGTGTTCCCGAACGCACTGCTGTATCGCATGTACGGCCAGACCGAGGCCATCCGCGTCTGCTACCTCGAGCCGGAGCTGATCGACGAGAAGCCGACGTCGGTCGGCAAGGCGATCCCAGGGACTGAGGTGCTCGTCCTCGACGACTTCGGCAACCCGGTCGAGCCGGGGGAGACCGGAATCCTGCACGTCCGCGGGCCGAACATCATGATGGGCTACTGGCGCGCTCCCGAGCTGACGGCGCGCCAGCTGCGCGAGGGGCCGTTTCCCGGCGAGCGCATGCTCTGCACGTACGACCACTTCACCGTCGACGCGGACGGCGACCTCTACTTCGTCGACCGCAGCGACGACATCATCAAGACGCGCGGCGAGAAGGTGAGCTCCGTCGAGGTCGAGAACGCGATCCACGAGATCGACGGCGTCCGCCACGCGGCGGTGATCGGCGTGCCCGACGACCTGCTCGGGCAGGCCGTGCGTGCGTACGTCGTGCTCCAGGAGGACGCGAAGCTGACGGAGCAGGAGATCATGAGGATCTGCCGCTCCAAGCTCGAGAACTTCATGGTCCCCCGGGACATCGTCCTCGTCGACCAGCTACCGCAGACGGAATCGGGCAAGATCCGCAAGAAGAGCCTTGTCGAGACCGGTCCAGGCCAAAACTAACCCGTTGGGGGGCCGGTTTCGTGCCCGAAATGCTGCACACTTGTAAGGCGAGCTCGGAACGAGGGCCGAGCGTGTGCCGGTCGCGCGGCAAGGAGAGGGAGTTGAACCGTCTCATGGCGAGGACGAGATGAACCAGCGTTACGTGGACACCTACCGGCAGCACAGGCGGCTGTTCCTCCTGCCGCTGCTGATCGGGATGCTCTTCGCCCTCTGGATCAACCTGGGGGCGCCGTCGCTCTACCGCTCGTCGACCAGCCTGTGGTCGGACACGGCGGGCGGCTCCGCCAACGACCTGAGCGGCGCACCGCCGCCGGCGGCGAACGAGCAGACGATGCTGAACGAGCTGCTCCGCACGCAGGCGTTCCAGAGGAGTGTCGCGGAGGCGGGCCCGCTCGCGGATTACCTCCGCGCGCATCCGTCCGAGGGCTGGGGGCCCGGAGCGCTCGTGAAGAAGCTGCGCGGAGCGCCGACCCTCGACGAGCGGATCGCCACGGCCCTGAGCCCGAAGCGCGTCACGTCGCTCGTACTCGGGCCGCACGTCCTCAAGGTCAGCTTTGACGGGCCGACGCCGCAGGTCTCGTACCAGACACTGCGCGCCCTCATGAAGGAGTACGAGAAGCAGCGCGACGCCCTGCGCCAGGACGCGCTGAGCTCGTACAGCTCCACCGTCGCCGCCGCCTCCAAGGCGCTCACCGACGCTCGGACGAAGCTGACGAACTACAGCCGCGAGCATCCCGGCGTGTCCGCCTCCGACCCGCAGATGGCCGCGCTGCTCCACGCCGAGCGGAACGCGGTCGACCAACTCTCGGGCGCGACCCAGGGCCTCACGGACGCTGCGAACACTTCCCTCGACAGCACGAGCACTCTCCGGATCGTCGACCCGCCGGAGGTGCCGACGGCCGCCTTCGGGCAGCACAAGAAGCTGCTGTTCGGGCTCATCGCCGGGCTGTTCGTCGGCGCGCTCGTCAGCGGCATCGCGATCTACGCGATGACGAAGCGGTCCGGCGCGCCCGTGGCCGAAGTCGAGGTCGTGCGGCGGGCCGAGCCGACGGAGACGCAGGTCCCCCGGCGCGAGGAGCCGCCCGTGGCGGCGACGCGCGTCCGAGAGGCTCCTCTCAGGCGCAGAAAACGAACCGGGTAGCGCTGCCGCGGGCATGCGCACTCCGTCGCCGCTGATCGAGCCGAGGCGGATCCAGTGACGCGCTGGGGTCTGATTCTCTTGATCGCGTTTCTCGTGCTCGGGCTCCGCTCGTCCGTCGACCCGAACCGTGCCGTCCGCTACGTGGTCTGGATCGCGGGCGTCGTTCTGCTCCTCACGTTCGTGAAGGGACACGCGCTGTGACGGCGCTCGCGCCGACCGGCGGCCCGATTCGCGAGGAGACGCCCGTCCGCCTTGCGGCGTATCTCGCGATCGGATCGGTGCTCGGCGGATTGCTGGCCGGCTGGCTGGTCGCGGACGGCAAGCCGCTGGTCGTGCTCGGGCTGCTCGCCGCGTTCCTGCCTGTCCTCCTCTGGAAGCGTCCCGAGCTCGGTCCGACCGTCCTGATCGTCGGCGGCCTGACAATCGAGCAGTTCGGCTACACGATCGGCGCGCGCAGCGGGGCGGCGACCGCGAAGATCCCGCTCTTCCACGGGATGAGCGGGCTGCACATCAACCCCGCCGACTTCCTGCTCGTCGTCCTCTTCAGCATCTACCTGATCAAGCGCGACACCGGAGTGGTGCGGGCGTGGCCGCGGTCACCGACCGCGAGCTCGGTCAAGTGGCTGCTGGTTGCCGTTCTCTACGGGCTCGTGCTCGGCAAGCTGCACCACGGGACGCTCCGCTTCGCCTTCACCGAGATCCGTCCGTACGTGTACCTCGCCGCGACGTTCTACCTGGCCTCGGTGCTGATCACGACGCGGTCGGCGCTGCGCTCGGTGCTGTGGGCGATCGTCCTCTCGGTGTCGTTCAAGGCGGCGCAGGGCCTGGTGCTGTTCATGTCCGTGCGGCACCTCGCCGTCCGCCCCGACGCCGTGCTCGGCCATGAGGAAGCGCTGTTCTTCGCCCTCTTCTTCCTGCTCGTCCTCAGCCTCTGGCTGTTCGAGGTGGAGGGGACGCTGCGGAAGACCGCGACCTGGCTCGTCCCGGTCGTCCTGGCAGGAGACCTCGCGAACACACGGCGCGCCGCCTGGCTCGTCCTCGGAGTCGGCGTGCTCACGCTCCTCGCCGTGACGGCGGCGGTCTTGCCGCGCCGACGGCGTGCCGTCCTCAGGATCCTGGTCGGCCTCGTCCTCTTCTGCTCCGTCTACATCCCGGCGTACTGGAACAAGACGGGCGGCCTCGCGCAGCCCGCAAGGGCGGTCCGCTCGGCCGTGGCACCGTCCTCGGAGCGCGACCAGTCCTCCGACCTCTACCGGATCCAGGAGGACGAGAATCTCTGGTTCAACATCCGCGAGGGGAAGGTAATCGGGAAAGGGTTCGGGGTACCGATCAACTACGCGCTGCCGATCGAGGACATCAGTGACATCGATCCGTTCATCAAGTACATCCCGCACGACGGCGTGCTGTACGTGCTGATGCGCATGGGGCTCTTCGGAGCGATCGCGTTCTGGTCGCTGCTCGGCCTCGCGATCGTCTACGGCTGCCGTCTGGCGCGCGCGGTCGAGCGGGAGCTCGCCGTCGTCGGAGCGGTCGTCGTGGCGATGGTGGTGGCGTACTCCTTCGAGGGCCACACCGACCAGGGCTTCTTCTACTACCGCGTCGCGTTCGTGATGGGGACGCTGCTCGGCCTCGCGGAGGCAGCGCGCAGGATGCTGCCCCCGGAGGGGCGCCGCCTCAGGGCCGAACCGGCCCGGGAGGACGCGCGGTGATCTCCGAGCAGGCCGAGGAACGGCGCGACGAGGAGCTCGTCGGGCGCCTGGAGCCCGAGCCGACCAAGCGAACGGCCCTGGGTGCGGTGAAGACGTTCACGATCCGGCTCGTCAACTGGCTCACGAACTACATCGTCTGCCACATCCCGAGCTTCGGGTTCCGCCGTTGGTGGTACCGGCGCGTCCTCGGTGTGCAGGTTGCGAAGACAGCGGGTATCCACCTCGGGTGCTACATCTGGTTCTACGGCCCTGGGCAGATTCGCCGCGACGGCTTTACGATCGGGCCGCACTCGCGGATCAATCGCGACTGCTGTCTCGATGCGCGCGGCCCGCTCCGAATCGCCGACAACGTGAGCATCTCGCCCGAGGTGACGATCCTGACCGCCTTCCACCGGATCGACGACCCGAAGTTCCGGGTCGAGAGCCGCCCGGTGGTGATCGAGGATCATGTGTGGATCGGCTCGCGCGCGACGATCCTGTCGGGCGTGAAGCTGGGACGGGGGTGCGTGGTCGCCGCGGGCGCCGTGGTCACGCGCGACGTGGAGCCGCTGCAGATCGTCGGGGGAGTGCCCGCTCGGCCGATCGGAACGCGTCCGGCCGAGGCGCTGGAATACGTCCTCGACGGTCCGCTCCCACTCTTTGAGTAACGCCCCCCGACCATCCGACGCGGAAGCGGTCGAGACCGCGGTCGTCCCCGAGGGCTTCGGCTCCGGCGACATCGCGGCCGAGACCGCCCCCGTGATCGACCCCGTGGACTCGCAGGTGGTCGGCCGGAACGTCACGTTCCTCGCCGTCTCGCAGCTGATCACCTGGACGATGACGCTCCTCTGGACGCTCGTCGTCCCGCGCTCGCTCGGCCCGGAGGGGCTGGGAACGATCATGGCCGCCTGGTCGGTGACCGGGATCCTCGGCGTCATCCTCGGCCTCGGCACGCGGAACTACCTCGTCCGCGCGAGCGTCGTCGACCCCGAGGAGTCGAGCCAGCTCGTCGGCACGGCCCTCGTCCTCCGGATCATCTCGTCGCCGGTCGTCCTCGGCGCGGCGATCGCCTACGGCGAGATCGTCGGCTGGGGACGGGAGCAGCGGATCGCCCTCTACCTCGCCGCCGCAGCGCAGGTGTTCGTGCAGATCGCGGAGCCGATGCAGGCGGCGTTCCAGTCGCTCGAGCGGATGGAGTACCTCGCCTATTCGGACGTGATCAACAAGTCGGCGCAGGGCCTGCTGGGGATCATCGTCGTACTCGCCGGCGCCGGCGTCATCGGCGTGATGGCCTGCTGGTTCGTGATGACCGCCGTCGTCGTGGGCCTCGACCTCTACTGGCTGCGCGGGCTCATGAAGATCGACCTGCACACGACGTTCCGCCGGATGGCCCGTCTCGCGCGAGACAGCCTGCCGTACTGGGCGTTCGGCGTCTTCTTCATGGTCTACCTCTGGATCGACTTCGTGATGCTGTCCCTGCTGACGTCCACGGAGGAGGTCGGCTGGTACAGCGTCCCGACCCGGCTGTTCCAGACGCTGATGTTCCTGCCCGTCGTGGTCTCGACCGCGTTCCTGCCGAAGTTCGTGCGCGGCTTCGAGGAGGGCGGCGAGCGGCTCCGGCGCGCGGCGCAGTCGCCGGTGGAGCTCGTTCTCCTGCTCAGCCTGCCGATCTGCGCCGCGACCGCGATCCTCGCCCGGCCGCTCATCGACACCCTCTACGGCTCGGCCTACTCCGAGTCCGTGCCGGTGATGGTCATCCTCGGCCTCTGCATCCCGCCGATGTACATGAACATCATGCTCAGCCAGGTGCTCGTGGCCATGAACCGCCAGGCGCGCTGGACCTGGGTGATGGCGGCCACGACGGTGGTCAACCCGCTCTTCAACCTCGCGCTGATCCCGTGGACGCACGACCGCTGGGACAACGGCGCGATCGGCGCCTCGATCAGCCTCTTCCTCACCGAGCTGATCGTCGTGACCGCCGGCTTCGCGATGGTCGGGGCGCTGGTGTTCGACCGCTCGACGATCCGCCGCGCCGTGCTCGGCATCGTCGCCGCGGGAGCGATGTGGGGCGTCGCCTACGTGACGGAGTCGACGATCGGGTCGATCGGCGGCTTCGTGGCGGGCCTGCTCACGTTCGTCGCGGCCTCGTTCCTCTTCCGCCTGTTCACGGCCGAGGAGGTGGGGCTGATCACGTCAGGGCTCAACCGCGCGCTGCGGAAGATCCCCGGGCTCAGGCGCGGTGCTTCCCCGGCAGCAGGCGAGCTGCCGCCCGCGTGACGGTGTAGTGGCTCCTGACGAAGCTCGCATAGGGGCTGAAGGGCTTCCCTGAGCCGAAGTCGCTGATCAGCGCGCTGCAGTTGCCCCACGTGTTCCACGTCCACGTGAAGTAGCCGGCGCGGTGGGCGTCGGCCCACTTGAGGAACGTCGCGATGTGGCTCGAGGCGCAGGACGAGGCGTCATACGTCTCGCCCGTCTCGCCGAAGATCAGCGGCACGCGTCGTGCGACCGGTGCGAGCGTCTTGTCGAAGCAGTCGACCGTGGAGCACGTGTTCTTGCCGTACACGTGGGTCTCCGCGATCAGCTGGCGGCGCGGATCGCGCGGCATGTGCGTCAGCCAGTGCGAGAGGTCGTTCGCGTAGTTGATCCCGGGGATCGAGATCACGCCGCGGTAGCCGGCCTTCCGCATCACGGTCACGGCCTGCTGCATCCCGGCCGTGTCGTACGGCTTGTTCTGTGGGCCGTACGTCGCCGCGCAGACGCCGCCATTGAGGAAGCAGTCCGCGTCGACGACCGTCTCGCCCCACGGCGCCAGGATCACGTTCGGGTCGTTCCTGAACGCGCGCGCCAAGCCGGCCCACATCGCCGGCGAGTGGTCGCGGTCGGGCGAGCCGGACTGGTACGTCGCCTTGTTCGTGCCCGGGGCGGCCCACATCAACGACAGCTCGGCGTACATCCCGAAGCTGTGCAGGAGCCGCACGTAGTTGACGATCGCCTGCCGGTAGCGCGCGCCGCCCATCGACGCGGGCACGCCGTTGATCCCGAGCCAGCAGTCCTCGTTGAGCGGGATCCGGACGGCGTTGACGTGCCAGGCCGCCATCGCCCTGATCGACGCGGCGTCACTCGGCCCGTCGAAGATGCCGTCCTCCTGGATGCAGGCGTACTCCGTGCCCGCGCGATTGACGCCGTGGAAGCGCACGACGCGGCCGCTGCCGTCCAGCAGTCGGTTCCCGGCGACGTGCAGCCCTTTCGCAGCGGCCGGCGCGGCGACGCGCGCGTCCGCCGTCCCGAGCGCAACCGCGGCGATCGCCGCCGCGACGGCTGCGGCAGCAGGCCAGACCCATCTCCTCGGCATCGCGCGTGACAGGGTAGCGGGAGCCTGGACTCCCCCTGGGCGAGCCGCGAAGCTCGGGCGACGATGCGGGTAGCTGCGGTCTGCGCGGACAGCGCGGTCGCCTGCGAGGCCCGCTCCTCGCTCCCTAGTCCCGGTCCTCCGAGCCGCGCTGCGTCCGCACCCAGCTGTCGGCGCGGAACGTGAAGAGCCGGTGCGCGCCGAAGACCTTGCGCAGGACGAGGACCGGCGCCTGCAGCAGCGACCGGTACGCCGAGCGCGGAGCGCGCGCGGCCCGCAGGCCGACGAGGACGTAGACCGGGATCGCGGCGAGCGCCACGAGCCAGGGCGTCACCGACCAGGCCGGGAGCACGTCCACGAGCGCGAGGACGCCGACCACGACCGAGCCGACGCCCGCGAGGGCGGCGAGGAGCCCGAGCGGCGGCACGGCGAGCTCGAAGGCCGCCTCCAGCAGCAGCGGCCGCCGGAGCCTGAACGCCGACGCGACGAGCCGCGGGATCTGCGTCCGCGCGACGTGCATCTTCCCGCCCTCCCAGCGGAGCTGCTGCTGCGTCGCCGCCTCGCTCGTCGGCGCCGTGGGGCTGAGGAGGATCGCGCCGCCGGCGAAGGCGGGCCCGATCCCGGCAAGCCGCAGCCGGATCGTGTACTCGACGTCCTCGGCGGCGGAGAACGCGTCCCACGGCTGTGACTCGAGCAGCCTGCGGCCGAAGAGCATCCCGTTCCCCGCGAGCGTCGTCGGCAGCCCGAGCACGGCGCGGCCCGAGGGGCGGACTCGGTTGACGAGCAGGAACGCGGCCGCACGGAGCGCGGCTCCCGCGGACCCTTCGTCGGAGAGGAGCGACTCGCCCTGAGCGGCAGCCGCGCCCCGCTCGAAGGGCGCGACGAGCGCCTCGAGGAAGTCGCGGCCCGCGACCGAGTCGGCGTCGACGACGGCGATCGCGTCCGGGGCGGGCTCCCGCGCGAGCACGCGGTCGATCGCGAAGCGCAGCGCGTGCCCCTTGCCGCGCGCGGTCAGGTCGTTGCGGACGAGCACCTCCGCGCCGGCTTCCGCGGCGAGCCGGGGCGTGTCGTCGCTGCAGTTGTCCGCGATCACGACCACCTCGTAGAGCTCCGACGGGTACGTCTGGTCGAGCAGCGAACGGACGCAGCGCGCGATCAGCTCCGCCTCGTCGTGCGCAGGAACGAGCACGGCGACGCGAGTCTGCGGCGTCGTCCGCGCAGCGCCCGCGGCGTCGAAACCGCGATAGAAGAACGCCGCAAACGCCAGGGCGACCTGGTAGAGGGCGACGGCCGCGACCGGCAGCCCCAGCAGAAGGACGAGCAAACCCGCCGTTCCGGACGTAAAGGCCGTCATTCCGTCCAGTAAAACGCTGCTCATCCCCCGTCTATCCTCCGATTTCCGGTGACCATCACGCCTCAGCCAAGCGGGCGCCTGCGCATCCTGCAAGTGTCCACGCAGTTTCCGTTTCCCCCGCGCTCGGGGTTCGAGATGCGGGTGTACCAGCTTGCCCGCCAGTTGGCCTCGCGCCACGATCTGACGCTGCTGAGCTTCGTCGACCCGGGCCGGCAGCACGACGTCGACGCGCTGCGGGAGCAGATGGGCGTGGAGGTCGTCCCGTGGAACCGGCCTTCGAGCGGCTCGAAGCGAGCCGCCCAGCTCCTCTCGCTCGCGTCGCGGCGCCCGTTCGCGTCCCGCGCGGTGCAGTCCGGGCCGCTGCAGCGCGCGCTCGACGAGCTCTGCGCCGCGCAGACCTTCGACGTGATCCAGCTCGAGTCGAGCGTCCTCTGCGGGTTGCGCCTGCCCGAGGGGACGCCGGTGCTGCTGGACGAGCACAACATCGAGTACGAGGTCTTCAAGCGGGTCTGGGAGAGCGAGCGGTCGCCGCTGCGGCGCTTCTTCAACCGGCTCGAGTACAAGCGCTTCCGCCGCCACGAGGAGCGGTGGTGGGGACGCGTCGACGCGATCGCGCTCACGTCCGACCGCGAGGAGCCGGTCGTGCGCGAGCGCGCGCCCGAGACGCCGATCGCGGTCGTGCCCAACGGTGTCGACCTGGAGTACTTCCGCCCGCGCGACGAGCGCCCCAACCCGGACACGGTCGTCTTCAACGGCGTGCTGGACTACCGGCCCAACGTCGACGCGGCGCACCACCTCGTGGACGAGATCTGGCCGCTCGTCCTTCGGCGCCGGCCGCAGGCCAGGCTTCTCATCGTCGGGCGCGGCGACGAGGCCGAGCGCGAGCGGCTCCGGCGCCCCGGCGTCGAGCCGACGGGCGAGGTGCCGGACGTCCGGCCCTACCTCGCCGGCGCCTCGGTCGTGATCGTCCCGATCCGGATGGGCGGCGGGACGAGGCTCAAGGTCGTCGAGGCGCTGTCGATGGCTAAGCCGATGGTCTCGACCACTCTCGGCTGCGAAGGCGTGAACGTGCGCCACGGCGAGCACCTGCTCGTGGCCGACGGGCCCGAGGAGTTCGCCGGCGCCGTCACGCAGCTGCTCGAGGACCAGTGGCTTGCGGCGGAGCTCGGCCGGGCCGGCCGCCGCCGCATGGAGGAGGAGTACTCCTGGGAGCTGGCCGGCGAGCGGCTCGAGCGCCTCTACGAGCGCATGCTCGGCCGGGACGCCGACCTCGGTTCGCC
>Ga0070712_100001499_pt1 | contig 14245 bp, 9 predicted proteins | sample LARL81metaG_FD_71396 | JGI IMG/M metagenome (GOLD analysis project Ga0070712, IMG submission 71396) | Corn, switchgrass and miscanthus rhizosphere microbial communities from Kellogg Biological Station, Michigan, USA - LAR L8-1 metaG | ecosystem: Host-associated > Plants > Roots > Rhizosphere ...
CCGCCCGCGGGGTAGCCGCCCGTGGGGTAGCCGCCCGCCCCGGCGTTATTTCCGCTCTCTGCCGTGGCTCCGGCCTGACCCGGATGGCCACGTCCCGCGTGAGCAGCGCCGCCCGCGGACCCAGTCCCACCCGCGGACCCAGTGCCGCCAGCATCACCAGTAGTGCCGCCCGGACCACCACCCCCCGTGCCGCCGCCACCGGCGCGCGCGCCGCCACCGGCGCCCGTGCCGCCACCGGCGCCCGTGCCGCCACCGGCGCCCGTGCCGCCACCGGCGCCCGTGCCGCTCGCCGCGCCCGTGCTCCCCACGCTGCCCGGACTGCTCAGATCGCCGGGCGCGCTCGCCTGCCGGGGCGGTAGCGGGTACTCGTCGTTCCGGAACTTCCGCAGCCGCTCGGTGAGCTTCGACACCTGGTCGGACGTCCAGTGCTCGGACTGGTGCACGGTGTTCACGCTGATGCCGAGGGCCGAAAGCGGCGCGGAGAACTCGCCCGCGAACGCGGCGATCACGCGATGCGCGGCCTTGAGCTCGCCGATGAGCGCCTGCATCTTCTCCGGGTTGATCCCGACAACATCCTGATCCTCGGTGTGCGTCACGTCGCCTCCCGGCCGAACCTCAAGCCAGCCCCCGCAGCGCTAGCTGAGGCGTCCGGACAGGATCAGCTGCTCGGTCTTGGCCTGAGCCAAGGAGCAGGTCGCCGGGACGGCCGCCAGGGCGCTGGCCACCTCGGCGACCGCGGCACTGACGGTGCTGCTCAGGTTGCCGGAGTAGCCGCTCAGCTGGCTGGCCCAGCCGCTGGCGGCGCTGCCGTACCAGACGTAGCCCCCGCCCATCTGCTGGCAGGCGTTCTTGAGCGCGTTGGCCATGGTTGGCTCGTCCCTCTGGATGTTCGCGTACAGCTCGCTGAGCGCCGCATGCATAGGACTGGGCACCTGAGGCTGAGTGTCCACGAGAACCTCCGATCCTGGTCGCTTGAAGCGGCTTCGGCTGCGCACGTTTAACCGGACGATGCGGGACTTGCCCGGGTTAGCGGAAGGTCATCACTGTGCCTGGTCAGACTGTGTGCCGCCGGCCCCGCGTCGAAGCACGAGCTGGTGATCTCGATGAGGCCGGAGATCTTGGGGTCACCGGGATTCCGCGGCGGGGTATCGACCACGGAGATATGGCCGCCGAGCGATCCCCTGGCCATCTCATAGGGAAAGGCATTCCCGGATTCTACGTTTTTGCGATTTTTGTTAAATGCCCAGCCCTGAGTCCGGGCGATATTATTAAGCTGCTGCTGGTATGAGTTCTTGCTCAGCGACCGGTTAAGGGGATAAATGGATTCAATGGAACCGTCATAGAAGAGTTCGTTCTGGCTCTTGTTGGTTATGCACTGCACATAGAAGCCGCCCACGCTGTCGGCGGTGCCCACGTGGGCGGCCTGGATGTGCTGATAGAGACCGCGCAAGGCCGAAAGAGCCTGATTGCGTGCCGTGCCGGCGGAGGCATGCCCGTCGGCCGCGCTGGTGCCACCGCACCCTGCCGCCGATATCACGGCGCCAGCGGCCGCGGCCAGCGCGAGGGCAGGGCGAAACCACCGGCTCATCCGCCGCCGCCGCCCCCGTAACTGTTCGCATACTGCGACATGAGTTCGCCGAAGCCCTGACTGCGGAACCGGGCCTCATTGGCGTTGACGATGGCCGGATCCTGCAGCCAGGCGTTGTAGGCGGCCAGCGCCTGCGGGTTCTCGGCGATCGTGCCGGGATCCTCGATCTTCCCGTCCTTGATGAAATACCCGCCAAACTGCTTTTCGTATGCCGTCGGGTCGCCGGTGTAGCTCTGGCCCAGGTACTGGACGGGATCGACGCCCGGCGGAGGCTGATTCTGCCCGGGGGTGCCGTTGTACCAGCGGTTGACCGTGTCGGCCCATTGCTGCTGGACGCCGGTCAGGTGGCTGAGTGCCTCGCCGCCGTTCGGGCTCGATTCCACGGTGTCCGGCCATACTGCCTTCAGCGTCTGTTCGGTGGCGCTCTGGAAGGCGTCTTTGCCCCCCTCGAGCAGAGCGTCCGCGACTCCCGCCTCCGGGCCGAACACCAGGCTGGTCAGGAACGCGGATCCGCCTGCGGCGACGACGTCGGCGATGCTGACCGGGCTTCCGCCTGCGGGTGCGCCCGCACCCTGGTAGCTACGGGCCAGGAAGTCGTTGAGCAGGCCGAGCGAGGAGTCGTTCCAGAATCCCTGGTTCTGCGGTACCTGCTCCAGCCCCGGACCGCGGTCATCGATCGGCTGGCCGTTGGCCCAGGACGAGTAGAAGGCGAGCAGCTGCGCCGAGGTGCTCTTGTCTCGCATGGCCCCCACGACGAAGTTTCCCCACTGCGACTCGGACGCGGTGACCTGCAGTCCCGGGATGTTCTTCGGGCCGATCCCGGGGGCCGCCGCGCGGACGGTATAGGCGAGGTCGTCGAAGTAGTTCTCCGCGATCGTGCCGAACACCGCCCGCACCGGGCCGGACGTGCGCAGGCTTGAGTCATTGCCGAAGTACTGGACGGTGAGCTGGGCGTTGGCGGCATACGGGGCGGAGTTGGCCGCGAGCGCGGGGGCAACGGTGGCCGACTGGACCATGCGGGCGAACGCCGAGTCGGCGACCGAGATCATGTACATGCTCGACATGACCCCGCTGATGCTGTCGGCGGGGTTGCCTTTGCTCGTGAAGTTCTGCTGATAGAACTGCGCGTCGAAGGCGGGGTTGTTCGACAGCGCGGTCCAGATCCCGTCCAGCGAGACCGGCGGCCCCCCGGCCAGCCCCGGCTGCTGCTGCATGAACGCCTGCTGTATCGCGTACTTGCCGAGCGGGTCGAGCCAGGCGGAGGAGTAGACGCCGTGCTCCAGGAACGGCTGGATCAGCGACAGCTGCGGCAGGCCGGGGTCGGCCCCCGGATCGTTGGGCAGCTGCAACTGGCCGAGCCAGCCTGATTTGTACGGCATCTGGTAGCTGGCGGTGGCAAAGGCCTGACCGACCGTGCTGGCCCAGCTGTGGTACCGGCCCTGGTCCCCGCCCTGCTGGTAGCCGGTGACCTGGAGACCGAGCCCGGCGAGCCCCTGCGGGCCGAGCGCGCTGAAAAACGCGGCCAGGTACGCCGGGTCGTCGGCGTACTGCGACAGGTCGGTCAGGATGAAGTCGTCGTTGCTGTGGTCCCCGATGGCCTGCAGGGCCTTGGTGCCGTCTGCCTTGCCCGCCGCCTGTGCCGCCTGGGTGGTGGGGAAGTCGAGCGCCCCGGCGCCCGCCGAGACGTCCACCATGCCGGGATTCTGCTCGGCCATGGCCTGGGCGAGCGACTGCCGGCGGTTCAGCATGGGTATCTGGTCCTGGGCCCAGTTCAGGTCCTGCACGGCCTTGCTCAGGCTGCTGGTGTCGAGCCCGACCCGCGACAGCTGACTGATGTAGTCGTACACCAGGTTCAGCGCGTCGCCGGCGGACGAGTTCATCGTGTTGATCATGCTTTGCAGCAGTTGCGGGTTGATCCCCACTCCGCCGCCGCCGCCGTCAGGCTCTAGTCTGGTCATCGCTGGCCCTGCCCCAGGTCTCGCGTCGACATCGAGGTACCGAGCACGACAATGCGGGCGCCGCCCGCGGCCCGGCATGAGGTGTCCGTATCGGTATGTGGATCAAGCGGGATGATACAGCGCCCGTCATCCGCACGTTCCTGGGTTACATCGCTTTCTGATCTCATTTGCCAAAGTCCCGTGAACGATTCACGGCTGCTGTTAAGATCACCGCCGAACCCCCAGCATCGACCACAACGGAGGATGACATCCATGGCAGGTGAACAGCGTTACAACATCGGGGGGATGGGGAGCGGTGCCTCGTCTCTCGCCGCCGATGCCACCAACCTGAACGATGTCTGGACCAAGGTGAACTCCGACATTAACGCGCTGTCGGGTAACTGGGTGGACGCCAGCTTCACGCGCCTCCAGGAGACGGTGCAGCAGGCCACTCCCACCGTCAACAAGGTGATCGAGCTGCTGAACCAGGCCAGCAAGGCCACGTCCAACCAGCAGAACCTCGCCGAGCAGCTCAACTCCACCGTCAGGTAAGACTGCGTAACGGCATCCCGCGGGGCCCCGGGCACGAACGCGTGCCCGGGGCCCCGCGTCGCGGCTGGGTCATTCGCACACGGCGAGCTGTACCGGCGCGATCGCGCCCGGCCTGATCAGCAGACCGCGGCCGAGCGGCCCGGGACCAGCGTTGCGCGGCAGCCGCACGCCGAACAGGTCGCCGTCCCCGGGCGAGGCCACGGCGACCAGCAGGCCGCAACGGGACTTCAGCGCCTGCGGGATGAAGCCCGAGTACGCCCGGCCCAGGTCTCCGGTGGCCCCGGCGATGATCACACCGTGATCGGCGTCGCGGCCGGCGAGCAGGATCTGATTCAGCAGGTCGTCGATGGGCCCGTTGAACAGCAGTTCCGCGTCATCCGCGAACAGCACGAAGCGGTCCTTGTCCTCGATCACCCCGACCAGCTCCTCGCCGGTGACGTCGCCGCCGAACACGGCCAGCACCCCGGCTTCACCCTCGAGATTGCGCAGCGGTGACCGCCGCGGGGTGATCGCGACGACCTCGGTGCCCTGCCTGAGCAGCCACCGGGCCATGGTCAGCAGGGCGGCGGACTTGCCAGAGCGCGGCGGCCCGGCCACCACCAGGCCGGGGCCCTCGTCCCGCACGTCCAGACCCTGGGGCGCGAGTTCGTCGCCGCCCACGCCGACCATGGTCCACAGCGGGGACGGCGGCATGAATTCCGGGTCGAGCGCCGCGGCCTCGGCGAAGCTGATCCGGGCCGGCAGCGTGTCGACCCGCAACGGCCGCTGCGGCTGCGGCGGCCTGCCGTGCCGGGCCAGCGCCTCGTCGCCGAACCGGCGCAGCGCCGCCACCTGGGCCGGTCCGGACGGGTTCGCGTCCAGCAGCGCGATCTGCGCCTCGCAGGGCTGCGGGGTCCCCTCGAACATGACCCGGCCCGGCGGCTGGTGGCTGGGCAGGCTGCGTTCCCGCAGGCCCGCCAGGGTGGCATCGGACCGGTCGGTCAGCCGCAGCAGCATCCGCAGACCGAACACCGTGCTCGCCTGCCCGACCAGCGCGGACCGGTCGGTGCTGACGACCGCCCGCAGCCCGACCGCGGCGCCTTCGCGCAGCGTCTGCAGCAACGTGTCGATCAGCCGTCCGTAGTCGTACTGCTCGAACGCCGCGAAATAGCCCTCCCACCAGTCCAGCAGCAGCAGCATCCACGGCAGCCTGTCCTGGCCGGCGGTACTGGCCCGCTGCTCGGCCAGCCCGGCGAACCCCCCGGCCGCGAGCAGTTGCTGACGGCGGGTGATCTCGCCGCGCAGCTTGCCGAGCAGCCGCTCGACCCGGTCGGTCTGGTCCCGGGTGACCACGGCGCCGCAGTGCGGCAGCCCGGCCAGCGGCAGCATGGCCCCGGTGCCGCAGTCGATCGCGTAGATGTGCACGTCCGCGGGCGAGGTGTGGGCGGCCACCGAGCCCGCCATCGTACGCAGCGCGGTGGACCGGCCGGACCGGGCCGCGCCCGCGATCACCAGATGCCCGCCGTGGGACAGGTCGAGCGCGAGCGGCTCCCGTGACTGCCGGGCGGGCAGGTCGGTGAGCCCGTACGGGATCGGCGGCACCTCGCCGCCGGCGGCCGGGGCGCGCGGGAGGTCGTCCAGCGCGATGGTCTCGGGCAGCGGCGGAAGCCACGGGCTGGGTTGCTCGGGCAGGCCGGCCTTGGCGGCCGCCCCGGCGATGGCGTCCACCAGGACCGACAGATCGGTGACCATGCTCTCGTCGTCAGCTGCGGCCGACCACGCCTGCGGCAACGGGCGGCCGAGCCCGGCCCACGGCACCGGGATGATCCGCGCGGTCTCCTCGGCTGGGCCCAGCCCGGGGCGCCGGCCCCCGATCCGGGCCGACTGGACCGCGACCGCGGCGGTCGCCCCGGACCGGACGTAGCACCGGCCGGGAGTGGACCTGGCGATGAACGCGGCATCGCGGGAGTCGATGACGTCGGCGGATTCCTCGACGTCGGTCACCCGTAGCGCGATCCGCAGGTTGGTGTTCGCCCGGATGTCGGCGCTGACCACACCGGCCGGCCGCTGCGTGGCCAGGATCAGGTGCACGCCGAGCGAGCGGCCGCGCTGGGCGATGCCGACCAGGCCGGTGACGAAGTCCGGCAGCTCGGCCACCAGCGAGGCGAACTCGTCGATGACCAGCATGAGCCGGGGCAGCGGCGGCAGGCCCGGGCTGGCCCGCCGGGCGTCCCAGTAATCCTCGATGTCCTTGGCCCCGGCGTGCAGCAGGATCTCCTCCCGCCGCTTCAGCTCGGCCGATAGCGATGCCAGTGCCCGTTCGGTCAGATGCCCGTCGAGGTCGCTGACCATCCCGACGGTATGCGGAAGCCTCGCGCAGTCCTTGAACGCGCTGCCGCCCTTGTAGTCGATGAGCACGAACGTCATCGAATCCGGCCGGTTCACCACCGCGAGCGACGCGATCAACGTCTGCAGCAGCTCGGACTTACCTGCTCCGGTAGTCCCCGCGATCAACCCGTGCGGGCCGTCTGACCTGATATCGATACCGAACGGCCCTTCTGCACCGACGCCGATGGTCGCGGCCGTGGTCCGGCCGAAGCGTTTCCACAGCCCGGCCACGTCGTCAGGGGAGGGGTCGGGCATCCCGATCAGGTCGAGCAGCCGGGCCGAGGATGGGATCATCGCGTCGGCGTCGTCCCGGCTCACGTCCCTGACCGGCGCTATCGCCCGGGCCACCCGGTCGGCCCAGGCCACGCTCACCTGGTCGGCGAGCACTTCGCCGAGGGTGTCCAGCCCGCTGCCCTGCAACGACACCCAGGCGGTCCGGTCGGGATCCCAGGAGATGACCGCGGCGCACTCCTCCGGCAGCACCCGCTGCGATTCGTCCAGGCAGACCGCGTACACGCCGGTCTTCTTCGCGGTGCCCAGCACCTGCGGCATGCCGGGTATGCGGCGCAGCGCGCGGGCCCCGTCCAGCACAAGCAGGATCTTGGGGCCGAGGGCCGGGTCGACGGCCGGCTCGGAGGTACCGCCGAAGCCCAGGCTGAAGCCGTGCGGGTCGCTGGCCTGCTTCATCCGCTCGCCGACCTCGCCCACGAGCTCAGCCACCCGGCGCGCCGCCGAGTCCGGATCGGTCCCCACCAGGGCCAGGCACTCCTCGCCCTGCTGCGGCGCGCAGTGCGGCAGCCAGCGGACCCAGTTCCAGTCGGCGCCGGCCTCCGGGCTGGCGGCGAGCACCACGATGTGCAGATCGCGCGGGCTGTGCAACGCCGCGGCTTGGGCTACGAACCAGCGGGCCAGCGCGCGAGAGCGGCCAGCCGGCCCGGCCAGGCCGATCACGCCGAGCTCGGGCAGCGGCAGCGCGATCGGGACGCTGCGCGCCGCGGGCACCGGCGGCAGCTCGGCGTCGTGCGCCGAGCCCTTCTCCGGGACGAACTCGATGTTGGCCGGCCGGTCGGTCAGCCCGAGCCGCAGGTGCAGCACGTCGGGGTCGGCGGCGCGGCGCTCCCATAGCCGCCGCCGCGGGCCGGTCGCGGTGAGCAGGACCTGCGCCGCGTCGGGCGCCGCCTCCCGGCGCAGCGCCTCGTCGGCCGCCCGGGCGGCGGCGATCGTGCCGCCGAGGTTGGCCATCGCGCGCCGGTACTCCTTCATCCCGCGCTTGTAGGACCGGCGGCCGTGGCGTCGCTCGCTGATCCACTGCCCGATGACCATGACCGGGCTCATGAGCATGAACAGGGCAAACATGGCGTTCTTCAGCGCCACCCAGAGGACCGCGCCGAAGACGAGCGGCAGCAGCGCGGACAGCAGCTGCAGCCGGGCCTTGTCGGCCCGCTTCGGCTCGACCGGAATCTCGATTCTGCGCGGCCGGCTGGACGGCAGCAGCCGGGGCGGCCGGTTGAATGCCCGCCCACCGTCGCCGGTCGGGGCCAGGTGCGCGTCCGGCTGCTCCGGGCTGGCCAGCGCGAGCACGTGCGGCCCGACCTGGAGCAGCGAGCCCGGCTCCCAGGGCCTGGCCGCGGTCAGTGGCTCGCCGTCCAGCAGCAGCGGGACGCCTCCGGTCGGCTGCGTCAGCGGCTCGACGATGGTCTGCCCGGCCGAGCCGCCGGGCCCGATCGTGAGCCGGGCCGCATAGGCGGGCAGCCCTGTCCCGGTCACCCGGACCTGGCAGTCCGGCGAGGCGCCCAGCGTGAGCGTGCCGAATCCCAGCCGGTGCACCGTCCCTGCGGCGGGCCCGCCGACCAACCGCACCTCAGCCAGGCCGGCCGGCTCAGCCAGCGAGGTGGCCGCGGCCGCGCGAGGGTCGGTCGCGACCAGCGCACCGTCGCTGAGCACCGAAGCGGCGCGGGCCCGCGGGTCCACCGGCCGTCCCTCCAGCCACAGGGTTTCCTGGGCGGCGGCCCGTCGCGGATTCTCCTGCCCTGCGGCCCACCGCGAGGTCCGTTGGGCAGGACCCCGCCGCGGGGTTTCCTGCCCGAGGGACAGCGGCGGTCTGTGGTCGGCGGCCGACGGCGGCCCCTGGCCGGCCGGAACCTGCGTCCGGGGCAGCGCGATGACCGGCGCGAGCGGTTCGGATTCCCCCGCCAGCCCGCGCAGCGCCGCGGCGACCTGGCCGATCACGGCACTGTCGTCGGCGCTGACCACGAGGTCCTGTGGCCCTCGCGGGGTCAGTGCCGTCAGCGCGATCCGCATGCCCAGCCCTCCGCGAGTGCCTAGCCTCCGTGATCAACGAGTGACGACATGCTATCCAGATCGCCTCGTCCCAGCCCGGACGATGAGCAGACCGGCAGCACAGCACTGCCATGCCGGCCCATCACGCGGGCGGCCGACGTCGGCCCGGCAACACGAAGGCTCAGCGTGCGATAGCGATGCGGATTCACCGCCTTATCGCGGGCCGGTCGCATGTTGATGACATTCCTGCGGAAGTGACCTTCGGCAAGATAGATTCACCTCGCGACCCCGCTGGACCGCTGGCGCGCAAGCATGTCGCGGCGGCGTACGTATCGGGACCGCCTGTGCCACAAGGAGATGCTGCAGCCAGGGGAGAACCGGACCGATGTCGAGCGACAGGGGCACGATTCCGCGCGGAACGGGGGCTGGCGCCGACGCCGGTGCGTGGCGCGAGCCGACCTCGCCCGCCGGGCGGCGGCTGCCGAGTGCGCCGCGCGAGCGCAAGCCGGCCCTGGCGGCGCTGGCCGTGGTACTGGTCGTCGGCGGTGCTCTCGCCGCCGCCCTGCTGGTGATCGACGCGGGCCACAAGACGGGCGCGATCGAGATCTCGCAGCCGGTCGGCCAGGGGCAGAAGATCCCGCTGAGCTCCATGCAGGAGGTCCAGGTCACCTCGGGCAGCGGCATCGACTACGTGCCCTGGAACGAGGCCAGCCAGGTGGCCCTGACCTACGCCGCCACCGCGCTCCCGGCCGGCACGCTGCTTACCCCGCAGATGACGACGGCGGAGAACACCGCGACCAAGGGCATGATCGTGGTCGGGCTCGCGCTCAAGGACGGGCAGCTGCCAGACGGGCTTCAGGTCGGGGACCACATCAGCGTCTTCGACACCAGTAACACCGGGGGGCAGTGCCCCAGGCCCACGACGAACGTGCTGGCCCCGGACGCGGTGGTGCTCAGCATCGGCCACCCGGTCAGCACGGCCAGCGATGCCGTGGACGACGTGCAGGTCGCGCTGGCCCCGACCTACGCCGCGGGCGTGATCTGCAATGCGGCCAACAATAACGTCGGTGTCGGAGTCGTCCCGGCCAACGGGCCGGGGGCCGCCTCGACGACGCCGTCATCCGGCGGGACGAGCCAGCCGGGCAGCACGTCGCGGTCGCGCGGGTCAGCTTCACCTTCGGGCGGGTCAGCCTCACCTTCGTCGGGCGGGTCAACACCGCCCCCATCGGGCGGGACAGGCTGACCCATGGCACTGATCGCGGTCGCGGCCGACAAGGGCGCACCCGGGGTCACCACCGCGTCCGTGGCGCTGGCGGCGGTCTGGCCCCGGCCAGTGTTGCTGGCCGAGTGCGATCCCGCGGGCGGGGACCTGGTCTACCGGCTCCCCGCGGCGGAGGGTGGGCGGCTTGACCCGCGCCGGGGGCTGCTCAGCCTGGCCGTGGCTGCGCGCCGGGGCCTGCAGCCGCACCAGGTATGGGAGCACGCGCAGAAGCTGCGCGGCGGTCTCGACATCCTCAGCGGCGTCAGCGGAGCCGAGCAGGGCGCGGGCCTGGAGCTGCTCTGGGGATCGGTGGGCCGGGTCTTGGCGGCCGTGCCGCAGGCGGACGTGATCGCCGACTGCGGACGGGTCGGGGTGGACGGCCCGGTGTATGACCTGCTGGCCCAGGCCTCGGCCGTGCTCCTGCTCACCCGGGTCAGCCTGGGCGAAGTGATCAGGCTGCGCGACCGGGTCAACGTGCTGGCGTCCGCGCTACAGCGGCGTGGCTGCCCGGCAGACCGCATCGACGTGGTGGTGATCACCGACTACAAGAACTTCGGCGCGGCCATCACCGAAGTGGGGCAGGCGCTGCGGCAGGGCGGCGCGCCTGCGCGCGTGGTCGGCGGGCTGGCCCACGAGCCCAAGAGTGCCGACCAGCTCCGCGGCGAGTGGAGCGGCAAGCTGGACAAGTCCATGTTCATCCGGACGGCTCGCGCCATCGCCGGTGATCTCGCCTCGGCACTGCCTGCGCCATCGTCCGGCGCCCGCCGGTCGGCCCCCGTCTCGAACCCAGCACCAGACCCGGGCACGCGCCCCGCTTCAGACCCGGCCTCGGGCCCGGCCCCGAGCCCGGCATCACGCACGGCATCAGGCTCGGGCGTGCGCCCGGCATCCGACCCGGCCGCGGCCCCGGCATCGGGCCGCGCGCCGAGTTCGGGACCGGCTCCAGGCCGGGGCGCGGACGGCCAGACCGCCGCGGCGACATCCGTATTCCGGCCGGCCTCCGCCCAGCCGGCCGGCGCCCAGCCGGCCTCCGCCCAGCCGGCCTCCGCGCAGTCGGCCTCCGCGCAGTCGGCCGATGCGCAGTCGGCCGGTGCGCAGCCCGCTTCCGGGCAGCCGGCCTCCGCGCAGCCGCAGCGACCGCGCCCGTCCCGGCCGTCCCTGCTGAACGGCCTAGGTCGGCCGGGCCGGGAATCGGCGCGCGATCCGGCGGCCGCGGATCAGGACCGGGTGTCTCGCCCGACGCGCCCTGCCTCTGCCCTGTCGGGACGGCTGGCCGCACGCGGCCGGCACGCTGGCACGCCCGCTGCCGCCGACGGCAATGATCAGCGACCAACCGAGCGCGACGGTGCGCAGCAGGCCGAGGCGCACCCTGCGCGGCCCGAGCCGACGTCCGGCACTCCCCAGAGCCGGCCGAAGGGTCGCTGAGCGGTGGACCACAGCATCGTCAAGCGGCTGCGCGGCGACGTCGGCGACCGGCTGGCCGAGCAGCGGCGCCGCGATGCCGCGGCCGGGATGCAGCCGATGTCCGGCGAGGACGAGCGCCAGTTCGCACGGGCTATCATCGCCCAGGTTCTCGAAGAACACGCGCGCAACGAGATCACCGTCGGCCGGCCGCCGCCGAACGCCCAGGAAGAAGAGGAACTCGCCTCCGCGATCCACGCCGCGCTCTTCGGCGTGGGCAGGCTGCAGCCGCTGCTCGAGGATCAGCAGATAGAGAACATCGACGTCAACGGCTGTGACCACGTGTTCCTCGGTTACGCCGACGGCCGGGAGGTGATGGGCGAGGCGGTCGCGGAAACCGACGAGGAACTGGTCGAGCTCATCCAGATCCTCGCCGCCTACTCCGGGCTGTCCAGCCGGCCGTTCGACACCGCCAACCCGCAGCTCGACCTGCGGCTGCCCGACGGTTCCCGGCTGTCGGCGGTGATGGACGTGACGTTGCGGCCGGCCGTCTCCATCCGCCGGGCCCGGATGGGCAAGGTGTTCCTCGCCGACCTGGTGGGGAACGGCACGATGTCTCCCGAGGTCGGCTCCATGCTGGCTGCCGCGGTGGCGGCGCGGAAGAACATCATGATCGCCGGGGCGACGAACGCGGGCAAGACCACGTTGCTGCGCGCACTGGCCAACCAGATCCCCGCCGAGGAGCGACTCATCACCGTTGAGCGCGCGCTCGAGCTGGGGCTGGATCACTTCCCAGAGCTGCACCCGAACGTCGTCGCGCTCGAGGAACGGCTGCCCAACATGGAGGGCCAGGGCGCGATCCCGATGGCCGAGCTCGTTCGCCGCTCGCTGCGGATGAACCCGAGTCGGGTCATCGTCGGCGAGGTCCTCGGCGACGAGATCGTCACCATGCTTAACGCGATGTCCCAGGGCAACGACGGCTCGCTGTCCACCATCCACTCCAACTCCTCGCTCGAGGTGTTCAACCGGATTGCCACCTACGCGATCCAGTCCTCCGAACGGCTCCCGATCGAGGCCACGCACATGCTGATCGCTGGCGCGATCGACTTCGTGGTGTTCATCGAGAAGCGAAACGAGTTCGCACGCGGCGGTCGGCTGCGCCGGTATATCAGTAGCGTCCGCGAGGTGACCGGCGTGGACGGGCGCGTGCTGTCCAGTGAGGTCTTCACCGCGGGGCCGGACGGCCGGGCGGTGCAGCACGCCCCCCTCTCCTGCTCCGAGGAGCTGCTCATGCACGGGTACGCGCCGGCCCAGGGAGTGTGGCGCTGATGCTCGCCGACACCAGTCAGCTGCTGGCCCTGCTGGCCGGGGCCCTCGCCGGGGGCGGAGTGTTCCTGGTCGTCATCGCGATCCGCGGCCTGCCGCCCAAGCCGCCCAAGGGCCACGGCCAGCTCGACGAGCTGCGCGACAAGGTGCTCGGGATCCGCGGGCTGATCGCGCTCGCGGGCGGGACGATCATCCTGCTGGCCACCCGCTGGGTGGTAGCGGGCATCGGGTTCGCGCTGCTCATTCTGTTCTGGGACCGGCTGTCCGGCGGCGCGGGCGGGGAGCGCGCCGCCATCGCCCGGCTGGAGGCGCTAGCCACCTGGACCGAGTCCCTGCGGGACACGATCGCGGGCGCGGTCGGTCTGGAGCAGGCCATCCCAGCCTCGCTGCGCGCCGCCGCCCCGGCGCTGCGGGATCCGCTGATCACCCTGGTGGACCGGCTGCATACCCGGGTGCCGCTGCCGGAAGCGCTGCGCAGGTTCGCCGACGACTTGGACGACCCGAGCGCCGACCTCGTCCTGGCCGCGCTGATCATCAACGCGCGGCTGCGCGGCCCCGGCCTGCGAACCCTGCTCGGCGCACTGTCCGGCGCCGTGCGTGAGGAGCTTGACATGCGCCGCCGGATCGAGGCCCAGCGCAAGTCCACGCGGTTCAGCGCGATGTTCGTGGTCGGCTTCTCGGTCGGCGTGGCCGTCCTGCTGGCCGTCTTCAACCAGCATTTCGTGAAGGTGTACGACACCGCGAGCGGGCAGCTCGTGCTGGTGGTCATCGCCGCGCTGTACGCGGCCGGGTTCTACTGGCTGACCCGGCTGGCCCGGTTCGACATGCCGGAGCGGATTCTCGTCGGCGGGCACGCCGCTCCGGTGCCGGCCGAGATGCCCGAGACCGTCGGGACCTGGTCGGGAGGTGCGGGATGACCGGCGCCGTGGCGGCCGGCGCCTTGGCCGGCCTCGGGCTGTTCCTGCTCGCCCTGGCCCTGATCCCGCGCCGGGTCAGCCTGGCCCGGCAGATCGCGGCGTTCGACTCGGGCCATACACGCCAGAGCGCGCGCCGCGAGCCCCGGGCATTGAGCGAGAAGGAGAGCGAGACCAGCCGGCGGGTCGGTGCCCTGGCGGCCAGATTGTGCGCCGAGCAGGGCTGGGAGTTCCCCTCGGTCAAGGCGAACCTGTCGCTGTGCGGAAAGTCGTTCGAGAGTTACCTGGCCGGAAAGATCCTTCTTGCGCTGTTCGGCCTGATCTTCGCGCCTATCCTGGCCATCCTGGCCGGACTGGCCGGGATCAGATTCTCCCTGGTCATCCCGGTCTGGATGGGCCTGATCGTGGCCGGGATCTTCTTCTTCCTGCCCGATCTGGATCTCAAGCAGAAGGCCACGGCCCGGCGTCGTGACTTCCGGCACGCGGTCGGCTCGTTCCTCGATCTCGTGGCCATGAATCTCGCCGGCGGTCGCGGCGTCCCGGAGGCGCTGATGGCCGCGGGAGACATCGGCAGCGGCTGGGCCATGTGGCGGATCCGGGACGCGCTCACCAACGCCAG
>Ga0070712_100001502_pt1 | contig 14230 bp, 12 predicted proteins | sample LARL81metaG_FD_71396 | JGI IMG/M metagenome (GOLD analysis project Ga0070712, IMG submission 71396) | Corn, switchgrass and miscanthus rhizosphere microbial communities from Kellogg Biological Station, Michigan, USA - LAR L8-1 metaG | ecosystem: Host-associated > Plants > Roots > Rhizosphere ...
AGCCGCTCGCAGAACTGCTGCTTCTACGGACGCACGCTGCACGGCCGGGTGCTGGTCACCGTCGCGGCCGGGTCGATCGCGTTCCGGGCGAGGCTGCTGTCCAAGGCCGGCGCGGTCGCATCGTGACGGCATACGTCTTGCTCGAGGACGGCGCCCGCTTCGACGGGCTCGCCTGCGGCGCCGATACGCCGGCGGTCGGCGAGGTCGTGTTCACGACCTCGATGTCCGGCTACCAGGAAGCAATGACCGATCCGAGCTACGCCGGGCAGCTGATCACGTTCACGTATCCGCACATCGGCAACTACGGCGTCTCCGACGAGGCGATGGAGTCAGACCGGGTGCACGCCCGCGCCGCGATCATGCGCGCGGCGGTCGACCGCGACGACGCTGCCCGGTCGACTCAGGGCTGGTTGAGTTGGCTGACCGACAACGGCGTCGCGGCGATCACCGACGTCGACACGCGTGCGCTGGTGCGCCACATCCGCGAGCTCGGTGCGATGCGCGGCGGCGTGTTCCCGGGAAGCGTCTTAGAGGACCAGGCGCGGGCGATGATCGACGCCGAGCCGTCGATGAGCGGCCGCGATCTTGCGCGCAATGTCACCCCGTCAGAGACAGTGATCCTGGGCGACGGCGGCGGTCCCCGGATCGCGATGATCGACACCGGCGTCAAGCAATCGATCGTCGACAACCTGCGCCGGCGGGGAGCGACGGTCGAGCTGCACCCGTGCACCGCGACCACCGCCGAGCTGCTCGAGCGCGATCCCGATGCGGTGTTCCTAGCCAACGGCCCCGGCGACCCCGCCGCGCTCGATCACATCGTCGGCACGGTCCGCGAGATCGTCGGCAAGCGCCCCGTCTACGGCATCTGCCTCGGCCATCAGCTGCTCTGCCGCGCAGTCGGCCTCGAGACCTACAAGCTGCCGTTCGGCCACCACGGCGCCAACCATCCGGTCAAGGACCTGACCACCGGACGGGTGGAGATCACAAGCCAGAATCACGGCTTCGCCGTGCTCGGGCCAGGCGGAGCGCGGACCATCGACAACGACGAGCCGGTCCGCTGGCACACCGATTTCGGCGAAGCGGAGCTGACCCACGTCAACCTGTATGACCGCACGGTTGAGGGGCTGCGCCTGCTCGATGTGCCCGGCGCCACCGTCCAGTACCACCCCGAGGCGGGTCCGGGACCCAACGACGCGCAGTACGTCTTTGACCGGTTCGTTGGCGAAATCGCGGCCTCGGCCAAGGGGGGCGACCATGCCCCGTAGGGAGGACCTGCACAAGATCCTGGTGATCGGCTCGGGCCCGATCGTGATCGGCCAGGCCGCCGAGTTCGACTACTCGGGAACCCAAGCCTGCCGGGTGCTCGTCGAGGAGGGCTACGAGGTCGTGCTCGTCAACTCCAACCCGGCGACGATCATGACCGACCCCGAGCTCGCCACCACGACCTACATCGAGCCGCTGCTACCGGGCCCGGTGCGTCAGGTGATCGAGCGCGAGCGCCCCGACGCGCTGCTGCCGACACTCGGCGGCCAGACGGCGCTGAACCTCGCCAAGGCACTGCAGGAGGACGGGACGCTCGGTCGCAACTCGGTCGAGCTGATCGGCGCCGACTACGACGCGATCGACCGCGCCGAGGACCGCGAGCGCTTCCGCGAGACGATGACCGGCGCCGGCCTGAGGGTGCCACGCAGCGTGATCGCGCACACGCTCGACGAGGCACACGCGGCCGCCGCCGAAGTTGGATTACCGATGATCGTCCGGCCGGCGTTCACGCTCGGCGGCAAGGGCGGAGGCGTGGTGCGCGAGCGCTCAGAGATCGACCGAGTCGTCGGCCGCGGGCTGAAGGCCTCCCCGATCGGCCAGGTGCTGCTGGAGGAGTCGGTGCTCGGCTGGGGCGAGTTCGAGCTCGAGGTGATGCGCGATCGCTCCGACAACGTCGTGATCATCTGCTCGATCGAGAACATCGATCCGATGGGCGTCCACACCGGCGACAGCGTCTGCGTGGCGCCTCAGCAAACGCTCACCGACAAGCAGTACCAGGCGCTGCGAGACCAGGCGATCACCGCGATTCGCGCGGTCGGCGTCGAGACCGGCGGCTCCAACGTGCAGTTCGCCGTCAACCGCGCAACCGACGAGATCGTCGTCATCGAGATGAACCCGCGGGTCTCGCGTTCGAGCGCCCTTGCCAGCAAGGCCACGGGCTTCCCGATTGCAAAGATCGCGGCGCGCCTGGCGGTCGGCTACACGTTGCAGGAGATCCCCAACGACATCACCCGCGCGACCCCCGCCAGCTTCGAGCCCGCGATCGACTACTGCGTCGTCAAGTGGCCGCGGTTCGCGTTCGAGAAATTCCCGGGCTCGGACTCCGGGCTGACCACGCACATGAAGTCGGTGGGGGAGGCGATGGCGATCGGCCGGACCTTCAAGCAGGCGTTCGCCAAGGCGTTGCGATCCCGCGAGCTCGACCTCGTGCCGATCCCGCCGGCCGACGACGAGGCGCTGCTCGCGCTGATCGAGACGCCGGGGCCCGACCGTTTCGACCACGTGCTCGAGGCGCTTCGCCGCGGTGTCGGAATCGACGAGGTGCACCGGCGAACCGACGTCGACATGTGGTTCGTCCGCGAGCTCGCCGAGTTCGTGGCCGATCCCGAGGCACCGTTCGCCGGCGAGCGGACGTTCAAGTCGGTCGACACCTGTGCCGCGGAGTTCGCCGCGCGGACTCCGTACTACTACTCGGGCTGGGAGCGTCCGCGGCGCGGGGGACCGGATCACGAGGTCGAGCGGGGAGACCGCGAGAGCGTGGTGATCCTCGGGTCGGGCCCCAACCGCATCGGCCAGGGGATCGAGTTCGACTACTGCTGCGTCCACGCCGCCGAGACCGTTCGCGAGTCCGGCCGGGACGCGGTCATGGTCAACTGCAACCCCGAGACCGTCTCCACCGACTACGACACCTCCAACCGCCTGTACTTCGAGCCGCTGACACTCGAGGACGTACTGGCGGTGTGCGAGGTTGAGAAGCCTCTAGGAGTGATCGTCCAGTTCGGCGGCCAGACGCCGCTCAAGCTCGCGGCCGGCCTCCAGGACGGCGGGGTGCCGATTCTCGGTACGAGCATCGACGCGATCGACCTCGCCGAGGACCGCTCCCGATTCGGCCCGCTGCTCGACCGGCTCGGGTACCAGGCCCCACGCTACGCCACCGCGCGCTCGGCGGAGGAGGCGCTGCAGCGGGCCCCGGACGTCGGTTTTCCGCTGCTGGTTCGGCCCAGCTACGTGCTCGGCGGCCGCGCGATGGAGATCGTCTACAGCGTCGCCGGGCTGCACGACTATCTGGAGCGCGTCGGCACCGCCTCGGGCGCCGCGATCTACCTCGACCGTTTCCTCGAGGACTCGATCGAGGTCGACGTCGACGCGCTCTGCGACGGCGAGGACGTGTGGATCGCCGGCGTGATGCAGCACGTCGAGGAGGCCGGGATCCATTCCGGCGACTCGGCCTGCGTGCTTCCCCCGCACACGCTTGGGGCCGAGATGCTCGCCGAGATCCGGGCGCAGACCGAGGGCATCGCCCGGGCGCTAGGGGTGGTGGGCCTGCTCAACGTCCAATTCGCGATCCACTCCGACAGCGGGCTGTATGTGATCGAGGCAAACCCGCGCGCCTCACGCACGGTCCCGTTCGTCTCGAAGGCGATCGGGCTTCCGCTCGCAAAGCTCGCCTGCCGGGTGGTGCTCGGCGAGCGGATCGCCGACCTCGACCTCCCGGCCGACACGACTAACGGGCACGTGTGCGTCAAGGAGGTTGTGCTGCCGTTTGACCGCTTCGCAGGAGCCGACGCGCTGCTCGGGCCGGAGATGCGCTCAACCGGCGAGGTGATGGGAATCGCCCACGATTTCCCGACCGCGTTCGCCAAGGCGCAGGCCGCAGCCGGGGCCGGGTTGCCCAACAGCGGCACTGCGTTCATCACCGTCGCCGATCGCGACAAGGCCGCAGCCACGGGGATCGCCACGATCCTCCACGACCTCGGCTTCCGGATCGTCGCCACGCGGGGCACCGCGCAGGGGATCCGCAAGATGGGGATCCCCGCCGAGGCGATCAACAAGATCGTCGAGGGCTCCCCGCACGTGGTCGACTGGATCGAGCGGGGCGAGGTCGACATCGTGATAAACACGCCGGTGGGAACAGGCGCTCGCTCAGACGGGTACGAGATCCGCTCGGCGGCGATCGCCCGCGGGATCCCCTGCATCACGACGATGGCCGGTGGCATGGCCGCCGCGCGCGCGATCTCGGCCGCCCGACGCGGCGAGCCCGAGGTGCTGGCGCTTCAAGAGCTGCACGCGCGTGCCTCCGAAGTGAGTTGACGGCAGCACGCACACAGGCCCCGTTCGGCCGCCGCGCCGCGACGATCATCGCGCACGAGCGCCACGGCGCCTACGACGTGCTGCGCTGCAGCGATCCCGGCGGACCGCGACCCCAGGCGGGGCAGTTCTACATGCTCAGCTCGGCGACGCGATGGGGAGGAGGGGAGAACGAGCGGCCATTTCTCCCGCGCGCATTTAGCGTCCTGCGAGCCGAACACCAGGAGCTGCACTTTCTGATCGAGGACGTCGGTCCCGGCACGAAGCGCCTGTGCGAGCTGCAGCCGGGCGACGACCTGCTGCTCGTCGGGCCGCTCGGCGCAGGCTTCGCGCCGCCGCGCGAAGGACGTGCGCCGTTGCTCGTCGGAGGCGGAGTCGGGATCGCACCGCTGGCGATCTGGCAGGACGAGCACGACGAGGCGCCGGCGCTGCTCGGGTTCAGGGACGCGGCCCACGCCGCAGGGGCCGTGCTGCTCGCCGCCCCGCACGTCGCGACCGACGACGGCAGTGTCGGCCACCACGGGCTGGTCACCGATCTGCTGGCCGAGCGGCTCGACGCCGACGACCACGTGGAGGTCTACGCCTGCGGCCCGCCCGCGATGCTCGAGGCTGTCAGGGAGCTGTGCGAGCGCCGCGACGTGCCGGCCCAGCTCGCGCTGGAGTCCGGGATGGCGTGCGGCTTCGGTGCCTGCTTCGGCTGTGTCGTGCCGACCCGACACGGGCTCATCCGCCTGTGCCTGGACGGCCCGGTGCTCGACGCATCACTGCTCGAGACGGCCGTCGTAGCGGGAGCAGGACATTGAGCTCGCTGCACTTCTGCGGGATCGAGCTCGAGCATCCGATCATCAACGGGTCGGGCACGTTTGACGCGATCGCCGCCCATCGCGCGTTCGGCGATGCGCTGCTGCAGCGCTTCCCGTTCGCGGCGTTCGTGTCAAAGACCGTCACGGTGCAGCCGCGTCAGGGCAACCCACCGCCGCGCCTGTGGGAGGTGCCCGCCGGCCTGATGAACTCGATCGGGCTCCCCAACAAGGGCCTCGAGGGCTACCTCGCCGATGACCTGCCGCGTCTCGCCCAGCTGCCCGTCCCGCTGATCGTCAACGTGATGGGCTTCACCCGCGAGCAGGTCGCCGAGTTGGTCACCGCGTTCTCTGCACGTCAGGAGGTCGCCGCGCTCGAGCTCAACGTCTCCTGCCCCAACGTCGAGACCGGCCTCGTGATCGGCGCCGACCCCGACGAGGTCGCGGCGCTGCTGGCGCTGGTCAGGCCGCTGACAGACAAGCCGTTGATCGTGAAGCTCACCCCGAACGTCTCAGACGTGGCGGCCGTCGCGAGCGCCGCCGAGCAAGGCGGCGCCACCGCGCTGTCGCTGATCAACACGCTGCGCGGGATGGCGCTGGACCCGAAGACCGGATCGCCGTGGTTGGGGGGCACGACCGGCGGCGTCTCGGGCCCCGCCGTCCGCGCGATCGCCCTGGCACACGTGCAGGCGGTTTCGCAGGTCACCAAAATCCCGCTGATCGGCATGGGCGGGGTGCAATCGGGGCGAGACGCGCTCGACCTGCTTCGGGCCGGTGCCGATCTCGTCGCAGTCGGTACCGAGAGCTTCCGTGATCCGGTCGCCGGATCGCGAATCGCCGCCGAACTGGCGGCGCTGCTGCAAACGAGTGAGGCTGTGAAGGCGCGGTGATACCGACGTCAAGCCTGATACTGAAAAACCCCCTGCAAACTTGGTGTATTGCCGCAACCATCCTCGACAATGCTCGACCTCAGCTTGAGGTGTAGTCGAATTGCGGCCATTTGGCTTGATCGCCCCGACGCAAGATGTATAGTCGCCGCCCATGCCGCCGGTGACCGAATCACCATCGAAGCCCATCGCTGCGCCCGAACGATCCCTCGTTCAGCGGATGGAAGCGCTCCAGCGCGCCAATGACATCCGCAGCCGTCGTGCGCAGCTCAAGCGTGACCTCAAGGCCGGCCGCCAGCCGATCCACGAGTTGCTGCTCGCGCCTCCGGATTATCTCGAGACCGCGAAGGTGTTCGATCTCCTACTCGCCGTCCCGAAGTACGGGCGGGTGAAGGTCAACAAGATTCTGTCGCAGTGCAGGATCTCACCAAGCAAGACGATCGGCGGGCTCTCCGAGCGCCAACGTCGCGAGCTTGTCGCGCTCATGCGCCGCCGCTAGCAGCGGCGCTCCCCACCCCGTGGCCATGGTCTTCGTGATCACTGGGCCCTCCGGGGTGGGGAAGGGCACGCTCATCCGAGGTCTGCTCGAGCGCATCCCCGAGCTCGAGCTGTCGACGTCCGCCACCACTCGCAAGCCCCGGCCCGGTGAGGAGGATGGTGTCGACTACTACTTCCTCACGCCGCAGCAGTTCGCCGACCGCGTGACGGCGGGCGAGTTCGTCGAGCACGCGACGTACTCGGGGAACATGTACGGGACGCTGCGCTCAGAGCTCGAGCGCAGAGCACAGGAGCGCAGTCCAGTGGTGCTCGAGATCGAGGTTCAGGGCGCCCGCCAGGTGCGCGAGGCGATCCCCGAGGCGGTCGCGGTGTTCATCGCGCCGCCGTCGCTCGACGCCCTGCGCGCGCGCCTAGTCGGCCGTGGCACAGACAGTCCCGAGGAGGTCGACGAGCGCCTGCGGACGGCCGAGCGCGAGCTCGAGGCAAAGCCGGAGTTCGCCTACATCGTCGTCAACGACAGGCTCGAGCAAGCGACCGACGAGTTGGAAGGAATCGTGCGTCGCGGGCTTCCTGCTCAGTAGCAGCCCAGCAGCCGCTAACAGCCCGCTAACCTTTGACTTCCAACCACCAAAGGACCACGACGCTTTGATCTCACCACGCATCGACAAGCTGCTCGACCACGTCGACTCCGACTACGCGAGCGTGATCGTCGCCGCCAAGCGCGCCCGGCAGATCAACTCCTACTACCACAACCTCGGAGAGGGGACGTTCGACGAGTTCCCGCCGCCGATGGTCGACACCCGCTCCAAGAACTACCTGACGATCGCCCTGGAAGAGGTTGCACAGGGCAAGATCAAGTACCACTACAGGTAAGTGGTCCGGCCAGCCTGTCGTCCGCCCCTCGGCTTGTAGGACCGATCCGTGGCCCGGTTGCTCCTCGGGGTGAGCGGCGGGATCGCGGCCTATAAGGCGCTTGAGACCGCGCGCCTGGCCGTCAAGGCTGGTCACGCGGTTCGAGTCGTGCAGACCCCGACGAGCGAGCGGTTCGTCGGCAGGACCTCGTTTGAGGGGATCACCGGGGCGCCCGTGCTCGTCTCCGAGTTCGGACCTGATCCCGCCCGTGGCTCGTATCCCGGAGAGCCTCTGCCCGAGCGCGCGCCGATCAGCCACCTGGCGCTCGTCGAGCGCGCCGACCTGTTCCTGATCGCCCCCGCCAGTGCGAACACGATCGCCAAGCTCGCCAACGGCCACGCCGACAACTTGCTCACGACCGCAGCGCTCGCCGCGGCATGCCCGGTGGCCGTAGCGCCGGCGATGAACAACCGCATGTACCTGCACCCTGCCACCCAGGCAAACCTTCAGCTCCTCTCCAACCGGGGCGTGACCGTGATCCCGCCGGCCGAGGGCGAGCTGGGATCGCACGGCGAGTACGGGATCGGGCGGCTGCCCGAGCCCGCGCAGCTGATGGCGGTCTGCGAGGCGCTGCTGACGCCCCCCACCTGGTCGGGTGTGGGGGTGCTGGTTACAGCCGGCGGCACTCGCGAGCCGATCGACAGCGTGCGCTTCATCGGCAACCGCTCGTCGGGGAAGATGGGATTCGCGCTCGCGCGCGAGGCAGCTCGCCGGGGGGCAGACGTGACGCTTGTCGCGGCCAACGTCACGCTCGATCCGCCGCCAGGCGTCAGAGTGCTGCCCGTCGGCACCGCCGCCGAGCTCGCCCAGGCGTGCGAGCGGGAGTTCGACGCCTGCGACGTGCTGCTGATGGCCGCGGCTGTCGCGGACTTCCGCCCCGCCAGCCCCGTCGAGCACAAGCTCAAAAAGGACCGTGGTACGCCCACGATCGAGCTCGAGCCGACCGACGATGTGCTCAGCACGCTGGCCGCACGCCGGCGCGACGGTCAGGTGCTCGTCGGGTTCGCGGCCGAGCACGGGGCGGGCGCGGTCGATTACGGGCGCGGCAAGCTCGAGCGCAAGCAGCTCGACGCCGTCGTCGTCAACGATGTCTCGACGCCGGGCATCGGGTTTGACTCCTCCGACAACGAGGTGACGATCCTGACGGCAGCCAGCGGAGTGCGGCAGGTGCCACGAGCCAGCAAGCAAGGCGTCGCGCGAGCGGTGCTGGACGAAATCGAGCGCTTGCGCTCAGAGAGGGGAGACGCGGATGGAGCCCGAGCAGACGCCCGTAGCGCCGCAAGGGTCTGAGGAAGCGGCGGCGCTGGCGCGCCGGTTGGCCGACAACATCGCGCGGGCGGTGCAGGTCCGTCGCCAGACGCTCGATCACCTGGTCGTGGCGCTGCTGGCCGAGGGGCACATCCTCGTCGAGGATTACCCGGGCGTCGGAAAGACCGCTCTGGCGCGGTCGGTGGCCCGGTCGATCGACTGTCAGTTCGCGCGGATCCAGTGCACCTCGGACCTGCTCCCGGCCGACGTCGTGGGAAGCAACGTCTATGACCAGCGCGAAGGCCGGTTCGAGTTCCGGCCCGGTCCGGTGTTCGCGAACGTCGTGCTCGTCGACGAGATCAACCGCGCATCGCCCAAGACCCAGTCCGGGCTGCTTGAGTGCATGCAGGAGCGCCGCGTGACCGTCGACGTGCATACGCACGAGCTCGCGCGTCCGTTCCTGGTGCTGGCGACGCAGAACCCGATCGAGTACGAGGGCACGTATCCACTGCCAGAGGCACAGGTCGACCGGTTCATGATCCGCCTCTCGATGGGCTATCCCGCCCCCAACGACGAGGCCAATATGCTCGCCGATCACGAGGCCGGCGACCGGGTCCTGTCGCTTCCAGCGGTCGCCACCGCCGCCGAGGTGCTCGCCGCCCAAGACGCCGCGGCGCGCGTCCGTGCATCGCAGCCGCTGCGCGACTACGTCGTGCGCCTGCTCTGGCGCACCCGCGAGGATCCCCGCGTCGAGCTCGGCGCGAGCCCTCGGGCCGGGTTGCTGCTGCTGCGCGCGGCCAAGGCCAACGCGATGATGCAGGGCCGCGACCACGCGCTGCCCGACGACGTTCAGGCGCTCGCCGAGCCCGTCCTAGCGCACCGGCTGGTGCTCGCGCCCGAGACGCCGCGAGGCGCCGGTAAGGAGGTCGTCGCCGACGCGGTCTCATCGGTGAGGGCGCTGTGACCAAAGCCGGGGGCGGCGTGATCGGAGCATCGCGGGCATGAGCCGGGCGGCAGGCGTCACGGCGTCTGGGCTGGTCCTGATCCTGTTCGCCTTGCTGTTCAGCGCCGCGCCCTTGTTCGTCCCGGGGCTGGCGCTGACGTTCATGGGGCTGGCGACGCCCGCCTGGATCTCGATCGCGGCGCGGGGCGCGCGCGTCGAACGCCAGCTGCACTCCGATCGGGTGGTCGAGGAGGAGCCGCTCGAGGCCACGATCGAGGTCACGCGGGGACCCTGGGGGCTGCCCGGCGGTGAGCTGCAGGACCCGCTCGCGGGATCGCCGGTGTCGCTGCGGGGCTGGCTGTCACCGCTGTCGGGGGACAGCACGGCAAACGTGCGGGTTGTGGCGCGATTTGCCCGGCGCGGACGGGTCACGGTCGAGCCGCCGTCGCTGGCGGTGCGCGACCCGCTCGAGCTCGCCTGCGCGGTGCGCCGCGCCGCCGGGCCCGCGGACGAGATCCTCGTGCTTCCCCGGACCGAGCGCGTGCATTGGCTGGGCCGGGATCTCGCCCGCCCGGACCCGAACGTAGGGCGGTCGCCGACCGAGCCGCTGGCAGCGGTCGAGGTCGACGGGTTGCGCCCCTACCGCCAGGGCACCCCCGCCTCGCGCATCCACTGGCCCGCGCTAGCCCGTGGAGCAGGCCTGCTCGAACGGCGGCTGCAGGCCGACGGAGACAGCCGCCCGCTCGTGGTCCTGGATGCTCGCTGCGACGGGCCCTCTGAAAATCTCGACGCATGCGTGCGCGCAGCTGCGTCGCTCGTGCTCGAGCTCGCCAGGCACGGCGGCTGCGGCCTGCTGCTGCCGGGCGAGCGCCGGCCGATCGACATCGACCGCGATCTTGGCACCTGGCACGCGGCGCACGTCAAGCTCGCGATGGTCGAGCCCGCTACCGCCCGCCAAGCCCCGGCGCTTGCCGCGGGCGCGCGCCGCGGGCGCCTGTTCTACGTGTCGGCCCGGCCGATCGACCGGCTCCCGGCAACGCTTGCGGCGAGCTGCGACGGGATCGGTGTTGTCGTCCTGCCGCTGGCGCTGTGCGGTGCGATGTCCTCGCCCGTCGCCTTCGAGGTCGTCGGGTGCCGCGGGTTTGCGCTCGGCGCGCGTTCCCGGGGCCTGACCAGAGAGGCCGTGGTGGCGTGAGCTCTCGGGCCCAGGTCGCGGTGTTTCCCCCACTGGGGCGCCGCGCGCCTCGGCCCGGTGCGACCACCGTCGCCATCCGCGAGCGTCCAGCGCTTCGGGTGCTGGCGTTCGCGGCGTTCGGCCTGTACGGCGCGCTGCGCTGGGCCAGCATGCTGCACCCGGCCCCGACGTGGCGCTCGCTCGGGATGCTGGCGGTGGCCACGGCGATCGTCGCGATCGGCATCCTGCTCGACGGCCGGGCGCGGGCGCTGCTCGTGTTCGCCGGCGTCGTCGCGCTGCTGGCGATGTTCGCGTTCAGCGGCGTACCGTTCTCGTGGGTCCGGCATCTGCGGATCTGGGCAACCGCGGACGGGATCGGCCAGGGCCTGTCCGGGCTCCCGCGGACGCTGATTCCCTACACCGGGCTAGACCCGTGGATTCGCGAGGTCATGCTCCTCGGTGGCGGCCTGCTGCTGCTCGGCTCGGCGCTGATCCTGGCGCTGGCGCCGCGGCCGCTCAGCGAAACCAGGCGCGCGGTGAGCGCGATACCACTGCTCACACTTGCGGTGCTGCCGTCGACGATCAACCGCCCGCCGGGCGTATACGTCCACGGCCTGCTGCTGTTCGGGCTGCTGGCGCTGTTCGTCTGGGGCGAGCGGCTTGACCAGGACGACGGCGCGGTGGTCGTCGGCGTCGCGGCGATCGCCGCCGCGGCGGGGATGGCGTTCGCGCCTGCGATCGACAGCCACAAGCCCTGGGTCAACTATCAGGCGCTGACCAGCAGCCTGGCGCCCGGGGCGTCGGAGTCGTTTGACTGGTCGCAGCGCTACGGCCCGCTCGCCTGGCCGCGCAAGGGCCATGAGGTGATCGATATCAAGGCCGCCCATCAGGACTACTGGAAGGCCCAGAACCTCGACGTGTTCAACGGCCGCGGCTGGGTCGCCGGCGAAGCCGCCGGGGGCGGCCAGCTGGCCGGCATCGATCCGGACTCGATCCAGCAATGGACGCAGACGCTGACGGTGACGCTGCGTGCGATGAAGACCAACAACGTGATCGCCGCGGGGTACGCCAGTCAGCCGACCAACATCTCGAGCGGGGTCAGCGCCGGGGCCAGCCCGGGGACCTGGACCACCAACACGCAGCTCGGCCCCGGCGACAGCTACCAGGTCAGCGTCTATGACCCGCATCCGACGTCCGGCCAGCTCGAGACGGCGGGCGAGGACTACCCCGACACGCTGATCGGCTACCGGGCGCTGTTCATCCCCGCGACCGCGGCCGGCACCGAGCTCGTGTTCCCGACGTTCGGGTCACACGAGCATCTGCAGTCCTTCGGCGTCCCGCCGCAGAGTCACCCGGCGCGGCTGATGAAAACCTCGCCGTACGGTCGCGCGTATGCCCTCGCCCATCGCCTCGCGCACCGGTCCGCTACGCCCTACAACTTCGTTCAGGCCGTCATGTCGTATCTGTCGCACGGGTTCTCCTACAACGAGAACACGCCCGTGCACCAGTATCCGCTCGAGAGCTTCCTGTTCAACGACAAGTACGGCTACTGCCAGCAGTTCGCCGGGTCGATGGCCCTGCTGCTGCGGATGGGTGGCGTCCCGGCTCGCGTCGCGGTCGGCTTCACCAACGGCTCCTACAGCACCAGCGGACATGACTACGTCGTCGGAGACATCGACGCCCACGCCTGGGTGGAAGCGTGGTTCCCGCACTATGGCTGGGTCCGCTTCGACCCGACGCCCGCGGTCGCGCCGGCTCGCGGCGGCAAGCTCGCGATCGTCTCAAACGCCCCGAGCCTGAAGCCGGGCGGGCAGGGGACCCCGAGCGTGCGCGGCCTGGGGTCGGGCCCGACCGGCCCGTCGACGGCGGCCAAGGGCCGCGGCGCCAGCTCCCCGCTGGTGTGGATCATCCCGCTGGCCGTGCTGGCGGTCGTCGCGGTGGTGCTGCTGGCGCTGACGCGGACCACCGGCGAGCCTTCCGCCGACGAGATGCTGGCCGAGCTCGAACGCGCGCTTGCTCGCAGTGGGCGAACGATCTCCTCGGGTGTGACGCTCGTTGAGCTAGAGCGGCGCTTTCGGACCTCACCGGACGCCGCCGCCTACATCCGCAGGATCCGGATGGCGCGGTTCGCCGGCGACGGCCGAGCTCCGACCACCGACGAGCGGCGGGCGCTACGGGCGCAGTTGCGCGCTGGGCTGGGGATGGGAGGACTGCTTCGCGGTCTGTGGGCGCTGCCGCCGCGGTGGCGGATGCCTGCGCTTCGCCGGCATTCGCGGCCGAGCACCTCGGGCCCCCGGCCGAGCACTTCGTAGTTCGCCCAAAGTGGCTTTGCGGAGAGATTGATTCGGGCGATATGCGGGTGCGCCATCCGCCGTCAGCGACGTCCCGGAAGGACGTCGGAGCGCCCGCGGATCTCTTCAGGCCCTCACTAGAATCAGTCCCATCATGGATGACAACGGCTATGAGCTATACGAGCTCTACCAGCGGGGTACCGCGTTGCTGGAGGCCGGCCACAACCACCAGGCCACGATCCCTTTGTCGCGCGCCAGGGACCTCGCCCCGGACAAGACCTCGATCCGCGAGGCGCTGGGCCGTGCGCTGTTTCATTCGCAGCGCTACGAGCAGGCCGCGACGGAGTTCGAGGCCGTGATCGAGCGCGCCCCGACCAACGACTTCGCGCAGTTCTGCCTGGGCCGCTCGCTGCAGATGCTGGGCCGCCACGCGGAGGCGCGAAAGCCGCTGGCGCTCGCCGCCTGTCTGCAGCCGGGCCGCCGCGACTACCGCTTTTACCGCGACCGGGCAAGAGCAAAAGCCGCCGGCGCATAGGTCCGCGACGGCGCTCGCGGCGGGCTGCGACGCGGCCCTTCACACGACGGTTAAACGCCGTGCAGGCACCCCTAGGCGGTGCTACCCTGGTCTTTGAAGCCTTTTGTGCCGGGCCGTGCCCGGTAGATGTACGGAAAGGAAGTGGGCGCTCGCCCGCTTTTTTTATGAGCTTTATGACGGAGGAGATCGTGAGTGCACTCCAAGACGAAATCGAAAGCAGGCTCGGAACGGCCGAGCCAGACGTCGAGGTGCTGCTCGCTGAGGTCTCCGGCTCGACGTTGCGGCTGTTCATCGACCATCCCGAGGGCGTGACGCTCGCTCTGTGCGAGCGCGTGTCGGGGCACCTGAGCGACTACCGCGACCGCTACTCGCTGGAAGTCTCCTCCCCGGGCACCGACCGCCCGCTCACCAAGCCGCAGCACTACAGCCGCTTCCTCGGACGTCATGCGCGGGTTCGCCTGCGCGATGCCAGGGACGGCCATCGAAGCGTCACCGGCGAACTCGTCGGCGCTTCGGACCAGGAGGTCACGATCGCCGCCGACGACGGCGTCGTCACGATCCCCTACGACCTGATAGCCCGCTCGAACCTGAT
>Ga0070712_100001503_pt1 | contig 14226 bp, 11 predicted proteins | sample LARL81metaG_FD_71396 | JGI IMG/M metagenome (GOLD analysis project Ga0070712, IMG submission 71396) | Corn, switchgrass and miscanthus rhizosphere microbial communities from Kellogg Biological Station, Michigan, USA - LAR L8-1 metaG | ecosystem: Host-associated > Plants > Roots > Rhizosphere ...
ATGAACGTCCAGCCCAATATACTTTTCGTCGTTCACGAGGGTGCTCCTTTCTGTAGGTCACGATGCAGACCATCACAACCTACTCCGAAAGGGGCGCCCTTTTATAATGCGGTTTCGCCACTCACTCTCGTGTAACGTGTTCCCCGATGGACCGAATGTTTGAATTGATAGGTTCTCGCGTAGTCTTTGCACTATTCGTCCTCCTGTTGATCGCCTTGGTCAGAATCACTTCGCTGTGGGGAAGACCGAAGCGACGTGCCACCAGAACAGAGTTTCCTCCGCCACTTGGAGCCAAGTTGATTGTCTGGATTTCGCTGGCGGTCTGGATGCTGCTTGTCGTCGCCCCGCTTGGGGTGGGCCTGTACTGGTTAGCGGCCCTCCTCATGCTCGGTCCGCTCTATACGGTCTGGCGGTGGCCTGAGACGATTTCAATCGACGAGTTACGCATTTTTCAATCTGCATGGTGTCACCCAGAGGTCTCAATTCTGTGGGAGGAAATCGCATCAATCGAGGTCTCCAAATCCGGCGATGTGTTGGTGTTAAGAAGTCACAACGGAGAGAAGATCAGAATATCCACATCACAGGTTGCGGCTAACGAGTTGTTCCAGGAGATAAAACGGCACACAAGCTACGACATTAAGGTTGAACGGCTCTCTTGAGTAGTCGTAATCGTCGGAAAAATCGCAATGCGGAATTTGAGTGTAAAGGCTGATAACAACAGTAGTCGCACGAGCCCACGCTCAATTCTCAATGAGCGCGCTATACTTTGCCTGGCAAAAAGACGAGGAGGGTCGATGCAGGGATCGAGTGACTCGGCGAAGACGGTATTTGCTGTGCCGTTCTGGCTGCGAATCGCCATGGCCTGCCTCATGTTCACTGTCTAGTCCTTTCTATGCTGAAGGGATTCCTTCGGGTCGCGTGGATTCCATGGTGTTGTTTTGACTTGTACTACTTAACGTATGTCCCAAGACAAAAAGGGGAAGCTATAGGGGCACACCTCACGAAACCGCGATCAATCGCGCCGACGGTCTTGCCACTCTCCGCAATGCTGGGTTCGGATACCACCTTTACGTTTCTGTACGCTAAATAGGTCACATCCCCGACAGGCTGGACACGCGAAAGACTTTAATCTCCGGCCCGTGATTTGACTGTCGCAAAATCGCGTCTCTCCGAGTAGAGGAGTCCCGATAGGCTGTAGGCTTTCCTTGGCTGTGTCCGCCGTTTCCAGCTTCGTGCCCGTTTAGGTCCGCCATGGCACCACCGGGATATCTCCTCCCTCACAGATCCCACCGTGCAGATTTCCCGCAGCGGGTTCCTCAAGCTGGACTCACCGGTTTACATCCAGACAGGGCAGATCCGAGGCGGCAGCAACGGATGACGTCGAAGGAGCTCGGTATATCTCTCCCAGGTCAACCGGTTTCCGCGCGTGCGACGATTCAGCCACTTTCTCCAGATCCTAACAACACCCCGATAGAACTTCAGAAGGCTCTGAGAGTTTGTCGGTCGGCTCTGACACAGGCAAGCCGTGTGGGTGTCCGGTGTGGCAACCATCGGGTTTATCTATGAGCTTTTCCACGTTTAGCGATGGGAATCTGCACCTTCAGAGGTGTCGGATCTGTATCGGCATTATAGGCGACTGCGTTAATCGCCTGACCTATTGTCTGTTTGCCGAGAATTAGAGGATTTTCCCCCTAGTACAGAACCTCAGCCTCGCCTTTCTTGGCGATAAGGCCCTGGAATGTGGCAATGATTTTGTCACGGCGAGCCATGACGCCGTTGACTTCCTCCTTCGTGAGGAACGATTTTGTTCTCTGCGTCACTTCGTCGACTGAAAGCGATTTCAGTTTTTCGAAGAACTGCCGATCGCATTTCACCAGATTCTTTGGCTCGTGCAAATTCTTATTCGCACGAAACGCGCGGCTGAAATCCACACGCCATATCGTCCAGTCTTCTCCGATCAGCACGTTCGTGAGGTTGGCATCAGTATCGTAGACAAGTTCGTCGAAGACCCGGACGCGGTACATCTGCTTGTTCCACTTATCCGTGTCGGGAGCCGAGATTCCTTTCTGCACCCGATCCGCTTCGTCCATCTTAACCGGCAGCCACCAGCTGATGGACCCCGTCATACCTTGCCACTTTCGCGCCACATAAACCGGCATCATGTCGTCGACGCCCAACAGTTCTGCAAGCTGGTACGCAGCAATGTTGTATTTGTAGGAGTCGACAAAAGCGAACTCGGTGTATCCACTTTCCATCTTCATCTGGCTTTTGTGTTCGTCGATGGATTGAAAAGATGCATCGTGCGTGACCGTGCCGTCGCTGAGTGTGAGATGCCAGGGATGGGTAATTCCCTTGCTCGAAGGTTTCTCTTTGATGACTTTCGCGGTCTGAAGAAATACTTTGATCTGCTGTTTTGTCAGCTGGGTGTCGTCAGCGCCAAACACAGCCAAGGGAATCGTGACGCAAGCCAGCGCAACAACGATGAGCCGTTGCGTCCAGGACCGGAACCAATCTCGCATGGAGAGCGCCCTCCCAAAACGGTCTACACTGTACGCCAAGCCATGCCGGGATACAAGATCAATCGCGCTTTCGATAGAGAGTGAGTAGAGGTCCAGCGACCGCAGATTCTTCTTTACTATTCCCAGTCGCCGGACTACCCTCTCGCAGGGATTCCCAATCCGTCCATCAAGACCAACTTTTTCACCCTGGAGGAGACTATGAAAATCTCTGTAGCTCTACTTGCCTTTGCTCTTACAGCAGCGGTGCTCAACGGCACGCCTGCAGGCGCTCGACAAGCCACGGCCGACCAGTCGACCATGAAGCCTGCAGCCAAAGAGACCAAGTGGCAGGGGCACATAGTCCGAATCAACAAAGACAATTCGATGATCGACATTCACGGGGGCGCAGCCCCTTCGGACGTAGCAAGGAAGGTTGCCTACGACAGCTCCACAGAATGGACCAAACTCGGTAAGCCCTCGAAACAAGACGAGGTCACAAACGATGCCTTCATCATCATTCTGGGCAACGTAGATGACAAGGGCGTAATGCACGCCACCCGCATCGACCTGAGAAATCCTCGATAGCCTCTTTCCAATCTTATGCACCGGGGCGCTGTCGGGATGCGCCAGTGGCTCCGGCGCACGAGAAATCTCCATTGAGCGGGCGGTCAGCGGTTCGCGCCGAGCGACTGAAGGCGAATCTTCGCGGCGCGGGCTGTTTCTCGCAACAGAGGGTCGGGATGCTCCAGACACGGTCCCAATTCTCCTTCGAGCGAGGTGATCGCAAAAGTTCCAATCGCATACGCTCCGCAGGATTTCAGCCACGGGTCATCGCTGGCCAGAAGTTCCGCAACCGCCTGCTCGCGATTTCCCACCTTGGTGTGGACGAAACGTTCTGCGATCACGGCTCTCTGCCTCGGACTCACCTTCCCGTCCAGCAGAGGCACTAAAACAGCGCGCAATTGTGATTTGAGCACACTCTCCAGAAATTCCAACGCGTTGTCATACACGATCGCACTCTTTGACTGCAACCCAAAATAAACTGAGTGCAAATCCAGATGCGGATACAACAATCCCAACAGACGGAAGATCCTTTCCAATTCCTGCTGAATGGATTCGCGAAGCGCGTGCATCACTGGTTCATCGGTATTCTCCGGAAGGTCGAGTGCCGCCTGTACTTGATACGAGCGATAGTGACCCATAATCTCCGCAGCCAGGACGGTTTCCACCAATTTCATGTCCAGCACGATTTCGGCGTGATGGCGGTGAATCTTGTTGAGGGCACTGATGAGTTGAAACCGAAGCGCCGTGTCTCGCTCGAGGAGGTTGTCCAATATCACGCGCGTCGCCACAGGCGTACCGATGTTTACCAAAATCGGAGGAATCAAGCGCCGGGTCTCCACGGAAGAAGCAGCGTTGCCGAGCTCGCTTCCCAGCAGAGCAATAACTCGGTCGCCCAGTTTGGCCAAAGCCTGCGCCGCATCGCTACAGAATTCGGCTTTGCCAAGAAACTCCAACAACATCGAAGCGAGCGCAACTTTGCGCAGCGTCCCCACAGAGCGGATGGCCTCTCGTACCACAGCACTAGCAGGATCGCGCAGCAGCGTGGCTAGCAAAGGATCAAAAGCGTCGGGCAGTTCGCCCAGAAGCCGCGCCAGTTCCCGTCGAGTGCGCTCCCCCTCTTGGCCTCTCTCCTGTGACATCCCCATCAGAATCTGGCATGCCGTCTCAACACTCTGGGCTTCTCCCGGCCGCGCCAGATACGCGGCCACCGCCGAGCGCACCGAAAAATCCGCGTAGTCACCTACTTCCGAGAGCAGCGTCAGCGGATCCACACGCGCGTGATACACCAGATATAGCATCGCCTCGGTGCGAACCCTGTGATCCGGATCCTTCATCAGAGCTTCGATCGCCGGCCGCACGCTCCCGTCCCCGATTGCCGACAGAATCGAAATCGCTTTCTGCCTTACTTCGGCAGATGGATGATCAAGAAGATCACGAATGACGGGGTGGGGAGCGCGGTGGCGCTCCACTTCGAAGAGGCCTAGTGCATAGAGAATCTCCTTCGCATCAGAGGTCAGAATTGTTTTCGCTAGCAGGTCTGAAGTCGATCGGTCAAACGCCAGCGTAGATGCCTGTTCCGCGTCCAGTCTGTGCTGGCTGATGCAATCCTGCAACACGACAACGTATTGCTTCCCCGCAACATAGACGGCGGCGATCCATCCGAAAATGAGGAGTGACACAATCCAGCTGATTTGTTGCGGCGTCCAGCCCAAGCGCGAGGCGAAGATTAAAACGATCACTCCCGCCAAACCATCTCCGACACGCCAAACCACTGTGTCAATAAACCACTTCGCCTGCAGTTTCACCAGGTTCGGCAACGGCAGATAAAGCAATTCGATTGTCGACCGGTCAATCGAATACCGCACCACCTGATCGCCGCCCTTCAGAAACAGCGCGGACGCGACCGTTCCCCAGACCAGCAGCCCCGCCGAGCCCGCCAAAACTATCAGGGGAAGCACATAGAGTATGGGGCCGATGCCAAAGCGACGCAGCAGCCGTGTGGTAAGCAGCAATTGAAACAACAGCGCCAGCATTCCGGCGTAAAAATAGAAATCACCGAAGAACACTGCCATGGAATCCTTGCCCACAGAAAACTGCTTGGCCAGAGCCTTGAATTGCCAGCCGGTAATCGTAGTTGCAAACGAAGAAATGCAAATCACCGCAGCGATGGCCCGCAAGTAAGGCGAGGAGAAAACAGATCGCACACTGTCCCGAAGATTCCTTTGACCAGTTCCGGAAATGCCTGCATTCGGATCATTCGCCGGGTCGAAGCGCAGTCTGCCACCTCTGGCAGCGACCGCCATCAGAGCCGAACAAAGCACAAGCAGCACCGCCATAACCAGCAATAGACTCTCAGTTCCGAATCCTCGTGTGACCATTCTTGAAAGATAGCCGCCAAAAATCCAGCCCGAAATCCCACCTCCGCCGACCATCCCAAAAATTCGTTTTGCTTCGCGGGTAGTAAGTAGGTAATTCGCCAGCGTCCACACCTGAGTCGGCGCGAGCACTCCGAACATCCCCACCCAAAGATAGAAAGCTGGATACAACCAAGCTGGACGTGAATAGTGAGTGAGTGCCCAGAACAATGCGCACGTGGCGGCGAAAACTAGCGGACTGCCGACCAGCAACTTTGTCAGCGAAGTACGGCGGCCCACCTGCAAATAGAGCGCAACGACGAAGCCCACCAGAACACCGCTGGCGATATCGGCATAGGGCAACTGCACCGCCGAAAATTGCGTGAGAAATAGTGCGTCCCGTGCAACTTTACCGATCACATAAGCACTAATGGTAAGAAACAGGCATACGCTTAGCGGAACACCGCGCCGCAAATCTCCGGGATGTATATTCAGCGCCCGCTCAAGCCAGCGGTTCATCGCACTAACCTACACGTCCAACTCTGGCCGCTACTCAATTCATTCTCGCGCTTGTGTGGGAAGTTTCTCTTCCAGCAGCACTTCCTGTCCATCCAAGTACTGAGCCGTGAACTTGCCTGCGCGGATGTCGAGCGCGGAGGCGCGCCCACCCGGCCAGTAAGTGGAAAACATTCCGGTGTCAATCAGAAAAACTTTTCCGCCGAAGCGCATTCGAATCCGAGTCGGGTTCTGGACTGTGTGCGCGACAACGATGTGCGCCGCAGTGTGAGCGGCCAGGATTTTGTGAATTTGAGGCTCGCCCTCTTCCTCACTCCAGGTATCGTAGCCGCGAAACCATAAGGGCCCTTCGTCACGCATGCAAAGCCAGTTATTAAAATCCAGCAACCGCACCAGTTTGCTGTGAAAATCCGCGTTGGGAGGCGTTGCCGTAGTGCTCTCGTCCAACAACTCCCCTTGAACAGCCACGGCGATTTCCTGAATCGTAAAAAATGGCAGGATTACTTTCCGCGTCACTAGCTCTTGCACTGTCTTATCGAAGTTTTCGATTTCCTCCCGCACTTGCGAGTTCATTTGTTCGATCGATGAGGAAATCAGACTGGGCGGAATCCCGCCATGCAAGAAGACGACTCCTCCGATTTTTACGACGGTGGCATGTTGCCGCACCCACTTCCCATACTTTCCACTAGGACCGAAAGCGTCGCGATATTCCACGAACCCCGCAGGATGGCCCGCCATCCAATCTCCTGCTGTCGTCGCCATTGCGGGCTTCTTGATCGCTACCAACCATTTCGGATGACTCGCCGCCCAAGCCGCATATTCTCTGCACGCGGCCCTGCGCCGCTTCTCAGATTCTCCATCCGCAAACGCGGCGTAGCTCTGCGCCGGCACGTAGCGCAGATCGCCCAGAATATTCATGACCTCGTGGTTGCCGAGCAATGGCACGACCTGCCCCCCCGCTTTTGCCGCGTCTTTCTCAAGCCAGATCAGAAGATCCATCGCCTCTCGGCCCTTGGGCCCACGATCGATAAGATCCCCGGTTTGAACCAACGTCGCATTTCCGCCATCCCATCGATTCAGTTCATCCACCAGCCCCGCGCGCCTGAGAATGAGAGAAAGACTATTGAAATCTCCATGCACATCGCCCACCGCCACGATTCGATCCGGTGACTTGTCGGGCGATGCCATCGCTGGCATAAAGCTCATCCCAGCGAAGATAAACACCAATCCGGCGCAAATTCTAAGCACGATGTTCGAGGCCGCGTGACCTATTCGGTGGCACTCTTCGTTGCGCAGGAACAACCTTTCTTTGATAAGAATTCGTGACGCCGGCACGCGACACCTTCTTTGGACGAGTCATAGTAGGTTGCCAAATGCTGCAAGTCAATCACGCTGTGAACCCAGCATCCTGGGCGGTGGCCCATCGTGTTCAGTGAGAGTGGATTGCGGAGATTTTCGTCACGAAGGGGTAGTCGAAAATAGTTCGATGCTTCCAGCGCAGAGAATGAAGCAATCCGGAGCACGCATCACAGGGACCGCGACATTCCGCGCACCAGTGGGATCACTGCTCCTCGCCGAAGAATCCAGAGCGTCGATGGTGCGGCTCCGGGGCGGTCACTTTCGGCGTTGGCGGCTCCTTCCTCAATTGCTCCATTTGTTCGAGGCGATCGCAGAGTTGATTGATTGACCAACTGGAAAGCTTATCGCTGTCCACCTTCCCAAGAAGCTTGTACGGCTGACTCGCACGCAACAAATCCTGACTTGACAATCCCGCGCTGCTAGAGGATATTCTGGTGCAGCTCAGCCGAACCTACGATTTTCTTCTTCTTGAAGGCAGTCCAACTGAACCGGCCCCCGGCTCCCGGTTTTCAGATTGAATCACGCTAAATCGTCCCCTGTCAGACTTCTTGGTGAACGAACTCAGGTTTACCACGGTTGCGAGGAACTGGGCATTCCCCGGCGACTTAAAAGTACCCTCCCCCGTCCGCCGGGGCGGGCTGGTTGGGGAGTTTGCGGACGGTGAATGAATGAAATCGCAATCTTCCCAACAGCCAGCTGAAGCGATGGCCAATACCACGAACAGCGGTACTTATGAGAGATAGCAAAACCTGCACGATTGACAACCCGGAAACAGAAATTCTTGTTGAGATCCCTTCTCATTTGAGACGGAACGGGCAAAGCTTTTCACCTTGACAGATAGTTTGAGCGGGAGGAAAATTTCAGCCGCAAAGCCTGAGGCTAAGCTTGGGGACCTCAGCGGCTGAGCATGATTGCAACCGAGCCTTCGGTTCAACGGGCCGAGCCCAGGTCCGATCACCGTCACGACTACCAAAGTGCGGTGACCACCAAGAAGACGCCAATTAATTCCCCCATGAAGTATTGCCACTGGCCGACCCAGGCAGGCCGTCAGAAATCCGAAAGTGAGTTTGAGACGGAGAAATTGCGGAGTGAAGGGGTGGCCCATGAAATCTCATCTGTATGTCTCGGGACTTGCAAGCGGAAGACACGTCTTTGCCATGGCTGTGGCGCTCCGTGCTGCGGCTCTCTCGCTGCTTTTGATAGTGTTGGCCACGGGCATTTTTGCCTCAGGTCAGACAGCGATTTGGACCTACCACTACGATAACAATCGCACGGGATGGAATTCTCACGAAACGGTGCTCACACCGGCGAACGTGAGCAGTAACTCTTTTGGCCCACTGAAGACCATTGCGTTAGACGACCAGGTGGATGCGCAGCCGCTGTACGTACCCAACGTGCTCATCACGGCGGGCGGTCATCAGGGCAAACACGATGTGGTGTACGTGGCTACAGAGGGCAATACCCTGTATGCAATCGACGCGCACAGCGGCACCGTGCTGCTCCAGCCCAACTTCGGGGTACCGGTGCGTTATCCGTTGGGCTGCAACAATAATGGGCCGAATGTTGGTATGAACTCGACTCCCGTCATCGACCTGGCCAGTAAGACCTTATATGTCGTGATTTACACCAACGACCAGACGGGACCGGCGTACCGTATCCACGCGCTCGACCTGGGCAGCCTTGCCGACAAGGTCGCGCCTCAACTGGTGCAAGCTTCGCACACTCTGACCGATGGTACGACGTTTTCGTTTAACGCCACTTACCATCGCCAGCGCCCCGGCCTGTTGTTACTAAATGGCAACGTTTACGCGGGTTTCGGCAGTTTCTGTGATTTCTTCGCCAGTTTGTCACGCGGCTGGTTGTTGGGCTGGTCCGGGGAAACATTGGCATCCCTTCCCGCCAATCAACTGCTGGACACGCAGCCAACTTCATTTCTTAGCTTTTTCCTGTCGGCCATCTGGATGTCGGGATACGGGCCGGCCGCCGATGATTCGGGCAACATCCTTTTCGTCACGGGCAATTCCGATCCGTTTGGCAACACCTACGACGGCGTAACGAACATCCAGGAGAGCGTGGTCAAGGTGTCTCCGGACCTGACAACCGTGCTCGACGTGTTTACACCGAAGAATCAAGCGTTTCTCGAGCAGATTGATGGTGATTTCGGATCGGGAGGTGTGATGGTCTTGCCCGATCAGTCAGGCTCTACGCCACATTTGGCCGTGGCTGCAGGCAAGGTCGGAGCAATGTACTTTATGAACGAGGATAACCTTGGCGGATACTCGACCGTGCGCAATAACGTTCTGGGAACATACAACATTGGCGACTGCTGGTGTGGACCGTCTTATTTTCTTGATTCCGACGGCGCGGCACGGGTGGTCTCCAGCGGGGGCAGAACGATCAAGGTTTGGAAACTCAAGACCTCGCCGAAAGCGACCCTCACCAATGTGGCCAGTTCTGGTCCGGTGGGAGGAGGACAGACGCCGGGATTTTTTACGAGCATCTCGTCAAACGGGTCGTCCAATCCGATCATCTGGTCTTTATCCCACCCTTATGGACCGGGGAATACAGTCTCGCTTTATGCATTTAATCCGGATTCGTCTGGAAGCAGTATGGCGCAACTGCTGAAGGCAGCCGCTGGCAGGTGGCCTAACATTAACGGCAATGCGAATCTGGTTCCAGTAGTTGCCGATGGCCGCGTGTTCGTCGCCAGCAACAAGCAACTGCGAATCTTCGGACTCAAATCCAGTGCTCCGAATCTAGTTAGCGTGCAGGGCACAGCTGCACCTACTCAAACAGCTCGGCACTAAAGGAGAGAGACCATGACGAAGCAAACGAAATGGTTCGAGAGGCTGTCTGAGCCGTCGGCCTCCACGCCGGCATTTGCGATTGCCGTCGTGATTTTGTTGACGCTGCAGTCACAAGCACAGAACTTCAAAGTGTTGTATTCCTTCGGTGCGCCACCGGATGCGGAGTTCTCTACCGCGAATCTCGTCCGTGACAAGTCTGGTAACTTGTATGGCACAACACTCTTTGGGGGCGCCTTTTTGAATGGAGCCGTGTTCCGGATGGACGCTACCGGAAACGAGACTGTGCTTTATAACTTCACGGGCGGAGCGGATGGCGGCCTTCCTTTTGCGGGCTTGATCCGGGATTCGCAAGGTAACCTGTACGGCACTACTACGCAAGGTGGCGATCTGACATGCGTCGCGCCAATTGGCTGCGGAACCGTGTTCAAGGTGGATTCCAGTGGCAATGAAACTGTGCTCTACGCCTTCAGTAGCGGGGCGGACGGGGAATACCCCTACGCTGGACTGTACCGGGATGGTTCGGGGAACTTGTACGGCACGACGGTGAACGGCGGTTCTTCCGCGAACTATGGCACAGTGTACAAGGTGAGCCGGTCGGGCCAGGAAACTGTGCTGTACAGATTCAAAGGCAAGGGAGATGGGGCGTTTCCGTTCGGAGCCCTGGTTGCAGATTCGACAGGGCGACTCTATGGCACGACTACACAATTTGGATCGTCCGGCGGTGGAAGCATATTCCGCCTGAACAGTTCGGGCCAAGTCGCGACGGCGGGCAAGTTGCAGCCCCCTTCTGGAGAGTCCCCAACGGCAGGAGTGACTCGAGACGGTGCGGGCAACCTCTATGTTACGGCCACATTTGGTGGCGCCTATGGTGCTGGAAGCGTGCTCAAGATAAGTCCATCCGGCAAACAAACTACTCTCTACAGTTTCACGAATGGGAATGATGGAGGAACTCCATACGCCGGAGTGATCCGGGATGCGGCAGGAAATCTCTACGGCACGGCATTTTTTGGCGGAACCGGCGGATTCGGAACTGTCTTCAAACTCGACACGGGGAACAACTTCACCGTGCTCTACGACTTTACGGGAGGAGAGGATGGAGGAAATCCATGGGGAGGCTTGACGATGGACTCGAGCGGCAACCTCTACGGGACTAACTCCGTTGGTGGCGTCAGTGGAAACGGCGTTGTATACAAAGTGATACCCTAAGACGCCGCAAGATCATTTGTCTGGCTGTGGGCTTTAATAGAACGCGCAAGCCCAACAGAGCATCACCCAAACGGCACTACTGGCGGATGATGCGCTGTCGCAGAATCCGGTTGATCGCAATGCGATCCAGGTGCGGCGCGTCATCTGCTCTGACTAACCTGACAAGCCCCGACTAGGAGAGCAGGTGGGCTACTTGTCTCGCGATCTGGCCCCGGGAATTTCCTGCGGCTTGGGAGCCGACATTGTTATGGAATCAATTACACTCATCATGGCTTTGCGCTGGGCAATTGAGTGGAATGACTTGGTCTTGACACGTTCCCCACGGAACGGGACTGGAAAACGGTTCGTCTTCCAGTCTTCTTTTTGGGCGCCACAGTGGCAAACTTCCCGCCCTCTTTAAGTTACGTTCTCAGAAAAAACTCAGAGTCACACTCGATCCGGTGTACAATTGCCGACGTTTTTGCGGTCGGCAGGTTGGTCTCAGGTCAGTCCGGGCAGGTCTCACCTTCGGAGCCCGGTGTTCGCCGCAGTTAGGACTTTGGGGAAAGCGGCAGCCTGCCGTCGTTCCCGTATCGGGGATCCTAGTAAACATCCTGCGCGGCAGTCGCTGGGGTTGCTGCTCCGCTTTTCATTTCCGGCGATGCGCCGCCAATTACGGAGGCAAAGGAACATGAAAGCGTTCAGGCCTGCTGTGGCAGTCTGTTTTGTGCTGCTGTTCTCTCTTCCATCCTTCTCGCAGATAGCATCAACCCGGCTTGGTGATGGCACAGGAGAAGACTGGGAGCCCGCGATCATGTTGTTCGATGGCTCCTATGTCTATGCGCTCTGGCCACACTTTGCTGCAACCCCCTACAAAGACACTTCCGGCGCAACCTGCATGCCGTTTTCGAGTAAGGGCAAAGGCGGGACCACTACGGCTTACATGTATTTCCAGATGTCCAACAACGGAACCTGGAGCACGGTTGTCATTCCTCGTTGCCCGGTGAACGGCAATGTTGTGGATGCCCAACTCGCCATCGGGGCCAACGGCCGCCTGTATGCCAGTTACATGGATGGAAACGGGCAGTACACACCGATCGAGGCGATCTACTCCGACGATCATGGCTCGACGTGGAGCCAGCCGGTTGATGTGACCAAGGGAGGGAGGGGTGACAAGGACATGCTGCTCGTCGACCAGAACAACAACGTGATGGTGGCCTACGAAAACGGAGGTAAGCAGTATGTCAGCGTGAGCACCAATGGAGGGGCCAACTTCACTTCCAAACAGATTACGATAGCACCCAGCGGCGTGGCTCTGGCCACCGGCGCCGCACTCGACACAAAGGGGAACGCGTACTTCGCCTGGTCTGGCACCAACAACACCGGCAAGGGGCCGACCATTTTCTACGTCTTGCATTCCAACAACCTGTTTGCGACCTCATCCGTGACCACAATCGACGAGGGCGAAGGCGAGCCCATCGTGTCGGGTGCGGGATGGGACTATTGGGGGGGATCGGTGCAGATCGGGGTGCAGCCTAGGACTGCGCCGGCGAATGACCGGCTCATCGCCATTTACAACGCGGGAGCCGGATCGAACGGCGCGCCCGAGCGGATCTATACCAAGTATTCCGACACGCTCGGGGCGAGCTGGAATATTCCGTTCAACTCTGCTTCGTGGCCGAACGGATCGCAGCTGTCGCTCGCGCCGAGTGGCGTGTGGCACGGATTTCCCTCGATCGCGGGTTCGTCATCGGCGGTGAAAGCGGTCTGGATGGACAATCGCGCAACCCCGGGTGGCAACTACGCGTGTACGAGTTCGAGCACCACGGGCCATTGCGGCGTTTGGAATGTCTACGAGAGAAGCAGCGCGGACGGAGCTACGAACTGGAGCACGGAGCAGGTAATGACACAGGCGACGCCCTACCGGGACTATCAGACCTCGGCAGGATTCGATCATCCCTATGGCGACTACACGGAGACGGTCACCGATGGAGCAGGGAACTTCTACTCCATTTGGGCGGAGGGCGAGTCGTATCTGGGAAGCGGGGACGTTTATTACGCGAAGTTCTGAGGCTTATGACCAACTCAGTAGCTCTTCGGTGTTTCGGGAAAGTATTTCCAGCCGTAGTCGTTCAGATGCTGGGCTGGGATGTCGGAGGAGTGTAGGGTGACGGCGAGGCCTGGTTGTCGACGCCTACTTCGATGTCGTGGGCAATTCTCAAGTGGCTGTGGCTCGTTCTCGTGAACTCTTCGGTCCGGGTTCGCATGAACCCTTTTCAAACTTTGCTCCCTTGCTGAGGTCTTGAGTGCAATGGCCTTCCATGAGAAGGCCGGTCGTAGTCAAGTGGGTTGTTTTCATTTCTTCGTTGAACAAAGTTTGTTTCTTCCCGCCGAGTGGCCGCTGTCGCCATGCTTCCATCCGCACTCTCGCGGAGCGAATCGTTTCGCTCGGTGCATGTTGGGCGTTCTCAGTACAGTCGGTGCTGCCATCTGTTTGGCGCCCTGTGGTTCTGCTCTTTTTCGAGTGGAACCAGGACCAGGCCATTAACCCAGTCACCGGAATTCGGCTTTTGTCTTTTCTCTTCGTGGAACGGTTTCGACTTTGTTTACGTCGACCCGATTAGAGCGGATGGTCAAACAACCAATGTTGTGTTCTTGCCCGGCTTTGTTCATAGCGAGCCGAATTCCAACGTAAGTCGGCAATCTGGTCCGGGATCGGAAGTCAATTCCTATGGCTCGCGTAACGGATCCGGGCCTGTCTGCCTTGGTGGGTGGCAAACGGGAGCACGAACCGATGGAACACGCGGCAAGCTCGGCCTTTTGCTACGGAGCGTCTTCGGGCCGGCGGCCCAACGATTCACACACTGCAGTAGCCATGTGGCCCCACACAAACGATTCCATAGTGGATCACACAGTGTGTTGGTCTTCTGGCCGGCTCCCGGC
>Ga0070712_100001507_pt1 | contig 14198 bp, 10 predicted proteins | sample LARL81metaG_FD_71396 | JGI IMG/M metagenome (GOLD analysis project Ga0070712, IMG submission 71396) | Corn, switchgrass and miscanthus rhizosphere microbial communities from Kellogg Biological Station, Michigan, USA - LAR L8-1 metaG | ecosystem: Host-associated > Plants > Roots > Rhizosphere ...
CGATGGGGATCGCTACTTTGTTCTGCACGGCGCGCCATATCCCCTGACCTCCGCGCCTCCGTTTCTGACAACGCTCTTAACCGCGAAGTGCGCAAAGAAAGATCGCTAAGGACGCAAAGAAAACGTGTTTAGCTCGTTTCCCCATCCGCCCTTCTTTGCGAGCTTCGCGGCGGTTCTTTGCGACCTTAGCGGTTAAGGCTTTTTTTTTCCAACTCCGGTGTGCGTTGCAACTTGGGACTCCCGCCCGAGTCATTTATTCTGTAATGTTTGTGATCCCTCCGCCGACCCGCTGAGAATTGCCAGCTGACGGCTGAAAGCTGACTCATGAAATCTGGAATCATCGGCCTGCCGCAGGTAGGCAAGACATCCCTGTTCCGCATGCTCACCAAGACAGTGCTGTCTGCGCACGCTCTGGCCAACCCGCGCGAAGCGCACATCGGCGTCGCCAGGGTTCCTGACGACCGTCTGGACCGGCTGGCTGAGCTCTACAAGCCGAAGAAGCTCACCCACGCGTCCATCGAGTATGTGGACGTGGGCGCTGTCGGCGAGGATGCCCTCAAAGAAACCGCCTACATCGGGCATCTGCGCCAGGTCGACGCGCTGGTTCACGTCCTTCGCGCTTTTGAAGACGACTCGATCCCACACGTCGGGTCGATTGACCCGCTGCGCGACATCAAGAACGTGGAATTCGACCTGATGGTCAGCGACCTCGGTCAGATCGAGAAACGTCTCGAAAGGCTGGTGAAGGATCTTAAGAAGATGCGCTCGCCCGAACTCGAGAAAGAAAACGAGCTGCTCATCAAAGCGAAGGCACATCTCGAGACCGAAAAGCCTCTGCGCGAAATGGAGATGACGCCCGAGGACAAGAAGCGCATCCGCGGTTTCATGTTCCTCAGCGAAAAGCCGATGCTGTACGTGTTGAATATCAGCGAAACGCAAGAACTTGGCAAGGCTCTGGAAGCCGCGGTCGCAAAGTGCAAGCTGGCGGAAGTTGCGTCCCGTCCGAACGCGGGGGCGACCGCTGTTTGCGCGAAGGTCGAAGCCGAACTCGCCGAGATGAGCGATGAAGACGCGGCGGAATTTCTGTCGAGTTATGGACTCAAGGAAAGCGGACTGGTTCGTCTGATCCGCCAGACCTATCACCTGCTTGGGCTGATTTCATTTCTCACTGCCGGTGAAGACGAATGCCGCGCGTGGACCATCCCGGTCAACACGCGCGCCGTCGAGGCGGCTGGGGCGATTCACTCCGACCTCGAGAAACATTTCATCCGCGCCGAGACGATTCGCTGGGACCAGTTGCTGGCCGCGGGCTCCGAAGCCAACGCCCGCGCCAAGGGAACGCTGCGTCTCGAAGGCAAAGACTACATCGTGCAGGATGGCGACGTGATGCATATCCGGCACAGCGGCTGAGAATGGCACTCTAGGTTCTTCGGGCTCGGGGCGCTTGCGGCAAAAGGACAGTGCATGAAAACCATCCGGCTCTTCGTCATCCCGTTGCTGGCCATCGCAGCATTGGCGCAACTAGTGAATGGTCTCGCAAGCGAAATGGCAAGGCTACGTATTCACACCGCGCTCCTCATCCCGTCGCAGGCAGTTGATGAGTCTCCCGTGTGGTCTCCTGATTCCCGCTATCTCGGCGCAAACATTCAAGGGCAATGGTTCAAACTCGATACGTCGAAAGTGCGATTGCAGGAAGCAACCTGGCACAGACAGAAGATTGGGGCTATTGCCAAGCCGACGCTAGAGCCGCTAGCCAAAAGCAACGCTCTGGCGTGGGCCAAACAAGAGCAGCGCAGAACGGGCGATGCGACAGGAAAATCGGGCATAAAAGCTGCAAGGAAGAGTGCGGAACTGTCCACTTCCCTTGTCTTGTCGAAGGGCACTGGTAGCTGGGTTGTCTGGAGGTCAGACTTGGAGAATTGCGGGGAACTGACCATGTCGCCTGACGGTGTGTACTTGGCTTATATCTGTGAAACCAACGGCGTGATCGTAACGGATATGGAACAAGCGCTTCAAGCTCTAGGCCCCCAGCCTTAGCAACTGCGGAGCGGAATCTGAGTCATTACGATCCATAATGACAAACCCGTGACAAAAATCGCCTTCCTTCCCTGCTAGGCTTTCGATGTAGAAGGACGCGCGCTGGCGGCCCCGCCTCGCGATCTAGTGTCACTGCAATTTCCCACAATAAAGATCCGGCTACCGGACAACAAAACATTTCAGCTTTGCAAGCGGGACGAAGAACGATTCGCAACTGTCCTTCTACCTGCGAAGAGTTTTCGCCCCGGTTCCACTATCACTGTTTTGGAGTGACTGCGACCCATGGCACCTGGACTGCAGAGTCTTAAGCACATTGTCGTCCTGATGATGGAGAACCGTTCCTTCGATCACATGCTGGGTGGGTTGAGCGCGACGAACCCAAGGATCGACGGGATCCAGCCTGGCTTGAGCAATCCTGACACGAGCCCTGCCGCGAGGCCTGTTCCGCCGCAACCGCTCGCGGATTTTCAGGGCCAGCTCGATCCAGATCCAGATCACCACTTTCCGGCCGTCGATTTGCAGATTTTCGGTGGCGACACCACCCCCAACCGCAAGGCCAACATGCAGGGTTTCGTGAAGAGCTATTTCAACCAGCGCCGCGATCGGAAGCATTCGCAGAAGATCATGTATTACTTCCCTCCCGAGAAGCTGCCGGTGCTCACCACGCTCGCAACTGAGTTTGCGGTGTTCAACCGGTGGTTCGCATCGATTCCTGGGCCGACCATCTGCAATCGCGCGTTCGCGCACTACGGCACGTCGTTCGGCCGGGTCGATATGAATCTGCTGTACGTGAACGGGCCCTTCAAGAGCATTTACAACCGATTGATCAGCGCGCAACCGAAGCACACGGCCAAGCTCTATTACTACGACACGACCAGCTCGACGATGGAAATCACAAACCTGCTGCAGCACCAGCCGGAGTTGTTCGGGACCTATCCGCAGTTTCTGGAAGATTGCCGCAAGGGCGCCCTGCCGGAATATTCCTTCGTCGAGCCGAACTATAACGATCACGATACCGACGGCGGCGAGGAGATCGCGAACGACCAGCATCCCGATCACGACGTGCAGGCAGGTGAGTTGTACATCGCGTCGGTCTACAACGCGATCAAGAAGTCGCCCTTGTGGCCGAACAGCGCGCTGCTGGTGGTCTACGACGAGCACGGTGGAATCTACGATCACGTCGTCCCGCCGCCCTGCACGCCTGACAAATTCACAGCCTCGGCCAACGCCACTGGCACAGGCATGCCCTTTGCGTTTGATCGGCTCGGAGTGCGCGTCCCGGCGATCCTGATTTCGCCGTGGATTCCCAAGGGAACCGTGGTGGATCGCGTGTTCGATCACGCCTCGATTCCCGCGACCATTACGAAATTCTTTCTCGGTGACTATTCCCCGCGCTCGCCGCGCGAGACCACTGCCGATATTTTCATCGAGCCGCAGACGGGGCCTGTGGATCCAGCAAGGAATCTGCTCTCGCTCGACACGATGCGGAAGGATTGTCCGGACTTCGACGCATAGCCCGATCTTGAGCAAACGGCAATCGTGGTTCCCGAAAGGAGTGATCCGATGGTTCTCATCCATGTACCCCGGCCACCGAAGGGCGCGATGGATCCTCATCGGCCGGTCAACGCCCTGCTGCAGGCGCAGATGCAACACTTGCAGGACGCCGAGCTGAAGCTGCCTGCGCGCCTGCAGTCGAACATCTACATCAACGCGATCAAGACTGAAGGCGAGGCGGGGGAGTACATCCGCCGCGTTACGGAGGCGATCCACCACGCCCATGACAGTGCCGCCGAGAAGCGAGCGAGGCATGCGCGCAAACGCACAGGCGTGATAGATATCGCGGCTGCCGCCGAGGACAGGCCGTCAAGAAGTGCGGGGCGAGGCAAAGCCAAGAAGAGGGCGAAAAAGAAGTCGATAAAGGCGGCAAACAAGAAGAGCACGCGCGACCGCAAGGGCTAGCGCCAAATTTTTGGTGGGAGGTCGGAAGGGGAATGCGTTGGTCTGTGATGCTGCTATGCCTTGCAAGTACGTGCGCGTTGGCCCAGGAAGGCACGCTGCAAGCGGATTTTCGCCGCGAGAGCGAGCGCGTTTCAGACGCCTGTGGAAGGTTCAGCGTCAAGGCCGTTCCTGGATGCGGCATTGCACTCTTCACCGACCATCCCCTGCACATCGCCGCGGGCAGCATGCCGCCGCAAAACGGCTTCAGCCTGGGCGCCGCATTCGTCACCGCAAAGAACACCGAGAATTGGCGGCTCAGTTGGGATGTGGATGCGGTCGGTTCTTTCAGCGGATCATGGCGAGCGGGAGGATACATGAAGCTAGTGCACACGCCACGAGAGCCGGTGCGCGTCGTCAACCCAGTGGTGTTGCAGCCTGGCGAGACGCAAAAGATCCCTGTTGCTAAGCCGCAGATTAACCTGGTGCATCCCTACACCGTCTTCAATCTCTACGCACAGACGATTTCTCTGAACAAGCTGAACTTCTTTGGTCTGGGAAACGATTCCGCGCTGGCCGGGGCCTCGGTCTTTGGCATGCGGGAAGCCATCGTCGGCGGTAGCGTGATCAAGCCGGTTTACGAGTGGTCGGCGATCAAGAAGCTGAATCTCGCGCTGCTCGGCGAAGTCAATGGCCGCTTCGTGGACATACGCGGCGAAAATGGGCAGTCGTATCCTTCCATCGAAAGTGTCTACACGAATGCGAGCGCGCCCGGCCTGAACAGCCAACCCGCGTTTATGCAGTTCGGAGAAGGCGTTCGCGTCAAGCCGGTGTTCGGGGATCGCCTTCAGCTGAACTACCTGGCAAACTACCAGCAGTTTTTCGCTCCATCGAATTCGCGAAATTCCTTCCAACGTTGGACTCTTGACCTAACCCACATTTTCTATCTGTACGGCTACACGAAGTCGGCTCCGAGAAATGCTGACTTGAGTGGCCCCGACCGGTGCGCACCTCCCGGACAGGGCTGCCCCGAGGTTTCGCATACCCGCAATCTTAACGGCTCGATCGGAATGCGATTGCTGCTGTCGGAGTCGATGAACTCTTCGACCTCCGCGGTGCCCTTTTATTTCCAGCAGACGTTGGGCGGATCGGATATCAACGGGGCCATGTCGCTGGGCAGCTATCGCGACTACCGCTATCGAGCCCCCAATGTGCTGCTGCTACAAGAGTCGTTCGAGCACTCGTTGTGGGGGCCATTCGGCGTGAAGTTCATAGCCGACCAGGGCCGAGTGGCCCTGACGCGCAGCGACGTTGGATTCGATCACTTGAAGCACAGCTTCGCCAGCGGATTCACGCTGCGCGCGGGCGGCTTTCCCATGGTGTGGCTGATGTTTGCCTGGGGAGGCAGTGAGGGCCACCACAACGTCTTCAACATGAACACGTCGCTGCTGGGCGGATCGGCGCGACCGTTGCTCGATTAGCTGATAGCTGATAGCTCGTAGCTGCTCTGCTATCATCGCCCAGCCCATGAGTCCGATTTATACGGCCATCCTGCTCGGTCTCACCGCCGCTGCCGCCAACGTTTTCGGCGGCGCCATCATCGTCCAGCGCAACTGGGAGCGGCGCTATCTCAAATACTTTGTCGCATTGGGCGCCGGATTCATGTTGTCGACGGCCATTGTGGAAGTAGTGCCCACCAGCCTGCAACTTGGCGGCCGGTACGCAGCGTTCCTGATTCTGCTGGGTTACCTGATCATTCATTTCTTCGAGCACACCGTCACCCCGCATTTTCATTTTGGAGAAGAGACGCACGAGGACGAATTTTTGCGTCCACACAAGAGTTTCTCGGTGCTGGTGGGTCTGCTCATTCACACCTTCTTCGACGGCATCGCGATCGCAGCGGGATTCCTGGTCTCTCCCTGGTTAGGCTGGGTCATCTTCCTGGCGGTGTTCCTGCATAAGATTCCCGAGGGCTTCACGGTAGCGTCAGTGATGCTAGCGGGCGGGCGAAGCCGGAACTTTGCGTGGGGCGCGTCCGTTCTGCTGGGGGCAGCCACGCTCGCGGGAGTGTTAACCATGGCGGTGTTGCGGCACCAAGTGAACGAAGGCTTGCCGTTGGCGGCCGGAGTGACAATTTATGTGGCTGCGTCGGATTTGATTCCAGAAGTCAACAAAGAACCAGGCGTGCGGATGGCGCTAGTGGTTTTCCTGGGAGTGGCTTGCTTGTTTGTGCTGGACTATTTTTTTCATGGGGGATGAGGAGACAGTTCTCAGTTCTCAGTTCTCAGTTCTCAGTTCTCAGTTCTCAGTTCTCAGTTCTCAGTTCTCAGTTCTCAGTTCTCAGTTCTCAGTTCTCAGTTCTCAGTGCGCAATTCGCAGTGCGCAGGCATTCACGGCCAGTGCCGAACAGCAGGTCCTTCGCTGCGCTCCGGATGACAATGCAAAAACTACAATGGCGCTCTCCAGCCATGAGCACATTTCAAAGTCGCAGCGCAGGATCGAGCTGACCCTAAAACAGACTGAGAACTGGGAACCGGGAACTGAGAACTGTATTACTCCACCTGGTGCTTCGCGGTATACCCGTCGCGGGCATAGATCTGGACCTTCACGTCCTTGCCCTTCTGATCTTTCACTTTCAACGGGCCGCCATCCGGCGCGACCAGTTCGACTTTCAGCTTGCGATAGCTGCCGTCGAGTTTCGGATTTGTGGGGTGATACGCGATCGTGTACTGGTTGCGAATGTCGGTGCCGATGTCGTGAAAGATTTCTGGGAGCTCGCCATCAAAACGCGGGAAGTACGCGCGCCCGCCAGTCATGTGCGCGAACGTGTTCATCTGGTTGTCGGCCTGCAGCCAATCGGTCGTGATCAGGCCGCCGCCCGTACCCATTCTCGCTTCCATCATCTCGCGCAACGCGCGTCCGATGCTGACTGCGTAGATCGTGATGTTCTGGGTAGTCTTCAGTTTTTTCAGAATCTGATCCAGGTTCAGCTTGCTGAAGGTGTCGCGCCCGGTCGAAACCAGGATGATGTACTTGCGGCCTTCGAGGTTCTCGATGCGGTCGATCGTGTCGTAGAGTGCGTCGAACAGGTTGCGCTCCGAAAAACCTGGAATGCGCAGCGTGTTCAGAGCGCCCAGCACCGCACGCTTGTCTTGCGTGAAGTCGGTGAGGATTTGGGGCCGCATGTCGTAGGAGACGACTGCGATCCAGTCCTCGGGCTTCAACGTGGCCGCGAAGTTGTACGACGCGTTCAGTGCCTCGTACATGTAGTTGTAGTTGGTCGAGGCGTACTCCACCAGCAGCACGGCGGTGATCGGCGCAGCAGACTGGTTGAAATTGGAGATGGTCTGCGGGGCGCCGTCTTCGAAGATTTTGAAGTTGTCCTTCTTCAGGTTCGGGATGAATTGCCCGTCTTTGGTCGTGACCAGCACATCCAGGTTGACCAGCGGCACGTCGACCTTGATGGAGTAGTCGGGCATGCCTTCGATCTTCTTCGGCTTCTCGGGCGCTGGAGGCGGAGTCGCCTCTTCTTCCTTCTTCTTCGGGATGGCATACGGACCCACGTCTCCACCGGGTCCGCCGGCCTCGGCGGGAGCGTCCTGCTTGTTCGGATTCTGGGGACTCGAAGAGGCAGGTTGCTGCGGAGTGTCTTGTGCGGACAGGCGCAGCGCTCCGCAGGCGAAAACAAATAAGCTTATTGTCAGCAGCAACTTACGAGGGGAACGCTTGCCCATAGAAACCTCAACCAGCCGATCAACCGTGGCACGAAAGTAACATTTGACCGTCAAAACTCTGATGCTAGTATAGACGCACAGCTTCGCGATTGGGATGTTTTGCTAGGTCCTGAGGTTCACCTGCTCCCGGCAACTACTCGTGATCGTTCGGAGTCTAATGTTACTGAGAGTCCGTTTGTTGGCAGGGCTCTTCGGGGCAAAAAGTAATGAGAAAAGTTGTTAGCCCTCTCGCAGCTATTACCCTCCTCTTCACTCTTTGTGCGCTGGCCGCTGAAAAACCCACCGGTCAGGCTGCGGTCCCAGAAACAATCCCAGTAAGCCAGATTCATACCGGCATGCGCGGATACGCGCTCACAGTATTTCAGGGCGTGAAGCCCGAGTCCATGGACGTTGAGGTATTGGGCGTCCTGAAGAACATGAACGGTCCCAAAGGGGACATCATTCTGGTTCGCCTGCACGGCGAAAAGGCGGAGTACACGGGCGTGGTCGCCGGCATGAGCGGCAGCCCGGTTTACTTTGACGGCAAATTGGCGGGAGCGCTGGCGTTCCGGATCGGCGAATTCTCGAAGGAACCGATAGCAGGGGTGACTCCCATCGCCGACATGCTTGAGATCAATGCGTTTGACAAGACCCCGGGCGGCACGACTTCCACCACGAGTCGCGTGGCCTTGCCGAATTCGTTGACGAAGACTTCGGGGCCGGGTCAATCCTCCGACATTCAGGTGCAGAGCGTTGCGAATTATCTGAAGCCGATCGATACGCCGTTGGTGTTCAACGGCTTCAGTGAGGAAGCGGTCAAGTTGTTTGCTCCGCAGTTCGCTTCGAGCGGAATCGTGCCGGTCATGGGCGCGGGCTCCTCGAGCGATCAGAAGCAGCCTGAGCCTCTTGAGGCCGGATCGGCCGTCAGCGCGGTTCTGGTGCGCGGAGATATGGACATTGCCGCGACCTGCACCGTGACTTATATCGATCCAGAGCGTCTTCTGGCGTGCGGACACCCGCTGCTTCAATTCGGCAGCGTTGATTTGCCGATGACCAAGGCGAACGTGCTGGCTACCCTGCCGTCGCCTCTGAACGCTTTCAAAATCGTAAACACGACGGAGCCCGTAGGGGCCTTCGTGCAGGATCGCCACACGGGAATCATGGGTTTGCTGAACAAGGAACCTGACATGATCCCCGTCACGCTCAGCATACGCAGCGGCTCTGCCACTAAGGAGATCCACTATGAAGTGCTGAACAATCCCAAGCTGAGCCCGGTCGCGATGATGGCGACGGTGTTCAACGCGCTGCACGGCATCAACGACTACGGCGAGGAAACGACCTATCGTTTGAAGGGCGTGATCAGCGTCAAGGGCTATCCGGACGTGACGCTGCAGAACATGTTCGCCCCGACCGACGCGGGCCAGCCGGCTGCGTTTCTAGCGGCTCTGTCGCTAGGTGACCGTTTCGGCCGCATCTATGACAACCCCTTCGACGTGCCTGCGGTGAAGGCCGTGAAGCTTGATTTCGACCTGGTGAAAGAACGCCGCCAGGCTCGCCTGGAAAGCGCCCGCACCGACTTGAGCGAAGCGCGACCTGGCGATGAGATCACCGTGGAAACTGTGCTCGCGCCCTATCGCGGCGAGCGCATCGTGCGGCAGATTCCGATCAAGATTCCGACCTCCGCCTCAAAGGGGCCACTGCGCATTCTGGTCAGCGATGGAGACACGCTCGACCGTATGCGCCGCGGCATGCCGATGATGGCGCGGAAACTTGATCTGGCGTCGACCATCGCGCTCCTCAACAAGGAGCACTCGAATAATCGCGTATACGTCTCGCTGCTCGAGGCGGATCCGGAAGCGATGGTTGCCGACAAAGTCATGCCTGCCCTGCCTCTCTCCGTCATGAACGTGATGGATGGAATGCGTGGCACGCAGGAGATGGTGGTGTTGGGCGAATCCTCGGTGACCGAGGTCGCCACGCCGCCGCTCGACTTTGCGGTCGCTGGAGCGCAGATTCTGACGATTACGATTAAGTAAATAACGGGTCACGGGCCTCCTCCGCGAGGCCCGTGCTCACCTTCGACCCCGTCCAAGGAACCGTGTTACCCTGAGTTTTTCCGCGCCACAATCACACAACGAGGTGTAAGACTTGCAGATCCATCCGCGGAAGTTTGCCATTCTCTTTGCGCTGCTCATCACACTGATGGCCTTCGGAGAAGGGACCCGCACCTGGGAACAATCGAAATTTGAAGAACTCGCGAAAGGCACGGCCACCGGCATAGCCATTCGCAGTAACGGCAGCCTGGAACTGGCGCCGGCCTTCAAATCTTTGTACACCGCGCCCTCTACCTACATCTGGTCCATTGCCTCCGATAGCGCGGGAAACATCTACGCAGCGTCGGGCGCTCCTGCGCGGGTGTATCGCATCACGCCCGACGGGCAGGCCACCACCATCTTCGAGCCGACCGAACTGCAGGTGCAGGCGCTGGTCGTCGATAAGAACGGCGCTGTGTATGCGGGCACTGCTCCGGACGGCAAGGTCTACAAGATCGAGCGCAAGAGCGGCGCGAACGGCGATGCCGGCAAAGCTCCCGACAAGTCGAAAGGCCAGGTCGATCCTAACTGGAATTCCTCGGTCTACTTTGATCCCGGCACCAAGTACATCTGGGATCTGACGTTCGACAACGCGGGCGACTTGTTTGTGGCGACGGGCGATCACGGCGAGATTTTCAAAGTAACGCCCAAGGGCGACCACTCCGTGTTCTTCAAGAGCGACGAAGCGCACATTCGCGTGCTGGCGGTCGATCCCAAGGGCAACCTGATCGCCGGCTCGGACGGCAGCGGCCTGCTGTACCGGATCGCGCCCACGGGCGAGGCGTTTGTTCTTTACAGCGCGCCCAAGAAGGAAATCACGGCGCTCGCGATCGACGCCAATGGCAACATCTACGCTGCCGGCGTAGGCGAGAAACGCCCGGGACAGAATCCCGGTATGGGGCCGTCGATCATGCCTGTCAGCAATCCATCGCCCTCGATGTCGGGCGCTCCTCCGGGACTCGTGCTCACGCCGACATTGCCTTCGACCTCGACCATGGTGAATTTTCCTGCGCCCGGCGCAGGTGCCAGCGGCGGCTCGGAAATCTACAAGCTTGCACCGGACGGCTCACCCACGCGCTTGTGGACTTCGCGGGAAGACATCGTTTATGCCTTGGCCTTCGACACGCAGGGACGCCTGGTGGCCGGCACCGGCAACCGCGGTCACATCTTCGCGATGCGCAGCGAAGACGACTTCAGCGATCTGCTGAAGGCAGGATCCTCGCAGGTCACCGCATTTGCCAAGGCTCCGGGCGGCGGCTTGTACGCGGCGGGGAGCAATCTGGGGAAAATCTTTGTGCTGGGCCCAGGACCCCAGTCGGAGGGCACGTACGAGAGTGATGTGTTCGACGCCAAGATCTTCTCGCGCTGGGGACGCGCCGAAATGCGCGGCGCCGGCAACGTGGAGTTGTTCACGCGCAGCGGCAACGTCGACAACCCAGACCGCAACTGGAGTTCGTGGATGAAAATCGATCCCCAGAAAGATGGCGAAACCGGTGTACCACCGGCCCGCTTCATTCAGTGGAAAGCCGTGCTGCACGCTGGAACTCCGGCTCCCCGGGTGGAAAGTGTCCTGCTCAATTATCTGTCGAAGAACATCGCGCCCGACATTGACGATGTGGGTGTGCAGATTGGCACCCGCTACCAGCCCTTGCCCAAGCCGCTCGGTGCAACCACCGACATGAGCGGCGGCGCCAATTTGGGACAACCGCGCTTCGAGCCGCCTGTGCCGACCACGCACGACCGGGACTCGATTGGCGTGAAGTGGGTGGCGCACGACGACAATGACGATCAGCTCAGTTATTCGCTGTACTATCGCGGCGACGGCGAGAGCCGCTGGCTGCTTTTGAAAGATGGCTTGACCGACAAGTTCTACTCGTTCGATGCGAGTTTGCTTCCAGACGGCGGATACACTTTCAAAGTGGTGGCGTCAGATTCGCCTTCGCATTCGCCGGGAGATGCGCTAACAGCAGAGAAAGAAAGTCCTCGCGTGGAAATCGACACGACACCTCCGCACATCGAGAACCTCGCTGCGACTCTCGAAGGCGATCAGGTCCACGTCACTTTTCGCGCCGCTGACGGCTTCTCGCCAATCAAGCGCGCCGAATACTCGATCGACGCCAACGACTGGCAGTACGTGGAGCCCGTGGGCCAGTTGGCTGACTCGAAAACTGAGAACTATGACTTCAAGGTTCCGGTCGTTCTGGATGTGGCGGCCGCGACGCCTGCGACTAAACCAAAGAAGGGCGAACCCGGCCCTGCCGAACACGTGGTCGTGGTTCGGGTGTACGACCGCTTCGAGAATATGAGCGCCGCGAAGATGGTCATTCGGGGAAAGTGAGAGAGGCAGGTCACAGGTCACAGGTGACAGGTGTCAGGAAAGGCAAAATCTTTATCTCTCTGGCATCTACTGATTGGTTCCGTTTTGGCCTTTGTTACCGAACGCCTTCAAAGCTTTTAACCGCAAAGGACGCGAAGAAACGCCGCGAAGTTCGCAAAGAGCAGCGCTCTCTTTGAAACTTCTCGGATTCTCTCTGCGGTCTTTGCGGATTTTCTTTGGGCGCTTTGCGGTTAAGAGCTTCTCTCTGCGTTTCCCGCGGCGTTCTCGCGGATGGGGTAGACTGCGTCCTCTAGATCCTGTCCGCCTTCCGCAGTTCGGGAAACACCCACGCCCACAGGCCGATCACGACCAGCGTTCCCACTCCGCCCAGCACCACAGCGGGCACCGTTCCGAACCAATGCGCGGTCAGGCCTGACTCGAATTCTCCCAATTCGTTCGAAGCACCGATGAACAGCATGTCGACCGCATTCACGCGGCCACGCATCTCATCGGGTGTCATGAACTGCACCAGCGTCGCACGGATGATGACGCTCACCATATCGGTCGCACCCACCAGCAGCAACGCGATCATTGAGAGCACGAGGCTGCGCGAGATCCCGAACAGAATCGTAAATACTCCGAAACCGGCCACACACCACAACATGATGAGGCCGGCCCTTCGCTGAATCGGCCTCTTGGCGAGAAAGAGCGCCATGATGGCCGCGCCGATGCCCGGAGCGCTGCGCAGCAGACCCAGTCCCCACGGGCCTGTTTTCAGAATTTCACTGGCATACACCGGCAGCAGCGCGACGGCGCCGCCGAGTAGAACAGCAAACATGTCGAGCGAGATCGATCCCAACACGACCTTCTCGCGCCACACATAGGCAAAGCCCGCCATGACGGTGCGCAAGCTCATCTCCTGCGCCGGCCGGGTTTGCGGTTGCGAATGGATACGCAAGGTCGCCACCAGAGCCACGGCGGCCGAGACGGTGGCTGTTCCGTAGACGATTTCCGGCCCCTTGGCTGCGGCGTAGAGCACGCCGCCAATAGCAGGGCCAAGGATGGTTGCCGCCTGAAACGTGCTGGCATTCCACGCAACCGCCTTCGAGAAGTAATGCCCGGGCACCAACTGAGGCAGCAGCGCTCGGCTGGCTGGCCAGTTGAAGCAGCGCACCACGCCCAGCAGAAGAAGAATCGCATAAATCAGGTTGACCGATCGCGAGCCCCGCATCGCGAGTAGCAGCAGAAGTCCCGAGCACACAACGAATCCGACGTAACAGATATTTAGCAGGCGACGGCGATCATGGCGGTCGGCAGTGTGGCCCGCCAGCAGAAACAGAAAAAGTCCCGGCAGAAATTGGGCGAGGCCGACCAAACCCAGATCCAGCGGTCGACGAGTGATTTCGTAGACCTGCCAGCCCACCGCGACCGACTGCATTTCGAGCGCAGCCACGATGAAGAAGCGCGCGATCTGGTAGAGCGCGAGATCGGGGTAGGCAAAGAACCGGGACGAGTCGCGGAGCAGTTCAGATTCCCCCATTGTGTCTACTGTGCCACAAAAGAGAAAAGCGTGGCGGCAGCCTGGCGAAATGCGTGCGCGATCTTCCCCGCGTAAAGCGTTGACGGGCTTCGCGGAGAGCATCGCGTGACCACGGTCACAGACGGGCGAACACGCGAAATTTATGGTTGAAAGTCAGTCCATTCGCAGGAAAGGCACACTTCATGGTCACTTTGGCGTCGCCCACCACAGCCCGCGTACTGAATTCTGGGCTTGCTCAGAAAATCATGACGAGCCACCGAAGCAGCGTCGCTGATTCGCTCCGGCGATCAGGTCGGCATGAGCGGTTTCACGGGCTCTGGGTACCCCAAGGTGGTTCCAATCGAGCTGGCGCGGCGCATCGCCGAAGCGCACATCCACGGGCAGAAGTTTCAGGTGAGTGTGTTCACGGGCGCGTCGACCGGGCCCGAACTCGACGGCGCGCTGGCGATGGCGGGTGGCATCCATTTGCGACTTCCCTACCAGTCCGAACCGGAGACGCGCAAGCGGATCAACTCGGGCGAAATGGATTACATGGATATCCACCTGAGCCACGTCGCTCAGTT
>Ga0070712_100001510_pt1 | contig 14187 bp, 10 predicted proteins | sample LARL81metaG_FD_71396 | JGI IMG/M metagenome (GOLD analysis project Ga0070712, IMG submission 71396) | Corn, switchgrass and miscanthus rhizosphere microbial communities from Kellogg Biological Station, Michigan, USA - LAR L8-1 metaG | ecosystem: Host-associated > Plants > Roots > Rhizosphere ...
TTCGCCGTGGACGCTAACGGCAAGGCGAAGACGCGGATCGTCAACAGAGATGTGAACTGGGGAAATGACAGCCACTCCATCTTCAGCAATGGTGGGACGGCATTGGTTATCCACGCTAAGGCGGACGACATGAAAACCGATCCCGCCGGAAACGCCGGTGACCGCATCGCCTGTGGTGTGATAACCAAACAGTAGGGGATTCAACATCGACATCGCACTCAGAAGCAGTCGTGAGCGCAAACGCCTGCCCGGAACAAGCCTTCGGCCGCGCCCGGCCCGCCCATCAATCATTCGGGTCATTTCTGTCACGGCAAGCCGACTTTAAGGCCATCGGAACTCTGTAAATTGTTCGTCAGACGAGCGTGACCGTAAAATTTGCGGCATCAAGGCTACGATACAAGACGAAAATCAAAGAAGAGTTGTTTGATCTCATCCAAGTCACGAGGGCATGACGGTTACAGAATTCGAAAGCTCCATGTATTCATCTGCACCCACGAGCCTTAGGATGACGCGCACTGGAATCGGGAATCTACGACGAGTAGGGTCGCGCACGACCTTCGGCGCGGAAAGCCGATATTCCCTGCCAACAGTCTTAAGTTCGCAACTGCCCGCTGCGAGTACGTTCTTCACCCACTCGCTTTGGCTACTGTAGGTCAGGGCGACAACGAACCCGTTTGGCGCTCGAAAGACGTTGAGCGGAGTTTGATAGACCTTTCCTGATTTCCGACCCACGTGCTTGAGAATGCCAAAGCCCGGAAGCCATCCTGCGAAAAGACTCGTAATTCGGTTCGTGACCGCGATGTTGAACTTTGCCAGCCATCGCTTGTGGAACCTCATCATGAGAGCGCCTGAGGCGGCGATGGCGATTACGACGATGGCTCCGACACTCACGGTTTTCTAGCTCTCCACAACGGCGTCCGCTTCGGTCTCAACCAGCCAATCCGGGTCGATGAAGCGCACGACCTGCATGATCGTGTTCGCAGCGGGTGGATGCTGCCAAAGAACTCGCCGTGGACTGTCGCGACCCGTTCCCAATCCCTCTCTGTGGGTCAACAAACTCTGGTGCGGATCACGTCGGTGAGCTTGCCGCGGAGTTCTTCAATCGCGGATTGGATAATTTCCAGACACCTCCGTGCTTGACCTGCCGCATCGTCTTTTGAGACGGTCTTGCCATCCGCCGAGCGGGGCTGTCCCTTTGACCGCGATGATGCTCCCGCTGCGCACTGCGCGAGAAACCCCAACTTTCTGTTCAAAGGGCGATCCGGTCGAAACACGTTGACGTGGTGGTTGCTTCATTTCTCCAATCCTAGATTTCCGTATGCCTGCGTTAGCAAGCGTGCCGGTCTATGCCGCGACCGTCGAGGGTTGCTCGACCGTTTGATTCGCCGGAGCCAGCAAGATCAGGACTGCACCGATGCCAGCAAAGACAGCCGAAGCAATCAGCAAACCTTGGCGCTCGTTTGGAAGGTGAACTGACATGACCGTCATGACAGCGGCATGAGCAATATTCAACCATGCGGCGAAGACGATAACGCCGCGATTCGCCGACGGATTACGCGCCGCCAGCAGTAAGAAAATCCCCATCGTGACATAGAGACTAATCGCCATCGGCTCGGCATCCTCTTTATTCGCTTGCCAACCACTGCGTACAGACGTAAACAAGGGATACACGCCAGCCACAAATATCAATCCAAACAATACCAACAAGATTCTTAGCGCCTTATCTCGATTCATGGTGCCCTCCGGCTACATCAGGTAAAGTGCAGGAGACATGCCTCTGCGTCAACCATCATTTCCACCCCGGCCTGGCGCTCTTAGCCCTTCACATAGGCGAGCTTTGCAGCTACCTTTCCATCTCGAATCCTGAAAACGTCAACGCCACGTAGGTGCCATGGTTGACCGTTGCGATCTTGCGATAGACCCAGAGCACGGTTGCCCGACCTCCGCTGACGATCACTTCCTCGGTCTCAAACCGCGCGTCGGGATTGCGGGCGAACCATCCTCGCCAGAATTCGACCACGGCGGTCTTTCCGTCGATGCGTCGGCCATCCGGAGCGGGTGATGTGTCCTCGAATACCGTATCCTCCGTCAGAAACGCTGCCAATCCGTCGGCGTCGTGCCGATTGAACACCTCGTTGAAGCTGTCAATAGTTGTGCGCGTCGCTTGCTCCTGCGACTGCACATTCTGCCTGGACGACATGGGAATCTCCCTTGGGGAACACAGGTCCCCCAGTACGAAAATAAAGCAAATTACCACCAAGACCTGGCGATTTGAAGAATGCATAAGCATTTGATCCTCGCTTCAGAATGGCAATGTCGGCGTAGGCGTTTCCGGGCGTGCGAGCCTACACACCGGCAGCGGATCGCACGATCAAGGCTAAACCGATGACAACAAGCACAGCCGACCCGACCAGAAAGCCTACCCGCTGGCTGGCGATTTCGAGTCCGACCACGTACCGCATCTGGCGTTTATGCATGGCCGGCTCCGCCCACCGCTTCTCCTCAGGACGACTCAACCTTTATCAAACTCTGCTTCTGAAACCTGCACCGGGCCCGGGTCGTCCACCACTCTCTCGGACGGACTGGTATCGCGGTTGAGAGTTGTTCTGTCGGGTTTGGACCATGCTCTGACTCCCATGCTCGCGGATATACCGCTGCCCGTGATTGTTGGCGACCAGCCCGTTATGGATTCGATTTCACAACGCTGTTCCAGATTGCGGTGGTGATGGAAACTGCCGGCAGTTTTACGCGTAACATTTGTTCGTGGAACCTAACGCTGGTTTCGACATCGTCGTTTTTACTGTTCATCAGTTCGGCAACAATCTTGCCGTCGGGTCTTTTGAACGCCATCACGCGCACTCCGTCTGGTGAATTGCTGGATTTGATACGCACGTCACCGGGGCGTACAAATTTGCTGAAATGCGCGAGGTAATAGTAAAGACCGGTGTACGTCACTCTCTTCGATTGCCGATCGATGATCACTACTGGGTGCTGGACGTTGGGGTCGGGGTTCCCATGGATCTCCGATACCGACCATGGGCCGCCTTTTTCATCCAAAATCATGTTCCAGTAGATCCAGGCAGAGGTACCCACTTCGAGATCATTGAAAATCTGGTTGCCCCAATAGTCGCCATCCTCAAAGTCGAACCGCGGAAGTGGCATCGATTTCGGCGTGCCAGCGTCGTAGGCGTAGCAAACCTCGGTCATCCATAAAGGAAGGTCTGGATACTTGCGGTGCAAAGCCTGGATTTTGTCCCAATCCTTATTGTCATATCCGTGATAGGGCGCTACCGAGACATACTGTCGAGACGCGGGGTCATCCAGTACCAACGGATAGTTGCGAGCTGCATCCTCACGGTACGGCGCTTCACTCAACATGATGCGAGTGCGGATGTGTTCTTTTGTTAGAAGCGGACCCACGTGGTCTCGCAGCAAAAGGTTAATCTCATTGTATGGAATCTTGGTGTAGATGTCCGGCTCATTGAACAGGCTGAGGTAGTCTACAAATATGTCGTTCTTTTCGTACTCTTGAAGATAGCGAAGATAATAGCGAGCCAGCGCGTCGTAATATTTGGGATTAACGTCCTGGTTCGTACTCACATCGAACAACATCCAGTCAGGCGGATAGTCCATGGGTGCCTGCAAGACAAATTTGCCATAACGCCGGGCCATTTTGATAAACGGAATCAGGCCGTTGGGGCCGAGATCGCGCGTGATGGAAAAGTGTTCCATGTTGACGTCGCCAACCACATCGTCATAGCTGTAAAAAGGACCCGCTGACATGAAGTCGGTGGAGGCAATAACCGTCTTCATGGCGGAAAAACCCGCGCCCTGCTCGGGATCAAAGAGAGCGCGTAAAACGGATTCGCGCTCCTCTGGCGGAAGGCTGTTGAGGCAAATGAGGCCTGCTTCTAAAAAAGAGGCGCCAAAGCCGTCGATTGTCTGGTGCATAGTACTGTCGTCGATCGTGACGGCAACAGGCGAGGATTTCGGGTACTGCTCGAAGCGAAGGCTGGGCTTTCGAGTGAGACGGTCGCCGGCCTTCGAAGATACAAAGGTCCGGACTTCTTGTGCAGTAGCGGTGGCGCTTGAGGCTAAAAAGAAGACGGCAAGAGCAAAGGCTATAGTTCCGCTGTTCTTAGCCCTAGTCTTCAGTCTGTGCATTTTGGATCTCTTTGTCCAGAGAAGCATACTCTCGCAGGGCTCGGCCATACAGCCAAACAATAAGGAGAATGCAAGACTCTCCAATTTGCAGACAGCAATTGACAATATTGCAATGAGCGGAGCGGATGCCAACTGATCTCGGTTTGGGATGGATTCGACTCTATTGAACGGAGAGCAGTGAGCCTGAAATCCGAAACCATAAGTGCTAGTTGGATCGAAAGTGCCATTTTTTATCAGGGAAGGTCCGGATAGGCACCCGAAAGAATTTCTCGACCACGCCGAGCAACCGCTTTGCGGCGTCTCAGCGTCTGCCCAGTTCATCAATTGATTGACCTTGGTGGATTTGCACGAATACCTGAAGTCCCATCTCATCGACAATAACTGGATGGCCACAGGCGTAGGGTAACCTGTTCACCCGTTTTGATTCACGATACGACTGAAGCTACGCTTGAGCGAGGTTTTTATTTTGTTGAAGAGGCCATTCTAACGATATTGGAATATGCGGACTCTCCCTGCGCGTTGATGGCGCGAACTCGATAGGACACATGCTGTCCGTTCTTGCCGGGATCGCTGTATTCTTGAGCGCCTTCCGGCAAGGTCGCTACCCTCATCCACGTACCTCGCGACTCTTTCCCGTCATCCGTGCGTCGCTCGATGATGATGCCGGTCGGCTTCCCGCTGTGTCCCTGCCAGGTCAACCTAATGGCGCCAGCAACCGAGTTGACATTGAGCGAACTGGGAGCTTCCGGAAGCACTGGCCAATCAAAATAGTTTTCGTCGGTGACCACCATGATGCTGTCTTTCAGAGGCAGAGCTTCCAACGTATCGGATGTGCCTTGCTTCCACGAAACCGGTTTGACTTCTCCGCTGACGACATCAACCAAAACGGGATGGGTGATTCCAGTATTTTTCAACGACAAGGTTGTGAACAGGGGCGGAAAGGAATTGCCGGGAAGGCTGTGCGCCGCCAGCCAATAAGCAACAACGGCTTTACCTTTGCTCGAACGAAAACCATACGACGTGAAAGGAAATCCAGTTTGCCGTCGCAGTGCGGGCAAGTCGGCGCCAGAGATTTCGATGGACGCATCGAATTTGGTATCGGCAAACAGAGCGTTCGTGTTTTGCAAGGCAAGAAAGACGGGACGCGGCGTGAAATCAATGGCGTGATTTGTCATTCCGTGGATGATGCCGAAGTCGTCGTACTCGTTTCCGTCCGCGCCCGCAGCCAACAGCCACACGAAGGTCTTCACTCCAGCAGCATGGTTGTAGATCAGTCCTCTCGGAACATATTTCGCCTGCACGGACTCATCGGAACCGACCCAGGAAGGAATTGAATTGAATTCGTCATCGAAGAATGGAATGCCGAACTTTATCCCAGGATAATGCATTACCAAGTCACGCAAGGCGCGCGGCGATTCGGTGAGATAGGCGCCATAGTCCATGGCTTCAGGATTCAGGTTCTGACCGTAGCCGGGATAAGTGTGATATGCATACACGTCGATGCCCGCGGCACACTTGCAAGTGTCCAGAGCCTTTTGCGTAAACTCGCGCGATGGATCGGCCTGACCCCCGTAAATTACTTTCGCACTTGGATCAGCTTGATGGACTGTCGGGACAAAAGAAGCCAGAAGATTCCCGTATTGCTCGGGATTGCCCCATGGATTCCAATAGCCAATGTCCTGTTCGTTCCACAGAGCCCAGTAGTGGATCCGATCATGGAAGCGGTTCACCATCCATGCGACGTAGCGATTGAATGCGGCGGTCTGCTCCGGAGTAGTGGGCGGCCAGAACACGGAGTACAAGCTGCGATCGTCGTTATGAAAAGAGCCTGGTTCGGACGTGCTCACATCCGGTAACCTTCCAGAAGGAGATGTGTACATCACATTCCCATACATGAGTTGGACCTGGATATTCATTCCGTTGTCGACCAACGAGTCTACGTAGTCGTCCAGCTCGGGAACGGTTGCCATCACCCCGCGTTTTTGTTCGACCCAATCCCAACTGGTGTAGTCCGAACTGTTTTCGTACTGGCCAATACGAATCCATTTGAATCCGGCGTCGAACATGCGCGTCCACCACCATCGGTTCCAGGGCAGGTACGGATCCCGAGGCATGTCGGAGTTGATACCGAAGCCGTCCTGTATTTGCGACGAACGCTTAGGAGGAACGTGGTCGGGCACATGACGCTTTTCCTGACTATGAGAGCGCACCGTCAACGCCAACAACAGCGCTACAAGCGACGAAACAAGTAACCGCCTGCGAGGACTGCGCGAAGCATGATTCAACATATTCTTTTCTCCATGTCAGACAGCGAGAGCTATCGAGACTCAAAATGTACTGGCACAAACTCTATCGCTCTGCAATTGCGCACAACCGAACAAGAGATTTCACAATCCGGAAGCCAGATCCCTTATCTTGCTGCGTATCCAGGCGTCGTCTTCGCCTTCGGGAACGTCTCGAAAAAGTTTCCAGCTTTCAATGTGACGAGTGCTTTCGCCGGGATTCAGCTGAACGATTGGACCGAGGGTTTCGAGTTCAAGGAAGTCCGGATTTGTGAACACCTCGAAATTGCATCCGAAGTCGGGATAAGCGGCGCCATTGATTACGGGTGCATTCTTCACAAATAATGTTTCTCGCAAGAAGTACGCACCCCAACCCGCGGGATTGTAGATGCCGGTCATTTGTTCCTGAAAGCGCCCTATAGGATTTTGTTGCTGGCGCAGTTGTATGTATTCGGTGCCGAGGGTCCATCGCGAGTCGGCGAAATCGGTGAATGACCACAACGTTAATGGTCCGACCGGCCGGAAGTGATCTTTGTCCATCGGCGCGCGGGGCGGCAGAGGGAGAATTGATCGGCCGCCAGCTTTCATCATGGTCGGGGCCCACGGTGCCAGGTCGGTCGGGCGGCTATCCCGATTTGTGACGACATGCTCGAGTGTGACCTGTGCCCCGTGCTCATCCAATTTGATCTCAAGTTCCTTCTGGAGATTGCTGCCCGGAGAAGTGCTTTCCGGAGGAGGGGTGAAACGAACTAGATTGTGATCCTGATAGACCGCTACCAATGAGTTGTCAGGATAGTAAGTGCGGTCGACCTCCGGCGATACCCAAAGACGATGGCCTCCGTATAGCCTAAACTCGCTGCCGCCGGTGAGGCCAGCTTGCTCTGGAATCTCGTGAAATATATTTTCGCCGCCCACGAAACCGTACGAGATTACACGCGGACCTACGTCAGCAAGAACCAGAAGTTCTACCGTGGCATTTGAGATGCGATACACATTGTTCCATCCCCGATAACTGATTCGTTCCACCATGGCGCGTTTGCCAGCACTCAGCCCCGGGCCGGCACTGGTGCGGCATGGGTGTCGTGCGCGGCAAGTTCTTTCGCGTTTGCCTGGATTTTCCTGATCGCGGCAACGATCTCGTTCATGTCGGTTTCATCTCCTAGCAACGCAGGCTGCGGGATCCAAACTGTTTCCCATGCCGCGCGTTGCGTGTGCGGAAACGACTGCCTTAAGAATGCATGCTCAGCCGTGGCTTGGGATCCGCTGAGTCGCTTGCGGTATTCGCCGTTACGAAACATATCCAGGTCGTGAACCGGCGGATAGCTGGCCTGATTCGGAATCCCTTCCGCATTGATGGCTGCAATAACATTTTCGGTGGAGATGCCAGCAAATTGCTTCCTGTCGACGTGAAAGATGTACGCATACTGGCCGTTACGGGTGCAGCGTTCGTCGACCTTTTGCGGAGTGATACCGGGAACCTGGCTCAGTTCGCGATCCAGCCAGCGAGCATTTTTGTGCCGCTTGCGAGTCTGTTCGTCCAGACGTGCAAGTTGCGCCGAGAGGATCACACCCTGCCATTCGCTGAGACGATAGTTAGATCCGTAGCTGAAATGGCTGTAGAACCATTCTCCCGGAAGTCGTCCGCAATCGTGAACGGAACGGGCCTCGCGCTCGAATCCGTTATCGTTGCAGATGACAATGCCGCCTTCGCCGGCAGTCATCAATTTGCTGGCTTGAAAGCTAAATGTTCCGCCAATGCCGACAGTGCCCACACGCTTTCCTCGCCATTCGCTGGCGTGGGCGTGAGCGCAGTCTTCGACTAACGCGATCCCTTTGCGATCAGCGAGATCTTTCAAGGCATCAAGATCGGCCGGATGGCCACCCATGTGAACGGCGACGATCGCCTTGGTGTGCGGAGTGATGGCAGCCTCGGTAAGATCAGGATCGAGACAGTATGTGTCCGGCAGAACGTCGACCAACACTGGAAGGGCATTGGCAAAGAGCACCGCGCTGGCAGTGGCGACGAAGGTAAAATCAGGCACGATCACTTCATCGCCGGGTTGCAGTCGAAGAGCCGCCATGGCCACTTCAAGAGCAGCCGTTCCGTTTGTGACCGCAATGCCGTGACGGGCGCCATGAAAGCGCGCAAATGCACCTTCAAACTCCAGCGTCTTGGTGCCGGGAGTGCGCCACCAGACACCACTCTCCAAGACTTCGTTCAAACCGCGCCGCTCGTTGTCGTCGAACTGCGGCCAGGTTGGGAAAGGTTTGCTTTTGGATTTCTTGCCGCCGAGCAATGCGAGATTCGACATGTTCAATCTCCTCAGTAGTTGATCAGTAGTTGTTAAATTCCGTGGCATGACGAAATGCTTCTACGTAGTGCCCGCCTTTTTTCGGTTGCTCCTTGCGCATCTCGTCCTTGGCTTTTTTCAAATCTTCGGAAGTCCAGTCGGGGCGGTACTTGTTCACGGCGGGCTCGAACTGACTTACCTGCTTCGAGGCTGATTCGAACTTGAGTTCGGCTACGTCTTCGATGTTGACGAAATAATTTGCTTCCTGCGGCGAAGGGTAGAAGAAATACATTTCAGGAACTTTGTAGGGCTCCAAGCCCTGTTGTAAACGCTGATTGGGAAAATACAACCAGAATTCTGCGGCACGTACCGCGTCGATGGTATTGAAAGCGGCCATCCGATGGTCGGTCTTGTGCCAGCGCTCGTACCACTCGCCAGGATCTACGCTAAGCAAAACGTCAGGACGAATTCTGCGAATGATGGCAGTCGCTTCTTCAGTGAGCTTAGGTTGTGGAGCATATTCGAGCATGCCGTCGTCGTAGCCCATCCACATGATGTTTTCTTTGGGAGTCCCCAGCAGGCCCTCTGATACTTCCTGCTCAGCACGTCGAATGCGGGCGAGACGCTGCGATGTCATGTCAGGATCGTACGAGCCTTTGTCGTCATTGGTGTAGACAACGATTAACACCTTGTTGTGATTGCGATTCAGCAAGGCGATGGTGCCACCGGCGCCGAACACGTCATCATCAGGATGCGGAGTGAAAACCAGAATGGTTTTGTTGTGCAGATCCTCAAGACGGGTATCCTGCGCCTGCACCGATGTAACGGCGAAACACAGCGAACAAAAAAGGACGATTAACAAATTCCGCATGTTGAAAGTCTCCCCACCTGGGGTGCAATCTACGGCAATACCATAGCTCAAAGACTTGGATTCGTCGAACTGGTTGAACCATCGTTGCTCTCGACATAGTCTTGACAGGCTGGATAAGTGATGTAACAGTTGCGCACTACGGCAAAACAATCTTCGGACCCTGCAGATATTCAGGAGGCCTTATGCGCCGCAGCCTGCTGTGGTCGTTAGCATTCCCTCTGTTAGTCTCCGGTTTTTTCGTGATTAACACCGACACTTTGTTCGCGCAAGTCGATCGTGGCAGCATCATAGGATTGGTCACAGACCCAGCAGGGGCGAGGGTTGCGGGCGCTCAGGTAACCGTCACTAATCTCGATGCAAATCAGCCTGTAACCCTTACCACGGATGAGAACGGACAATACACGGCAAATCTTCTCCGCATCGGGCGTTATTCGGTGACTGTCGAAAAGCCGGGTTTTCAAAAAGCGGTTCAGCCAAGCGTCGACGTAGGTGTGAACCAGACAGCGCGGGTGGATATTGCTTTGCAGATTGGATCTGCGACTGAATCTGTGCAGGTGACCACAGCCGCTCCTCTGTTGCAGACCGAATCTTCATCTTTGGGGACGATCGAAACTGAGCGCCGCATCTCCGAGCTTCCGTTAAACGGAAGAAACTTTATTCAGCTTGCATATCTCGGGCCAGGAGCAAACGCAGGCCAGACTGGGACCAACGTTAGCGGCGGCGTGTTTGAAAATGAACGGGCGAATGAAGCTATTTCAGTCAATGGCCTTCGGGTTTCCAACAACAACTTTCTGCTGAACGGCGTGGACAACAACGAATTTGGATTGGGAGGGGTCGTGGTACTGCCGCCGCCCGACGCCATCCAGGAATTTCGTACAGAAGAGAATTCGATGAGTGCTGAATTCGGCCGCGGCGGGGCCGCTGTGAATGTCGTGCTCAAATCCGGCACGAACCGGATTCACGGTGGCGTATATGAATTCATTCGTAATGACAAACTTGATGCAGTCAACTATTTCAACCAGGGTCAACAGCCCTTCAAGCGGAACCAGTTCGGGGCGTTCCTGGGTGGGCCTATTAAGAAAAACCGCACTTTCATCTTTGGCGACTATCAGGGCTCTCGGCTGCGCGAAAGCAATCCTTTTATTTCCACGGTGCCTACAGACATAGAACGTACTGGAGATTTTAGTGACCGGCTAACCGGCCAAACATTCTCTCCGTGCGTCACTCCGTCTGCCGGCGACACCTTTGACACGGGTACGATATTCGATCCCTTCAGCACGCACGATTACACCTGCGCCGATGGGGGAACAGTGTCACTACGTAACCCCATTTCGAGTGGCGGACAAATCAACGTAATTCCGACGGGCTCGATCAATGCGGTGGGACAGAACGTAGCTAATTTCTATCCCAAGGCCAATTTGCCTGGACTCACCAACAACTATCTCGCGAATCAGAACCACGTGAACAATCAGGATTCATTCGACGTAAGAGTCGATCATCGCCTCCGTGAAGCTGATCAGCTTTTTGCATCCTACAGTTTCGGCGACGTGCGCAGTCAACGTCCCGGCCCTCTCGGACCTTTGTGGGGTGGTTCCGATTGCTGTCCCAGCGTAAGCAATTCGCGCGCTCAACATTTCGGATTGGGCGACACCCATACCTTCTCTCCGCAGTTACTGAATGATCTTCACGGCGGATACTTCCGATATGCCGTCAACGCCTTGCCGTTTAATTTTGGATCATCGCTGTCCACGGATCAACTTGGAATACCAAATGCGAATCGGACCACCGATCCCAACTCGACTGGATTGACCAATATTGATATCGCGGGCTTCACGCCATTGGGAGATTCTGAATTTCTTCCTGAACATGCATTCGAAAATATTGTTCAGATTGCGGACACGCTAACCTGGATCCATGGCAGGCACTCTCTAAAATTCGGCGCCGATTTCCGCCGTCAGCAACGCAACTTCTATCAAGTCACGGCGCCTCGCGGCTTTTTCGACTTTGGCGGCGTTTACACGAATGACCTCAGCACTGCGAATGGCGGAAACGGGCTGGCAGACCTGCTTCTCGGAATTCCGGATGCGAACGAACAGGACTTTCTCGCGGGCCTTTATCCGACTCGCTACTGGGATTTTGGTGGATTCGTACAGGACGACATCAGAGTTCGTTCCAATCTTACGGTTAATCTAGGGATCCGCTACAACATCACTTCACCTGCCAACGGGCGCGTTGGTAACTTTGATCTCAATCGCGCCCTCGTGGTGACTTCGTACGGACCGAATGCTGTCTCGCATGGAGGTGTGGAGTTTGACAAGAATGATTGGGCACCCCGTATTGGGTTTTCCTGGTCGGTACGGCGAAACACGGTTGTGCGCAGCGCATTCGGCGTCTTTTATGCAGCCGAGGCGAACGTCTTCGATGATCTCGGTTTGAATCCTCCCCAACTGAGTTTCCTGGCGAATAACTTCAATTCCGGCACTATTCCAACGAACGCACAGCTGATATCGACCGGATTCCCGACTGCGTTGCCCGTGGGAGACGCGATCAATATCAGTGGGCCGGTAAAAACCACGGGACCAAAACGCACAATTCCCCGGATTATGGAATGGAACCTGAGCGTGCAACATCAGTTCGGAGACAATTTTGTAGCCCAGATCGGATACGTTGGAACCAGAGCTTACCACTTGTGGAATCACGAGGCCAGCGATCTCAACCAGCCGTTGCAGATTCTGGACACCAACTTCTGTGGCCCCGACCCGAGCAACTGCATTCCGAACTTTGGCCGTCGTTACTTTAACCAGCAGCCAAATATGACTGCCGTCTTGCCTTTGGACTTTCCACAACTACAGATGTTTTACAACGCGTTCCAGGCTTCCTTGAACAAACGCCTCGCGAACGGCTTTAATTTTCTGGCGGCGTACACATTTGCCAAGAACCTTGGGAATGCGGATGGAAACGTCGGAGGATTTATCCAGAACTCGTATCGAGCCGATCTCGAGCACGGGCCGGTCGCGCCGGATTTGCGGCACCGCTTTACACTTAGCTACCTGTACGAACTCCCGTTCGGGCACGGCCGAAAGTTCATGGGTGACATGAAGGGCGTTTCTGAAGGGATCTTCGGAGGATGGCAGGTAGCTGGAATCACTTCGTTGCAGAGCGGCGAAGCTGTCACTGGAGTTTTATCTTCCGACCTTAGCAATACCGGAAGCTTCAGTTACCGGCCTGACCAGATCGCAAATCCCAACAACTTCTCGTTTAATAGCGGGTCGCAAGCGACGGACTTCGGTTGCACCAATCCCGGCCATCAAACTCTGGACTGCTGGTACAACCAGGCTGCCTTCGCGGTGCCCCCCTTAGCACCCGGACAACAATCGGCGCACAGCTTCGGAAATTCTCGCATCGGAAATATTCGAGGGCCTGATTTGGTTGACTTCGATTTTGTGCTGCAGAAAAATTTCCGGATTCGAGAATCTCAACAGATCGAATTTAGAGCTGAAGTCTTCAATCTGTTCAATCATCCCAATTTTGGATTGCCTGGCGGAGGTTCAGCAGTCGCCGTCGATGTGCCTGGCGGCGCCAGCATCACGAACACTGCAACCGACAATCGTCAGATCGAGTTCGCGCTAAAATACACATTTTAGGGGCCAGCGCACTCAGTACAACATTTTTGGACGAATGTCTATATTGTCGGTCATTCCGACTACGGAATCTTCGCCAATTGGGCGTCTGGCCGAGTTCCAGGGTGCGGATAGCTAGGTCGAATCGACAGCCAAGAACGGAATTGCTCTGATCGGCGATGCCGCTGCTTCATCGGATCCCTCTCGGGGCTATGGCCTGTCACCGACTCTAAACATCCTCAGGCTGGCTTTCAGTTTTTCCGCTTGATCCGACCTCTGTGTTTTCTCCTGCCCGCCCGGTGGAAGAAGTCCGTGTTCGTAGGTCATGGCTGGAGAGTTGTCACCGAGATCCGTGGGTCCCGCAGCTCATAGCGTAGACTGTGCGCGAAAGGCAGTCCAAAGGCTTTCGTGGCTTCGCACACCGCCTCGCGGGGCGCGACCCATCTCTCTGGTCAAGGATCTGCCCCAAACCGGATAATGCTCAAGTCGGTCGTACAAGGCAACTACTACGCGGTACCAGGAAACCTGGCGAGTCTGGGGATGTTTCGGGACCGGGTGCTCGCGCTCTGGTGGCGGACTATTCGCCGACGGAGCCAGAAACGCCGGGTCTTTTGACGCGCTCCTCGAGTTGGCTCAACGATGGATTCCTCAACCGCGAGCGCACCACCCCTTTCCTGACGGACGAGGGAGATCCACACGAAGCGGGTACGCAAGCAAAAACGGATCGCCAGGACGCACGGATAGTCTTGAGGTTGTTACTGAAAAATCGTTTTCGAGCCAGTGCCCTCACTGAACGATCAGAGTTAATTTGATGTTGTGCGTCAGCTTGCCAGAGGTCGCTGTCAGTGTGATTGGGTAGGTGCCTGCTGGAGTCCCGGCCGAGGGCGGAGGGGATGGCTGTCCACCGCCGCAGGAAGCGAACACCGCGACGAAGATCAATGCTGGCAGCAGAACCAATG
>Ga0070712_100001511_pt1 | contig 14186 bp, 10 predicted proteins | sample LARL81metaG_FD_71396 | JGI IMG/M metagenome (GOLD analysis project Ga0070712, IMG submission 71396) | Corn, switchgrass and miscanthus rhizosphere microbial communities from Kellogg Biological Station, Michigan, USA - LAR L8-1 metaG | ecosystem: Host-associated > Plants > Roots > Rhizosphere ...
ACGCGCGAGGCGACGACGGTGGTCATCGGGCTCCACCCGTTCGTCGTCGGCACGCCCGACGGCGCGGCCGCGATGCGACGTGTTCTCTCGCGCCTCAAAAAGGACGATGCAGTCTGGCTGGCTGACACGGAGATGATCCTGAAGGCGGCCGGTCTGAATTGAGTGCGAGCCGCATCCGGGCGCCTGCACACACTACGGCGTGTTACGCGGGCGATCTCGCCAAGGCGAGCTCGCCGCCAACCCGCCCTACGATTTATCGCTCAGTTCGGACAAGCCGCGCTGGTTTTCACCCATCCCTCGGCGAGCGCGCCTGCTTGCTCCTGCGTGCCGGGAGCGGGCTGACGGCCGTATCCCGGTGCCCACGCCCAGCCGACCAAGCTATCGGTGCCGATGTGGTGCACGAGCTCTTCCAGCGAGCGGCCGCCATTGCGCGCAGGGTCCTTGATCTGTGCGCAGATCTCGCCGAGCGTCTTGCCTTCCCATGCCATCTCGCGCGGTGCGAGCTGCCAATGGGGGTGGCCCGGCATGCGGGCCGGGTCGAAATTGCTCTGCTGATGACAGCTCGAGCAACGCATGGCCGCAAGACCATGGCCGCCCGGACCGCGCTCGACCGGCGGCTGATGCAGCCGGCCCTGGTCGCCCTGGCGCGGGCGATCGCCGGCGGGATGACAGTTGACGCAGCGCGGATGCGTCAAGACTTTGCCCAGCTCCATGAATATTGCCGCCGAGCGCGCGGCGGTATCGCCCGCGGTAAAGCTCTCCGGTGGCGCGAGGCTGTCCGGTCCGGCACCGTCTGTTGCGTGGGCAGTCAGCATGGTCATCAGCGCAGTCGCGACCGCAACCATGCTTGCGGCGCGGACGGCGGATTTCAACTTCAAGGCACGCGAGGCTGCGAGCTGCCCATCATCGCGATTGCGCGCTACGCTCGTATGTTCTCTCGTCATACGCGGGCTTGTCCCTGGGCTTGTCCCGCGCATCCACGTCTTCGTGCGGCAGCGAAGGCGTGGATGGCCGGGTCAAGCCCGGCCATGATGGCATCTGATTCATGCGATCGAATCATCCGCTACTCGCCAGCGGCCTTGGCGAGGAGATAGCGTCCCGGCTCGGCTAAAATCACGTCACGTACGGCCTCGTGATATTTGATGTAGCCGGTGCAACGGCACAGGTGACCGTCGAGCGCAGCGGCAATGGTTCGCTCCAGGTCCGCGCGGGCGACGGGTTTCTTGGCCAGACGTTCCAACAAGACCTGACCCTCGTTCAAAAAACCAGGGGTGCAATATCCGCACTGAAAAGCGAAATGCTCGATGAAAGCTTTTTGCAGAACCGAAAGCTCGCCGTTTTTGGCGTGGCCTTCGACCGTTCGGATGCTTTTACCGTTGAAGCTTGCCGCCGATACCACGCAGCTGGGACTGGTGTAGCTCGTGCCATCAGGGTTATCGACGATCACCGCACAGCTCAGGCACTGCGCGGCGCCGCAGCCGAACTTGGTGCCGGTCAACCCCAGATACTCGCGCAAGAAGTCGTTCAGGCTCAGCTCCTCCCGCACCTCCACCGGCCCATAGGCACGACCGTTGATCGTGATGCCCAGTCTCGTCACGACAGCACTCCCTTGATCATGCGTTGAGTCACCGGCAACGCGTGGAAGCGGCGCCCGGTAGCATCGAAGATGGCGTTGAGAAGCGCGGGGACCACCGGAATCATTACGACCTCCGCTATGCCCTTCGGCGCTTCATTGGGAAGAGGTGGCAGCATCTCGATCTCCAGATCGCGCAACGGCAGGTCCGACGCGCGCGCGACGAGATATTGCCCCAGATTCCATTGCCCGTTGCCGGGTCCGGCTTCGAAAGGCGGAAGCGATTCCAGCAATGCATAACCCACACCCATGGCGAAACCACCTTGCGCTTGCCCCAGCACGACCTCGGGTACCAGCGCTTCGCCGCATTCAAACACACTGTACGCCTTGGCGATGTGCAGCGCGGCGGTGGCGCGCTCGATCTCGATGCGCACCAGCGTGCCGCACGCCGACGTGTAGGTAGTTCCGATCCGGTTGAAGTCGGTGGGCGGAAACTTGACGCGGGTGCGATCGAGCCGAGCGAATTTTCCGGCACCCTTGCGCACCGCGAGGGCATCGATCTCGGCCGCCCATGGCGCTCCGTCGAGCATGAACGTCGCTTGCGACCAGGCCCAGCGGGAAAAGCTATGCGCCATCGCGCCGGTCACGAAATTGCGCGCATGCGCTCTCGCTGCAACCACGGGCAATGCCAGCGGCGCCAATCCCGGCATGACCAGCTGCCCGTCTTTCCAGCGCGCCGCCTCCCATTGCTTCGCTCTCGGATCGGTGACCGCGATGCGCCACAAATCGAGTGCCGCCGGCCACAGCCCGAAGCGGAAAACGACGCGCGCGGCTTCGGCCGCAGCATGCGTTCCAACATGCGCGCCGATCGAGGCTGTCGTGGGCGAACTGATCGCCGGCACCCAGCGAGGATTGCGCTGCGCGGCGTCTTGGGTCGCCTGGTCCATCGTGTGCGCATCGCCCGAGGTGACGAGGGCGAGCGCACCGAAGGCGTCCACCCGTGCAATCGATACTTCGTCAGCCACGCCGCCCAAATGGGAAGCAACGCGGTTGGCGAGTGCCGTCCCGATCGCAGTGCCCATCTCGACGTGATCGCAATGGATGCCAATCCGGCCATCCGGGTCGATTGCCACTGTGCCGAGCGAAGCGTCTGCTCCGCTGCCGTAGTCCTTCGTGGCGCAAGCCACGCCCGTGCCGATGAGCATGCCCGCTTGCTGGCCGCGGGCTTTCTCTTCGGCGCGCCGCTGCCAGATTGGATGCTTTTCCAGCTTGTCCAGAATCTCCGTGGTGCGGACGGAGACACCGTACGGATTTCCCGTCATGGTCCGGCCATCCGGCTTGAGCGCATTGCGGCGACGGAATTCGATCGGGTCGAGCGGCAGCGCGGATGCCGCTTCGTCGATCAGGATCTCCAGCGCCGTCATGGTCTGTACGGTTCCGTAGCAGCGCATCGACCCTGCGGTCACCCCGCGCGAATGAAGCGCCACGGTGGTGATATCGACTTTCGGAATATCGTAGATCCCGATCGCAGCAGTCGCCGCCACGGTCGCTACACTCGCCGAGAAATTGGCGAGCCCGCCGCCATCCAAGACGTGGTCGGCAGCGAATGCGCCAATCCTGCCGGTCGCGCGATCGACTCCGATGCGCGTGCGGATATCGAATCGGTGCCGTTTGATTCCGGCCTGGAACTGCTGATAGCGATCGTGGGCGAGCCGAACCGGACGGCCCGGAAAGAACATCGCTGCCAACGCGACGTAGAGCGGAAATGGCGTGTGATCGCGTCCGCCGAAGCCGCCGCCGATATAGGCAAACTGCGCGTCGATGCGCGCCGGCTTGAACGGAGCATGGGCTTCGCCCAGCAGGTATGCGACGGACTCCGCGGCCTCATAGGGCGACTGCACGCCAACAACGAGCTCGAGGGTATTGCGGCCCGTGTCATGCCAGGCCAGACCGCACTCGGGCTCGAGAAACATCGGGTCCACCGACTGGGTCTGGAATTCGCGCTCCAGCACCAGCAGGTCAGCCTTGTTGTCGGTGAGCTCGGCGCGGATCTCCTCGCCATATCTCGCGGCTTTGGCATAAGCCGACCCTGAGTCTGCCGCCAACGGCGACCAGGTCGGAAGCTCCGTGCTTTGGACGTGCGGCGGACTAACCCAGCCTGCTTGCAGCGGTGAGTAAACATCGGGCGCTTCAGGCGTGGCGCCGGCTATGCGCGTGAAGCGGTAGGCTCCGTAGTTGGGGATTGAGACGGGGCCGGTTTCCTCGCCGAATTTCACAAAACCGCTATCGCGCAGCGCGAGCCGTGCCTGATCGAAAGCATCGAAGTGCTCAAAGATCAACAGCGCGACGGGCTGGCCGAGATAGATCGGGGTCTTGCCCATCGGGCAGAACAGGTCACCGGCATAGAATTCCGGGACACGGACGGCGATGCGCGCGAGATCGCCGGCACCAACCACGACCGAGGGCTTTAGCGCACCGTTCAAGCGAGCAAGATCAATCCCGGTATAGACGTGCGTGGCGTCCGGAGCGCGGATGAGCACCGCATGGGATGTCGTCGTCGGCCAGCCGGGGAGATCGGTTGCACGAAAATCGGACGCGTACAGCTTGGCGCCTGCGACTTTGGCAACACCGTCAATTCTACCCATTCCGGAAGCGGCCGGGTTCCAGTGGCCTCGGCCCGGCAGGGTCTCGCGCGCTGCAAAAAGCGGCTCCTGAGCGGCCGCTAAACGCGAGAGACTGAACACAATGCCGCTCGCCATGCCCCACTTCACGAACTCGCGCCGGGAAGCCCGCATGCTTTTACCCTCTAAATCGCCCCAGTATATCGCTGCCCAATTCTCGATTGCAGACTCAATCATCACTCGCAAGTCTTAGAGCAGATCACCGATCGCGCAGTGCGTAGCACCATTCGGATGCCGCAATCTATTGACTCCGAATGCATCTCTGCGACGAAATATCGCCGCGTTGTTGGACTTGCGTGGCAATATCGTGCCCTTGTGCTATTTCGCATTCGCGACGGGGTGAGTACCACGGCTAAACTTCCTTCCGCAAATCGCGTCCTCAATTCTAGGAGAGATTCGTGAAAATCATGACGACCTTGGCTGGCAGTGCTCGCGCGCTGCTTACGTCAGTGGCAATCGTTTGGTGCGGCGCGCAAGCGCAAGGCGCCGAGGTGCCAGCCTATCTCAAGCCCATCGTCGGTACGCAAACGGCAAGTCCAGCCGAAGTCGGGACGAAGAACATCCTGCAGCTCAATGCTTCGATGTTCGAGCTGTATGACGCCTCTGGCAAGATCTTCCAGCGGAATTTCCTGGCGCAGCATCCGGTCATTTTCGGGCTATTCTCGGGAGCCGGGGGGCGTTTCATCTTGTACCGGCCCGGCATGGCCCCGATCGACGCGCCGCCCGTCCCGATCGTCTATCAGTTAATGAAGTCCGTCGGCCACAGCACCATGGCTTTGGCGGAGGTGGTGATGCCTTACATCGACAGTCCCAACGACCCGAGCTGGCGCGGGCCGCTGGCGGCGTACAGGAGTCGGATGCAATCCGCCCTCGACGGCCTCGATGCTACCCCGATGCGGGAGGACTGGAAGCCAACCAACCGTGCCATCCTGCAGAACAACATTGCGTTCATGGACGAGTGTCTGGCGAAGAACGCGATTACGACTGATGCTTTGGCGGCCTTCGCCAAGAAGCAGGCGCCGCTTTTAAAAGAGAACATTGCCTGGGCGGCGGAGACCCAGGTCGGCCATTGGATGGACGTGATCGGCGGATGGAAGCAGATGCTTGGCGACGACTGGAGCAAGACCTACGCCGCCAGCAACACCATCTACGTCGCACGCCAGAACAACGTGCTGTTCAGCGTGCTTGCCCAGTATTTCGGGCCCGAGGCCATCAACGACCGTCTCGTTCTGATCGAGACGATCTCGTTCACGACCACACCGGACGAAATGCTGGAAGCCCTGACCCGAATCATCGCCGATCGTCCCGTCGGACAGGTATTTTTTGGCAACGACCGCCTGATGGACTTCGAGCTGATGGGCGGCGATGGGCGACGGGCCATCATTGAGGAGGACACCAAGCGCAAGATCAACCCCACCCTGCCGCCGCTGGTCCCATTCGGGTCGCATCAATGGCCGGCGCTGATCACGCCTGGGCCCGGTGCCAAGACTTTGGCAGACCTTCCATGAGCTTTACGGCGCGCCACATTCTGATCTGAGGGCGTAGGGCGGATCAGCGGCCAGGATCGTCTTGACGAGATTGGCCGCGTAACCCGCCGTTCGGCGGATTACCCTTACACTCATCCGCCTGAGTTGCGGCGGTGCGGAGGCAGGTCATGGCAATCACACGCTTCATCAATCCATCGACGATGTCGAAGCCGATCGGTTTTGCGCATGTGGTCGATATCACCGGCCCCGGACGAACGATCTACATCGCGGGTCAGCTTGGGATCGATACCGATGGGAAGGTGGCAGGATCGCTGCGCGAGCAGATCGCACAAGCCTTTGAGAACGTCAGAGAAGCGCTCTCTGCGGTCGGCGCGGGTTTCAAGGACATCGTCAAGCTGAATGTGTACCTTGTGGACATTCAAGCAAACATCGGCGTCTTCCGCGCTGCTCGCGACGAAATCCTGAAACTTGAACAGCCGCCGGTGAGCACCGCCGTTGGCGTGCCGGAGCTTGCACGTCCTGGCACTCTGGTCGAAATTGAAGCCGTCGCCGTCGTTTAGAAAGGGCCAGCGACCAAGCAAGCGGACAACACGACAAAGATGCCCTCCGCGAAATAGCTGTGGCGCGCGGCTTCGCTACAGGCATCAACGCATGGAATTTACGGTCGCTATTGGGGGGTGCTGCGGACATGGACGGACATGCGGCCTTGACCGACTGCGTCGAGAATGACCCACAAGTGACATAGGTCAAATTGAAATCCCGCACCGCAACAGCGCTGTGCTATCCTTTCCGTCGGGAAGCGCGGGAGCCATAGGGTAGTGAAGCGGCGCCAGTTCATCATGCTGTTCGGCGGCACCGCCGTCTCGTGGCCGCTCGCGGGGCGCGCGCAGCAAGCAAGACCGCTGCCACGTATCGGCTACCTATCGGTCGGCTTTGGCAATCTGGGTGCGGATGCATTTCGGGAGGGTCTGCGCGACTTCGGTTATGTCGAGGGGCAAAACGTGCTTGTCGAATATCGACGCGCGGGCGAGCAGGGCCAACAGGACGCTCTTGCCGCCGAATTGATCGCACGCAAAGTCGAAATCATTGTTTGCGGTGGATCACAGGCGACGCGCGCGGCCCTGCAGCAAACGAAGACCATTCCGATTGTCACGCTCAGCAGCAATCCGGTTGCTGTTGGATTTGTCGCAAGCCTCGCCAACCCCGGCGGCAATGTCACTGGCGTCAGTCTGCTCGCCCCGGAAGTAGCGGGCAAGCGGCTGCAGCTGCTCAAACAGTTGATTCCGAGTGTCGCCAGGGTTGCAGTGCTTTGGAATCCAGACGATCCGACTGTGCACTTATCAGTCGAGGAAACACAGGCTGCCGCCGCAACATTGGCGCTCACCCTGCAAATTCTCGAAACACGCAACGCCGACGCCATCTACACCGCAGTGCTGGCGGCATTGAACGAGCGCGCAGAAGCGGTCGTTCTCATGCCGACTCCGCTTTTTGACGGACGCGCCGAGCAGATCGCCCATCTGGCGATACAGAAGCGACTGCCCACGCTCTATTTCAGCAAAGAAGCAGTGAAGGTCGGCATTCTGATGTCGTATGGTCCCGATATTGTGGCAACCATCCGGCGCCAAGCGTATTTCGTCGATCGCATCCTCAAGGGAGCAAAGCCGGGCGATCTGCCGGTGGAGGAGCCGACAAAATTCGAGCTGGCGCTCAATCTCAACACGGCGAAGACGCTCGGCCTCGCCATTCCGCCAGTGCTGCTCGCACTCGCCGACGAGGTGGTCGAGTGAGGCGCCGCGAGTTCATCACGCTCTTTGGCGGCGGCGCGGCGACATGGCCGCTCGCGGCGCTCGCGCAGCAAACGAAGTTGCCGACCATCGGCTTTTTGGGGGCGAGCACGCCTTTGAACTGGAATCCGTGGACCGTGGCCTTCGTGCAGCGGCTGCGTGAACTTGGCTGGATCGAGGGCCGCACCGTCGCTATCGAGTATCGCTGGGCGGAGGGACGCAACGAGCGCTACAGCGAGATCGCAACCGAGTTCGTCCGCCTCAAGGTGGATGTCATTCTCACGGTCGGGACCGCTATCCCTGCAGCAAAGCAGGCGACTTCGACCATCCCAATCGTATTCGCGATTGCGGCCGACCCGGTCGGCTCGGGGCTCGTCGCAAGCCTAGCGAGACCGGGCGGCAACGTCACTGGCTCGTCGATGCAATCAATCGAGGTTGCCGGCAAACGGGTCGAGATTCTGCATGAGTTGCTCCCGGACCTGCGGCGAATGGCGATCATCGGCAATGTCGACTATGACGGCGCCGTGCGGGAGATCGGTGAGGTTCGGATCGCAGCCGCTAAACTCGGCCTCAACGTCGACGTACTCGAAATCCGACATGCCAGGGATGTCGTGCCCGCCTTCGAGACGCTCAAGAGCGGGACGAGCGCTCTAGTGTGCCCCGACGCGCTGGCGAATGCCAACCACGCCCGCATCAACACGCTGGCGCTGGGCTCAGGCCTCGCCACGATGCACCCCTTCCGCGACTATATCGGAGCAGGCGGCCTCATGTCCTACGGGGCCAGCGCGACTGACCTATTCCGGCGCGCAGGCGATCTCGTCGACAAGATTCTCAAGGGGGCGAAGCCCGCCGACCTTCCGGTCGAGCAGCCGACCAGGTTCGAGCTCGTCATCAACCTGACCACCGCCAAGGCGCTCCGCCTGACCATCCCGGAGGCGTTCCTGCTGCGCGCCGACGAACTGATCGATTAGCTGGGTAAGCCTGCCAAAATCTTTGCTGCACTGGATGAGTCCGCACATGGGCACAAGGCGGCCCTAGCCAATACACCGCCATGTGCGCTGCCGGTGGAAGCTGACATGCGCGCGTTCGGGAGGTATTCGGCTTTTGACCCACTTCGGTCATAGACGGCTCACGATTGCTGCGGGGCGCGAATTGACCATTGCGCCCCATTTCGCTGGTCGCAATTTCCTGTTCTAATTGCCCGAGTTGAAAGCCAAATTTGGCGTGTTCCGGGGAAGGCAATGAGACGACGCGAGTTCATATCGCTGTTGGCGGCGCAACGGCATCGTGGCCGCTCGCGGTACGCGCGCAGCAGGCGGCAAGGGTGCCGCGCATCGGATGGATTGCCATCGGCACGCCCCAAGGATCGGAGTTCTTTGAAGCCGTTAGGCAGGGACTGCGGCAGTTAGGCTATGTCGAGGGTCAATCCGTCATCATCGAGCCGCGTTGGCCGGCCGACATCGGTGATCGCGTGCCAGAACTCGTGCGCGAACTGCTGGCCCTCAATGTACAGGTTATTGTGGTCCAGGGAGCGATTGTGCCCCTAGTGCGCCGCGTAATCGAGTCGCCTCCCGTGGTGTTCGGTTATAGCGGCGATCCGGTGGAGGCTGGGCTAGTGAATAGCTTCAGCCGGCCAGGCGGTAATTTCACCGGTGCAACATTCATGTCCTACGAGCTGAATGCGAAGCGGGTCGAACTATTGCGAGAGGCGTTTCCGCACGTCAAGCGCTTGGCGATATTGTCCAATCCATTGCATCCGGGGGAGCCCAGCGAGCTGAAAGAATCCGAGAAGGGCGCCGAGAGGCTCGGTATCGAGCTTTCCTATGCTCAAATGCGGTCGGTCGCTGAAATCGAGCCGGCGTTAGAGCGCATACGTGAAGCGGGGGCCGAAGGAATGATCGTCCTGCCGGATGGGCTGGTCATGCTGCATCGCAGGAAAATCATAGAATTTGCAGCACTGCAGCGTATTCCCGTTATTTCTGGATGGTCCGAATTCGCCAGATCGGGCGGCACCATGACCTACGGACCCAACCTCAAGGCTGTATTCCAGCGGCTGGCAATATACGTCGACAAGATTCTCAAAGGAGCGAATCCGGGCGAGTTGGCCGTCGAGCAACCGACCAAATTCGAGCTAGTGATTAATCTCAAGGCCGCCAAGGCGCTCCGCCTCGAAGTGCCGCCGATGCTGCTCGCCCGCGCAGATGAGGTGATCGAGTAGGCCTGGCTTCTGCACACGCATGTTGCCGCATCTGCTCACGGCAGCTAATGGCACGAAGTGTGAGTACCGTCCCGGCGTCCTCACGACTGCTATCGAATTAGCAGCGGACTCGATGCGGAATTACTCCTTTCGGCTCTCCATGACTCCGAGCCGATATGCGCGGTTCATAATTTCTGCAGCGCAAATTGTCCGTTGCGTCCCATATCGCTAGTCGCAAATCTCTGTTTTGATGGTGTGAGTTGAGAGCCAAATATGGCGCGGGCAGTGCGACGACGCGATTTTGTTACAGGAATTGGATCAGTGGCTACGTGGTCGCTTGCCGCGCGCGCGCAGCAGGTGGCGATCCCGGTCATAGGGGTCCTTCACAGCCAATCGCCTGATACGTTCCGCGAGCCTCTCCGTGGATTCCGCCAGGGCCTGAAGGATACGGGTTATGTCGAGGGCGAGAACGTGGCGATCGAATACCGCTTCGCCGACAATCAAATGGAGCGATTGCCGGAGCTGGCGGCCGAGCTGGTCCACCGACGCGTCGCCGTGATCGCTACGGGCGGAGGTCCCATTCCGGCGTTCGCGGCTAAGGGCGCCACCGCGACCATCCCGATCGTCTTTACGATCGGCGACGACCCGGTCAGGCTCGGTCTCGTCGCCAGCCTCGCCCGGCCGGGCGGCAACATGACAGGTATCAGTTTCTTGGTGACCGAGTTGGCAGCGAAGCGGCTGGCGCTGCTGCGGGAGCTAGTGCCGGCGGTCACTCGCATTGCCGTATTGGTCAATCCAGCCGAGGCAACGAATACCGAAGCCACGATGAAGGACGTGGAGACGGCGGCCCGTGTCATGGGGCTTGAAATCGAGCGTCTCAACGCCAGCAGCAGCCGCGAGATCAATGCAGCCTTTGCAACGGTCGTGCGCGAGCGACCCGACGCCATTTTCGTCGGCGTCGACGCCTTTTACACCGCCCGGCGCGTCCAATTGGCGCTGCTGGCGATGCTCCATCGAATCCCCGTGATTTATCCCATACGCCCTTTCGCGGAAGCCGGTGGGCTGATGAGCTACGGAACGAGCCTGACCGATGCTTATCGCCAGGCAGGCGTATACACCGGCCGCATCCTCAAGGGGGCCAAGCCGGTGGACCTGCCGGTAGCGCGGGCGACCAAGTTTGAGCTCGTCATCAACGCCGAGACCGCCAGAATGCTCGGCATCACGGTGCCGCCGTCGCTGCTGGCCACCGCCGACGAGGTGATCGAATAACTCACCGCAGTTCGCAGATGTTGTTGCGGCGCATGAGTCCGCTTATGGCAGATTTTGTTGCAAAAGTCCCAAATTGCCCGGTGCCAATTTTTCTGCTGTAAAAAAATCCGACCGACGGCCGCCGGTGGATGTGGCCTCAATCACGTTACCGAGGTCGCCAGCGAGTTTATCTTCAGGCGATGAGGTCCCCCACATCTTTACACGAAAGTCGCGTGTACAGCCAAAAGAAATTTTGATCGCGAGTGCAAAAAGACTTTTGCAACAAAATCGGCACAAGGCGGCCCTAGCCAATACACAGCCATGTCCGCTGCCGGTGGAAGCTGACATGCGCGCGTTCGGGAGGTATTCGGCTTTTGACCCGAACGGCCATCAGCCGGGCCGAAATCCTGCATCGCAGCAAGCCCCTAACGCGATCCTCGCCAGTCCGGTATGATGGCGCCGCAGAGGGTCGTGGTTTGGGGCAGCAGATGCAATTCAATCGATTGCAGCGGCGCGAGTTCATCGCGCTGGTTGGCGGCGGGGCTACGTGGCCACTCGCGGCGGCGCGGGCACAGCAAGCGGTGCCGGCAGTCGGCTATCTCACCGTCGGTCCGCCGGTAGAGTATCTGCAGAGTTCCGGCGCGGTTTGGCCGAGCTGGGTTATGTCGACGGCCGCAACGTAACGATCGAGCATCACCATGCCGATAATCAATACGAGCGGTTGCCCGGACTAGTAGCCGAGCTGGTGCGTCGCCGGGCGGCAGTGATCGTCGCGATCACCACTCCGCCAGCGCTCGCAGTAAAGGCTGCGGCCACTAACGTTCCGACTGTATTCATGGTGGCAGATGATCCGGTCAAGCTTGGCATGGTCGCGAGCTTTGCCCGCCCCGGAGGTAATGCAACCGGAGTGAGCTTCTTGTTCAGCGACCTAGGACCGAAGCAACTGGGGCTGTTGCACGACGTCATACCGCGAGCGACCCGGGTCGGCCTTCTGGTCGATCCTCACAATTCGAATGCCGAGGATGTCGCGAAGGAATTGACTGCAGCGGGCGCCGCCATCGGGGTCGAAATTGTCGTCGCCGAGGCGAGTGACATCCCCGGCATTGATACCGCTTTCGCGACGCTCGTCGCTAGGAGAGTCGAGGCGCTCGTGGTCGGCACTGACCCCTTTTTCTTTCGCCGCCGCGTCCAGCTCACAACGCTGGCGACTCGCCATGGCCTGCCCTCTATCTGCAACGCGCGTGATTATGCGGAGGTCGGCGCTCTGATGAGCTACAGTACCAGCCTGCCCGAGGCGTTTCGGCTTACCGGCGACTATGCCGGGCGCATCCTTAAAGGCGACAAGCCGGCGGATCTACCAGTGGTGCAGTCCACACGGTTCATGTTCGTCATCAACCTCTCGACTGCGCGAGCGCTTGGGCTTGAAATCCCCCCGATGCTACTGGCGCGTGCCGATGAGGTGATCGAATAGAGCTTCCTTTGCTGCACCTGCTCAGGTGTCCAATTGGCACTTCTCTGCCGATTTGCTACGGTGCGGCAATCCCAGCAGCTATCAAAGGTAACCGCACCCCTTCGGCGGCGAGTCCACACTCGAAGGTTGCCGTGTGCGCCCTGATGGTCGCGACTGCGAACAGCCTCTTTTGCAGCACGGCTCTGCCAGCCTGATCGGTCATGCAGTGAATCGCTCGCCCTGCCACTCGTCCTCATAGACGATGCCGCGATGATCGGAATCGTTATCGGGCACGATTACCGGTGTTATCGCAGCAAGCCGACTTTTGAAAAGCAGCTGGAAACCGAACACACAAATTCAAGGGGGGATGACAGACTTGCTGGAGTTCGATCAGGACAGCGCGTCAAGGCTCCGCATCGCTCAAGAACCTGCGCCGCGTGTGGCGAATCTTGCTGCGCTCCTCGCTGCGAGCGCAGCGGGCTTCCTGTCTCGGCCGTGAGGAGTTCAACCTGATCGGAAAATGCTTTAAGGAGGAGCAGCAATGCACCGCCCCCTGGCGCACCAGCCGCGAGCTGGGCTGGGTCTGACGCCGTACGGTCGCGGTCTATAGAAGCACTCGGAGCGGGCCATGGAAATGTCAGTAAAGGCCGGCGGGCACGCCACCAACGTCCAGCCGCTGAAAAAGGCGCCGGGCGTTCACCGGAGCAATGCCAGCGAGCTCGATGCCTGGCTCGAGAAGGCCGAGGCGATGGGCGAGCTCAAACGCATCACCGCCGAGGTCAGCCCCGATCTCGAGGCTGCGCACATCACCTATCTCGTGGGCCTGGAGAAAAGTCCGGCGTTATTGTTCGAGAACATCAAGGGTCATCCGGGGCACAAGGCCCTGTACAACATGATCGGCTGCAACCTCTCGCGGTTCTGCCTGATGATCGGCGAGGAGCCGGTCGATCATCCGCTCAAAGCCGTGCAGCTGCTGCAGGAGAAGTTCGGACGCAAAATGGCGCCGGTAGAGGTCCCGGCCGAGCGAGCCGTTTCCAGCCAGAACATAGTAGACGGCGACAAGATCGATATCCGCCAGTTCCCCGCGCAGCGGATGTGGCCGCTCGATGGCGGCATGTATCTCGGCACCAACGACGCTATCATTACCAAGGACCCCGAGAGCGGCCGGATCAACGTCGGGACCTATAGGATGATGATCAAGGGGCCACGCGAAATCGGCGTCTACACCTCGCCCGGCAAGGATGCCGGCGCTGACCGCGACAAGTGGTGGAAGATGGGCAAGCCTGCGCCCATTGCTGCGGCGTATGGCATTGATCCGCTCCTGTTTCTCGTCGGCGCGACCAGTCTGCCCAAGACGGAGAGCGAATATGAGTATTACTCCGGGATAAAGGGCTCGCCGATCGAGCTGTTCACCTCCGACCTCACGGGCCTGCCGCTTCCGGCGCATGCCGAGATCATCCTGGAAGGTCATCTCTATCCGGATGAGACCTTTGCCGAGGGGCCGTTCGGCGAGTTCACCGGCTATTACGGGCGCCCCTCCGGAGCCACGCCGTACATGCGCGTCGAGCGGCTGCGCTATCGCAACAACCCGACTCTGACGTGCGCGCTCATGGCCGATGGTCCGTCCAACGAATGCGGACTGTTCTGGGCGCTCGCGCGCTCGGCGGGCATTTGGGCCGACCTGCAGAAGCTCGGCATCCCAGGCATCCGAGGCGTGTGGTCCATCCCCGAAGCTGCCGGCTGGGGCATGACCGTGGTCTCGATCA
>Ga0070712_100001515_pt1 | contig 14179 bp, 10 predicted proteins | sample LARL81metaG_FD_71396 | JGI IMG/M metagenome (GOLD analysis project Ga0070712, IMG submission 71396) | Corn, switchgrass and miscanthus rhizosphere microbial communities from Kellogg Biological Station, Michigan, USA - LAR L8-1 metaG | ecosystem: Host-associated > Plants > Roots > Rhizosphere ...
TTCAGCCACTCGGCCACTTCTCCGCGAGCGTCACAGGATAGCCCAGGCTGCCGCCCGCTACCCTATGCCGTCCCCGGAGGGGTGGCAGAGCGGTCGAATGCGGCGGTCTCGAAAACCGTTTCGGGCCGTTAGGTCCGACGAGGGTTCAAATCCCTCCCCCTCCGCCTGACTCAGCCGAAACCGGCATGAGCACGAGTTCGGGGCATCCGCCAGGGTGCCCCAAGCTCGCGAACTCGGCGCGCGGGGACCCCTGGAGAGCTCCTGAAACTCCCTCGGACCGGCGCGCGATTGGCGCGCGCCGGACGGCCGCGCGACGCGCGAAGGGCAACCCGAGGCGAGAGGGTCGGCCTCGGGGTTGCCGGCGCTGGAACATCGGGGCGTCCGGCTCGCTCCTTGGATCTGGGTCGGCTCGGCGTACGATGCCTGCATGGCGGAGAAAACGGCATACGCGGATCGGCTCGCGCGCGCGACGCTCGACTTCGGCGACGGCTCAGCGCACGTGCTCGAGCGCATCTACGTCCACGACGCGGCCGAGGAAGAAATCCGTTGGTGCTATTACAAGAACGGGCGGTTTGTCGTTCGCCCGCGGGACCTCCCCGAGAGAGACCTCCTGCGGCTCTCGAGGCTGCGGTCGCAGAGGGCGTGTTCACGGGCCAGTCAGGCAGCAGCTGAAGCGGATTCTGTAGCCGGCACCGAAGGCGGGAGCTGCTGCTGCCGCCGCTGCTGGCGCTCCCCGTGGGAGGCGTCGCGACTAGGCGGCGAGGATTTGCAGGCGGATGTGGCCCGACCCGCTCAGCGACGCCGTGACCTGGCAGTCGCCACGGAACGGCATCCGCAGCCGGTAGAGACGCCCCGAGCTCATGTGCGAGAGCTGGGTCGACTTCGAGCCGATCGAGGCGATGCCCTTCGAGCAGGCGACGACGCCCATCCCGCTCAGGTCACGGCCGTAGCCACGCAGGTAGATCACGCGGGCGTGGTTCTTCGATCCGTTCGCCGCTGCTACGGCGAAGTCGCCGGACGAGCGAGCCGAGCCGATCACCCGTAGGCCGGCCGCGTTCGCCGAGGCGATCACCGTGGCGGCGACGCCGACGATGACGGCACCGATAACCACGGTGCGGAAGATGCGATTCATCTGATCCTTTCGTCTGGGGTCGAAACGCGAGATCACGACCTCCGAGCCGAGCTCTCTGCCAGGGCTCGGCTCAGAGGTCGCCCTCGCCACCACCGTGCCACTGGACCGCGTCGACCGCTATGACGAGAAGGTGCTAAGTCAGGGCTGACGGACGGCGGGTCGCCCGGAGAGCTCGTGCTCGCGTCCTGAGTGGTGGTACTCCAGCTACGCGGAGGCGTCAGCCCGGACGGGAATCCGGGCGAGCCGCGTCCCGAGCACGGCAATCCAGACGAGTGGGATCGTAATCAGGAGGCGCTCGGCCAGGCCGTTCCAGCCAGTAAACGAGCCCCCGCCGAAGACGAGCAGCAGAACGAGGGTGAGTACGCCAGTAATGAGCGAGTAGCGCCGGAGGTCGCGCCAGCCCCTATCTCTCCGGAAGGCCCGGGCGAGCATGAGGGGTGCTAGTACGAGGAAGAGGAATACCGCGATGCCGACGTTGTCGTGCACCTGGTGGTGCCATGACACGTTGCCAGCCTTCACCCGTGTCTTGCACGCCTGCAACTCCGAACTGCAGTCGTCTCGAGCAAAACCCGCCACAACGAAGGCGAGACCGGCAACGACTAGCAGGATCGCCCCGACGGTCGCGCTCCGACCGTCGTCAATCGCCCCGACGAGGCCGACGCCCAGCGCCACGAGGCTCAGCCCGAGCGCGACGATTCCGGCGATCATGATCCAGGCGTGCTGCGCGTCGAGTGCGGCGAGGGCGCTGATGTCCTCACGCCGAGGGCCGTAGGTGTCCTGGACGCTTTCAGCAATCAACCACGCCGCCGTGAACAGAACAGGGCCGGCCACCGCGCACCACCCCAACACCCGGCGCAGACCGTCCGTCGGCACGGGCATATTGTCCCACCCGCTCGGGCAGACGAAAAGGGCGTCCTTGCCGCTCTACGGGTCCCGCGTCCGGCGGTCGGCTGCGATCTGGGCCTCGACGGCGCGGTAGACGTTTCCGTGGACGCGGTCTTCGCCGAGGCGCTCGAGGACGCCGTCCTTGTCGAACACCTTCGCCACGTCGGGCTTCAGGCGGGCGACGCGCAGCTCGATGCCGGCGCTGTCGGCGAAGTCGAGGATCTCCGTGAGCTTCGCTGCGCCCTGGGAGTCGACGAAGTCGACGCCTTCCATGTCCAAGATCACGGCTCGGAGTGACGGGTCGGTGTGGAGCGCCAGGCCGCGGACGCGCTCCTCGAGCGCCTCGGCAGTGGCGAAGAAGAGACCGCCGTCCAGTCGTACCACCGCGTACCCGGGGAACGTCTCGTCGTAGGGATTCTCGGCTAGGTCGCGGAACACCTGCGTTCCCGGTTCGCGACCGAGGAGCGGCATCCCCGGGGAGGTCGCAACGTAGACAAGCCATAGGAGCGAGAGCGCGATGCCGATCACGACGCCGGCGAGCACGCCGGCCGAGAGCACGGCGACGATTGCCGCGGCCGCGACCCAGAAGTCGAACCGCTTGACCCGGTAGAGGCGGCGGAACTCAGGGATGTCGATCATCCCGAAGACGACCGCGTCGATGATGATCGCCGCGAGGACGGCCTTGGGGAGCTGTGAGAACAGCGGCGCGAGCGCGACCAGGGTCAGGAGCACGAGCCCGCCGGTCGCGAGCGACGCGACCGGCGTGCGGGCGCCGGCCGATTCGTTCAATGAGCTCGCGGACAGGCTCGTCGAGACCGGCATCCCCTGAAACGATCCCGCGGCGAGGTTCGCCATGCCCTGGGCGACCGACTCCTGGTTGACGTCGATGCGGTAGCGGTGCCGAACCGCGAACGCCCGCGCGTCGCCGGCGGTCTGCGAGAAGCCGATCAGCAGCAACCCGGTCGCGGCCGCGAGGATCGTCGCGTAGTACTGCCGGAAGACGTCGATGCCCGGCAGTTGCGGCGCAGGCAGGCCGCGCGGCACGGGCCCGACGAGCGCGACGCCGTGCGCGCCCAGGTCGAAGAGCCACGTCGCGAGCAGCCCTCCGACCACGAGCACGAGCGCGCCCGGCACCCGCGGAGCGGCGAAGCGCAGGCCGAGGACCGCCGCCAGGGCGACAGACCCGACTACCACGGTCGTCCAGCTCACCTCTCCGAGCGACCGGATCCACGATGCGAGCTCCTCCCACGCGGTGTCGCCCGACGCCGACGTCCCGGTCAGCTTCGGCAGCTCGCCGATCACGACGTCGACCGCAGCGCCCGCCAGGAAACCCGTCACGACCGCGCGGGAGAGGAACCGCGCGATCCAGCCGAGGCGGAGTATCGCGAGCAGGAGAAAGAACGCGCCCGCAACCAGCGTGATCGCGGCCACGAGCGCGGCCGCGTCCGCGCCGGAGACGCCCGTGAAGAGCACGGCACCGCCCGCGACGGCGGCCAGCGACGAGCTCGGCCCCGTCGAGATGTGGCGTGACGTGCAGAAGAGCGCGTACACGATCGCGCCGGCGGCCGCGGCGTAGAGCCCGTTCTGCACCGGCACGCCCGCGATCCCGGCGTAGCCGAGATCCTTCGGCACGATCATCGCTGCGACCGCGATCCCCGCGAGAACGTCTCCGCGGAGCAGGCTACGGTCGTAGCGCGGCAGCCAGTCGACGATCGGCACGAGGCGACTCACCCGACCGGCGGCGCTCCCCATCGCGGGCCATCCTTCCAGACATGCCGGCGCCGGATGCCGGCAGCCTCACTCCGTGCGAGGGACGTTCCCGTTCTCGTTGCTCGCGTGCCGCCTGCCGGCGAGCACCGGTGAGAGGCCTGCGGAAAGGACGATCACGGTCGATGATGGCGTTGCGGCTGTTGAACATCACCAGTAGTACGCCTGTTCCATAAGCCCATCGGGCGCGACGCCTGGCTCGAGAAGATCGCCGGAACACCGAGGGACGCCGCGGCTCGCGCCGTCAGCCACGTCCCAGCGCACGCGGAAGTTGCGGTACGGAATGTCACCACAGTTAGGTGCGGCGGAGCGGCGGGATACAGACCGTCGGATAGGACGCTGCACACTTGCCGCCCGCTGGCGGCGGTGGAGGCGGAGGCGGCTTGGGCGCAAGCGGCTGGTGTGCCTGCCAGGGCCATTCACGCCTAGAAGGCGTCAAGCCTCCATCTCAAGCCGTTTCTCAGCCTGTTGGCGTCCTTCCCCAAGCTCTAGGCCGTGCGTGGCGTGTCACGAGCGTAAGCCAGCCAGGACGCCGTTGTCCCAGTACGGCGGTCAGGCCGGGATCCCGCATGGACAGAGCCGTTGCGAGGCGCTGGTAGCCCGCCGGTAGCCCGTAAGGCGAATCCGAACACGCGGGCGGCTGAAAAACGAACACGAGAGGAGCTGGCGTGGGACACGAGGAGCCGAAACGTGGGACATCCGAGTACGAACGGCAGCGCAAGGCCGACTACCGCGAGCGAGCGCGTCTGGCCGAGGAGGACGCCGGGACGCCCTGGCAGGGCCTTGTGGGCGAAGAGCGCGAGCAGGCCATCCGCACCCACTACGGCTACGCCGCCTCCGAAACCGGAACACAGGCACAGCGCCAGGCTGCGGCAGACAGGATGGTCACCAAGTCGAAGGCCAGGCTGGCGTCCGAGCTGGTCGAGGACGAGGCCACCCTCGACCCCAAGACGGAGGGTGAGCCGGACTGGAAGGCCGGGCACCCGGCAGCCTGACGCACATCGCATCCGCCCGCTTGGACGAGACCCTCCGGCAGGCCCACCCCGGGTGGTGCCCGCCCCCCACCCCGCTGGAGCATGAGCCTCATAGAGGCGGTCTCACTAGGGACAAAAACGCTGAGAAGATTCCCGTGAACGCGCTTAGCGCGTGGGCCCAAGGGCAAGCACCGCACGCTCCAGGTGGCGCCGGAACGCTCGTATTACCGCCGGGCGATCGACAACCTCGGTGCCCCGGAGTACGGACCGGCGCTGTGTGCTCCGGCCGTCACTTCGGCAGCGTCAGCGCCCTGATGCGGCCGCCCTTCGCCGTATTCTCAGCCCAGGCCACCCGGTTCCCGGACAGGGAGAGCCCGATCGGCGTGCGGCGCAGCAGGACAAAGGGGGTGGTCGCCCCCGCCCTCGGCATGTCCATCCCGCTGATCGTCCGGCCGGCGTGGTACACGAGCCAGCGTCCGGAAATGCCCACCAGGTCGGGGATAGTTCTCGCTGCCAGGACCACCAGGCCGCGCCGCGCTCCGGTACGAGTGTCGAAGAAGACGATCGACGCGTGCTGCGGGTCGAGCGCTTCTGGCAGCGCCGAGACGCGGGCGCCCACGACGGCGTCGTACACCACTCCTGGGATCTCGAACCGCGAGACGAGGCGCCCGGCCGCGTCACGCACCTCTGCCGGACTCGCCCATCCGGCCGGTACGTCGAACGTCAACGGCCGTCGGCCACTACCGTCGGGGTGGACCAGGTAGAGCTCGGAGCGGGAGTCGACATCCCACCAGGGCGTGAAGGACTGGAAGACGATGGAGCTGCCGTTCGGCGACCAGCGAGGCGTCGCGCCGCCGGCCGCCAGTAGGTGGGCGCCGGAGCCGTCCCCATTGGCGGCCCAGATCCCAGACGTGCCCGCGAAGACGAGCCGGCTGCCATCCGGCGACCAGTCGGGCGCCGTGCCCGCCAGTCCGAGGGCGCGCGCGTTGCTGCCGTCGGCGTCCATCACCGAGATGCCGCCGTTGACGGCGTACGCGATCTTCGTCCCGGCGGGCGACCACGACGGTTGTGTGCTTTCGGCGCCGAACGTCAGCTGGGTGGCGTTGGTCCCGTCCGCGTTCATCACGAAGATCTGGCTCGAGCCGGCGCTCCCCTGGTCGAATGCGATCTTCGTCCCGTCCGGTGACCACGCCGGATCAGCGCCGGGTCCGACGTCGTGGGCGCCGGAACCGTCCGCGGCGGCGACGGCGATCACTCGGCGAGAGTCGGGCAGGTCGACGTAGCCGTACGCGACCTTTGTCCCGTCGGCCGAGACGTCGAGGCTCTGGCGAAAGCGACGGTCGTTTGTGAGCACCTGGTGGCCCGAGCCGTCGCCGCCGATACGGGTCAACTCCCCGTTCTGGTCGGCCGGCAGTCCGACGTGACTCAGGTACTCGACCGAGCCGTCGGGGAGCCAGGCTGGCGCGCTCGCGCAGCCGCAACCGTCGCCCGGTCTGAGCTCGGAACGGACAGCGAGCACGCGGCCGCCCGACGCTGTCAGTACATCCGCGGCCCGAAAGCTCGAGAGCGGTCGGTGAGCGCCCCGGACGACTCGTCGAACACCGGCTGTTGTCGCATAGGCAAGTACGCCAGCACCGCCTGCTAGCACAGGGTCATGTCCCGGTACGCAGGTGCGATTCAGGCGGTAGCACTCGACCGGGTTGAGTTCGACCTCGACGAGCTCGAGCGGCTGCGCGCGGTGCTTTCCCATCGTCATCACGTCCACCTCCCGTTCGAGGTTTCCGCCCCCGACGAGGCGGTTCCAGAGAACGCGCGTGCCCGCAAGCGCGAGATCGTCGTAACCGCCGCAGCCGATCTTCGCCGTCGTCTCGTGCCCATTGCGCAGTGACCGGAGGTGCAAGACGCGTTTGCAGCGCTTGCCGACGGGACGCTCAACCCACGCCAGCTCCGCGCCATCCTGCGCGAAGGAGTCGATCGGCGCCCGTGTCGTGACAAGCGTGCGCACCGGGCGCAGGCCGGGTGCCGCAGATGTTTGGGCTCCGATCGAGAGGAGGAGCACCGCCCCCGCACCGACAGCGAGCGCGCCACCGAGCTTCACGGGAGCATCAGCGCCCTGATACGGACACCTCTCCCAAGGTTCTCGGCCCAGGCGAGCGTGCTGTCGACAAGGGAAAGCCCGATGCGCTCGTTCAGTGCAGCTAGCAGCACCCTCGTCTCGCGCGCTCGCTGGTCGTAGCCATAAACGACGCCCCCAAGGCTCGGGAAGATGAGCCACCGGCGGCCGTCCTTTGGGTCGGAGGCAGACTGATGGACGTATGCGTTCGTGCGGTACCCCTCTCTAGCTTGTGCCGGGGATGTCGCGCAGGACGAAGAAGAACGTTCGGCCCTCGCCCCATTGGATGGGCGCCCCTGGGATGACCGGCGCGTCGCCGACGCCGTAAAGGGTGGTCGTCCCGGTGTTCACCGCGACGACCGCGATCTTCCACGGACGGCCCGCAGTCGACGGCGGGCTCGGGCGCGGCCAGACCGGTACGGCAATGTGCGTTCCGTCCCGCGACCAGGTGGCGGGGCCGAACACGTCGCCGCGGAAGCTCGCGAGCTGGACGAGGCCCTTTCCGTCGGCGCCAATAACGTTAAGACAGTCGGTGTTAAGGACTTGCCTGCACTGGAACCGCTCGTAGGCGATCCGACGGCCACCCGGCGCCCAGGCCGGCGCCCGGCCGAGCGCGAGCCGGCGCTTGCGGCGATCGCCGAGGCTGACGACGGCGACCCACTGATGCAGGTCGACGAACGCGACAAGGCCCCCGCTGGGTGACCACGAAAGCTGCGAGCCGGCCCCGATGACGCGCCGGGCTGAGCCGTCGGGGCGCTCGACGAGCAGCTTCTGCCCGTCTTGGAACGCGATTCGCCGCCCGTCGGGTGACCACCGGGGCGCACTGCCGGTCGCCAGGCGGCGTAGCCTGAGATCGGTGACGGCGATCACGTACGTCACTCCTTGCGAAGGCGCGGCGGTGCAGGAGCCCGAGGCTGGCAACGGCACGGGCCAGGCGTCGAACGCAACCTTTCGGCCGTCAGGCGACCAGCTGAGCGTTGCGTACGACTGCAACTCGTCACCGCGAAACGGGCTGACGAGCAGCTGGCGCAAGCCTTTGCCGTCGACGCCGATGACGTCGAGCTCGAGGCGGCCCTCGAAGGAGCGGACCAACGCCACCCGGCGGTGGTCGGGCGAAAGAGCAGCCACCGGGATCCGGTCCGCCTGAAGGAGCGTCCGCAAGCCACCGCCCGGAGTGGACAGGGTTCGCAACTCTTCAACCGTCGCTCCTTGCGGCGGCATGAACGACCGGTCGGGACGCCCGTCGGGCAGGAGACGTGCCATCGCGATGTGGCTATTGAAGTAATCGGGTGTGGCACCGGCGACGTCGATTCGACCCGCCGAGTCCAGCGCAGCCGCGACGAACGATTGGCCGGCGTCCGCCACCACGCCACCGACCCCGAACTTGCGGTCGACCGTTCCGTCAGGGAGGAAGCGGACGACCGCACCGTCGATCGAACGGTTGAGCACACCTTCGCCTGCTACTACCGTGGCGCCGTCCGGCTGCAGGATGAGCTTGCTGGCGTTGAAGCCGAGCCGGACTGGCTTGCCGCCGGCGAAGCTCGGATCGAGGCTTCCATCGGCGAGGTAGCGGACGAGCGACGTGGCGGCCGCAGTGATCCGGCCGTCGCCCGAGACGGCGACGCTGGCGCTGCCGTAGACGCCGCCGCACGAATCGGTCCGGACGCGGCCACCGCTTCCGAAGCTCGGATCGAGCTGTCCGTCGGAGAGGTAGCGGGCTAGGGCGAGCACGTTGGTGCCGTTGCCGCCAAGGGCGTCCGTGTCCGCGCCGATAGCCACGATTCGACCGTCGGGCTGCAATGCGAGCCCGCGTATGTCGGCGAAATACTGAAAGGCTGTGGTCACGACCCCGCCGCTTCCGAATCCGGGATCGGGCCCGCCGTCTGACTGCAGGCGTTCGAGCAGGAAGCTCCACGGCGTCGCAATCGTTCTCCCGCCGACCACGATCTTGCCGTCTGGCTGCGGTGCGAGAGCCGCGAACTGCCCGCCGGCGAGGGCGACGACACCGTGGTCACCGAACGTATCGTCGAGCCGGCCGTCGGCGAGGAACCGGAACAGGTGCTGCGGGGCCAGAACGAGGATCCGGCCCTCGGCGTCGAGCGCCACCGAGACCGCCCCGTGGTCAGCGTCCGTGACGATGCGACCTGCCGAGCCGAACGAGGAGTCCAAGCTGCCGTCAGCCTCGAAGCGCGTGACCAAAACCTGCCCGGCACTGACCGAACCGGCAACGACGAGCTTCCCGTCCGGCTGGATGGCGAGGGCGGCGGGAAAGTCGCCGTACGGAAAGCGATTGCCGTACGGATGGACGTAGCTCTCTGCCCCGCCGGCGACGACGAGCGCGGCGGCCAACACCGCGACCGCCAGCCCGACGCTACGTAACAAGTTCAAAGCCTCCTCTGAGCCAGAGGATCGCAGGCAGCCGTGCTCGTGTACAGGCCGATAGCCAAGGCGGGCAACAAGAACGCGGCGGCCGTCAACGCGCCGAAGAGCGCCGTGCCTGCGAAAAGTAAGTCGTTTCATCGGTTCTTCCTGCCTGCCCTCGTGCATAACCCGGTTCGGGCCGGTAGCTGTCATCAGGAGGCTCGCAAGCGCCACTAACGCGGCACTAACGCGCTTCGAGAACGGCGACGGGACGCGACGCGGCATCCACGAGGGCGACTTCCTATGGAAGGGCAAGGGTGCCGTCGCGGTCGGGACGATTTCGGGGATCACCAACGCGGGGACGCACCGCGAGCCGATCTTCAAGCCGTGCCAGACCTGCGACGCGAAGGGCTGGATGGAGGGCCGCTTCTGCGGGACGATCCGCCAGTCTCAGCGACCGGCGCTCCGCGGCTGTCAAGTGATCGGGACGTACCGCTTCCACTTCGACCCGAACAAGACGGATGGAGGCCGCGGGGGTATCAGCGGCACGCTCGAGGGCGAGATCGTCTGCGCCTGCCCGGGCTAGCCACAGCCATTGTCCCCTGCACCAGGGCCGAGTTTCAGTCCTAGCTCCGTGCGGGCCTCGCCCCTTCTCGAGAGACGTCCGAGTTTGCTCCCCTGGGCCAGCGTGCGGGGATGTCAGCAGAGGTGGCTAGGCCGGGGCAGTGGGTGGTCGCGATCGACCCCACCTCGACCACAGCCATGCGGCGAAGCCGAGCGCGAGGATCGCGAAGAACAGCAGGATCAACTCGACCGGCGTGGATGCGCTTGTCTGGAGGACTTGCCGGCTGGTGCCGGGTGGTGGAAAGAGGGCCGGTGGTGGCGACTGAAGGTGAGGTGTCGCCTTTCTCGTCGCGACGACCGACACCGTCGGCTTCCCGGCCACGAGCAGCAGCGCTGTAACGAGCAAGGTGATCGCTGCAAGGGCGGTGAACGCCGCGAGGACGAGCGGTCGGCTCCGAGCGTTCCCCCGGCTGGGTGGTACGGGGATGATCCCCCGCTCGGCCGCCCAGGAGGCCGCGAACGAACGCGGATCAAAGGCGCTGCTTCCGAGGAGCTCCTCGGCGGAGACGCCGTCGGCCTCGGCTTCCCTAAGGTCGGAGGCCAGGTCCGCCGCCATCTCTTCGGCGAGCGGGTCGGGGACGCCGAGGCGCCTCCACTCCGCGCGGCATTGCTCGACGAAATCACTCATCAGGCCACCTCGATCTTGACGGGGGCGAGCACCGCATCGACGGCATCGCGGGCAGCTCGCCATTCGGACACCCCCAGCGCAAGTGCCAGCCGCCCGGCGCTCGAGGGGCGGTAGTACTTTCGCGGCGGCCCTCCATTACTCGCGGCCCGGTAGGTCTCGACCAGACCATCACGCTCCAGACGCCCCAGCAACGGGTAAATCGAGCCCTCGCCGACGATCGCAAGCCCGCGGTCGCGCAGCCGCTTGGTCATCTCGTAGCCATATGCCGGCCCCTCGTCCATCACCGCCAGCAGGCAAAGGTCGAGCACGCCGCGCAGCAGCTCTGTGCGTCGTTGGGAACCTATTGCCATGCGCCGCAAGGTAGCACGTGGGAGCCTTGCCTCGCAAGCCTTTCGTACGCCCTCTGACGGAGGTCTCTCGTAGTGACACCCTTCCGCACCGGGTCCGAGGGACATCGGGCTCTCATGGGCCAGCATGCCGGAATGTCCCCGAAGCGGGCCTAGAATCCGCGCCGGTGGCGACCGCCGATGTCGAGGCGTATCTCAGCGAGCTCGAGGAGCCGAAGCGCGGCACGCTTCAGACGCTTCGCAGCACGATCCTTGGGATCGTGCCCGACGCCGAACAGGTCATCTCCTAGTTAGCGGTCTTCGTCTGGGCCAGCGTGCGGGAACGTCACCCGACGTGGAAGGGCCAAGCCGAAGCCTCTGAGGCAGCTCATCGGGATTCCCCTGGGATGCGGCTTGTCGCCGCCCGCCGACGACGAGACCGACCTCATGGCTGTACTCGGCGCCGGACTCCCTCCCGACACTGGGAAGCCGCGGCGCGCGATCCAACATCAACGAGGGCGAGGAGTGGCTGCGGAGAACGGCTTAGGCTTCTGAGGAAGCGAAATGAACTCGTCACGAGAACAGCCGCAGGGTCAATCCGCGGGGCCAAGGATCTGAGCAGGGAATGTCTGACAACGAGTCGCCAGTGCTGCGAGGCGCTTCGACGGGCACAGAGCTCCAAGTGGACCGCGCTCACGCGGTCTGCCTGAGGGACGAAGCGGCTCGGCAAATGCGAGACGGGATCGGCCGGGCAACCCGGGAAGGGCTTCGGGTGGCTCGCGATGCTCGTCCGGGCGACGTGTTCGAACTCGTGGCGCCGGAGCAGCTGGCGAAGGGGCTCAAGGACGGGACGCTGCGGCACGCGACGCCTGGCAGCGGTGACGCCTCCGTGCTCATCCAGAACGCGAAGGACGGCCGCTTTGCGGGGCGCGCCGACTTGCGTGATGTCAAACCGAGGGCCGTCGGCGTGCTCGGTCCTGCGGCATGGCAGGCGTTGGCGCTGGCTACGCAGCAGCACTACCTGGCCGAAATCTCCTCCAAGTTGGAGGGGATCTAAGCGGGCGTGGACGAGGTACTCGCACGGATGGACGACAAGGTCATTGCCGCGCTCAAGGACATCAGCGGGTCGGCGGCGCAGGCCCGGCAGGCAGTCGAGCGCGACGGGAAACTCGGCTCCCGTCGGCTGGCTGACCTCAGAGATGACGCGAAGGAGGCCCGTCGCTTGTGGTTCGAGACGGCCGAGACCGCCCGCCGGCAGCTCGATGACTACCGCGCGGGGAAGCTCGGCGCCGAACGCGTCGAGCAGTCCTTCGCGATGCTGATGCACGCGACGCGTGTCCTGGCGCAGTGCAGCGACACCATCGTCGCTGTCGGTTACTCCACGGCCGACGAGCTCCAGGAGGTCCTTGCGGAAGAGCGCGACCGCATCTACCCGGCCATCCCACAGCTCCTCGAACTCTGCGAGACGGCCGCCGTCATCAGCGACGAGTGGCAGACCAAGAACGACGACTACGAGGCGCTCCGGCCGAAGAACAAGATCGCGCGCCGACTCCCGGTGCCAGTTGTTCGCGTCAACCAAGACGAGCATGCGACCAGCCTCATCTTGCGGCGCCGACCCAAGCAGCAGCCACTCACCGATGCCGCCCTCGACCGCGTGCGCGCACTGGCCGGAGGTGCACCAGCCACGCAGCGTCTGGTCGTTGAGATTGCCGCGGACGGCAGTGTTCTCGTCGGGCCGGGTAAGCCGGCGCTGGTTGCTGCGGAGTAACCACAGCGACCTCCTCGCGCGCCGCCTGTTGCTAGTCGGAGGTTCGGACAGGTCCGCGTCGCCTGAGCGTTGGGGAGATGGCTCGCCCTAACGACGAGGAGGAGCAGTCCCGCGGCCTCGCGTGCAGGCCGTCGACGTCGGACCGGCGCGCAGACTGGCGCGCACCGCCGCAGCCATGACCGGTTTCGGCCTGAAAGAGCCAAATCGCGCAGAACTCACGCAAGGCTCGAAAACCGTTCGGGGCGGTTACGTCTCGCGAGGGTTCAAATCCCTCCCCCTCCGCCTTTCAAGCGGAAGCCCCGCCCACACGTCGGCACGTCGGGCGGGGCCGTCGCTTGGGTGACCTACTGCTCGACGGTGACGAGCGTTCCGATTGGCGTGTAGGGCCAGACCTTCGCGGCGGAGGCGAGGGGCAGCTCGACGCAGCCGAGGCTCTGCGGGGTCCCGAACGACGCTCGGTTGAAGGCGTGGATCGCGTCGCCGCCGTTGAAGTAGCTGATCCAGCGGATGCCGGGATCGTGGTAGTGCGAGCCGTCCGGGTTCGTCCCGCTCATCGTTCCGACCGGGAGATGCTCGAAGACGGGAAACGTGCCGAGCTGGGTCGGAGCCGCGGGCACGCCGGTGTTCCCCGGGGAGCGGAGGACGGTCTGGCCGTTGTGCCACAGCGTCAGCGACTGCGGGACGGTGCTGTGCACGTAGACGTAGCTGTAGCCGCTCTGCCGGCGCTTGCCCGCGATCGCCTGAGCAAGGAGCGCCTGCCAGACCCTGGGCCCCGGGATGGCATCGACGTCGAGGTTGTTGTCGTGCTGGAACATCATCACGGCCCCGCGCGTGATCTGGTTCAGGCTGCCCTCGCCCCAGAGCGCGCGCAGCTCCGGCGGGGAGTTCGGATAGCGCCAGCTGAACTGGCCCTTCGGCGCGTTGACAGCGGCCTGCAGCTGCGCCGCCGGCGTGCGGGCGACCGGTGCGCCCGCCGGCGTCCAGTCGAGCGGCAGGTAGCCGGACTGCGCGAGCAGCTGTTGCAGCCGAAGCAGGGAGCCCGGCGGCACCGTCCAGTCGATCCGCCGTGTGGCGCGGAGGCCGTGCCCGGACGCATCGGTGACGTCGACCGCCCGTGGGAGCGCGAGCCGGAGGGCCGAGTCGAAGCCGGCGCCGAAGCCGGAGGGCTGGAAGACGAGCGTGTGGGCATCAGTCTGGCGCCAGTGCCCGGGGGTGCTCGGCGAGAGCGTCGGCTGCTCCCCGCCCAGTGCGTCCGTCACCGGCTTCGAGAAGGTGAGAGTGATCGGGCTGTCGGGGGGAACGTGCGCGCCCGGCGCCGGCTTGCTGACGGCGACGGGCAGCCTGGCCGGCGGGAACCAGCTCACCGCTACCGGCGCACCGAGGCGCTCCCACGGCCGCGTCGCGGCAGCTACCTGGATCGAGCCGGCCGCGGCACGGCGCCCGAGCGACACCGACCTCTGCGGCTGGCCCAGCCCCCGGCGGACCAGGTACTTGCCGCTCCCGTAGGCGACCGCGCTCACCGGCCGGTCGAAGCTCACGCGCACCGCCGACCCGTTGCGAACCGTGAGCCAGCGCGCGCTCACTCCGGCTACCGGAGCGCG
>Ga0070712_100001517_pt1 | contig 14177 bp, 12 predicted proteins | sample LARL81metaG_FD_71396 | JGI IMG/M metagenome (GOLD analysis project Ga0070712, IMG submission 71396) | Corn, switchgrass and miscanthus rhizosphere microbial communities from Kellogg Biological Station, Michigan, USA - LAR L8-1 metaG | ecosystem: Host-associated > Plants > Roots > Rhizosphere ...
TAAAGGCGCTTGTTCTGAATGGCTTCTTACGCGACGGCTGAAGCCGTCGGCTGATACGAAGCTCTGAGTTGTGCAGCCTTGTCACGCGTCCTTGGAGTGGCGCTCTTCCACTGCTGCTTTGGATTCTTCGTGAATAACGAGAAGTGGTCAGGCGTCCTTCCAGGACGCGCCTCTAATTTCGCTTAGGATTCCCAGCGTTGGAAACGCCGGGCTATTGTCGGGCACCCCGCTGGGGTGCTTCGGACATGTTGACTTTCGGCACAATTTGAAGAAATTTTGACAAATTTCCTTGCGTCTCGTGATACATAAGATGCCCTGGCATTGGGGATACATCCTTCATATCGCCCCGCTTTGCCAACCTTAGATTTTGAGCGCGACGCCCGTAAGTGCGGATCTATTTGAGACGGGCAGTGCGGACGCGCTGGCTTGCATGGACTCACTCACACCCGTTTGGTGAGTGTCGTCCGATTCTTGTGCCCATCGTCGAATACAATCCCGATCTTTTTCCTGACTTGCAGGAAATGGTTTCGCGGCTGCCTGGGCCGATGAACCTTGCTCATCGCCCGTTCGTTGACTACTACTACGGGAGCCGAAACTGGAGCAAGTTGTATCTGTATTTTTCGGAGTCGGGGCGCGTGGTGGGGACCATAGGGCGCGAGTTGGTTCCGTTCGAGTATGAGGGCCGAGAGATCATGGTGAGAAACGGCTCGAACTGGTTTTCTGTCCAGCGCGGGGTGGGCGGCGAACTTCTCAAATATTCGACACGAGCCAACCCGAACAGTGTTGGATTTATGCTGCTGGCCAGTGACGAGGCGGTGAAGGTGTTCCACCACTATGGCTGGGTGCCGGTTCCTGGAGTTCATGGATATTTTCTGAACGGCTGCAGCCTTTATCCGTGGGACTCATGGTGGAAAGCGGCGGCGAATTCCGTTGTGCGGCACTTCGCTGGAAATCGGCCTTCGGATTTCATCTCTCGGATTCAGTCGAACGGGAGCGCGGGAATCTCGGTGTGTGAAGAACATTCGTACACTGCGGACTTGCTACCGCGGCGGTCGCCTTTTCGATTGCGTTTTGCGCCGACGCTTGAATATCTGGATTGGCGGTATAACCTTTCACTGTCGTTTGTCCGCTATCGTTTGTTCCGCATCGTGGTTGGCGGTGCGAGTGTCGGCTATGTGATTCTCAACGAATCTCCGCATCAGATCATCGTGGCGCAGTGTGATGGCGAAGATGCAGGCGTGCTGGCTTACGGGATTTTGTTGGCTCTTGCGCATGTGGGAGCTTCCGATAGAAAACCCCGGACGATGTTTCTGAGTTGCTGCCACGCAGAGATGCGGGAGGTATTGGAGAAGTTTGGTTTTCGGGCTTGGCTTAGAACCAGTCTGCCGTGTGCTTTTCATGGCGTGCCGGCGGACTTTAATCTTACGGAAACTTCCAGATGGTTGATGAATTACGACTGGTCGGATAATGGGCTGCAGGGGCCCTTTCTGGATCAGGTTGTCGGAGACTAGAACTTTTTAACGGTCACGGTGCGGCAGGCGAGAATCCCACTTCTTGCAAAATCGGCGAGGTGTGGCGCACGATGTTAGCTCGTATGCTTCAACAGATTATTCAGATGTCGGCCCATTTTTCCGAGTACAGATGCTCCACAGGGGCTAAAGCCCCCGATCCCTTCTCTGCAACTGACGCGGCCCTGAAGGGCCGCTCTTCCACGGTTGCTTCGGGGCCTTCGTAGGTAAGGGGACTTGGTTCACGCGTCCCAACGTGACGCGGGATCAGTCTTGCTAGGATACCCGGCGTTGGAAACGCCGGGCTATTTTCAAGAGCCCCGCTGGGGCGCGCGCTTAATCGGGGGCGGTGCGATGGTGGCAAGCTGAAGCCCTGATTCCTTTTCTGCGAATGACGCGGCCCTGAAGGCCGCTCTTCCACGCTTGCGACTGAGGTCGCGTGAAGAGCCGATCATCCACTGTGTGTCGTGACGTCTAAGGCGAAATCACGGCAGAGAATCGTCGGCGCCTGAAGGCGCGCTTTCTGGTTGGTTTCTTACGCGACGGCTGAAGCCGTCGCCTCATACGAATCCGGTCACCACGTGCTGTAGGCGGTGCCGTCGCCGGCGGTGGCGTTGGAGGCGGAGTGGACATCCGTTATGCCGGGCTCTTGCTGGTCGACCGCCATGAGGACATCTTCCTGAACAACCTCCCAGTTTGTTTGTCGGGTCATGGGATCGACTGGGATTTGGCGGAGGTATCCGGCGGTGACGAGGTCGTCGAGGGATTGCGGAGCTTTCTGCTTGTCGAGCGTGTATTGCGAGATGACAGAGCGAAGTGTGGCGAGGTTTGAGCGGAGCACGGATTCGCGCGCTTGCACGATGGATTGGTTGTAGACGGGAACGGCGACGGCCATCAGGATCATGATGATGCTGATGACGACCATGAGCTCGAGGAGGGTGAAGCCGCGGTGATTGCGGCGTGCGCGCAGGATAGCGAGGGTCGGCGGATTGTGTTTGCCCCAAAGCATTGTGGCCGCAGCGCCTAAAGGCGCTCTTTTAAATCGCTATTTACGCGACGCCTAAAGGCGTCGCCTGATACGAACCCTTCTACGACGCCTGATACGAACTGCTAGGGGCTAAAGCCCCCTTTCTCTTCTGCCTCTGACGCGGCCCTTAAGGGCCGCTCTTCCACGGTGCTTGATGCCTTCGCAACGCTTACACTATCTGCCCTTCTACCAGTCTTTGTACTTTGAGCTGTCGAGGCCTACGCCTTGCGATTTGGTGTAGACATCGAAGACATTTTGTCCGCCCCAGGAATCGGAGTCGGCATCGTCTTGCATCGAGCGCAGGCCCCACTCCTTGCTGTTCGTCATAGGGTCTGTGGGGATAGAACGCAAAAAGCGATACTTCTTGCCGCCCTGGCCTTCGATGCCTTTCACGAGAGTTTCGAGATCGGGAGGATATCCCTGGCTGTCGACTTTCGTCTGGAACACCTGGCGATCGGCGGCGTCTTTGTAGCGGTCGATGGCGTCGCGCATATCCCAGAGAGCCTGGCGAAGTTGTTTTTCTTTCTCGCGCTGGATGGTTACGCGGGCGAGCGGGACCGCCATTAGAGTCAGAATCGTCAGGATCGTCGAGGCGACGATCAGTTCCATCAGCGTGAATCCGCGAGCGGACTTCAATCGCGGGTTGCGCGAAACGGTTTGTAGGTCATATTGCATCAAGGCCACTGGGGCTAAAGCCCGCATCTTTTCCAGCGTTCTAACGCGGCCCTTAAAGGGCCGCTCTTCCACGCGTTCGCAACGGCTGAAGCCGTCGCCTGATACGAACCTCTTACGTTCGCCTGATACGAAAACTCTTATGTCGACTAGTACGAGCCTCTTATGTCGCCTGATACGAACTTCTGCCGGCGCTGATACGAACTTCTGATACGAAGCTCTACCACAGCGTCTCAGGCTACTGAACCGTTACCGAGGCTTGTGCGCCGTTTACGGCGATTGCCTGCAGGCCTGGATCGCGCGCGCCTCCGCGGGTGATGGTCAGCGGAGTCTGTCCGCCGGCCTTGGCCTGGAATGTCAACGTGACAACGCATCCCTGGCCGGAAACGCCTCCTGCGCCGCTCGGCCGCGATGCGGTGATCATTGTCTGGCCCAGCATTTCGTCTTCGCGGTGAACAACGGTTACGACTTGTCCATCTTGCGAAAGGAAGCCGCCATTGGAAACATTGATCAGTTGCAGCATCTTCGGATCGTAGTTCACTTGGACCGGCACCGAATACACATTCTGCGCGCCGGAGATCAGCAAGTTCACTGCGAATGTATTGCCGTTTTCGGCTTGGATTGTTGGCGGATCAAAGAGAAAATTCGCCGTTCCAGTGTTCTGAGGTTGTTGCGCCGCAGGGGCCGGATGCGTCGGCGGCTGATTCGCGCCAGAGGGACCGATTGGCGTAATCGACGGTGACTGACCGGCTGGAGCTGGGGCCGGGGCTGGCGCCGCTGCCTTTGCCTCATGATGCAGAGAGATCGTTGTAGCGGTGCCAATGTCGATCGCGCGCTGGTTGATCTCTTGCACGTCGTTGCTGCGGATAATGTGGGGAACGATGGCGAATACAATCTCGTTCTCAGAGTGGTCCTGCGTGGTTTGTCCGAACAAGTAGCGGAGGATTGGAATCTGCGCGAGGCCGGGAATGCCGGTCAGTTGCTTGGTCTGCTGATCTTCCATGATGCCGCCCATCAGATTGGCCTCACCGTCTTTCAGACGGATTTCGTGTTCGATCTTGCGCTGGCCGATGATTGGCTGGCTGATGCCGCCGATGTTCTGCTGTCCGGTGACGGCGGAGACGTCCATCGTAATTTTCAGAGTGACCTCGCCGTTCGCATGGACACGCGGCGTGATGTCGATGTTTACGCCGACGTCGAGATATTGAAACTGGGTGTTGACCAGCGGGTTGATGCCAACGCCGCCGATGCCGGGCTGGAACGATCCCGTCGCGACGGGTACGCGGTCACCGATTTTGAGAGAAGCTTTCTGTCCATCGAGGGCGCGAATCTGCGGATTCTGGATCAGCTTGGTGTCGCTGGCGCTCATTACAGCCGAGAGGTTCGCCGCGGGAATCGTGACCTGGAAGTTGGTGGCGTTCAGATTTGCCAGGTTGTTGAGGTTGATGCCGGGATTGCCAGTTCCGCTGCTCTGGGTAACTGTACCTCCAAGGCCGGAGTTCGTCGTTCCAGTTGTAGTTGTCGTTGTGTTGTTGATGTTGCTCTGCAGTTGGATGGTGGCACTGGTCGGAGGATTGAGGCCGAGCGTGCGGGAGCGGTCTTTGCTGACCTGCATCACCGCGATATCGACGATCACCTCCGGACGGGCCTTATCGAGGTCTTGAACCAATTTTTGCGCGAGTGCGATCTGGTCGGGAGTTCCGCGAACGACGAGCGCATTCTGCGAGAGCAATTGCTGTACGCGTTGGACATCGAGGACGGCGCGGATGGCGTTGACCACGTCCTGCAATTCTGTGGGCTGCGAAAGATTCGATAGATAGAAAGTCTTCAGGACGCTCTGCTCAAGTTCCTTGCGCTTCGCCGGATTGTCGGCGGCGACGAAAATCGTGTTGGGCGTGACCGGGCGCCAGAAAGTTTTGGACTCGAGAGCGGTAATTTGCAGTGCTTCTTCGAGCGTGACTCCGTTCAGTTCCACTTTGATGGGACGCGGAGTGTAGTCGGGATCGAGCAGGACGTTGATGCCGGCGAGTTGGCCGATGGTGCGGTAGACCGTGTCGGATTTGTCGGTCAGTTTGACCGTGATCGGAATATTGGAGATGGGGGCGAGTTCAACAGGACCGGAAGCGTCACGAATTTTTTTTTCCAGTCCGACTGGTGGGCCAGCGGCCTGCGGAGGCGGGTTCCGCTGGTCGTTGATCATCTTTAGAGTGCGGGTAAGTTCCTGCTTCGCGATGAAGAGGGAAGGATCGATTTGGAGAGCTTTCTGGAATGCGGCCACGGCTTCATCAAGCTTGCCGTCTTCACGGAGTTTCTGTCCATCATGAACGATGGAAGCGGCGGCTTCGAAGCGCGCGTGCTCGAAGGAGGCACGATAGCGCAAATCCTTTGGCTTCAGGTCGTAGGCCTGCTTGTAGAAATTGTAGGCGTCTTCGTAGTGCTGGCGCGCCTCGGCGTCCTGGCCCTTGGCATAGAGGTCTTTGGCACTATCCTTGGCGAAGGCTGGGAGGGTTGTAAGCGCGACCAGCATAAAGAAGACAGCTGGGCGCATCAGGCGTCTCATTCCATGATCCTCACGTAATTTCGTTTCGTTCGAAGCTTCGCCGGGCAAGCGGTGATTCACGCCTTCTCCCCAATCTCCGGGTTCACATGAGGAAAAAAGCCGCTCGATAGACGAAAAAATCCGCGGTACCCGCGATTATAGCATCGCGGTTTTGTGGCCCGAAGTCCTTGTCAGGACGAGAGTTACACTCTTTAGTCGTAGGACTAATGGAACCCCGACCTCTGACATACGATCTTTCTTGTCAGACTCTACTTTATTCAAAGTTGCGCCGCCGCCTTTGGTGACGTCCGAGGGCTCTGACCCAACGCCGTTCTGCGTTAAGATCGAAGTTAGACTCGAATCTGTCTTAAACCCGATGGCGCGCCAAAGCACTCACCAAACCAAGCCGAACCCGGAGAAGTCCCCGCGCCGCGATCCCACGGCGAGCGGGCAGAGGGATGCTGCCGTTAATAGGATCGCTTCACATAACTATTTCTTGCTGGAAAAATTTGAGTGTGGAGTGGTTTTGACCGGGACCGAGGTTAAATCAGTCCGGGGCGGGCTGGCCAACCTGAAGGATTCCTATGGCCTGGTGAAGGATGGAGAGCTTTGGCTACTCAACGCCCACATCGGACCATATGAGCACGGGAACATACACAACCACGCTCCGCTTCGCACCCGGAAGTTGCTGATGCACGCGGAAGAGATCCGCAAGCTTATTGGAAAGACGCAGGTGAAGGGGCTGACACTGATCCCGACGCGGATGTACTTTAAGAACGGAAGAGTAAAGCTCGAACTGGCCTTGGCCAAAGGCAAGCAGCTTTGGGACAAGCGTGAGACGGAACGGCGGCGGACTGCAGATAAAGAAGCGCGGGAGGCAGTGACGCGAGGGAAGGCCCGGAGCTAGCGTTGAAATCGATTCCGACGGTGAACCTGAAGTCGGATCGTCCTACCATACAACTAGCCCTGAATCGGCTGGAGCGCGAGTTGGCTTTAGCCCGCGAGCGGGGACACGCGATTCTCAAGATTATTCATGGGTATGGATCGACGGGTGCGGGTGGAGATATCCGGATTGCAGTTCAGTTGCGGCTGAAGGAATTGGCTGACAACGGGGCAGTTCGCGGGTGCATTTTTGGGGAAGAGTGGTCGAAGACGAATGAAGTCGTTTGGAGTTTGCTTCAGGCTCTGCCCGAATTGAAGAGTGACGCTGACTTGGGGCGGGGGAATCTGGGGATTACGATTGTGCTGCTGTGAGTGACAGCGGCTAAAGCGGCGATTTCAGCATCCCGCTATCGGCACGCCTGAAGGCGTGCCCTGATACGAACCTTCATCCGATACGGACCCTTATTAAATCCAGATACGAACCTTCATCAAATGCTGATATTAAGCTTCATCAAGTCCTGAGCTGATCACCGTCGATTTCATCGATTACTTTATTGCTGTGCGCCTTCCGGCGGCTCGGGCGGTGCTTCCTGACTTGTGATTATTGGCGCCGGCTCCGGAACAGGGACAACTGGAGGGGCCGTCACGACCGGCGGTGCGGGTTCGATTGCTTGCATTGCTACTACCGGAGCCAGCATCTTTTCATGCCAGTAAGAAACTGCGATGCTGCGCTGCCAGAAGCGGGGGATCAGCAAGAGGAACAGCGTAATCTGGGAGATCACGAAGGCGGAGACGATACTCTCTGGCGCAATGAACCTCATCCAGATCCAGAGTCCTGCGACCAGAAAAATGGCGGCTATGATCGTGGAGACTACGTACGTGCCAAGGAGCCTTCCGAGGTTGCGGAACGTGTGCTTGAAGGCTGAGCCGATCGATCTGCGGACGGCGCGCTGGTCGTTCAGGACGGTATCGGCCTCGGCAAGGTCGAACCAGATGCGGAGCGTGGTCATTATTAGGAAGATGATGACGAGGCCAGTCACCTGCAATTGAAACGGCAATTTTTCGCTGACACTCTCATCGGCTTTGGTGGCGATGGCGTCGTTGGCCCAATAGAGAAGTCCGAAGACGATGCCCATGATGATGCCGGCGATGATCATGATTCGGATGAAACGCCAGAGATTGCGGCCGCAGGCGCGGAAGAAGTCGTCACGCGGCAAGCGGTAGGTGGATGCGTATCCGGCGAAGATGCCCGGGAGAAATAGTGCCGTGGCGACGAAGAACAGAACGGCGAAGCACATCGACGGCGCGGTCATCGAATTCATTTTGCCGAAGTCGGGTTTTACCAATAGTTCCACAAGAACACCGACATCGAAGCCGTGGATGAGGCCACCTGAGTAGAGCGAGTGGTCCGTGATGGCGTGCGAGGCGCTCCGGAATGCCGCGATGCCGAATTCGGCCAAGGTCAGGTTTAGCAACCAAAACCAGAGGATGTAGCGCTTGTTGCGCATCACCATGCCGAGGCCGCTGCTGAGTAAATTTTGATTGTTCATTTCGTCGTTCCCTTTTAATGAACCCCAGCGGCTAAAGCCGCCGCATATGTTTGCCGTTTACGGCACGGCTGAAGCCGTGCCCTGATACGAACCCTCTTCGGCGCGGCTGAAGCGGCGCCCTGATACGAACCCTCTTCGGCGCGGCTGAAGCGGCGCCCTGATACGAACTCTCTTCGGCGCGGCTGAAGTCGCGCCCTAATACGAATCATCCTCGGCGCGGCCTTTAAAGCAGAGCACCTTCAAAGCGTTGATCCAGATCGACGTGGACTTCTATTCAAACGGCCCACCACGCCAGAGCCTGGCCGATCCACTGCGTCACGAAGAGCCAATAGGTTGATAGCTTGTTCGTCGGCTTCGAGTTCGGCTCCTCGACGAAGCTGTTGTTGAACTTGTCACGATCGAGTTGGACAGTGTGGTCGGGATCGATTTCGGCGGAAATTACTTTCGTTTTTTTCTGATAACCGAAACGAGTCCAGCGGCTCTGGCCATCCCAGTGCTCGCGGACCTTTTCTCCATTGTCGAATTTGACTTCTACTTCGACCGGGAGGACAAAATCACCTTTCCGATGGACCGTGACATAAGATTGGAAGACGGTGTCATTCACCTTGTTGTCCGCTTTCTTCCCCGATTTCTCTTGAGACCAATCGACGGGGTACGAATTGACTCCGAGAACTTCGTAGTCGAGTACTTGGGATCCGTACACGGCCTGATTGAAGTACCAGTGCAAGTCCTTGCCGGCAGTTTCCTCGATCGACTTCAGAAAATCTTCTTTTGTCGGATGCGTAAAGCGGTACTTCATGAAGTAGGCATGCATCGCCTTGGCCACAGTGTCTTCGCCGACGATGCCTTCGAGGGTGAGAAGGACGGTGGCTGTTTTGCCGTAGGTGGTTCCGCCGTACGAGTTGAAGCTTAGATAGTTGTAGGCGTTCTGAGCCATGGGGTCGCGATCGGCGACAGTGGTATAGCCCAGGCGCTGCTGCTCTCGCTCGCCCACGTGTGCGCCAGCGAGATCCATGATTGAAGTCTTTTCCCCGAGGATGGAGTCGAGAACCTTCACTTCGGTGTAGCTATTGATGCCCTCATCCATCCACGCATCCTCGAATTCATTCGTGGCAACCATGCCGTACCAGTACTGGTGTCCGAACTCATGCTCAACAACGAGCTCCACGACGTGAAGTCCGTTCGGCATCCACCAGTTGGTGTCGCCGGTGATGAAGGTGGGATATTCCATGCCGCCAGCGGCCGATCCGGGCTCGGGATCGACGACCGTCAACGTTTTATAAGGATACGGTCCGTACCACTTCTCAAAATGATCAAGCGTTTCGCGGGTGATCTTCTCGTGGCGATCGACCTGGTCCCAGTGCGCAGGCTGCATGAGGAAGCGAAGTTTGATTGGGCCCATCTGCGACTGATACATGCCCTCTTTCACCTTGAAGCGAGGGCAAACCGTCCAGGCGAAGTCGTGGATGTCGTCGCCGTGGTAGGCGACCGTTTTTGTGCCATCAGAGTTGTTGACGTTACTGACTTCTACTCCACTTGCGCCAATCACTTCGTTTTGAGGAACGGTGAGCTTCACGTCATAGACGCCGAAATCGGCGAAGAACTCCGTTGTGTTGTGATATTGATGACAATTCCAGGCGCCATGCCACCAGACACCAACCTTGGGAAACCACTGGCCGCCGAGCAGGAAATCGCGCTTCCATCCTGAACGCGCCTGGGTCTCGGGCATCTGGTCATGGAACACAATTTTGAATTGAACGAAGCCATTCGGTGGGACTGCTTTGGGAAGCTTTACTTCGGTGACGGTCTTATCATCTTTATTACCGTCATCTGGCGCAATGTAGTGAAGCTCTTTGGTGAGATCGCCTTGTCCGACGGCCTCAAAGCTCTTGATCTCTTCTGATCCGTACTCCTTCGGGTCCCAATGGTCGTACCCGGTGTCGCGGCTTCCCATTGTTTTGGTCTCGCGGACCCAACTCGCATTTGGTTGAAAGGCGTTTTGATAGAGGTGAAACGGGAAGCTGTCGAGGGGTTGGCCGGTGAGGTTGTGATAGGTAAGCGTTTCGGTGGCATCGATGGTGTGCTTCGTCGCGTCGTATTTCGCGTCAATTTCATAGTGGACGACGCGTTGCGACATCGGCTTGTCGGAATTGATTGCCGATACGGTGTCTGGGATCGACAAGTCAGCGACCGGCGCGGAGTTCACCGCGGGTGGCCTGGCGACGGCGGGAGCTGCTTGAGCAGCTGTAACTTTCCTATGGGTGACAATCGCGGTGAAAGATAGAAAGGACAGGGAAGCGACAAGAATGTACTTCCAGCGAGAGGTCATCAGTTCTCTTTACCTCGATGCGTGCGGCTTTGAATCATATCGTATGGGATAGAACCCCGTCACCCGTGGAGCTCTGGATGGGCGCGCGCCAAAGTTGGCTTCGAGATCCAATGAGCAGAACTGCAAAATCTTGCATCACTCGATCTTCGAGGGATCATTCCGGAGCGTTCAAAGGCATCCTTCGTTCTACGACCAGCAATCGAAGAAAGAAATAAGGTTCGGGCATTCGCGCCGTTTGAGGAGGATGTGATGAAGGTACTCGCCACTTTATTGTCGTCAGCGATCTTGTGTTCCACGGTCGCCTTTAGCCAAGATGCTGCGTACGCATCTGCGACGGCTGCATGTGGGCCCAAAGCAGAAAAGATGAAAGTAAGTGCGGAGAATGCCAAGGATCTAGTGACCCAGCCAGAACCGGGCAAGGCGTTGGTTTGTGATTGAAGATGATGGAGTAGCGAACCGGATCATCGGAGGAGGCACGACGTGGCGGATAGGACTGGACGGCACATGGGTCGGTGGCATAAACCGTCACAGACCGTACACCTCCTTCTCAGTGACTCCGGGAGAACATCATCTGTGCACGAGCCGGCAGTCGAGCATTGGATATTTATCCAAATCCGCAGATGTCGCGCATTTAAACGCCGAATCGGACAAGACCTATTACTTCCGCGTCAGAGAGTGGGACTCGCAGACCGTATTCTTCATGGATTTTACGCCTGTCGACAGCGATCAGGCTAAACTGCTCATTGCTCTTCAGCCCGCAGCTGATCGCAACAAGAAATGAAGGCAGGCATGCCGACTTTCCTCTTCGTGTCGACTTGGGAATCTTCTATTTCGCACATCCCGACGAAACCGAGGTGACGAGAGTACAATTCCATCCGGTCGCTCGACGGCATGATGCAACAGGCCGTTGAGGCTTGGGAGGAAGAAGATGCAAGCCGTAAAACAAGGTGACCTCAGCCTGCTGCAGCATCCGGCTGCGCAAGAACTCCTTAAGTCGAAGATCCCCGCGCGTCTTGCGTATGTATGGATGGACGGAACACCCAGGGTGGTGCCGATCTGGTTTCATTGGAACGGTAAAGAAATCGTGATGGCGAGCCCACCCAAAGCTCCGAAACTGAAAGCGCTGGCGAAGAACCGGAAGGTTTCGCTGACGATTGATGACAACACCTTTCCGCATAAGGTGTTGATGATCCGCGGTACAGCGAAGTTGGAGACTATCGAGGGGATAGCGCCGGAATATGTCGCTTGCTCCGAGCGGTACTTTGATGCGGCGACCGCGAAGGCCTGGATGGAGCAAGTTCGAGGCATGGTGTCGTCGATGGTGCGGATCACTATTACTCCAGAGTGGGTCGGCCTGCTGGATTTTCAGACTCGATTTCCAAGCGCGCTCGCGAGCTAAAGCAACGGCGGGCGGGTGCCCGCCATTTCCCCTTTTTCTCCTTTGAGTGCGGTGTGGCTTGCGCTTTTGGCTTTGAGCCGACGATACTGGAAGTACTTCTAATATCTTCAATTCAAATATGAAAATTACGATTTCTATTGCGAAGCCCTCTGAACTTGAAACCGAATCCCTTGTAGCGGTCGTGCTGGACGAATCGAACTCAACCGAGAAGGACAGAAAACCGGAACTCAAACTCGCGATCTCCGATCCAGCGGTACAAGCCGTCGCGGCCGATCTGCTGGGCAGCGGCGAGTTGAGCGGCAAATCTTTCGAAACGAATCTCCTGCACAAGCCTGCGAATTTAAAGGCAAAGCGGCTGCTGCTGGTGTCCGGTGGAAGCGCGAAAAAATTCTCCAGTTACGATCTGCGCCGGGTTGCCGGGACGGCCGTGCGTGCGTTAAAAGGGCGGGGAATTCGCAGCTTTGCTTTCGTCGCTCCTCCCAGCATTCCTGCCGAGGAAGCGGTACGAGCGATCGTCGAGGGCTCTCACGTGGGGAACTTCGATCCGGACTACTATCGCAGCGACCGCAAGGATCAGAAAATCGACGGCCTGACCGTAGTCGCAAGCGGCGACAAGGCTTCGCTGGAGAAGATCGCGAATGAGGCACAGGTCATTGGTGAAGCGCAGAACTTTACGCGCGACCTGGTGAATGAGCCGTCGAATCGAATGACCCCGACGATTCTGGCGGATCGCGCCAAGAAAATGTCCGCTGAAGTCGGTCTGAAATGCGAAGTGTACGGCGCAGACAAGATCAAAGAAATGAAGATGGGCGCGTTCTGGAGCGTCGCGCAAGGATCGGACGAACCGCCTGCGCTGATTGTGATGACCTATGAGCCGTCGGGAGCTCCAGTGAAACCCGTGATCGGCCTGGTGGGGAAGGGAATTACGTTTGATACGGGTGGGATCTCGATCAAGCCCGCCGACGGCATGGAGAAGATGAAGTACGACATGGCCGGGGGCGCAACGATGATCGGAGCGATGCGTGCCATTGCTCTGCTCAAGCCGGAAGTGAAAGTGATTGGCATTGTGTGCGCGACGGAGAACATGCCGTCCGGAAAAGCGCAGAAGCCTGGCGACGTGCAGATCGCGATGTCGGGAAAGTCAATTGAGATAATTAATACAGATGCAGAGGGTCGTCTCGTATTGGCGGACGGTCTTCATTATGCGCGGCAGCTTGGTTGCACCCATCTGGTCGACGCGGCGACGTTGACAGGCGCGGTTGTGGTCGCACTCGGTTTTACGAACGCCGGCATCTTCACGAATGATGAGGAGATGTATAACCGCTTCAAGGCGGCGAATCTGAACGCGGGAGAGAAGATGTGGCGTCTGCCGCTGGATGACGAATATAAAGAGCAGATTCGTTCGTCGATTGCCGACATCATGAACTCGGGTGGACGCTGGGGCGGTGCCGTTACGGCCGCGATGTTCCTGAAAGAATTCGCCGAGGATACACCGTGGATACATCTCGACATCGCAGGAACGGCATGGATGGAAGACCAGAAGCCGTGGATCGCGAAGGGGCCTTCGGGGATTGCGTTGCGGAGTTTGGTTGAGTTCGTGAAGGGCTTCGTGGGCTAGTTTCCCACACATTTCCAGCAGCCTTTTTGGGGCACAACGCGTCTTAGTCAAGTCGGGCGCGCTCGCGCCCCATTTGTGTCTGCAACTACATTTTCGGAGACGATAACTATGAAGACGCTCGCAGTGATTGGAGTCATTGTCCTGATATTGGGAGTTCTGTCTTTTGTAGTTCCGTTTCCCAGCTACCACCACCATGGAGTCAAGGTAGGAGATTCCAGCATCGGCGTCACTACTGAACACGATGAGAAGTTGCCGCCCGCGGTTGGGATTGTCTTGATTGTGGTAGGTGGGGGCTTGATTCTCGCTGGCCGCAAATCGTAGGTACGGATTGTTGCTCGCAGCAGAATTGAGACTATAGAAGTTCCACTCCTCCATTCGGCGTGCTGGTACCACAATCGATCGTCACGAAGTCGAATTGACGATTCAGTCCGAATCTCACGTTGAGCGATTTCTTCGCCATTGCTATAATCGAGGACGTTCGAAAGTTCCGCGCGAGAGCAGTGCGTCGGCAATCCCGCCAACAGAAGCGCGAAGCAAGTTCCCTCTTAGCCTGCGCGGCGAGCGGGCTTCGAAACGTGGCCAGGTAGCTCAGGTGGTAGAGCGCAGCCCTGAAAAGGCTGGCGTCGGGGGTTCAACTCCCTCCCTGGCCACCA
>Ga0070712_100001519_pt1 | contig 14172 bp, 15 predicted proteins | sample LARL81metaG_FD_71396 | JGI IMG/M metagenome (GOLD analysis project Ga0070712, IMG submission 71396) | Corn, switchgrass and miscanthus rhizosphere microbial communities from Kellogg Biological Station, Michigan, USA - LAR L8-1 metaG | ecosystem: Host-associated > Plants > Roots > Rhizosphere ...
TCGATGACGGCAGCCAGAGCCGTCGCGCCGTCAAGCCACGGCGTCTGAAAGAGGAAGTGGTCGTTGGCGGAAACCGCGGCGAAGCCGCTCTCACGCGCGGCGTCGACCGCGCCACTGAGACGAGCGAGCGACTGCGCTTCGTCGCCGAACTCGATCAGCGGCAGGTGAAGGCCGAGTTCCAAACCGGGCCGATCCTTTCAACCCCGCGCCCGACAAGGCAAGCGGCGGCCATATTTGCCGCCTGCCACGCGCAAAGGGGGAACGCGCCCGAAGGCCTCGCTCGCCCGCACCGGGCGCGCCCGTGGGCAGGGACGTGAGGAGAGCTTGACGCGCAGGTCAGCGATCGCGTGGGGCACGACGACGCGCACCCCGGTCTGGGATGCTCCCTCATTGCTGGGCGATGCACGCGGTACAGCCGGCGAGTGCTTGGACAGCCAGGGAGAGCTGACGCGCAAGGCCAGCCCCGGTCGGGTCCGTGTACGCCGGTCCCGTCCCGTCGGCGAGGACCAGCTCTAGCATCGCGATGCCGCGGGCGTAATGGACTTGACCATTGCGCAGCGTCCGCACGAGTTCGAGCAACGCGTGCCGGTTGGGTCGCACAGCGCCTCGCAACGGCAGCGTTTGGACGCGGCCGGGCGTTTGGACGCGGCCGGGCGGCCGGTCCGCGGTGAACGCGAACCGCTCCAGGCAGGCAGCGATACGCTGCCGCCTGCTCGGATCCACCAGCTGAGCGGCGCGGGCGGCCCAGCAGCGGCGAAGCTGACGGGTCGGCCCCGGCGACAAGCGCGCGATCGAGCTTCAGTCGGCGCGCCCGCGCTCGCAGCCGCACGGCGAGGCGGGGCTCAAGCAGCCCGGCAGTGCGCTCGTACCGAGCACGACCCGTCGACCGGCGCTGCTCGCGGGATTGTGGCTTGCTCAGCACGCGAGGCCACGCAGTCCGAAATACGAGCGCAGGCGCCGGTAGCGCTTAATCCAAGGGGTGGCGTCGACTTGGCGCGCCCGTGCTCGGAGGAGGTCGATTAGGTCGGCCGTCGGGCGAAACGGGTCGGGGACGGGCGTGCCGTCTGTCAGTGCGAGCGCTGCTCGGAGCTGTCCTTCCACTTCGGCGAGCAGGACGGGCTGCGCCGGAGGCGTGGCGCTGTCGAGCTCGGCCAGTCGCGCGAGCCGCGTCCGAGCGGCCGGGGAGGCGAATCGAAGCGTCACGCTCCTGTCAGGTGCGATAGGCCGCGTTGGCTGAGATCGCCGGTGCGTGAGTCGGCGAGCGCAGGCAGTTCGGCGGAGGTCATCCGCGGTTGCTCGCGCGAGGACCATGTGGGGTTGTGGGGAAATCATGTTTCGTCCTGTCAGCCGCAGGTTCGCGCGGCGTCGCGCATGGATCTCAGTCGACGAGCTCAACCCGCCGCGTCGAGAACCACGCCGTTGTTGTCTGGAAGAGCTCCACGATCACGGTCATCGACGGCGGCGTTGGCCGCCGGTGGGCCGGCGCTGGCCACGGCGGCAGCACTGGTCAGTGCTGCCGCCGCGAGGATCAGCAGTAAGGTTTGATAGTCGGCCAGCGGCGAGGCCAGCGTCAGCAGGTATGGGGTCGCGAACCCGATATACGCGAGTGCGTAGTACACCGAGGTCAGCGATCCCACGGCCTCCGGACGTGCGAGGCGTCCGACCTCGATGAGCCCGGAGACCAGGCACAGCCCGTAGGCGCAGCCCAGTACCACGGCGCACGGCGCCAGCAGCCACAGCGAACCGGCCCGCACAGCGTAGGCGCCGAGGACCAGTCCCGCCGTACAGACCAGCAACCCGACCGTCCCGAAGGGCCAGCGCCACCGCACGGCGTCGAGTGCTCGCGCCGCGGGCTGAATCAGCACACCGGCCAGGGCCGTCAACGCGGTCACCGCTCCGGTCACCGCCACCCCGCCGGTCAGCCGGTCAGCTCCCAGCGCCGCGGGCAGGAACGCGAACGCGACCGCTGGTGCCGCAAACACCCACGGCGCCATCACCGCCACCGACCGCCAGAACCGTCGCCGCGACCGCCCGGCCGGCAGCCCAGCGCTGACCGTCAGCCGGGTACGCCGGGTGATCGTCTCCGGCGCCAAACGGGCTGAGGCGAATAACGCGGCGACCATGAACGCCACATGAGGCAGATACGGCAGAACCCGGCTCGCCGGCCCCCACTGGGCGAGCATCCCTGACACCAGCGGCCCGATCGTAAACCCCGTCGTCATCGCCACTGCCGCTCGCCGTGCCGCCCGGGTGGGATCGGCGCTCCCGGGCGCCAGCAGCGACAGTTCACGCAGCCACGCCGTTCCCGCGCTGAACGCCGCGCCGCTGCCCAGTCCTGCCACGAACCGAGCCAGGTACAACAACGTCGGCGAGCGGGAGCCGGCGATCAGCAGCAGACTCCCCAACAACGACGCCGTCGCAGCGGCCAGGACCAGCGGACGGCGACCCTTGGCGTCAGAGAGCGGGCCAGCCAGAAGCCCCGGGATCAAGCCAAGTGCGTAGACCCCGAACATCGCTTCCAGGGACCCTGCACCCAGACCGAGCGCGTGGCGATAGACCAGCAGCATCGGCGTGAACTGGTTGGACCCCCAGCCCGCTCCCGCCAGCACCAAGGCCACCGCCATCCAGCCGTGCCGGCCACGCGCGGCTGCGCTTACGGCCGACGCCGGCTGGCTCAGATTCGGCTGCCCCGCGCGCACCTCGTCTAGAGGTCGCGCGCGTTCGCTTATGCGTTGCAGCTCGGCGATGCGCTGCCGGGCAATCATGTAGTTGAGCTGGGTGTTCATCGTGGTTGCTCGTGAGAAGCCGGCTGGTCGACGCGTCCGAGCGGCGTAAGCCGCCGCGCTGGCTATCGCGCCAGCGCGTGAGCTTGTGCCTCGGTTGCGCGGCGGCGGGCTAGAAGGGGCAGTTCCCCGGGCTCGGAGCGGGCACGTCCGGGTTGACGCCGTGCTTGAGGCCGAGGTACGTGACGAAGACGACGGCTGGTTCGCGGCCTTCGTTGCGGGCAAGGTGGACGTGGTGGGGGCGTTCGGTGAAGCCCTGCCCTGCCGAGTAGCGTTGTGGGGTGCAGGTCCGGTCGGCGCTGTCATACAGCGTCAATGTCCCGGACTTGACCACGACCACTACGGCCGCTCGGTGATAGTGCCAGCCGAAGCTGGCGCCGGGCGGAACCGTAGCCTTGGCGACGACGACGTCGGCCGGCTTGGTGGCCGCGATTGTGTACGGCTGTGCGATGCCGGCGGCGCCGAGAACCTTCTCGGTGATGGGGGACGCACCGGCGCCCAGCGCAGCTGAGGTTGCGCCGAGGGCCGTGAGGAGCGCGGCGGCGATGAGGATTCGCTTCATCGTGTTTTTCCTTGAATCGGTTGGGTTGTTCGTGTGTGAGCAAGGGCCGGGCCGCCGGCGCACGACATGCGCCGTGCGCCAGCGGCTTCGGCCTGGTCGCGGTTAGGCGGGCGCGCCGGCGGCGAGCGCCTTAACGGCCTCGGTGCTGAGCGGCTGGCCGCCGATGCCCCAGTCGCCGCTCTGGACCTCCTCGACGACGACCCAGGTGACGCCTCGCATGTTCTCTCCTTCGATGGAGACCATCGCATCGGTAAGGCGCTCGACGATCTGTTCCTTCTGCTCGGACGTGAATACGTCCTCGATCAGCTTGACGTTGATAAGCGGCAATGGCGCTTCTCCTCTGGTTGGGTGTTGGGGAGCGTGTGTCCGCGCCACAGCGCGGTTCGTGCGTGTCAAGTGTTCGACGGGGCGACGCGAGCGCGCTTACGGCGCGTCCGCGCTCGGGATCGCCCCGTAATGAGCGGTGGCCCGGCGAACCTGGCCGCGCGCGTCGAGCTCCATGACCTCGATCGCTTGGCGATCTTCGACCGAGCGATAGTGCAGCGCGATCGACCCGATGCCACCGAGCGCGGCGATCGGCTGGAAATGCAACTCCGGATAGCTCGCTAACCCGAGCTCGAAATAGTCCCGGAGTGCGGGCCGACCGTGCACCTCTCCATACGGCGTGCCGAATCGGGCCGCGATCGGCGAGATGAATCGGACCTCGTCGCGATAGTGCGTCAGGATCCGGTCGATGTCGTGAGCATTCCACGCCTCGATCCATTCGAGTTCGAATTCCGCCACCAGTTCCGTCGAGACTTCCAATGATGTGATTATTCGGTCCATGTGTGACATCATGTGCTCTAATGGACCGCAGGTCGATAGCCAATCTGCGAAAAGTGGACTGAAATGGCCGAGGGGTCGGAACGCTTGGTCGCTGCGCTCGGCCAGTGGCGCGCGGGTCGAGGTCCCCTGTTTGAGCGGCTTGCCTCTGCGCTGGTCCGCGCCAGCGAGCAAGCCGCGTTGCCGGCGGGAGGTGCGTTGCCGGCCGAGCGTGTACTCGCGCGCGAGCTCGAGGTCAGCCGGTCGACCGTCGTCGCCGCCTACCAGGAGTTGCGCGAGCGTGGCGTGGCGGTTACCCGCCACGGCAGCGGAACCGTGATCCGCAATGTCATGCCAGCGGCCGCGGGGGCGTCCTCGCCGGCAGTGGCCGCGTTGCTCGCCCGCGCGGATGTCTCCACGCCGCTGATCGACCTTTCCGTCGGCGCGCCAGACTTCGATGAGCTCGTCAGGGACCTCACCGTGTCCGGATCGGCGCTACCGCTACGCGCTCGCGGGCACGGCTACGTCCCGCTCGGGTGGCCCGAGCTGCGCGACCTCGTCGCCCAACTGCTTTCGCGGCGCGGGCTGGAAACCTCGTCCGACGAGGTATTGATCACCAACGGCGCGCAAGAAGCGATCAGCCTCGCGATCGGCCTCGTGGCAGCGGACGGACGCCGCATAGCGGTCGAGTCGCCCGGCTATCCAAGCGCACTGGACGCGATTGCGCGCGCCGGAGGCCAGTCACTCGCCATCGAGCGAGACGCCGCCGGCCTGCGCGTCGACAACCTCAAAGGGCTGCTTGCCCGCCACCACGTCCACGCGCTCTACATCGCCACATCCTGCAACAACCCGACCGGCGGCCGCACCGCACCGCACCGCACCGAGCGGATCGCCGCCCTAGCCGCCGATCACGATCTGACGGTGATTGAAGACACCGTGCTCGACGAGCTGCGCTTCGACGGCGACCCCGGCACCCCACTCTGGGCGCTGCTACCCGAGCGCGTGTTCGCGGCTGGCTCGCTGAGCAAGGTCGCATGGGGTGGTCTGCGCGTCGGCTGGCTCCGAGCGCCGCGACCCGTGATCCTCCGCCTCGCGCGCGTCAAAGCGGCGCTCAACATCGGCGTCGGCGCGTTCGACCAGCTCGCCGCGCTCACCATCCTCGAGAACTATCCGCAGCTGTGCCTCACGCGGCGCGCACAAGCCACCAGGCACATGCGCGCACTCGTGGAAGCACTCCGCCGGGAGCTACCTGACTGGGACATTCCAGCCCCCGAAGGAGGCTGGTCACTATGGCTCGCCCCGCCCGCGGGCAGCGGCGCGGCGTTTGCGCAAGCCGCCTTGCGGCATGGCGTCGCGATCACTCCCGGCGCCGCGAACACCCCAGATGGCGCATTCCCGGAATACGTCCGAATCTGCTACGGGCCGGCCCCACCCCTCCTCGAGGCGGCCGCTCAGCGGCTCGCGGCCGCATGGAGCGACATCGCCCGCGCAGCTCCGATCGCAAGCCCAGTCCGCGCCTGAGCCAGCCCCCGACCTGCTTTCGCGTTTCGACGAGCCGTCCAACCACTGATGGCCCGTTTCCCGCAAGCGCGGTAAGCAACGTCGCATGCGGGGGTCAACCGCGCTGTCCCGGCGACGGATCGGCTAGCGGACGCTCAGGAATTCTCGGCAAGCGCGTGAAGCCGGCGGACGAGTGCGTGCGTACGAACCGTGATGTGCCGATACGCTCGCGTCCGCGGCAGCCGCGTCATGCTGCTGCGAGCGCGCCGCTCCCAAACGCTGGCCGTCCGTCCGGACGTCACGCTCACATTCTCGCCCGGCGGATCGCACCTGACAAGCGACAGTTCGCGCCCAGACGCACCCGCCCACTCGGCCGACTCTGATGAAAGTCGTGCCCGGACGGCGGAAGCCGCCGTCCCGAGGGACCGGCCCCGTCAAGCCGGTCCGGGTATCCGCCCCGCCTCGCAATGGCGATTACGGGGCTCATGGATCGCCCACGGTCGCGAGCCCTGCTTCCGTGCCCCGTGGTCATTAGCGCCCGCTGCCTTTGCGTGGCCCCAAATGTCCGGTTCCAGCAGCGCGACGTGCTCGCTTCGGCGTCGCCTTCGCTGCCCCTCCGCTCCGAGAGCAGTAGCGTCGCTGGCGGCCTACCCCGGAGGGGAGAGTGCTCAGTCTTCGTGGATCCAGTAGCGCGGCGGACTTCCACCTGAGACTTCTGCACCGAGCCGACCGCTTGCAGAGCGTGCATGCACCGAGGAGCGGTTTTGGCGACGAGCAGGTGCCCGCGGTCGCTGGGTCAGAGACCTGCTCTTTTGCGAATGGGTTACTCCTGCCGGACCCTCAGGACGATGTGGCTTAGTTGCTGAGGGATTCGAATCCGACGCCGATCTCGGTTCCGTCGGGCTGGAAGCTTCGTATGTTGGCGACGGACATTCCGATCAACTCGCATCCCTCGGGCCCAGCCGCCACGGGGGTGTGGACGGTGTCCGGGGGAATGATCAGCGTGTCTCCCTCGCGAATCGTGACCTCTTCGTCCCCGACGCGGAGCGTGAAGGAGCCCTGGAGCATCACGATCACGTCGTCGTGGTCGTGCTTGTGGATGTACGGCGCGCACGGGCCTGCGTCTTTGGTGGTGCGCCCCATCAGGATCTCGGCCGAGCCGAGCTTCGGAGCGCAGTGCCGCACGTGCCGGCCCTGAACGTTCTCGGTCCGGGGCGCGTCGTCGAATCGGATTACGGGCATTGCGGTCGCCTCCTGATCTGGCGCTGGTGGACGTTGCCGATGCCCTTGCCGGTTGCGCTCGCGAGCGCTCCTCCAGCAACTGGTCAACATGTGTACTGATATGGTACACATGTTGACTGACGTGTCAAGCGAACAGCCTCCGCCGATGCTCGGCATTCTGCTGCGCGCGCCGTGGCAGGCGATTCGTGCTCGCATCCACGCCGAACTGGTCGCCGCCGGCTTCAGCGACGTGCGCCCGCGCGACCTTGCCGTTCTGCAATGGCCCGGTCCCGATGGGATGCGAGCGATCGACGTCGCGGCCAACGCCTCGATGAGCAAGCAGGCGGTCAAACCGTTGATCGACCACCTCGAGGAGCGCGGCTACCTCGAGCGCGGCCCCGACCCTGACGACCACCGTGCGCAACGCATCCACACCACTGCCCGCGGACAGCGACTGATGGCCGCGGCAAGGGCGATTATCACGGAGATCGACCAAGACATCGAACAGCACCTCGGGCCCAGCAAAAACGCTCAGCTGCGCGCGATCCTCGCAGAACTCGCGACGATCACCTCCCACACCCCACCGTCCGCGGACGGGACGCGCCGCTCGAAGCGACCGCGCCGGCGGCGTTAGACCGGGAAAGCCCCGCCAGACCGCTCCCGCATTGGCCGCAGGACAAGCGTGTCGCCCCCGAACTGTCAGGCGACCTCAAGACCCCTCGAGACCCGGCGCCGCGGCGGCGACGCGCTCCAGAGGCGAGAACGGATCGCTGGCCGGCTGGATCGTGCGGAACACGCGGCGGTCCAAACGGCCGTCAACATCGTCCGGGGGTGGAATCCCGGGCCAGGCGAACGCACATACCAATCGTCGCGACGCTCGGCGTGCCCGGCGCCGTGTGGCCGCGTGGCGCCACCCCCGCGACGCGAACCCGCCGGCGGTGACGTCCCGCCCGCCGCATCGAGGTTGCCGCCCAGGGCGGTTGGCCACCAGCTTCGCGCGCCACTGCTAGCTGCTCGCGCGCGACCCGCGACGGATCGCAAACAGCGGGGCGCCGCACTCGGGACAGTAGCCCTGCCAACCGGCGCGACCGTTGGGCAGAGTTACCTCGTGTGCGTCGGCAATCGTGACCTTCTCGCCGCAGACGCATCGACCCTGAGGTCCGGGATCCGGCGCCGCGGGGTTCGAGTCGGCCATGCCGAGCAGCATATTCGTCGTGGACTGCCTTGACTCAAGACGGCGTCAAGCTAGGACGACCTGGCATCGCCGCGATCGCGGCGGATCGCGGCGGTCTCATCGCAGTGAGCGTTGGCTCATTGGACGCCTAGTTCGAGGCGCCGCGCGCCTACGCAGAGGCCTGGGGCGATGTCTCGCCTGTCGCCATCGACGTCCTTCGACGACGCGTCGCTAAACCGTCGGGGGCCGGGGGGGCAGCGTCAGCCGATGCGACCGGCGCTTCGCGCTCGAGCACGTCGAACGACCACAGCTCGCTCGCGGTCCCAACCGGGCCCTGCTCGCGGTGCTGTGAGTGGCCGGCCGCGAAATCCGGGCTCGATGCCCAAGCCTGGAAGTCCTCCTCTGAACGCCAACGCGTAAGAACCAGGCATACCTCACGGTCGTCGTTGGGACGCAGCAGTTCAAAGCCCTCAAAGCCAGGCGCGGCAGCGACCCTGCCCGCCCGAGAGGCAAAGCGCCGCTCGAACTCCTCAAACCGCTCGCGCGGCACTGTGATCGCGTTGATCTTGACGATGCTCACAAGCTGATCCTACGCGTGACCGGAGCGACAGACCCCTCGCGCGTATCCTCGTCCGCTGACCATTCGCTACCGGACGGAATTCCGCCCTTCCCAGGCGTTTGGCCAGTCGACATTCGCGGTCTGACCCCGCCTGCCTGCGCGAGGCACGCGCGTTCGGCCGGCCGCTGCTCGACGGCGTGGGGCCGGCGCCGCTGCCGGCGTTGCAGTCGGCGTTCGACGGTGTCTACCCGCCGGGAGATCAGTGGTACTGGCGCGGTGACTTCGTTAAGGAGATTCCCGACGAGGCGATCGCGCGCCACGTCGAGCACGGGGCGGCCATGCCGACCTGGAAGTGCACCATGCACCTGTATCCGATCGACGGCGCCCCCGCGCGAGTCGATCCCGACGCGACCCCGTGGGCATATCGCGACGCCAAATGGGCCCAGGTGATCGTCGGCGTCGATCCCGATCCAGCCAACGCTGACGCGATCCGGCAGTGGTGCGTGGACTACTGGGAGGCGACCCATCCGTACTCGATGGGAGGCGCCTATGTCAACTTCATGATGGACGAGGGGCAGAAGCGCGTGCAGGACACCTACCGCGGCCACTACGCGAGGCTCGCGCAGATCAAAGCCACATACGACCCGGAGAACTTCTTCCGCGTCAACCAGAACATCCGACCCGCGTGAACAGGATGCGCGCGGCCGCGGCTCACGGTGAGTGAGGAGCGGCCGGTCGCGATCACCAGCGACCCGTGCGTCCGGGCACGGTAGGCCCATTAGGCAGCCACGGATCATTGCTGGCCCACGGCCATCGAACGACCCCAGCCGCATAGGTTGTTCGGCCGATACGAACAATCCGTTCGACGTCTCCGACGAGACCCCGTACGAGACAGACGGCTAGAGCGGGATCGGGGATGAGCACCGAGGCGCCGGTGCCCAGGGCGCAGCGACGATGGTGATCGTCCCAAGAAACGCTGACCGGGCTCGGAGACGCCCGCACGCGAACGACAAGCGCGGACGTGGCGTCAGTGCATGTTGTGTTCGGGGAGCGACGACGAGCAACGATCGGCGACTGCTCTCCCGCGAACGCGGTCGTCGATAGTCGTGTCCCACAGGCTTGGTCAACGGCGAGACGCGACAGCACACGCACGACGTCGGCTTGCTTCTGAACCGTCGTGCGGATGCGGAAGCAAGCCTCGGACGAGACCTCGTTTCATGTGGCGGCGGTAATCCCTGTCGGCTCGCCCGCTCACCTGCTCCGCGCGCGGAAAGGACGCATCCGGTTTGGCGATCGCTTCTGCTTCTCAGACGGCGTCGGAGTGCGGACGAACTTACGAACCGCCTCGATCGCGGCCCGCGACCCAGTCTCAAGTGACTTGAGCACATCATCAGACAGCTCGGAGGTCCTGTCGACCGCCTCGGTCAGTTGCTCCTGCCGCTTACCCTGACGGTCGTGGCGCTCCTGCTTGCGCTGGAGCTCGTGGGCCTTCCGGGTGGCTGCCCCCTGCGGGCCGCCTCGCTGCGCTGTGCCTTGGTTTCTGGCATGAGAACTACCTCTCCTTTAAGAGATCTGCGTCCCGTTGACATGTATTTGCCAAACGCGGCCGGCTCGCGGGATCCGCATCGTGGCCACCGTCTTGGGCGACCGTAGGCCAGCCAATTGGCCGTGCCACCGGTAGAAAGCCCCGGCGGTAGCCGCCCGATCCGCGGCGGTGTCGGTCCGCGCCCAGGAACACGGTAAGACGACGGACTCACCCAGGCCGCGGCATTGCTCAAGCGAGCGCAGATGCGGCGTGAAGCTCCTGACCTGAGGCGCTAGGACCGGAGCGGTGACTCGTGTCGCGCCAGGCCGGCTGCTCCCACAGCGTTGCGTCGTCCTCATCTTCTGACAGGAAGATGAGCGTCGCCTTCACCCGTGGGCTGGCATCCTGACTTTCGGAGAGGCCTAGCTTTGAGAAGATCGAGTTCACGTGCTTCTCGACGGCGCGTTTGGTCAGGAACAGGGTCTCCGCGATTGCCCCGTTGCTCTTGCCGGTGGCGATCTCCGCGAGCACTTCGCGCTCGCGCGCGGTGAGGTCCGAGAGCGAAGAGTGGGCCGCCCGCGAGCGGGCCTGGATGAGCACGTCGAGGATCAGGGGGTCGATCACCGAGCCGCCTCGGGCAACCGTCTCGATCGCAGCGATCAACTCTCCCAGCGTGCGGGTCCGCTCCTTGAGTAGATAGGCACGCCGGGCAGCGCCCTTGTCAAACAGGTCGAGTGCATACGACGGCTCTGCGTACTGGGTGAGCACCACCACACCGGTCGTGGGGCTTGTTTCCCGAAGGCGTGTCGCGACGCGGATTCCCTCGTCGGTTCCTGAGGGTGGCATCCGAATGTCGGTGAGGACCACGTCTGGATTCTCGGCCGCGATGGCGGCTTGTAGTTCCAACCCGCTTGAGCAGACCGCGGCCAATTCGACCTCTGACACGCTGCCGAGGATCGAAGTCAGGCCTTCCCGGATGAGGTACGAATTCTCTGCCACGACCACGCGGATCGGGCCGACGAAGTTCTCGCTGATGTCTCCGACGCCGTGAGCAAGGGGCAGGTGGCGCAAACGTCCGTCGCCTGTCGTCAGATGGCTATCACTCATTTTCCTGCTCGACTTCACATGGTGGGGGCAACAGGGAACTTGGTCTGCGTTGCAAATCTCGGCATGAGCCCTCCGCTTGGAGCGATCGACCGGAGGCCCAAGCGCGTTGTCGCGCGCTCACGTTCGGGCGGTCGCTTGTCCTAGAAGATGCGCGAGTTCCAGGCGCAGGAGTGCGTTTTCCTCGTTCAGCGCGCGATTTGCGCGCCGCAGGGTTAGCACCGCACCAGATAGGCCTTCCATCGCGTGCACGTGGGCGCGACACCGGCCTTCTAGCTTCAGAACCTCCGCTTCCAGACGAGCGACGCGGGCGTCCGTCACATCCGGCCGATCACGCGCCCGCGGGGCGTCGGTGACAAGCATCGGCCTTGCCTGGGTGATCGTCGATCCTGCCACCTCAGCGGAGGCTGGGATTCGTGCTCCGCGCTGGGTCACGCGCAGAATTGTGCGCGCAAGCGTCGCTTACGCCAACCCCAAGAAAGGAGTGGCTCTACTATCCGGAAGGAGGGTATCCAACGTATCTGTCCGCGATTGATCGCAGCAAGCAAGGGCATCTCCCGACGGTTGGCGCTGGACGACCAAGCGAGGTCGCGAGCCCAGGAAGCATCGGTCGAGCCGTGAAGCAACCCGAGCCAAGAAGAGGAAGCGTTGTCCGCAGCGCGTGAGAGCGATACCCCGGCGAAGATGCCTGGCCCGGAGGCCTATCAGGCGATGTACGAGAACAGCCCTGATGGCGTGCTGTTCACCGTACCCGACGGCCGAGTGCTGGCCGCGAACCCCGCGGCATGTCAGATCCTGAGAAGGAGCGAGGCCGAGATCTGCGCTCTCGGTCGTCAGGGCTTGGCTGACTCCACCGATGAGCGGTGGGCGCCTATGGTGGAAGAGCGCGAACGCACCGGGCGCGTCCGCGGCGTGGCCAGGATGATCAGGGGCGACGGCGCGACGATCGACGTGGAGGTAAGCGCCAGGATCTTTCACGAAGCTAGCGGCGAGACGCGAACGTGCACCATCATCCGCGACGTCACCGATCGGGTGGCTATGGAGCGCGCACTCCGCCAAAGTCGGGAGCGGCTGACCGAGGCTGAGCGCGTTGCTCAGATCGGGAGTTGGGAGTGGGACATACCGTGCGATCGGGTCAGCTGGTCCGACGGCCTGTTCCACATCTATGGGCTCACGCAAGACGAGTTCGATCCCACCCTCGACGGTGGCGAGAAACGCGTTTACCCCGACGATCGCGAGAGCGTCCGCGAAACCCTCAGGCAGGCGGTCGCCGAGCGCTCTTCATTTACGCTCGAGTACCGGGCTGTCCGCGCTGACGGCAGAGTGCGGACCCTGCGCAACCGAGGAGAGGTGGTGGTGGATGAAGGGGGTCAGCCGATCCGTGTGGTTGGGATCGCCCAAGACATCACCGATGCCAAGCTCGCCCAGGAAGCACTTCAGACTACGTCCTTCGACCTCGAACGCCGAGCGATCGAGCTTCAGAAGCTGGCGCTCCGAGCCGCAGCCGAGCCAACCTTGGGAGAGCGCGCGCCACTCACCCCCCGCCAGCTCGAGGTCCTCCGCTTGGTAGCTGACGGATTGACGAGCACCCAAATCGCAAAGCGGCTTTTCCTGGCCGAGGCCACGGTCAAGTGGCACGTTAAACAGATACTGATCAAGACCGCCTCGTCCAATCGCGCCGAAGCTGTCGCACGCGTTCTCGGCCCGCCCCGATAGACCGCCGTCGCACTTGCAGGCGATCGGTTTGCGGCCACCGACAACGGTCAGAATCGCCGCCGGTGGACGCCGCGTTTTCGAGATCGTCCCGTCGTGGAGTTCCCGATCGACCACGGCCTGGCTCACGCCGTAATCAGCGAGCCGTCACACGTGATGATCGGGGCTGGAGACGTGGTGTTGCGCTACCGACGCCGAACGGCTGCAGCAACTAACGACTCGACCCTTGCTCGTGCCACTCCTTGACACCGGTTGCGACGTTGCTGTGCGCCTTGCGATCACGAGTGAGACATTCTCCGCAGACCACCGCCAGGGTGTCGGCGCCTCGACGTGGAACGGCGACCCGACCTGCTTGCATGTCCTCGTCGCCGGCAACGTGCTCAGGCCGTCCTGCGCCGAAGTGTGAGCGCGCCGAGCGCCAACGCAGCGAGGCCGGCCGCGACGATCGCCACCACGTCCAGCAATAGCGCCAATCCAAGCGGCGCCGGGTCGATCGCACGTGTCAGCGCGTCGTAGGCGTAGGTGAGCGGCAACGCCCATGACAGCGCCTCGAGTAACGGGGCCATCGCGCTGCGCGCGACGAACAGGCCACACAGAAGCAGCTGCGGGAAGATCAGCGCGGGCATGAACTGCACCGCCTGGAACTCCGTGCTCGCGAACGCGCTGACGAGCAGCCCAAGCGCCATTCCCAGTAGCGCATTGGCGATTGCCAGGAGCGCGACCAGCACGGCGCCGTGCGGCGCGTCCAGTCCGAGGAGCGCGAAGCCGACGACGCAGACCGTCGCCGCCTGCACAGCCGCTAGCACGCCAAAGGCGATCGCGTAGCCGGCGAGCAGGTCGAGCTTGGCAAGCGGCAGCGTCATCAGCCGCTCGAGGGTGCCCGTCGTGCGCTCGCGCAGCATCGTGATCGAGGTCACCAGGAACATGACGATGAACGGAAACAACCCGCACAGCGGCGCGCCGATCTGCTGGAAGGTCTGCTGGCGCCCGTCGAACACGTAGCGCAGCAGCACCAGCAAGAAGCAGGGCACCACGAGCAGCAGTGCGACCGTGCGTGGGTCGTGGCGGATCTGCCACAACACGCGCCGGCCGGTCGCGGCCGTCGCCCGCAGGCTCATTCGACGGCCGCCTCGATAACGGCCAGAAACGCGCGGCCAAGGTCCTGCTCGCCGGTATGCTCGCGGAGCATCTCCGGGGTCGTCTGCTCGAGCAAGTCACCCTCACGCATCA
>Ga0070712_100001534_pt1 | contig 14094 bp, 19 predicted proteins | sample LARL81metaG_FD_71396 | JGI IMG/M metagenome (GOLD analysis project Ga0070712, IMG submission 71396) | Corn, switchgrass and miscanthus rhizosphere microbial communities from Kellogg Biological Station, Michigan, USA - LAR L8-1 metaG | ecosystem: Host-associated > Plants > Roots > Rhizosphere ...
GGGTCCCCCCGAATGCCACCTGAAATGAGCGTTAGTATACCCGCTCGTTGTGACCCTATTTTGCCTCGCCTTCGGATGGGCTAAGTCTTTCTAAAAGTGGTCAATATTGAACGGCAGGCTTCGCCCCGTAAAGATACGATTACCCAGGCTATGTATAGAGTTACAGTTCTAAGAGACAACAAACCTATTGTTGGTCCCAAACGATTTCTCGAAAGAGTGGCTGCCGAAAAAGCTAGGGATCGGCTGCAATCTCGCTTTCCGCACCCCTGCGAAGTATTGCTAACCCCGAGCATTTCGAGTGAAGGTCGAGAATCGGGACATCGCTAGATTGCATGGCTTTCGATGTGGCGAATGCCGGTCGTTCGATGGCTTCCCCCGGAAACCTGCCCGCACAGCCTGCCGAGACCCAACATTGCAGGACAAAGACAAAACTCAATGTTTTCATGAGACAGCGTTATTCTTGACGGTAGTCGTCTGAGTTCGTGCATCGGAAACACGAATTCTTCAACCTGTTTCGCGGTGTATCTGCTGGGACGAAACATCTGATACAAAGAAGATCTGGTCGCCCAGCTTTCAATCCCCGAGAAAAGTGGCTGGCGCGAATTCTTCTTCCTGCTGGCTAATTACTTTGAGCAATTTTGAACAGTTTCTTCAACCTAGATATTGAGAATTGATTCGCGAAGGTGAATCCATGCCTGTATCCACTTATGGGGAACGGCTGGGCGGCGTACTTCTCTGCATCGACGACAACGAGGACGTGTTGGAGTGCGAGAAGTCCTTCCTCGAGAGCTTCGGGTATACGGTTCTGACCGCTCCAAACGGTGGCAAGGGATTGGAACTGGCAGCCGTGTACCCGGTTGACGTGGTAATCGTTGATTACCTCATACCCGAGATGAACGGGAGAGAGTTCGTAGTCAAGATGAGAAGTCTCAGACCCGAAACGCCCATCATCATGCTATCGGGAGAGCTGAATGTTCCTGAGCGGGTCTTGAAGTGGGTCGATGCATTTGTAGCGAAAGATCGTTTGGGCAGCCACTTATTACCTGCGATTGCACAACTACATGGACGTGGCCTGGCACTTCCACCCATGTTTGACTCATAAAACGGAAGCGCGTTCGTTTGCGAGCTAGGCCGGCCACGTCCACACGAAGAGTAACTTGGGTTCGATGTGCGCTATCTTTGTTTCATAATCAAGCAGATCAACACTCCCGCGGCGAAACCTACAGCAAACGTGAGGGCTACAGTTTGCGCAGGTTGTCGCTGGATGCGCCGAGTTGTGTCGTTCAGGATTTCTTTAGCTGCATCGCCACCCGGTCTTGCGGCACGTCGCACGACTCCGACGCCTTCCTCTGTTATTGCAGCGACCGCACTGCCTGCGGAGGAAGTCTGGCGAGCTGATTCACCGATAGCTGCAGTGGTTTTGTCCAATACCGTTTGGGACATGGTCCCTCCTTCGTTGGTTGAGAGCTGACGAGGCTGCCGCGTCAGAGGCGATACTATCTACTGTGGCGGCTTCTCATCCCTCTTTGGCTGTTCGTTCTGCTGCTTTTTCTCTTCCGCCTTCGGCTCCGGTCGCTGTTGCGGTGCAGGTCGTGTTTCCGCAGGAGGAGGAGTGTGCTGGGGCTGCGAACGCTCGTTCGGCGGAGGCGTTTGCGGCCGCTGAGAAGGCTCAGGCCGGTTAGGCTCAGGCCGATTGTTCGGCTGCACTGGAGAGCGATTGGGTTCGGGCCGTAGTTCCGGCTGGGCTGTGGCCGGTCGGTTCGATTCGGGCCGACTCGGTTCTGCGCGGTTCGGCTCTGGTCGGTTGTTCTGCTGCGCTGTAGGCGGTCGGTTAGGCTCCGGCCGTTCATTCGGCTGAACTGTGGACGGACGATTCGATTCGGGCCGGCTCGGCTCCGCACGATTGGGCTCGGGCCGGTTATTCGGCTGCGCCGTCGGGGAGCGATTGGGATCAGCTCGGTTCGGTTCTGGCCGATTATTCGGCACAGGCTGGTCGGGACGTGCGGCTGCATTTCTCGGTTGCTCGGCTGGAGCATTGCCCTGTGGCCGCACGGCGGCTCGATTAGCTGGAGGATTGTAAGGAGTCCCTGCGGCTCTGGCGGGTATGACAGCGCGGTCGTTAAACGCTCCGGGCTTAGGAGTAGCAGCGACTGGCGGCGTTCCATGGTTCGCCGAAGCCCGCAGTTCCGGTTTCGCGCGTGCAGCCTGGGCATGTTGCGTTTGAACAGGCGCAGGGGGAATGTGTCTCTCCCGCGCCGCAGCCTCTTCTTCCGGCCTCGGCCGCGCATTGATCCCACCATTGCCGCCGTTGTAGCTGATCCGGTTCACAGTGGTTGTGTTGTTGATCACGGTTGTGTTGTAAACATTGTGAATGTTAGTAACGTTCACGTTGTTCACCGAACGGTTGTAGTAAAACTGTCCGTTCTGCCACCGGCCACCTTGGTAGCCCTCTCCGAAGTATCCGTAGCCGTAACTGATTCCGCCGTAAAAACCTACCTGCTGTCCCCAGTAGCCATCGTGGAAAATATAGTCATTGCCGCCCCAACGCCAGTAAGCTGGAGTCCAGAGCAGGCCAGGTTCCGGAGCCATCACCCACGTGCCTGGTACCCAGTAGTAATCGTCGTAATCGTTGGCGTACGCCCAGTAGCCGGGGGTCCAGAGATAACCCTCGCCCGGACAAAGAGGTTGCTCGTAGACGGGAAGCTCCGGCGGGGCGAATGAGACCGATATGCTGACTTGCCCGTAGGCTGTCGCCGACATGGCTAGCAGTACGAGTGCAAACAGCGGCGAACGAATGGAGGATAAGATGCGCATTGTGATTCCTTTTGCCCGATAATCCTTCGCGTGCCCGGGGATGCTGTGTTGCAGCGGGTTGCGTGGAATGAACGGCGCGATTTCCGGGACGAGATGTGGTGCGACTCCGTCTCGCTCGCAAATCGTTCTAATGAGACTCTCTCATCGTACAGGCGTCGAAGACTGGTCAAAAAAGCTCAAGGAGGACGAATTGGAGCAGTTCATGCGGAAAGGAGGATACCTAAGGTGAACTCGCGAGAGCTCGGATCAAAGTTGAAGAAAAAAGGGCCGGACCCCTCCCCCGAGATCCGGCTGCACGTACTAAAATCCGCGGTCGTGAGGGTCGGGAATGGTCGGCACTCTGCAGCCACTAACCCATGACCGCGCTTACCTTGACAGTAACTTACCTGCGCACGATTGCCAGTAACTGTTCAATTTTGCACATTCTTAAACAAATTGTCGCTTCACCGCTGTGATGATTTGCGGTCATAAGCGACCAGAGTCTGCGCGCTATGACCGACTCAAATACTCGTAGTTCAATGCCTTGGTTGTCGATGCCAACGCCACCCTTCGCGACACTCTCCAGCGGCTCGTGAGGGAGCGGGTACCGCCAAGACGACTTGCCACCTGATAGCTCGCCCCGTTTAAGTCGGTCGCTTTAGAAATCGATCTGCAATACCTAGCAGAATGGCGATCGGAAGCAACACAGTGCGGATCTCTGGATTGCTCCCGCTAGTTGCACGAACTGCTATGCAATCACCTTCGTTAAAGGGATCTGAAACAATCTCAAAGCGCTCGCCATACATCTTTACCTGCATGGACGCTTTGAACCCCAAGTCCTTGATCTTTGCGCAGCTATCGGAACTGATCCCCATTCTCTCCACCATTCCTTTGGCTACCGCGCGTTCATACTCGAGTCCGACCAGTTGCTTTAGTTCAGCGGCTATACGCCGTCGCCTTCGCACGTGGAGCATTCCCGCCAACGCGAGGATCACTAAGACAGCGACGGCGAGAGTAAGTAGCATTGGATAGAACCGTAAATCGAAACCAGCAATCAGATTCACGCCCATCGATCTCACACAATCAGGTTTTGCTCGCACGGCGGTTGCCTGACGGCAAGAACTAGTTCAGTCGTGAGTATCACACTTTCGGTTTCAGCTAACTGATCACAATTGACCGTCTCCCGTAGTAGCACGAAGGCTTAGTGCAACAGTGGACATTCGGAGGACCGCCCAGAGATAACAGAATCAGAAAATGCCGCAAACATAGCCTCACCTTTCCGAGCAATTCTGACCAGACGCCGGGCGAACGCCGATGACAGAATTAAAACGTCCAAGCGAAGAGCGAAGAATGAGTATCTCCCCAACACTCTCAGGAAGGACTTATGTGGAGTTTCTCAACGGGGTGAGGAGACAGCAGATCTGAAGAAAAGCAAATTGATTTCCGGTAAGAAGTTCGCAGGCCTCAGGGGAATACCCTCAGTTGTAGGTATGGTTGTCCTGGTGTCATTCATCGTGACAGTGGGTCTTGCGTGGGTTAGTGGTGGATATCTCTTGCGCGCCGTACGACGAAAATTGCGAAAGAAAGAAACACCTATGGACTGGTACACAATCCCTGGACGCGGCCTCGGCTTTGCCGCAGAATCAAGCGCATTTGCGGCGCCGACTATGGGTCCCTCAAACTAGAGAGACATTCACCCACGCGTGCAAGATCGAGGACAAGATCGAAATATTCGTGCAACAGCAAATCCCGTCCCGAAAGTGCTTCTGGGTCTGCTTATAAGTACTATACTGAAGGTGAGGTGGTTACCACCTTCTCCTCGTTCAGGTTGTCTGAGCTAAGTCAGCCCATCTAAAGTCCGTTCTCCTTAGGCTCTCTCAGAAAGCCGCGTACCCGATGCATTCAATGCGATCCTGGAGAAGCTCAGCAACTCCACAATGTGAGTAACCGTCTTGACGTGCTGGCCGAAGAATATCCCGTCGTGTCAGAAGCACTCATTACTATCTCGGGAAGTGTTCGTAGCACAGCAACTCTGTTGGAAGTGTTGGTTGCAACCAGAATGGGGCCATTCTCAGGATTAGATTCACCAAATGCCTGATGCGATTATACCGTCAGGAAGCGGCTGTTTACGAGACACAGCGCACACTAGTCGTGCAGAACGACGTTCAGAAGTGAACTGTGTACTTGCAGTCCGTTCTCCCCATAATCGAGGAAGCCTAGCTCTCGAAACCGGTTCATGAAAAAGCTGACCCGCGAACGAGTCGTACCTATCATCTCGGCGAGAGTCTCCTGACTGATCTTGGGAATTACGGTCTCAGGTACCCCGTCCTTGCCGAAGCGAGCCAGCAACAACAAAAGGCGCGCTAGCCTCTTTTCGCTGGAATTGAAAAGCTGATCGACCAGATCTTCTTCGTATCGAATGTTTCGTGCCAGCAGATAGGCCATGAACAGATCGGAGAACTCATGCTCGCGGCGAAGCGCAAGCATCATAGCTTTCTTTTCAATGCGCAGAAGTTCGCATTCCATCATTGCGGTTGCAGACCCCATGCGTAACGGTTGTCCAGCCAGGCTCCCTTCTCCGAAAAACTGCCCCTCGGTCAACAGGCCTAGAGTTGCTTCCTTGCCACTCTTGGATACGACACTGAGTCTGACTTTGCCATCCTGAATATAGAAGACGGCGTCTGCCGCGTCTCCTTGCGCAAAGATGGTCTGTTTCTTGGGAAAGGTCACGACTTTTCTACCGTCGCCGATGGTAGCTAGGAATTTTCGGGGGTCGAAGTCGGGTTTCTTCTTGGTCGGCGCGGTTCGTGCCATTAGTCGCCTCTCGGGGTGAAACTACACTCTTCAACATCATCTGCGAACCTGACAAGCAAAGATGGTCACTTTTGCTCGGAATTCTGAAGCAGTTCCGGCCAGTCAGTCGCCTGTGCTACTTCATCAAAATGTCCGGAAAATGAGCATTATTGAACGTTTTTCCCTGGCACAGTGTTGCATCCTATGACCGTGAAAACCAAGGAACTCACCTCGAAGCAGATATTAACTGTGCCTTGTACTACTTGCGGTGCAGCGATCGGGGAAGCTTGCGAACTTCATACCGGTGCCCCACGAACCGAGCCGCACCGGGATCGGAAACTTTCCGCAGCTGACGCCGTGGAAATGGGACTCAGCAAACGATAAACTGCATTTGCCAATCCTATCGCCATCGGACGGACTTACCGGTCCAGCAGTACTCCCAACTCATCGTTCTCGCCGCGGGCCCTCACGTATTGCGCTTTTCCAATAGTTCCTGTGCCGCTTGGCCCCATCTCGTAGAAAACTTTTGCCTCCGGTGGAAACTTTTTCAATGCCTCTATTAGTTGCTTTACTGTCCACTCTTGAATTGCCATATTTCCTCCTACGCGGCCAATTGAGGCTTCGCGGTTCGTCTAGCTTCAGGGGCCGATCTTCCACCGGCTTCCTGTAGAAGTTCTGCGTTCAACTGGGCACCGATTAAGACCAGGAATCCCGTCCAGTAGAGCCAAATACTGAATGCGAGCGCCACACCCAAGCTGCCGTAGCCTCGGCTGTAGATGGAAAAATACCGGAAGTAGAACCCGAGCAAGTCCGACAGCCCAATCCATCCGCCGACTGCGATTAACGCCCCGGGCAGGGTACTCCGGAATCGTTGCTTCGTATTCGGCGCTACGAAATAGAGAAGTTCAACCGCGACAACCGTGCACGCGATTGCTACCGCCCATCGAACAGAGGCCCAGAGAGTTCTCATTCCGAACGCTTCTGTCAGCTTTGCGCTGAGGATTGGGCCCACAAGCAGCAGAGCAAGGGCGATGACAAGGAGACATCCCACCGAAAATGTCAAGCCGACAGCCAGACAACGCGTCTTCCAATAGCGCCTCGTCTCAGACACCTGATAGGCAGCGTTGAGCGCATCGATGAGAGCTGTAAAGCCGCTCGATGCCGACCAGAGGGTTAATAGGATGCCGAAAGTCAGCACACGGCTGTGAGTGGATAAAATCGTGTCCCTGATCAGAGTCTTGAGTGGGCCCATACTCGAGGCCGGGACCAGCAGCGCAATCAGGCCCATCACCTGGCCAAAGAAGTCCGGAAGCGGCAAACGGGCAACGACCACGGAAAGAAAAATCAGAAATGGAAACAGAGCCAAAACGAAGTAGTACGCCAGCGCAGCGGCAAACGCCATGGTGTGGTTCTTTTCCATGTTGTGAACCACATTGACCGCCGCGTTCTTGAAGTGGAGTAACTTCATGGCAGATCACCGAGCGGGGCTGCCCGCCCCTGTCTGCACCGGCGCCGGCACCTTTAACTGATCTAATTCGGCCAGCACGGATCGCCAGCGAACCCCGTCCTTCTTCGTCTCGATCGGCACTGAGAGGTCGGAATAAAACTGCAGGATGTTAGCGCGCAGGTCTGGAGTCGTCAGATCGAACTTCCGCTTTGACAGCCTGGCGAGCAACTTGGCGTACGCATCGTCGGTCAGCGAGTATTCCGCCGCCTTGGTTGGTTGACCACTATCAAAATCGCAGTTAGCCAATACCAATGTGTCGGTGCGCACCTCTTCGAGAAGAGCACGAAATTGATCCACGGTCGTATTGATGCTCTTGATATACAGATCCTCAGTTTGCGCGGTCGGGTTGTTGAAGGCGAGTCCTTTAAAGGGACCGATTTTCGGCATGTATCTCAGGAGCGTCGACAAGATTCGGGTACCCACTCCGGGCCTTGTATAGTCTTTTCCCCACTGTTTTTCGTAATCAGAGCGCGAAAGGCGATAGAGGAACTTCTTTTTCGCGAAATTAGGCGTCTCGCGAATCAGATCCTTCTTGTGGGCCTGCAGCGCGACGTTCGTCATCTGCGGAATCAGTCGGCTGACCGCGAACCGATATGAACCCACTGCCATGTCCTCGTGGGTAAGCACATCTTTCAATTCCACCCCGTATACGACCGGGAACACGCGCTCCAGCAAAGATTTTGACACTTGGAATCCGATGAAATCGTGATACTGCTGCGACGCATATCGATTCTTTGCAACTTGCACCGTGTCGAATCCGAACTCTGTTTTCAGATGGGCCGTCTTGTCCTGCGCGTAGCGAACGGACTTGCCATATTTCGCCCGCAGCTTCGGATATTGGATGGCGACAGACTGATTGACTGCCGGGTGGCCGGCAATGTCGGACGCATAGTGCGAGAGGGCCCCCAGGGCGAAAGCGTACTCGTTTACATCCTCGCTTTCGAGCAGCAACTCGCGAACGAAATCGCCACTACGCACGTAATGCACGAGATCGCTGAATTCTCTGCTACCGAACGGGTAGTAACCGAGATCCTGGATGACTGCGCCTCCATAAGCGTAAGCATGCGCTGCGGTGATCTGCTCTTCGGTCAGTCCTGGATAGCGCTCCACAAGTAGAGGACGAATTTCGTCGGCCCAGAGCAGATCGACGATTTCCTCATGCGTCAGAACGGAGTACGCGGATGAGCTACTACATGAGATAAGCACGATAAGAACAACTATCCCAACACGCATGGCAAACTGGCGCCAACTATCGATGTTGGCGCCATTCGACATGGAGGTGTGCCACATAGCTCAAATTCGTCCGAGAACAAGAAGAATGACTACGACCAGGAGAACTAACCCTACGCCGCCGGTCGGGGCGTACCCCCAGCTTCGACTATGCGACCACCTTGGTAGCACACCGAGAAGTGCTAATACGAGGATAACTATCAATATGGTTCCAATCATGATTTACTCCCTCTCCCGGTGTTCACGCCGGGAAAACTTTGAGGCGCCGCTACATCGAGATACTGATCGCAATTCCGACGTTGGGATAACGGCGGTTGTACAAGTAACGGCCGTTGTCGGCGTATGTGACGTAAACGTCGTCATTGTCATACCAGCTATTCCCCCAGTATTTCGGCCACGGATCCACGAGACTGATCCAATAACCTTCATACTGGAAGCGAGGGTAACCGCCAACAACCATGAAGGGGAGTCCGTAGATGCGGAAGCCATGGTCCCGACCAAAGTATCCGCGGTAACGATTGTCGGGGATGCGGTAGCCGTTGTAACCGCCGCGTTGTTGCCAGTTCCGATGGTCTGAGTCCCAGCGTTGTGAACGATGCTCTTGCCAAGCGCTCTGCTGAACGCGTTGCTGTTCCTGAGTGCGCTGTGGATAGTTGTTGCCCCGTCATTGAGCGTGCTGCTCTCGATTATTTTGGTCTTGCCGCTGCTGTTGCTGAGCATGCTGTTGCTGCTGAGCATGTTCAGGTTTGGATTCCTAGTGCTTACTATCTTGCTGCTGGGGTTGTTCTTGCTTGTCGCCCTGCGGCTCGTGCTGTGCAAGAGCCGGAACAGCGATTCCTAGGATCAAAGACAGAATCGCTGGGGCTGTAATTCTAATTGCTTTCATATGTGTTACCTCTGTCCGCTCCAAGTGCTCTACGCTTGCTCTAGCGCAAGCTTCCAGTTGTCGCGTTTATGGGGCTGCCGATGGCTTCTCCAGACACGAGAAGTTCCACTCGCCGGTTCTGTTGCCGCCCAGCAGAGTTCTCGTTGGTGGCTACTGGCAAGCTGTTACCGAAGCCTCTGGCTGAAACTGAATTGGACGCTACGCCTTGCTGCACCAGGTAATCGCGCACTGAACTGGCGCGGTTCTCGGACAGCGTTTGATTCATTGCATCGCCTCCCACATTGTCGGTGTGGCCGCCGACTTCAATGTTGAGTCCTGGGTAAGAGAGCAGAATGCCGGCGACTTTCGCCAGCTTCTCGCGCGCTCCCGGCTTCAGCGAATACTTCCCTGTGTCAAACAAGACATCGGACATGCTGACGATCAGCCCGCGGGCGCTGTCGCGAGTCTGAAGAATGGAGTTCAATTGTTCGGACAACTTCGCGCGCATAGCTGCCTTGTCGGTTTCCGCCTGTTGCACAGTTAACTGCGCTTGCTGTGTCGCCAAGCGTGATTGGTCCGCATCTGCCTGCGCTGCCGAGAGGGCCGTTGCTGACGAAACCTCGTTGGCGGCCATGTCTGATTGGGCTTTCGCGGTGGCAGCTTGTGCATCGACGGCGTCATTGCGTGCCCTTGCCGAATCGGTTTCAGCCTGGGCCGTGGCAGCTTGCGCATTCACGGTGTCAGATTCTGCTTGCGCCTTGGCGGCTTGTGCCCGGGCTGTGTCGGATTCAGCTTGGGCCGTTGCTGTACGGGCCCTCGCCTCGTCGTACTGCGCTTGCTCTTTTTGCCGAATGGCGTCGTCCGCCTCCGCCTGTATCTTCGCTTGGGCATCCGCGGACGCCTGACGTTCGTTGGCCAGCCTCACGTCGTCCATCTTCTTGACTGCGATCGCGCGTGCATCTTCTGCGGTTTGTACCGCCTCGCGCGAAACCGCGATCAATCGTTTTTTCGGGGCGTTCTTTTCTGTGGCGTAGCTGTCCGCGCTATCCATCAACTGGACAGCACGTTGGTAGCTGTCGGAGGCGTATTGCTCGGCTCCCTCCGATTGAGCGATTCGAAGAGCGTTCCGCGCCTCGTAGAATTCCAATGGCAACTTGGCATTCAGAACTACGGGATCGAACTTGTAGCCGGTAGGAATATATCCGCCGCGCTCCATGAGTTCATACTTCGCGTTCACTGCCTCGGTGGTTCCCTTGGTGTCAGCGCGAACCACATTTTCGAGCACAACGACATTGCTGGGCTGCCGAACCGCATAATAAGGTTCTGCTGTAACAATCAGAGCGAAGGCTTGAAGGTCTGTAGTCACGTCCAGCTTGCTGCGATGGTTGCCGCCGATCAGCACTTCTCCCAGGTTTACTGCCCGGCCCTCGGGCGAGATCGCCCAGAGGATGTAGGTGAGATACTCGTTCCCGAAAGTCGTAGGCTTTTGTAAATTGCCAAATTCTGCCTCAATTTCGGTGTAGCCTTTCTTGCCTTCTACCTTAGCCTGGCCGTTCGCCGCAGGCATGAGGTCGGTGCCGGCAAAATCGACCTTAGACGCTCCGCCGCGATGCTTGTAGTTGACAGCCTGCACACTGCGGCTGATAACAGTCACCCGGAAAGTCGGCGTTGTGCTCATCGGTTCGACGGTTAAGCTGTTTTCAGGATTCGTCTGAGCCACTGCGCTTAAGCTGAGGGTGATTCCGACGGCTAACAAAAGACTAGTTTTCAAAGTGTCTCCTTCTGAAGACGTGCTGCGACATTGCGGATATCGATCTTGGGTTTCGGGCCTCAGTTTTGTGGGCTTCGAGGTCTTGCACTACGCTCATGTGCCAACGTGAATTCGGGAGAGCGAGTGAAAGAGTCCGAACGCGTTCAGAAGCCACAGAACAACGGCAATGACGACGACGCCATTCAGAATCGACTTGATGGATCCCTGCATTGGGATGAAACGATTCACCAACCAAAGCAGGACACCCACCACGATCAGAACTTCCAGGATTTGAAGTAAAGGCATGATGTTTGACCTTCCTTGAGTTTCTCGGGCTACGGCCCTCATCTCCTGGAGGCGTTGCCCTGAATTCGATTTTCAGGAACCATTTAGAGCGGACTTGTGTTCGCCGCAAGGTTTGGCGGGTCACACACGGAAAGAGCTGATTCGCTGGATGTGGCCACTTTGCGCGACCTTGGTCGGGAGACGATTCCGGTGATCAATCAGAGCCGCGAATCAGCGCCGCAACTCCGTCTGCACACTCAACAGAATAGAGAATGACAGATGGTAACTTTCGCGTCTGAGCAAGATAGCTCACACATAGGGATGAAGGAGACCTGTGGCGGAGCTAGCCGAAACCCCGGCACGCCTTGCACATCGCCGCGTAAAGCCAAGCCGGAAAGCCCTGGCGGCCCATTGCAAGCTAAACGAGTCGGGGTCATGCAGCCGACAGGTCTGCGCCGCGAATTCGTAATGACATCGCGCGTCAATGTTGATCAGTAACTGAAATGAAGGCACCCGATGCCGGTGCGTGAAACACATTCGTTTGTAGCTCGCTTGCACTAGGCGGGGCTGTTCCGACGACCAGCGCAACATCTTATTGAGGTCCAGATTACGGAGACCAATTTGAATTAACTGTTGAAATTGACACCGCCACATTGTCAGAGAACCGATGTTTCAACACTCCTGTTCTCGTGGCCGTTGCCAGTTGGCAGTAAGAGTCGAAAGTATCCACGTTTGGGGACTAGACAAGCTCTCGGTCATAACGCACCCAGCATCCGGACTAATGACGATGATGACGAGGTACGTGCGAAAGGGCCCGCTCGGTTGCGCGATACGCCTCCAAACACAGCCGCCAGCTGATCAGAAGAAACAAGGCGATCAGGAACACGCTGAATGCAGTCATAGGCGCTGCTCGCAGATGGATTGAACGGAAGAGTTCAGGACTTGTTTCCTACTGGCCCCGAGCTTCAACGTTAGCACAGCAGGGAACGCTCGTCTGAGCAAGAGTGCTCATTCTCGGCGATGCGGACGGGCGTACGATAGCCGCAGAACAAGGAGTTTCCCATGGCATACGTGATACGCCATATCGTCAACGAGGGGAATGCTGTCGAATTGGGCGAAAGGCTTTCAGATCAGGGCCCATTCGATACCCGCGAACAGGCGGAACAACGCCTGAACGAGTTGGAGCGCGAGAAGGCGAATGGAAAATTTACTATTGAGGAGCTAGTGCTCAGTTAATTTGCGCCCACTCGTCTGGCTGGCTGCTGATTTTGTGCGCCGCTCCTTCCGCGCCTGGGGGCATCGGGAGAAATCACTATCTTAGGCAGCAACTCAGTCCATTGGTTACGAAGGCAAACGAAGCCGCAGGGACCCGATACGTCGTGCGGGACCAACGCGGGAGAATAGTCACAGCCCGCGGAAGCCGATCAATAACTGCCTGCAGCAAGGCTTTCAAGTTGCCAGCCTTGAGCGGCGATGTTGTTGGGCGTGGCCGCATTGCTATGCACAAGTAGTTTGCTGGGAATGTAGGTGAGGCGGACCGGACCGCTAGAGCAAGGAGCAGGACAGGAATCCGGCGACTCTCCTTGGGTTGCGGGCTCTAATCTCATGTGCCCCCGCGTTGCAAGAGTCTAACCGGAAAAACGTCGAAGGCCGTGGGAAATGTGAATCATGCAGTGGTTCATTTCTTTGAAGGCGAGTACACCACCGTCGTAAAGGCCTGGCCACACTCCAGGCAACATGCCTTTAATCGAGGCGTTATCAATCCGCAAGATGGGCATATCCTTTGAGATCCATACGCAGCGACTTGGGGTTTTGGCTTGCGCGTCCAGCGTAGCAGCAGAATCGTGAACACCACGATAAGCAGACCGATCGAGATACTGGTTGCATTCATAAAAGTGACCTTCCGTGGTAAGTTTCTCGTCTACCGCGCAGGAGCGTTTCGGAATCAATCGAGATCCTATTGGAATGCCGAACGAACACCTTGAATTGCGCGAAGCTGAGAGATCAAACGGCCCGGACTTGAATCCGGGCTATTCTGCTCCGAATGGTAGCTAATCTTGAAGGCAGGGTTCCTCTTGATGCCCCTCCCGCTTGTGATCCAGTATCGCGACAAGACATGAAAACTCACGATCCGTCCATCCCAAGGAATCTATGTCACGGCTTTCTGCCCTTGCCTGAACAAAGTCCCATTCCAGTTCGTTCAACTGTTGGCAAACCATAAAAGAACTCCCGTTTAGGTAACACCGAGGTTTCAAGCAATACTTGCTAAACTTCCTCGCACATGTTTCCTACCCTTGTTTGCTTTTGGCTTTCAGGTCAATTTCTGCTTGGTACCAATCCTGTTCTGCGTGGCCATCCACTCTGCCGCGAAGCTCGTACAGTTCGTAAGCTCGGGTTTGCACTGCTGAGTCCGCCAGGGCGATAGACGCATTGTCACTAATTAAGGATTTAGGTTGTGCCGAAGGTGCCAAACGAATGCTGCTCTTTGTAGCAATCACGTCAGCCTCCTGAATTGTTGCCTAAGCGGGGCGAACTTCAGATGGACTGACTTAGTTCAGAGGATCTGAACGAGGAAAAGAGGTGACTCACTCATCTTTGATGCTACGCTGATCCCATCGGGCCGTCAACGAACCATCACGAAAGCATACACAGCAAAACTAAGTGTTGGACGAAACGACTTGGGTTGCGGAATGTCGTCTCGTGCTCCCGTAAACAAGATTGGCCACGGCCCGCGCAACGGCCTTTCCATAGATTTGCCGAATGGTGTGCCAAAGAGCAATCATGTTGCTACGTGAAGATTCCGTGCCGTGGCTGGCAGGGTCCTTGGCAAGTTCAGCCTGGTACGTGCTTAGAAGGAATCCACTCTGCTTG
>Ga0070712_100001535_pt1 | contig 14094 bp, 11 predicted proteins | sample LARL81metaG_FD_71396 | JGI IMG/M metagenome (GOLD analysis project Ga0070712, IMG submission 71396) | Corn, switchgrass and miscanthus rhizosphere microbial communities from Kellogg Biological Station, Michigan, USA - LAR L8-1 metaG | ecosystem: Host-associated > Plants > Roots > Rhizosphere ...
ATGATCCACGGTTCGTGTTTGCCTGGCCGTGCGCTCGTTATGCGGTAATGAGCGGAGATTCCGCCGCCGGAACGTTGGTTGAGATCAAGGTGAAGCAACTGGAGCGCGGCGGCAAGAAATTGAGCGATCAAGAAAAGAAAGAGCTCTACGAATCTGTGAAGCGCACCTACGATGAGCAGACCGATCCGCGGTACGGTGCCGCCCGATTATGGATTGATAAGATTATCGATCCGGTAGAGACTCGCGATTCCATTACTCAGGCTCTGGAAGCGGCGGCGCTCAACCCGGATGTGCCGGAGTTTAAGGTTGGAGTGCTGCAAACTTGAACTTCTTCCCGCAGACTTACGCGGATGAACGCGGATTATTCAGCAACATACTGGATCGATGAGTGATTTAGTAAAAATTATTGAATGTCCACGCGACGCCTGGCAGGGGCTGAGTGGCATCATCCCTGCCGATTTGAAGATCGACTACCTGAAGGCTTTGGTCAATGCTGGATTCAAGCACATCGATGCGGTTTCATTCGTGTCTCCGAAAGCGGTGCCGCAGACGGCTGATTCGGAGCAGGTCTTGAGTGAACTTGATCCGCCAGATGACGTCGAAATTATCGGTATCGTAGTCAACGAAAAAGGCGCACAGAGAGCCGTCGATACTCAAGCCGTTTCCACTCTGGGATTTCCTTATTCGATATCTGAAACATTTCTGCGAAAGAACCAGAACCAATCGGCGGAGAATGCGCTGGAGGAACTTGAGAAGATTCAGAAGAAAGCGGATGACGCCGGGCTCGGCGTGGTGGTGTACATTTCGATGGCGTTTGGAAATCCCTATGGCGATGCATGGAGCATAGACGAAGTTGTGGATGCGGTTGGTTTGCTTGAGGCGGAAGCTCTACACATGATTTCCCTGGCTGACACGGTGGGAATGGCGAGTCGGGGACAGATCACCGATCTGGTCGGCACTATCGTGCAGAAGTACAACCATCTTGATATCGGTGTGCACCTGCACAGCCGGCCTGATGAGGCGTCCGACAAAATAGGCGCTGCGTACGATGCTGGATGCCGGCGCTTTGACTCTGCGATCGGGGGACTCGGCGGATGTCCATTTGCGCAAGATGCGCTGGTTGGCAATGTGCCGACGGAAAAAGTTTTAGAAGTATTACGCCAGCATGGGGCACAGTTGCCTGCTTTGAAGCCTCTCGATACTCTTTTGAAAGTGACAGGGGGCATTGCGGCCAAGTATTCACAGTCGAATGCTGCTGATTAAGCTAGACGCAAAAGACTTCCGACATGAGCTATAAAACTCTTCAACTTGCCTACGAGGGCAGGGTTGCGATTCTTACGCTGAACCGGCCTGAGAAGCGGAATGCAATCAGCTTCGAGTTGATTGACGATGTGTTGCGCGCACTGGACGAAGTGGCTAATTCCGATGCGATCGTCATGATTTTGACCGGGGCCGGGAAGGCATTTTGTTCGGGGATGGACCTGGACAATCTGAAGGCCCTGCTTGGCCGGACTCCGGAACAGAATCTGCAAGACTCCGAAATCATGGTACGGATGTTCCGCTCGCTCTACGAGTTTCCGAAGGTCACGATTGCGGCTGTGAACGGGCCCGCAATAGCGGGAGGAACGGGACTGGCCCTGCTCTGTGATTTCACGATCGCGGCTCCGGAGGCGAAGTTCGGATACACCGAAGTGCGAATCGGCTTTGTACCTGCCATCGTCTCTACGTTTTTATTGCGGCAAGTGCCGGAGAAGCAGGCGCGGGATCTGCTGCTTACAGGACGCATCTTCGGTGCTGACGAAGCGTTGAAGTTGGGGTTGATTAACGAGATCATCGGTTCAGAGCAGTTGATGACACGAGGCAAGGAACTGGCGGCGCAATTGATAGAGAATAGCGCGGCGTCACTTCGAGCAACGAAGCTTCTGCTGAATGAACATGCGAAGAAAGAACTGGATGAGCACATCCAAGCTGCCATCCGTGAAAACGCTGCGATTCGCAGCACGGCGGACTTCCGCGAAGGAATCGCTGCATTCCTGGAAAAGCGCAAACCAGTGTGGACGGGAAAATGAGTTCGAACGATCGCGGGATGAGTGAAACGCGCCTACGAGTCCGCTACGCGGAAACCGACCAGATGGGAGTGGTGTACCACTCGAATCATCTGATCTGGTTCGAAGTTGGACGCGTGGAACTGATGCGGCAGATGGGATTCTCGTATCGCGATATGGAGCGCGAGGATGGCAAGTATATCGCGGTGGCGGAAGTGACATGTCGCTACAAAGCACCGATATTTTATGACGAAGAAGTGATCGTGCGAACGTGGCTGAAAAACGTTCGCGAGTCGGTCCTTGTCTTCCACTATGAACTGTCACGGGCAGAGAACGGGAAGTTGCTCGCCGAAGGGAAGACAACACACGTTGTGACCGATTCGCAAATGAAAGTATCGACATTGCCAGAGAAGTATATGAAGGCATTCCGCTCTGCTGTTGGAAAGTAGATTTCCGGAAATTCGATTGAACGCACTCCACATCAACGGTAACGATCTTAGTTTGGAAGCGGTAAAGGAGGTTGCTGTGTCCCGCCGGGCTGTGCTGTTGGCTCCGGACGCTCGTGAGGGAGTGAACCGCGCGCGCTCGATCGTCGATGAGATTGTTGCAAGCAACAAAGTGGCGTACGCCATCACTACCGGGGTCGGAAAGCTGAGCGACGTGCGTATCGCCGGCGAGCAGATCCGGGAACTGCAAGTAAATCTCGTGCGGTCACATGCGGTAGGCGTCGGAGCGCCACTTTCAATCGCAGAGACGCGGACGATGATGCTGCTACGCGCTAATTCACTGGCGAAGGGGCACTCCGGAGTGCGGGCGGTGGTGATTGATACTCTTTGCGAAATGCTGAATCGTGGCGTCACTCCAGTCGTTCCGTCGCAAGGGAGCGTCGGAGCCAGTGGCGATTTGGCTCCTTTGGCGCATCTCGCGCTTTCATTGATCGGGGAGGGAGAGTGTTTCGAGAAGGGTGTACGCGTACCAAGTGCTGATGCTTTGAAGCGCGCTCAGATTAAACCGCTGGTGCTCGAGTCGAAGGAGACGATCTCCTTGATCAACGGCACACAGGCGATGCTTGCCGTTGGTACCCTAGCGCTGCTCGATGCAGAGACTTTGGTCGATTCGGCCGATGTGATTGGGGGGCTCTCGTGCGACGCGCTCAAAGGTACAGATACTGCATTTGATGAGCGTATCCACGAGGCACGTCCGCATACTGGGCAGGTAAAGACAGCTTCAAATCTGAGAAGAATGCTTGAGGGGAGTCAGATTCGCGAGTCTCACCGCGACTGCGGGCGCGTGCAGGATGCCTACTCGCTGCGTTGCATCCCACAGGTACACGGGGCTGTGCGAGACACTCTGGCGCACTGCCGCAATGTCTTCGAGATCGAAGCGAACTCTGCTGTTGACAATCCGCTCGTCTTCATCACTGACCCGAAGAAGGGTGAAGGAGATGTCATCTCTGGAGGAAATTTTCACGGCGAACCGCTCGCTTTCGCTCTGGATTTCCTGGCCATTGCATTGAGCGCGTTGGCCGGGATCAGCGAGCGGCGAATTGAAAGGCTTGTGAATCCGGCGTTGAGCGAAGGACTGCCGCCATTTCTGGCGCCGGGAGCGGGATTAAATTCCGGTTTCATGATGCCACAGGTAACGGCAGCGGCCCTGGTGAGCGAGAACAAAGTGCTGTCCCATCCCGCGTCGGTGGATTCGATCACCACTTCCGGGAATAAGGAAGACTACGTTTCGATGGGGATGACAGCGGGTTTGAAACTGAAACGTGTCGTTGAAAATACCAGGAACGTTCTCGCCATTGAAGCGATGGCCGTGGCGCAGGCCCTCGATTTCCTTGCTCCTCTTAAAGGCTCGAAGCGCGGACAAGCAGCGCACGCAGCGATTCGATCTGTCTGCCCCACGATGGACAAGGATCGAGTGATGTATACCGACCTCGCTCGCATTGCTGAACTGATCGCAAACGGCAGACTCGCAGAACCTCTTCGGTAAATCACACGATTATGAAAACCCTTACGGAATATCTGCATTTTCATACCAAGACACATCGCGCATATGTGCACATCACTCCGCAAGTCGAACAGATTGTCAGCAAGAGCGGCGTAAAGGAAGGCATGGTCCTGGTTTCAGCGATGCACATTACTGCCGGTGTTTATGTGAACGACAATGAGAGTGGGTTGATTGAAGATATCGATCAATGGCTCGAGCATCTTGCGCCATTCCGCAAGAACTACAAGCATCACGAGACCGGAGAAGATAATGGTGACTCTCATCTGAAGGCACTCCTGATCCATCACGAAGTAATCGTGCCGATCACCGCCAGCAAGCTTGATTTAGGAACATGGCAGCGGATCTTTTACGCAGAATTCGATGGTCAGCGCGACAAGCGCTTGATCGTGAAGGTCATGGGAGAGTGATTGAATGTCAGGAGAGTTGAGCGAATTGCAAGAACATGCCGAGCACGCCAAGCACAATCCGGCACTCGCGCCAGTTTCTGTAACAATGGCAATTCTCGCCGTGCTCGTCGCAGTTGTGTCTCTGCTCGGGCATCGCGCCCACACTGAAGAAGTCGTCTTGCAAGCGAAATCCTCTGATCAGTGGGCTTACTATCAGGCGAAGAATATCCGCCGTCACAGTGACGAGTTTTTTATCGATCTTACTTCTGTTCAATCCACAACCGACGCCGCCGGTTTGGCGAAACTGCGCGACAAGTACCTTGCGGAGGCTGCGCGTTACAAAGATGAACAGAAAGACATTGAGGATAAGGCGCGCGAGATGGAAGCAGAAGTTGCGATCGAAATGAAGCGAGCGGACCGGTTTGATCTGGCAGAAGTGTTCCTTGAGATCGGACTGGTGATCACATCGATCACTTTGCTCTCAGGCCGCAGACTTTTTTGGACGATTGGAGTCGTGCTCGGAGTCCTTGGAACGGCAATCGCGATCACCGGATTTCTCATCCATTAAGCGGCAGGCTTACCGCTAGCACCGGTCGCTTTGTGAGCTCTGTTTGGATTTCACCACCACAAAAGGCCCGATTGCCAGCACATCCATGCGAGTTCGCTTGAAACAGTCGATGGCTTCTTCTGGTGTGCAAACAATAGGTTCGTTCTCGTTGAAGCTGGTGTTAAGAATCACAGGGATCCCCGTCTTTCGGTGAAAGGCAGCGATCAGATCGTAGTACAACGAGTTCTCTTCCCGCGTAACGCTCTGCAGTCTCCCGGTATCGTCCACATGATTCACCGCACATAGAACTGCTCGCTTCTCCGGCCGGATCTTGTAAACGTGAAGCATGAATGGCGAAGGGTGATCGTGCTCGAAGTATTCATGCTGGTAATCGGCCATGATAGACGGCGCAAACGGACGGAACCATTCCCGATGCTTGATGCGCGCGTTCAGCACGTCTTTCATGTTGGGCAGGCCCGGATGGGCCACGATCGAACGATTCCCCAGGGCGCGCGGCCCCCATTCCATGCGTCCCTGGAACCATCCAACCACATTGCCCAGGGCGATCTGTTCAGAGACAGTGTCAAGTAGCGCGGTGCGATCGAGCTTCTCATACTGAAGACCCACGTTTTGAAGGAAGGACTGGATGTGGGACTCAGAAAACTCCGGCCCGAGATATGCGCTCTTGAGTTCGTGCCGTCGAGGCTGTTTGAGGACGGAGTGACAGGTGTGCAGTGCCGCCCCAATTGCCAAACCCTCGTCTCCAGCTGCCGGTTGAATGTAGGTACGGCGAAAAGGAGTTCGGTCGAAGAGCTTTCCGTTCGCCACGCTATTGAGTGCGCACCCACCGGCTATGGCGAGGTCTTCCGAAGGAACCTGCTTATGCAGCCCATTGAGGAGGTGGAAGAAGATTTCCTCGAACCGGTGTTGTAGACCGTAGGCCAAATCCATGTCGCGTTGAGTGATCTCGGTGTGCGGCTCGCGCGGCTTTCCGAATTTCTTCTCCATGTGATCGGAGAAATGGCGCGCCAGGCGCACCGTACCATCCGGCAGCACCTGCATCCCCTGATTACTTCCTAGCGGTCTGAAGTAATCGAGATCGAGTTGGAATCCGCCATTTTTCGGAGAAACGATCCTGTCGATTTCAGCGCGGTATGTCTCTTTTCCGTAGGGCGCGAGACCCATCACCTTCCCTTCATCACCATATTTCGTATAGCCGATGAACTCGCAGATCATGGTGTAGAGGCTGCCTAACGAATGAGGAAGAAAGACTCGATTGAGCACCTCGATGTCGTTGCCCTCACATCGCGCCATCATGGTTGAGACGAAGTCACCCGAACCGTCATAGCTAAAGCCTGCGGCCTTGTCCCACGGGGAGCAGTAATAGGAACTGGCGATGTGGGCGATGTGATGCTCGAGATGATGCTCCTGAAAGCGCAGTTTGCCCGCATCAACATCGAGGGCCTTCGCAATCAGAGTTCGGACATCGCGCATAGCCTCTTTGCGCTGACGAAGGCGGATAAAATTCAGGATCTTGGCAGGATTGGCTAGGGCATACTGAACTTTTTTCGCGAGATTCGCATCGCTGTCCTGCCCAACAGCAACATGCTCGACATCCGAGATATTCGCGCCAACCGCATCGAGGCACGCCCTAATCGCAAGCGACGGAAAACCGCCAAAATGTTTGTGGCGGTTGAGTCTTTCCTCGGCGACAGCGAACTTCACCTCGCCGTCGAGAACAATGGCGGCCGAGGCGTCGGCGTGAAACATGTTGAGTCCCAGGATCAGCATGAGCTAGCGGTCGTTCTCCGGGAAGGTCATCGCGAGTGGGTGACGCTGAGGGTGGGTGTTGGTTCAATATCGATCGATGGCAGGTTGACATCTACCGCAGCGCCCGTAGCGAGAGATTTCTGTGCACATAATGTTGCCATAGTTGAGCGAACAATCTCTTCGAACGGAATCGGGGGAGCAGTGCTGTTTTGAATCGCGGAAGCGAACGCTCCCCATTCGGCCAAGTGGCCTTTGTCCTGTCGCCAGCGGGATCGGATCATTTGCTTCCGTCCGTTGCGAACAAGTTCGAGATGACGAAAGTCTTCCAATACCGCCGCGCTGCCGCCGCCGAAGACCTCAATTCGTTCTTTTGAAAAGGAGCGATCTCCATTTGCCAGATAGCTGATCGTGCCTTGCGAACCATTGGCGAAGCGCAGAGAAAGTACCGCATTGGCTCCGTTATAGCGACCGGAATTCGCAATCCAGCGGCCTGCGACTTCGACAATCGGACTTTGCGCGAGAAACATCAGCAGGTCCACGAAATGGCAGGCCTCGCCCAGAATCCGTCCACCTCCCTGCTCGGGATCGTTCATCCAGTGATCTGGCGGAAGGTATCCGGCGTTGATGCGATAAGTCAGCGCAAGCGGTTCGGAAATGGTCTGCCAGAATGACTTCAGTTGCGAAATCATCGGAGCAAATCGGCGATTGAAGCCGACCGTCAACACAGGGCGTGGCGAGTCACTCTGGGTGTGGGCCTGAACGATCGCGGACAACTCTTCTTCCGTTAGACAGAGAGGCTTCTCACAAAACACGTGCTTTCTGTGCTGGAGGGCACCGATGACTTGCTTCGAGTGCAGGTGATTTCGCGTCGCGACAACAACAGTGTTGATTTCAGGATTTTGGAGTATTTCGAGTTCATCAGTTGTCGAATGCTGAAAGCCAAATTTTTGGGCAGCGTGCTGGGAGTGGGAACCTGTTGCCGCGCAAACTGAAATCAAAAATGTTGACTTCGAGGCATTCATTGCGGGAATCAACGTCGACGTTGCGAAGCCTCCGGCCCCAAGCAATCCGACTCTGATTTCTGAATCACGCCTAGGTGCGTGTTCGAGATTTCGTGGCCTTGAGACCAAGCTCAGAATCGGCATGAGGTCACAAGCACCTGGATATTGAATCAAGACTCCAAGAAAGGTCTCTGCCGAACGGCCAGTGATCAAATCGTAAGCACTCTGCGCTCGATCGACTGGGAAGCGGTGAGTGATCAGCGAGGCAACATTAATCTTCCTTTGCGCGAGAAGATCGAGGAACGCGACCATGTTGCGCGTCTCGGTCCAGCGCACGTAACCGATTGGATAGTCCCGCCCCTTTTGCTCATACGCGGAATCGTGGCGTCCGGGACCGTAGGAACGCGAAATGCGGAAGTCGAGTTCTTTCTCGTAGTACGACTTTCGCTCAATCTCGATTCCCACCGTTCCAACGGCGACCACAATGGCGCGATCTCGGGTGATCGCTCCCGCGAGATTCACCGGCTCACTGCTGGAAGTCTCCGCGGTGATCAGAACGGCATCGGCTCCGACACCATTGGATGCTCCCAGACAGAGCTCTTGAAAGGCCGAAGACGAACTCGCAACCGCATCTGCACCCAAGCGATGAGCGAGGTTAGCTCGCGCTGGATCGACGTCCATCCCCAAGACTTTGCAGCCCGCTGCCTTCAACAATTGAACTGTAAGTTGCCCCAAGAGACCGAGTCCGATGACGGCGACCAAGTCGCCTAATCTCGTCTCAGCGGTGCGAATTCCGTGGAGGGCGACTGCACCCAGAGTCGCGAAGGCTGCTTCGTCAAAGGAAACTTGATCGTCGTTTGAACCTCGAGCAGGAATGCGTGCCACAAGAAGTCGAGGCACACATGCAACTTCGGCATGGACTGCGATTCCGGCACCGGCGCAGGCAACGCGATCTCCCGGCTGAATATCGGTGACTCCATCACCAACGGCGATCACGGCTCCAGCACTGCTGTATCCGGGACTTTGCGGCTGGTCCAGGCGAGTTCGGACGGAGTGAATTGCAGACACAACGCCATCGCGCTGGACCTTTGCCAGGACTTCTCGCACCAGATCGGGACGTGACCGAGCCTTCTGGAGCAGGCTTTTTCGCGCAAACTCGGCAGAGGCACGCTCCGTTCCGGCGGAAACAACCGATGCGGCGATGCGTACGAGAACACAACCGGGCAGCAGCTGAGGAGTGGGAACATCCTCGACTGTTATCTCGCCCGTGCGCGCGTGTTGAAGAACTTGTTTCATGCCGTCGCTACTTGGGAAACTTGAAACCCTTCCGATTCGAACTTTCGGGCGCCGCCTTCGAGAAACGTTTGCATCCAAAGTTCAAGGGTAAGAAACTGCCAGATTTGGAGCGACCAATCTTGACGCCCCGAACGCTGCTCCTCCACGAAGCGCCTGACCGAATCGACTCTGAAGAAGCCACGCTGTTGGATTTTGGACGATGACAACAAATCGTCCACCATCTCCTTGAGGTCGTGCGCCAGCCAATAATCTACCGGGGCCGCGAAACCCGCCTTCGGCTGTTGCAATATCTCTCGAGGCAGGTCGCGCATGGCTTTTCGGAAAATGTATTTCGTAGTTGGGTTCAGGGAGCCCTTTAGTTTTAATTGTGGCGGTACATTCCACGCAACAAATTCTGCCAGCTGGCGATCGAGAAACGGAACTCGGACCTCTACAGACGAAGCCATGCTCATTTTGTCGTTGTAAGTGAGGTTCAAGGTCGCCATAAAGATTTTTGTATCAACATACAGCATTTGGTTGAGGAAATCGGCGTCTGCTACGCGGCGGAATGCAGCTCGATGAGCGGATGCAGGATCGACCCCGCTTATTCTTGGACGGAATTGTTCATCATAAAGATCGTCTTTCTGACCCTCAGTGAGGTATGTGCAATTGGCGATGAACTGCTGGATAGGCTCTAAAGATGCGCTGCGCGTCATCTTCTTAGCCAACCGGACCGTTCCCTTCAGAGCTGTACCACGGAAGCTCGGCAGGGACGCCAATGCGCTTTCAAAGGTTCCGCGAGCAAAGGCAGGCATGCGGAGATAGGCTTGGGCCCAACGCTGGGCGATGTGTTTGCGATACCCTGCGAAAAGTTCGTCGCCGCCCACGCCAGAGAGAAGAACTGTCGCCTGCTTTCGGGCTTCGCGGCAAACCAGATAAGACGTGATGATCGCCGGATCGGCTGTGGGTTCGTCCATGTGCCAGACCAGACGCGGCAGAAGATCGGTGACATCAGGCTCCACGACGATTCGCTGGTTCTCACAACCAAGCTGACGAGCAAGGCGGGTCGCGACTTCGGGATCGTCGAGAGTGGTTTCGCCCACTCGATACTTCTCCGGAAAAGTGATGGTGTAAGTTCGAACCGGCTGGCTGGTCGCGCGCCGCATCATCGCGACAATGCTGGAAGAGTCCAGCCCCGCGCTGAGAAACGCTCCAATGGGAACGTCGCTGGTCATCTCCGATTCTACGGATCGCCGGAAGCGCTCACGAACCTCTTCCACTAAATCGTCTTCAGAACGCGTGTAGGTCTGATTGGCTGGAGGAAAAGTGAGATCCCAGTATTGCGTGATCGTGAGTTCCCCCTGGCGGAAGGTTGCACAGCACCCAGCCGGGAGCTTCAGGATTCGCTGGAACATGGTCTTGGGATCAGGGACCCAAAGAAAAGTCAGGTACTGGTGCAGCGATTGCGGATCAAGCTCGGTGTCAAAGCCCGGCACCTTTAGCAAGGCCTTGATCTCGGAGGCAAAGGCGAAGCTACGCCCGTTGTGGAAATAGTAAAACGGCTTCACGCCGAAGTGATCCCGCGCTACAAACAGAGTCGGAGTCGCCTCCCTGAGATCGCAGATGGCGAATGCGAACATCCCGTTCAAGCGCTTTACGCAGTCCTGACCTTCTTCTTCGTACAGATGGATGACTACCTCCGTATCAGTGTGCGAAGCAAAACGATGTCCCTTGCTTTCGAGTTCGCGGCGAAGTTCCGCAAAGTTGTAGATCTCTCCGTTGTACGTGATCCACACCGAGCGGTCCTCATTGCACATGGGCATGTGACCGTCAGGGGATAAGTCGAGGATCGCGAGGCGGCGGCTGCCCAGGCCGATGTAGGAGCCATCGGGAAACTTCCGCTCCCAGACTCCGAAGTCGTCAGGCCCGCGGTGCCGCTGGACCGCGGTCATCCGTGCAAGCGTTTCGCTATCTCCGCAATTTACTAAGCCACTGATCCCGCACATGCGTTTAGGACCACTCCCGCCTAGACCGAACTTGCAACTCGTAAACCTTCGCCTTGATGTGGAAAAACTGTACTCCTTGCAGACCGCAGTAGATCAGGCCAGGAATTCCGTCGAGAAATCCTAAAGAAAAAATGTATTTGTAGAGAAAGAAAAGTACCGGCGATCCCGGAACAGCGAAGAACACTTTGCGAAGCCAACGGCGGCGCTGCGCCTGCGATCCAAAGAAGGAGGGCGGGAGATCTTTGGAGTTGGCTTCGCCCTCGAGCCAGACCTTGGCCTCCCAGTTCGAATATTCATCATGCTTCCGGATGTAACGCGAAAGGGACTCCGCATTGTGGTGGAGAAGCGGATGCTTGAGTTGTCTGATCCGGCCTTTCGCATCATCCACGAGAACAATGTGCTCGTGAACCTCCATGTCGGCCATCGAGGAATCCTGATCTTTGAGGCGGCATTCGAAACGGCCCTTTCCTCGCCGGAAGAGAGAGAGCTTGTAGAAATTCGCTCCGCTGTGGCGCAGTTCACGACCAAGAAAGAACATTCGCAGCGCGACGTAATAGCCATCACGCATAGGGTCTTCGATCGCCTTGCGGATCTCCGCTCCGAGTTCCGGAGTCAATGCCTCGTCCGCATCCACCAGAAAAACCCAGTCGTAGGAAAAAGGTAGAGAATGCATCGCCCATTGTCGCTTCTTGGGCCAGCCTCCCTGATAGTGGAATTGGACAACCTGTGCCCCATAGGAATGCGCAATCTCGACCGTGTCGTCGGTGCTCTGTGAATCGATCACAAAGATTTCGCCCACACCGCGTAAGGACTCAAGACATCGCGGGAGATTGTGAGCTTCATTGCGTGTTGCGATGATCACGGTCAGCGGAAGAACTGCTTTCGCGAGCTGACCCAGCTGTTGTTTTGAGTCCTGCAGCTTGTGCATTTGGGGACAGAGAGGCTCCCCAGCATTTTACTCTCTCTGCCGCTGTGGATCACGGTTCAGGGCTCCTGACGGACGATTTAGGTGGCACTGCGAGAGGTGTTTATACTGTGTAATACAAATCTCTGCCCCGGCCACTCCATTGATCGCACCGACCAAAGAAGCAGTACGAGAGTTCTGGAATGCGGAGCCTTGCGGCACCCGGTACCTCGAACAGCAAGAGGATTTCGAGGCACACCGCCGCGCGAGGTATGCCCTCGAGCCTTACATATCCGATTTTGCACAGTTCCACAAGTCGCGCGGTTTGAGAGTTCTGGAAGTTGGTGTCGGCATGGGCGCCGACTATCTGGAATGGCTGAAAGCAGGCGCACAAGCGGTGGGTGTGGATTTTTCAGCAGCGTCGATCGAGCAAGCCCGGCGGCGGTGTGAACAGGCGGGATTCAAGCCAGACTTGCAGGTTGCCGATGCGGAGCAGCTTCCCTTCCCGGACAATTCCTTCGATGTGGTGTATTCGTATGGCGTGATGCATCACAGTCCGGACACAGAGGAATGCATGCGGCAGGCTTGGCGAGTCCTTAGGCCCGGGGGGCAAGCGCGAATCATGGTGTACCAGCACCCTTCAATCACTGGACTCATGATCTGGCTGCGCTACGGACTTCTGGACGGCAAGTCGTTACGACAAGCCGTATTCGACCATTTGGAAAGTCCTGGAACAAAGACTTATACAAAAGCCGAGGCACTCACTCTGATGAAGGACTTCGAGGACGTAAAAATACAGGTGGTCTTCAGCCCGGGAGATCTATTGCTGCACCAGCGTTCGGCGCGCTTTCAGTCGGAATTCTATCGAGTTGTCTTGAAGCTCTTTCCCCGAAAACTGGTCGGAACCTTTGGACGCCGCTGGGGACTATTTCTTTTGATCACGGGAACAAAGCCGCAGCACTAGGCGCGGTTACGCAGTCGCGTTCTGCAACTCACACCAGCGCTGTAAGACATACAACGACCACGGGCGCGTCCAGGAAACCGACCCGCGGAGAAAAGCCTCCCAGATTCGCGCCACCTCGAGACCTTTCAACAGCGGGGCGAGAGGCCCTTCGTTGATGCGTCTGGCAGTGAGAACGGTTTCGATCTCTGAGCGCAACTCTTGTCGTATCCAGTGCTCAAACGGGAGCGTGAATCCGCGCTTGGACCTATGGACGATTTTGTCAGGAAGTGATCCTTCGAGAGAGTTGACCAACAATTTCTTCGGTGTACCGTTCAGCTTCCACTTGCCCGGAAGAGCCAGAACTGTCTTGGCCAACTCGTGATCGATAAGAGGAACCCGCAATTCAAGACCTTGGGACATGCTCATCACGTCGGAATCACGCAAGAGTGTATTGAGCATGTAACAGCGCGACTCCAGATAGGAAACACGATTCACTGGATCAAGGCGAAGAGCGCGATTAAGGCTGTCTTGCTGTGACGCGGCCGCCGTTTCAAGGATGGATGCAGGAATATTTCGAAGAAGCTTTCGAAGCTGCTCGGGAGTGAACAACATTCGGGAAACGAAGTAAGGATGAATTCTTTCGCCGTTGTTGAACATTAGTAACGCGAGTTTGCGATTCTGGTCGTTCTCAGAAGTCACAGCACGAAAGAGTGAGGCCATTCCGTTGAGGCCAATACTCGGCACATGGTTCAAAGTACGCGTGAGTCGTTCGATGCGGGGAACGGTGCGGAAGGAGGAGTACCCAGCAAAGACCTCGTCCCCACCAAGGCCAGAGAGAGCCACTTTCACTCCAGCTCTGCGCGTTTCTCGGGAGACGAAATAGGTGTTGACGCCATCCATGGTTGGCAGATCCATAGCACGCAGCGCATCGGGGATCGCCGCCATAACGTCGCTCTGCGAGACTTCAATCTCGTGGTGATCAGTACGGAATATCGATGCAATGGTGCGAGAGTGCTGAGCCTCGGAGAAATCGGCTTCCTTGAAGACAATGGAAAAGGTACTGGGCGTCACGCCGCCACGGCTGAGGATGCTCACCAGCGCGCTGGAATCAATTCCGCCTGACAGAAAAACACCGACCGGGACATCGCTTACCAACTGCATCCGTACCGCTTCCGCGATCATGGGCTGTATTTCACGTATGGCGTCC
>Ga0070712_100001539_pt1 | contig 14083 bp, 13 predicted proteins | sample LARL81metaG_FD_71396 | JGI IMG/M metagenome (GOLD analysis project Ga0070712, IMG submission 71396) | Corn, switchgrass and miscanthus rhizosphere microbial communities from Kellogg Biological Station, Michigan, USA - LAR L8-1 metaG | ecosystem: Host-associated > Plants > Roots > Rhizosphere ...
TGCGGTGTCGCTCGATCTCCTTTCGGGTGGCCGCTATGTGCTCGGGGTCGGGATCGGCTATCGCGATGCCGAGTTCAAAGCCTTTGACCTGCCGCTCAGCGCTCGTGTGCAGCGTTTTAGCGAGAGCATCGCGATCATGCGTCGGCTGTGGACGGAGGATCGCGTCACGCACCAAGGCAAGGCCTTCAGGATCGAAGATCTTGGCATCGGGCTCAAACCGCTGCGCCCGGGCGGCCCGCCGATCTGGGTTGCCGGCGTGGTCGATGCGGCGGTCAAACGCGCCGCGCGCATCGGCGACGCGTGGCTGATCACCAACTTCGCTCATCTCAAGGTGTTGGTGCCGCAGATGAAGATGTACCGGGCAACCCTGGCGCAGCTCAACAAGCCCTTCCCTGACGAGGTGCCGATCACGCGCGAGTGCTACATTGGATCGACGCGCGGGCAGGCGCTGGAGGAATGCCGTGCGGCGCTCGAATACAAATATGGTGCCTATTCCTCCTGGGGGCTCGACAAGCTCTCGCAGGACGCCGAATCGTTCAATCAGCCGTTCGAAGCCTTCGTGAAGGATCGCTTCATCATCGGCGACAAGGCATCCGTGCAGGAGGAGATCCAGCGCTACCGCGAGCTCCTTGGCGTCAATCACTTCATCATGCGCGTGCAATGGCCGGGGCTCGAGCACGGCAAGGTGATGCGGACGATCGCCGCGCTGGGCGAGATTTTTGAGTAACGAAGACGCAGGAGACAGCGAATGGCAAAACCCTGGGACGGCCTCATCAGCGATGAGGAGCAGCGCGCCTACCGCGCCGCCGGCTTCGGCGGGCGTTCCGGCCTTGGCGTACGGCCCGGCCTGTTGATCATCGACGTGCAATACCGCACCACGGGCACCGTGCCGCAGCCCTTCTGGAAGGCGATCGAGGAGTTCCCGACCAGCTGCGGCGAGGTCGCCTGGAAGGCGGTTCACGCGATCGAACGGCTGCTGGCTCTCTTTCGCGCGCAAGGCTGGCCGGTGCTCTATCCTTACGTGGCGCCCAAGGAGAAATTCGACCTCGGCCGGCTGGCCGAGAAGACACCGAGCATCATGACCATCCCGGAGCAAGGCTATCGGTTTCCTGAGCAGATTGCGCCGCGCCTGGGCGACGTATTGCTGCCCAAGAAGCATCCGAGCGCCTTCTTCGGCACCCCGCTCGCCAGCTACCTCGTCGACCTGCAGGTGGACACGCTCGTCGTCACTGGCTGCACCACCAGCGGCTGCGTGCGCGGCTCTGTCGTCGACGCCTTCGCCTATAACTTCAAAGTGCTGGTGCCCTGGGACGCGGTGTACGACCGCAGCCAGGTATCCCACGCCGTGAACCTTTTTGACATGTCGGAGAAGTACGCCGACGTGATGTCGCTCACCGACGCGCTCGAGCGGCTCGAGCGGCTGCCGGCAAGGGCACTGGGATAGGCCGCCGAGTAGCGGCCGGGTTGGTGGACAACCATGCCTGTTTCCGGCAGATTGCTGCGCGGGGAGTTGGGACGAGTAGCCCGGGACTGGCGTTACCTGCCTGCTTTTGCGCCGCCGGAGAGCCCGTGTCCCTGTCGACGAGCGCCTGCAAGCAATGCGCCGAGCTTACTCCATGCCCCTCCATATCGCTGGCTAATATAAGGTGAGCAGGCAGCTCGCCGGCCGATGGCGTGCGCGAAGTAGATAATCATGAGACCCCGGAGGCTTCAGATGAACCGACTTGCTATCACCCTTTGTGCGGCCGCTAGCGTGGCGACCGCAATCGCCGCTGCTGGCGCGCAAGCCACCGATGTTGTGGGCGTCACCGATACCGAGATCAAGGTGGGCTCGTTCGGCCCGCTCACGGGCCCGGTCTACATCTACGGTAAGCTCGCCATGAACGGCATCGAGGTCTACTTCAACAAGCTCAACCAGGGCGGCGGGGTGCAGGGGCGCAAGCTCGTGCTGGTTCGCGAGGATGATTCGTGCAAGCCCGAGGGCGCCATCGCCGCGGTCAAGAAGCTGGTTTACGACCACAAGGTGTTCGCCATCATCGGCGGCGGGTGCTCCAACTCGACACTGGCGGCGCGGCCGGAGATCGAAAAGGCAGGCGTGCCATTCCACGTAGTCTCGGCGGTCGCCGACGGTATCGTCGATCCGCCATTGGCGAACATCTACACCACCCAGCTGACGGCTACGATCGAGAGCGAGGCGCAGGTCCAGTGGGCGGTCGAGCACGGCGCCAAGAAACTTGCCATCATCGCCCAGCACGACGCCTGGGGCCGGTCGCGTTACGAGCCGATGCTCCAGGATTTCAAGCGCCGCGGGCTTCAGGTGATCGCAGACGAGGAGGTAACCGTCGACCAGAACGACGGTACCGCTCAAGCGCTGCGGCTTAAGAGCTCCGGCGCTGACGCTGTCATGCTTGTCGGCTATCCAAAGGCTGCCGCCGTTATGATCCGCGACTCCATCAAGATCGGCTACAAGCCCCTGTGGATCGGGCAGACCGCCATCCAGGACCTGCCGGCATTGCATAACATGATCGGCATTGGCGGAGCGCTTTCGGACTTCGTGACCATAACCACAGTCCCCGGCCATCCGGACAACAAGGAGTATGCCGAGTGGCGCGAGCGCTTGAAGGACACGTTCCCCAACGACGATCTGTCGGTATTCAACCTGATGGGGATCGGCGCGGCCGAGGTATTCGCGAAGGTACTCGACACAGCGGGTAAGGATCTCACGCGCGAGAAGTTCCTTGCGGCCTACGACACGATCGACAACTTCAAAAGCTCGATCTACCCGGGGCCGATCACCTGCAAAGGCCGGCACAAGTGCAATCAGAGCCCTGCTTTCGTCAAGCTCGAGAACAACAGCGTCGTGTCCGCCGGTACCATCGCGCTGAAGTGAGCCGCTGCGCCTTCGCGGCGAGAGGTGCACGATGCTGATGCTCTCGTACCTGATGGCGACGGGCATTACGACGGGGGCGTTCTACGCCCTCGTCGCGCTTGGCATCGTAATCGTTTACAAATCCACTGAGGTCGTGAACCTCGCGCACGGCGAGTTGTTCATGGTCGGCGGCATGCTGGCCTACACGTGCTACGTCATGGCCGGCATTCCCTACATTCCCTCGCTCGTCCTGGCGGTTGCCGGCGCCTTCGTCGTCGGCATCCTCACCGAGCGCATCGCCTACCGTCCGGTCCTCCAGCACGGGCTGGCGAGTGTGCTTGTGGCTACCATCGGCGTCTCGTTCATCCTCAAGGGAATCGGGCGGCATATATGGGGCGGCAAGGGTGACTATCTCGCCTTTCCTCCCATCGTCTCCCCGGAGCCCATCGAGTTCGGCAACATCATGATCATGTCGCAGCAACTTGTGGTGCTGCTCGCGGCGATGTCAGTCATGGCCGGGCTTGCGCTGTTCTTCAAATGCACGCGCGCCGGCAAGTGGATGCAGGCCACCGCCAGCAACCCCAAAGCGGCCATGCTGTGCGGGCTCAGGATCGATCGCATCTACATGTACACCTTCGCCGTCGGCGCTGCCGCCGCCGGGGCGGCAGGCGTGTTGATGGCGCCGTTGACGCATCTCTACCCGGACGTCGGCTTCGTGCTGTTCATCAAGGGTTTGGCCGCGGCGGTGCTGGGTGGACTGACCAGCATTCCCGGCGCGGTTCTTGGGGGCCTGCTGCTCGGGGTCATCGAGCAACTAGCCGCCGGCTACGTGCACTCCAGCGTCCAGGATGTGGTCCCCTTTCTGATCATCATGCTGGCGTTGAGCCTCCTACCCACAGGCCTGCTGGGCGCGCGCGGGCTGCGGAAGGTCTGACGTGTCGCTGCAGGCTCTGGCCGGCAATCGGAGCTTCCTGTCACTTCTCTTCGGCGCGCTCCTGGTGCTGCCGGCGTTTGCCAACGAGTACTGGCTGTTCGTCGGCAACTTGATGCTGGTCTACATCATCCTGGCACTGGGATTAAATATCCTCGTCGGCTTCGCCGGCCAGCTTGCCTTCGCGAATGCCGCAATCTACGGCATCGGCGCCTATGGCACGGCCCTGCTGCAGGTGCACCAGGGTTGGTCGTTCTGGGCCGCCGCACCCGTGGGCGCCGTGCTGGCCATGGTCATCGGCACGCTTCTCGCGTTCCCGGCGCTGCGGCTCAGCGGCATCTTCCTCGCGCTTGCCACGCTCGCGTTCGCGCAAGCCACGCAGTGGGTGTTATGGCACTGGGAATCGGTGACCTTCGGGGCCGGTGGCTTTCGCGTGCCAGCGCCGAATTTCGGGTGGCTCCCCGTCAAGGGCGACTACGGTGTCTACTTCCTGAGCTTGGCCGCGGCCCTCGTACTTCTCCTCTTCGCCTGGCGGATCACGCGATCGCGCATCGGGCGTGCTTTCGTCGCCATGCGCGACGGCGAGATAGCCGCGCAGGCGCTCGGCATCGATCTTCTGACCTACAAAGCCATGGCGTTCGCGCTGTCGAGCTTCTATGCCGGCATAGCGGGCGCGCTCTACTCCGGCCTTCTCGGCTTCGTCTCGCCGGAAGGCTTCGACCTGTTCCAGATGATCATCCAGAAGGCCATGATCGTCGTCGGCGGGCTTGGATCAGTAGTCGGCTCGGTGATTGGAGCCTCGCTCCTGGTTTACCTCATGGAGATCCTGCGCGAGTTCAAATCGACCCAGGAGATCGTATTCGGCTGCCTACTCGTCTGCTTCATGATTTTCCAGCCGCATGGACTGGTTGTGTCCATGAAGCGCTGGCTGCCGGGTTGGGAGGAACCCCTGCACCTTGTCGGCCGGGTTGCAGCCGATGCCTCCACCCGCAGTGGCTCGTACAAGGGCGCAACCCCCACGGAGCGCCGGGCCGTGGAGCGGGCATGAGCATTCTTTCCGTTGATGGCGTCTCGATCGCGTTTGGGGGAGTGCGCGCGCTCGACAATGTGACCGCCAGCTTCGGCGCAGGTGAGATCGTCGGCATCATTGGGCCCAACGGCGCCGGCAAGACGACGCTTCTCAACGTCATCTGCGGCTTGAACCGACCTGATTCAGGCGACATCCGCTTCGCCGACCGGCCGATCGGCGGCATGAAGCCCAACAGGATCGCGGGCATGGGCTTGGCGCGCACCTTCCAGAGATCGCAGCTCTTCGCCGGCATGTCGGTGCTCGAGAACATGATGACCGGGCTGCACCTGCGCAGCAGAGCCAACCTGTTCGCGGCCGCGCTCTGCACCGGGCGCATGCGCGAGGAGGAGTCCGAGCTGGCCGCCCGCGCCCGTGAGGCGCTGGACTACGTCGGCTTCGCCGGCTTCGCCGATCGGCCGGGCAATGCGCTGTCCTTTGGACAACGGCGCATTGTGGAGATCGCGCGCACTCTCATCAGCGATCCCAAGATCGTGCTGCTCGATGAGCCGGCGGTGGGGCTGAGTCTCAATCGCGTCGCCGAGCTGGACCAGCTCTTGCGCCGCATCCGCGACGAGAAGGGGGTGACGCTGGTCATGATCGAGCACGTGATCCGCCTGGTGATGGGCGTTTCGGATCGTGTCGTCGTGCTCAATTGCGGCCAGAAGATCGCCGAAGGCCGGCCTGAGGAGATCCGCAAAGATCCGGCGGTGATCGAGGCCTATCTGGGAAAGCTGATCGATGCTGGACGTGCAGCATCTTAACGTCTGGTACGACGTGACGGAGGTGCTCCGCGACGTCTCGTTCACTGTCTGCGAGCGCTCCGTTGTGGCTCTGCTTGGCGGCAACGGCTCAGGCAAGACCACGCTGCTCAACGCGCTGAGTGGACTCCTTGCGCCCAGGCGCGGGTCGGTGCGCTATATGGGCGAGGAGACTGCCGGGCTCGGTGCCCACCTGATGGTCCGGCGCGGCGTCGTGCAGGTGCCTCAGGGGCGCGAGGTCTTTGCCGACATGTCGGTTGCAGACAACCTCGAATTGGGTGCGGCCACGCGCGGCGGTCGCAAGGAAATCCGCGCGGACATGGCAGAGGTCTTCGACCTGTTTCCCGCACTGGGCGAGCACCGCGCGAGGCGGGCCGGCAGCTTGAGCGGCGGCGAGCAGACCCAGCTATCCATTGGCCGCGCCCTGATGGCGCGCTCGAAGCTGTTACTGATGGATGAGCCGTCGGTGGGGCTTTCGCCGCGCATGGTGGACGTCATCATCGACACCATCCTGCGGCTGCGCGAGCGGGGTCTCACCATCCTTCTGGTCGAGCAGAACGTCGGCGTTGCTGCCGCCGTGGCCGAGAAAGCGCATGTGTTGAAGGACGGTCTCATCGCCTATGCCGGGCGCGCCAAGGATCTGATCAACAATCCGGAGGTGCTTGCCTCCTATCTTGGCCGATGAGCCGCTGCGCGGGCGCCTCGCTCGCATTGGAACCCTGGAGGTTGGGCCAATGACACGAAAAATCACGGTCGCCGCGGCGCAGACCGGGCCGGTGCTCCAGAGCATGGCATCCGGTGTCGAGGCGGCCTGCGCAATGGTGCAGGAGGCCGCCCGCCAAAGCGTCGATATCGTATGCTTTCCCGAGGTCTTCCTCGCGCCCTTTTTTCCGAGCCGGCTGATCCAGGACTACGAGAAGCATTTCCTCACGCTGCCAAGCCCGGTGACGGCCCCCCTGTTCACCCTCGCGCGTGATAAAAAAGTCAACCTCGTCTTCGGCTATGCCGAGCGCGACGGCGCTTATTTCTACAACTCGGCAGCGGTGTTCGACCGCGCAGGGCGCCACCTCGGCACCTACCGCAAGACCCACATCCCCGCCTATTTCCCGAGCGAGCTGCGGGGCGGAACGGGCTCCTACGAGAAGTTCTACTTCTCTCCCGGTACCGGCCTGCCGGTCTTTGAGGTCGACGGCATTCGTTTCGGCATCCAGATATGCAATGACCGGCTTTATCCCGAGCCCTCGCGCAAGCTCGCGCTCAACGGTGCAGAAATCATCTTCATGCCGATCGCCTATGCCACCTATGGCAACGATAACTACCGCGTCGCTATCTGGGATCTGCCGCTGCAAGCGCGGGCCTTCGACAACGGCGTGTTCGTCGTCGCCGCCAACCGGGTCGGGGACGAGAACGGCCGGCGCCACATCGGCAAGAGCGCCATCGTCAATCCGCTGGGCGGACGCATCATGAAGCAGGCGGGCATGCAAGCGCCTGAGCTCCTTGTTGCAGCGATCGACCTCGACGATGTCGACAAGGCCCGCCGCAGCCTTCCCTGGTGGCGTGACCGGCGGCCAGACCTGTACGGCAATCTTGATCCCGCATGAGGCCGCTCGACACGAAGGCTGCGGGCATCGGCGTGCCGGAGCGGGCTTGAAGGCATCCGCGGCATCCGGCAGTGTCGCGTAGGCCGGTGCTCAGGCACACGAAGAAAGCGCACCGGCTGGCGAAGGTGCAGGACATGGGGCGGACGATCAAGGTAGCGGCGGCACAAACGGGTCCGGTGCTCAACGAGAACATGGCGCCGGGAGTCGAGGTCGCGTGCCGAATGATCGAGCAGGCCGCACAGGAAGGCGCCGACATCGTTTGTTTTTCCGAGCTGTTCCTGACGCCATTCTTCCCTAACCAGCTCCGGCCGGACTGCGAGCACTTTTTCCTGGAGCTGCCAAGCCCGGTGACCGACCCGCTGGTCGAGACGGCGCGCCGCCACGCGATCGCGCTGATCTTTCCTTTCGGGGAGAAGGCCGGTCATTACTACTACAACGCGGCCGCCGTGTTCGATCGCGCAGGGCGCCACCTCGGCACCTACCGCAAGACCCACATCCCGGCGGTCCTCCCTTCCAAGCTGAAGGGCGGCACGGGCTCCTACGAGAAGTTTTATTTCACGCCCGGCGATGCGCTGCCCATCTTTGAGATAGACGCCGTGCGCTTCGGGATACAGATCTGCTACGATCGCAAATTTCCGGAGGGCTCGCGGGTGCTGGCGCTTAAGGGCGCGGAGATCATTTTCATGCCGATCTGCGCCGCAACCTACGGCGAGACGTTGCTGCGTGCCGACACCTGGGAGCTGCCGCTGCAAGCCCGCGCCTATGAGAGCGGCGTTTTCGTCGTGGCCGTAAATCGCGCCGGCGACGAGAACGGCCGCCGCCACATCGGCAAAAGCATGATCGTGAGTCCCGTCGGGGCGACCGTGATGGCCGTTGCCGGCGCCGACGAGCCCCAGCTTCTGGTGCAGGAGCTCGATCTCGATGAAGTGGCGGCGGCGCAGAAGAGTCTGCCCTGGTGGCGCGATCGGCGGCCAGACCTGTACAGGCCTCTCGTCTGACGGCCCAGGCCGTCCCAGGAGTTTCACAGCGCCAAACCAGCGCCCGCCGCAGTCTCTTTCTGCGTTGGGTCCGGGTTACACGAGAGGAGCACGGGCGTTCTGGCGCCAACGTCCGGCGGGCAATCGCGGAGGGATGTTGCGGCGGATGTACCGGCCATGACCGATGGCGTCGGTGCACAAATGCTCGTCGCGATAGGCGAAGCGGCCGCGAACCATGGTGTGGATGACCTTTCCTTTGAATTGCCAGCCATCGTAGATCGAGAATCCAGCATCGGAGTGCATGCTGGCGCTGTCGGCGGTCCAGGTCCGGCGGAGATCGACGATGGCGAAGTCGGCGTCCCGGCCGACTGCGATTGCTCCCTTAGACTGGCAACCCATGGCCCTGGCGGGGTTGCGGCTCAGCACGCGGGCGATCAGGTTTAAGGGCAGTCCGCGCTTGTGGTAGCCCTCGCTGAGCATGACTGCGACCAGGGTCTGCAGGCCGGGGAAACCGGGGGACGCCTTCCAGATCCCGCCGGCTTTCGCCTCGGCGGCCCGATGCACGTGGTCGCTGGCGACGACGTCGATCTTGCCTGCTTTCAGGGCCGCCCACAGCGTCTCGCTGTCAGCCGCTTCCCGGATCGGCGGCCCGACCTTCCCAACGTTACCGCCCTTCCAGCCGATCGTGTGCGTCAGGTAGTGGGTGCAGGTCTCGACGGTCAGATCGGTACCGAGCCTCTGCTGTGCTAGAGCGGCCTCGAGAGCCGCTGCCGACGTGCAGTGCACCAGGTACACGGGCGCGCCGGCCTGGCGCGCGAGCGTTGCGACCCTGTGAACCGCTTCAGCCTCGACGAAGGGCGGACGAGACGCGTTCCAGGCGGCCAAGCCGCCGGCACCATCGGGATCCGCCGTCATCAGGCGAGCGCCCAGGACTCTGGCAACCTCGATGTTCTCGCAGTGCGGGCAGAGAATGCCTTGGCAGCGGGCAACGGCCTCGGCCAAGCGGAACAGGAAGCCATCGTCGATGTCGGGCAACCCGAGCCGCGCCCCCTCGCCGCAGCGGCTGTACATGAAGAGCTTGAAGGACGGCACGCCGTACTCCGTGGCGTAGGTAGGCACCGCTGCAAGCTGCTCTTCGGTCGAGATGACGAGGTGCAGTCCAAAATCGACGCGGCTCCCGCAAGCCGTGACGGCGCAGACCTCATCGAACAGCGCTGGCTCGAACGGCTTGCTGCCCATCACGTAGGAGACAAACGTGGTCACGCCGCCGGCCGCGGCGGCAGCCGACTCAGTCTCGGCATCGCGCGCAACGCGCGGCCGGCTGATGTCGAAGCCGTGTCCCAGGTGGATGTGCGCGTCGACGGCCCCCGGCATGACCAGGAGACCCTTGACGTCGACCACAGTCTCCGCCGACAGAGTGCCCGGAGCGGCGAGCGCCGCGATGCAGCCGCCAGCGATCCCGATGTCTGTCTCAACGATCGACCCGTCTTGGAGGACTGCTTGTCCGCCCCTCAGCACCGTGTCGAGCACTTTCATGGTCATCGCCTGTCGATTGTTCACGTATGTCCTGAGGACAGAACCGCCGGGGAGAGATCGCGCATGACGGCATCACGCGGCGCGATCTGCGGCGCAGTGGGGATCGCAAGGACCACCTCGTCGACGCCGCAGGGTGCGAGAGATCCGATTTGCCGCGCGATCGCCGAAGGATCGCCGAAGAAGGCATAGCGGGAAACGATCTCGTCGGGAATGAGGCGCGCGAAGTCGGCTTGCGCGTAGCCATGCTGCCGATAGTCGTAGACCTGCTTGACCTGAGCCGCTACCTTGCGCGTGAGATCGTCTACGGGCCCCGGAATGTTGCGCAGGATGGCGCGCGCTACATTGAACTTCACGGCATCGCGGCTTGGATGGCATGCGGCCCATACCGCGATCCTGACGCTCTCCTGTTCACGCTCGGTTGCCCGCGTGCCCTCACGCACGATGCGCACAGCCTCGCAAATGAGCTCCGGTGCGACGCCGTTCATCAGGATGACGCCGTCAGCGATCCTGCCCGCGAGCTCGAGCATCTTGCGCCCTGTAGCCGCGACATAGATCGGCACCGGGGGTGCGATGCGCGGGAGTTGCGCCATCGTGCCTTCGCCGCACGAGACAGCCTCGCCGCGCAGCAGCTTGCGACACAGCGCCACTGTCTCCGTCAGCGTCGCCATCCTGGCGACCTTGAAGTTCATCGACTTGAGCGCGCTGTCGCCGACGCTGATGCCAAGCGTGGCTCTCCCTCCGCTCAGCTCGGCAAGGGTCGAGAATGCCGAAGCCGTCACGGTGGGATGGCGCGTCAGCGGGTTGGTTACGGCAGTGCCGAGCCTGATCCTTTCCGTTGAGACCGCAAGCGCGCCAAGCAGCGTGTAGACCTCGTGAAACAGAAGGTGGGAGTCGAGGACCCAAAGCGTCGAGAAGCCCATCTCGTCCGCGAGCCTGGCGCTGGCGATGATGTCAGTGGGAACTCCGCTGGGGTAGATGCCCACACTGATCTTCACATCATCGCTCCGGCACTTCTCGGCAGCTAGTAGTCAACCAGCGTCCGCGAGGGTGGGGCGAGCAGGCCTCGCAATTTCTACTTTGCATGGCGGGTCTTTGAGGGAAGAGCAACGCCGACGATGTCGCAACTGCTACACAACTCGGACGAGCCGATCGCTAACCAGTATACCTGCTTGTTGAGGAACAGCGGACGTCTGCCCGCATATCCGAGAACGGGTTCGCACCGATTCTTTTACTTGGTTACACAGGGTCATTACAAGGATCAGCAACGGGTGAAATTCATGTCCCAGCAGTTCATCGAGGGTCCAAACATCGAGGTTATACTCGGCTGTCACGGGGAGTCTTCGGTCCTGCCGATCGCATTGCCTCACACTCCAAGATATTGCTGCCAAACAGATGGATCTGATGTGAGTTCCCCGAATGCGCCGCTCCACACAACCCGTCCTTTCACTAGAATATGACAACCATCTGCGACTTGTGCCAGCGCGTCGATATCCTTATCGATGACGAGTAAGGAGTGACCCTGCGCCCTGAGTGATTTGAGACAGAGCCAAATCTCGTTGCGGATTATGGGTGCGATGCCTTCGGTGGCCTCATCAAGCACGAGGAGCTTCGGGTTTGTCATCAGCGCTCGTCCAATTGCGAGCATCTGCTGTTCACCGCCGGAAAGCTGCCATCCCATATTGGCGTGACGCTCGCCGAGTCGTGGAAAAAGCTCATATATTCTCTGTACCGTCCAAGGAGGCCGGCCGCCGTGTCTATCCGCAGCGGTAGCTATCAAATTTTCGTAGACCGTGAGAGTGGGAAATATTTGCCGCCCTTCCGGCACTACACCGATGCCGGCGCGAGCGATTTGGTAGGAGGGAAACCTCGTGATCTCGCGGCCATCGAAAATAATCCGTCCTCGACGCGCCGGAGTGAAGCCCATGATCGAGCGCACGGTGGTCGTTTTGCCCACGCCGTTTCGGCCGATGAGGGCCACCGCGCCGCCTTCGCTCAGCTTCAGGTGAATTCCGAAAAGAACCTGCTTGCGGCCGTAGAAAGTCTCGATGTCGATCAGCTCAAGCATATCTGGGTGACAGTTTTGCGTGCTCTCTTCCAAGATAGGCGCCGCGCACCCTCTCGTCGCTCCGGATCGCGTGTGGCGTGCCGGATGCGATCGATCGGCCGTTATCGAGTACCGTAATCCGATCTGCGAGCGAAAAGACGACATCCATGTCGTGCTCGACCAGCAATATCGCACAACTCGCGCGAAGGCGTGCCAGCAGCGCCACGAGGTGCTGCGTCTCCGTTGAGCCCATGCCGGCGGTCGGTTCATCCATCAAAATGAGCTTGGGTTGACCAGCCAGAGCCATGGCGATCTCCAGAAGACGATGATCCCCATGCGACATGTCGCCAGCCGTGGCCGTCCCTTTTTCGTCCAGGCCGACCTGCCGGAGAGCCTTGCCGGCAAGCTCATTGATCTCCTGCGCGTTATGTGCGGGAGCCCAAAATCGAAAGCTGTGGCCGCATCGGGCCTGCGCAGCGAGGGCCACGTTCTCAAACGCCGAAAAGCTGGGAAATATGCTGGTCACTTGAAACGACCGGGAAAGCCCGACGGCTGCCCGCTGGTATGGCTTGAATGCGGTGATGTCTCGACCGTCGAACCATATCCTGCCGGCGGTCGGACTCAGCTCGCCGGCGATCTGAGCGATCAACGTTGTTTTTCCGGCCCCGTTCGGACCTATGAGCGCGTGGATCTCGGCCAGATTCACCGCGAGATCGATGTTGTCGTTGGCAACCAGCCCGCCAAATCTTTTGCTGAGATTACGGACATGAAGGAGCGGTTCACTCATCGCGCGACTTGGCACCTAACAGGCCGTAAATGCCTCCGGACGAGAATAGCACGACAAGCAACAAAATGGGGCCCAGCACGAGCATCCAGTGCCGGGTATACATTGACAATATCTCCTGCAGAAAAAGATAGGCGGCAGCTCCAAACACCGGCCCGATGAGCGTACCCACCCCGCCCAAGATCAACATGATGAGGAGATCGCCGGATTGCTCCCAGTTCAGGAGATCGGGACTGACATATTCGTTCAAATTCGCGTGGAGCATTCCCCCGAGCCCTGCCAAAGCGCCCGCAATGATAAAGCCGACAAGCTGATAGCGATAGGTATTGTAGCCAATCGATTCCGCACGTTGTGGATTGTCCCTGATTCCTTGCAGCACGCGGCCAAATCTCGATTTCGTCAGTCGAAAGCTGAAAAGGAAGGCAGCGAGGAACACGAGCAGAACCGCAAAAAAGAATGTCGTCGGTTGGTTGAGATCGATGATCGCCACCAGGCTGTTGCGCGCGGACTTCAAACCATCATCGCCGCCGTAGATGGCAAGAGCGTGGGCTATGTAGAAAAGCATCTGTGCAAAGGCGAGGGTGATCATGATGAAGTAGACACCGGACGTGCGGAGCGAAATTCCGCCGATGACGAATGCCGCTAACGCTGCAATTCCAATGGCGACCGGGATCGCAACAAAAGCGGAATGAATGCCATGAAAACCGAGGACCGCAGTAGCATAGGCGCCAAGCCCGAAGAACGCGGCATGCCCGAAACTGACCATCCCCCCGTATCCGACGAGCAGATCGAGACTCATCGCAACAAGGCCGAAGATCAGCACACCCGTTGCAAACCGCGTGAGATACGGTTGACCGAGGGCCGGCGTCGCTGCCACGAGCAGCAGCACGAACATGATGACCGCCGTGTGTCGATCGACGCGCAGCAACGAGTCACCCTCGCCGAGAGCCCAGCAGGCCTTGCGGGCGCACAAACAGCACTGCGGCCATCAAGGCATAGCTTGCCATGGAGGCGAGCGCGGGCCCGGCGGTGTAACCGAGCCATTGCGGAAGCAAGAAACGGCCAAGCGTGTCCACGATCCCGACGATAATTGCCGCGACAAAGGCGCCGGCGATCGAGCCCAGGCCCCCGATCACGATGACCAGGAAAGACACGATGAGCATGACATCCCCCATGCCAACTTGTACGGCAATCAGAGGCCCGCTGATCATGCCGGCGAAGCCAGCCATGGCCGATCCGAGCGCGAATACAAACATCGAAAGACCGCGGACGTTTGTTCCGAGGCCGCTCAACATCTCACGATTGCTTGCGCCGGCGCGGATGAGCATGCCGGTGCGTGTTCGGGTGATGAGGGCGTAGAGCGCGGCGGCCACGGTGAGCCCAGCCCCCATGATCAGCAGCCGGTACATCGGGTAGCTCACTTCGCCACTCAGCGAAACCGAGCCGGAGAGCCAGTCCGGAATCGCCATGTAGTGAGGTTCAGGCCCCCAAAGCAGGACGACAAGGTCGTTGAA